>ULWY01043635.1_pt1 | contig 28310 bp, 28 predicted proteins | sample 1960761 | NCBI WGS metagenome assembly ULWY01 (sample SAMEA4835824, study PRJEB28245) | human gut metagenome | biome: gut microbiome; material: fecal sample | place: Denmark | collected 2008 | reverse complement strand
TGCAAATGGTACAGTTGATACTGAATTTGTTGCTGTTGAAAGTGAACATAGTGCAATGTCTGCATGTATTGGTGCAGAAGCAGCAGGTGCTAGAGCTATGACTGCTACTTCTTCAAATGGTTTATCTTTTATGTGGGAAATGATTTATATTGCATCAAGCTTAAGACTTCCTATTGTTATGAACCTAGTTAACCGTGCTGTTTCTGGTCCATTAAATATCCATAATGACCATTCTGATGCTATGGGTGTTCGTGACAGTGGTTGGATTATGCTATTTTCTGAGAACAATCAAGAGGCTTATGATAATTTACTTATGTCCCACAGAATAGCAGAACATAAAGATGTTTTACTTCCTCTAATGGTTTGCCAAGATGGATTTATTACATCACACTCTATAGAAAATATTATGCTTGAAGATGATAAAGAAGTTAAAGAATTTGTTGGAACTTATAAACCAGAACATTATTTATTAAATGAAAAAGAACCTATGGCAATAGGTCCACTTGATTTACAAGCATTTTTATTTGAACATAAAGCTCAACAATCTATAGCAATGAGAAAAGCTAAAGATGTTATTTTAGATGTTGCTAAAGATTTTGAGAAATGGACTGGACGTCATTATGATTTATTTGAGGGATACAAATTAGATGATGCAGAATTAGTTATTGTTTGTATGAACTCAACTGCTGGAACAACTAAATTTGTTGTTGATAAATTAAGAAATCAAGGTATTAAAGCTGGACTTTTAAAAATTAGGGTTTATAGACCATTCCCTGCTGAGGAAATCGCGAAAGCTTTACAAAATGCTAAAGCAGTTGCAGTACTTGATAAATCCGATTCCTTAAATGCGGCAGGTGGAGCACTATTTTCTGATGTTACATCAGCTATGTTTGTAAATAAAGTAAATGTTCCTACTATAAATTATGTTTATGGTATTGGTGGTAGAGATGTACCAGCAACTGATTTAGAATCAGTTTATACAGATTTAGCAGAAATTACAAAAACTGGAAATTTAGGAAATCCATATAGATTTTTAGGTTTAAGAACAAAGGAGGGAAAATAAAATGGCATATAATTTAAAAGAAGTAGTTGCAAATAAGCCTTCAAGATTTAGCGAAGGTCATAGAATGTGTGCTGGATGTGGTGCACCTGTTGTTGCAAGACATATTTTAAGAGCTTTAAAAGAAGAGGATTACGCCGTTATTTCTTGTGCGACTGGTTGTATGGAAGTATCTACTTTTACTTACCCATATACTTCTTGGACAGATTCTTTTATACACACTGCATTTGAAAATGCAACTTCTACCCTATCTGGTGTTGAAGCAGCTTACAAGTCACTAAAAAGACAAGGAAAAATATCAGAAGATAATCATACTAAATTTATCACATTTGGTGGAGATGGTGGAACTTATGATATAGGTCTACAATCTTTATCTGGTGCAATGGAAAGAGGTCATGACTTAACTTATGTATGCTATGATAATGGAGCATATATGAATACAGGTATTCAACGTTCTTCTGCAACACCAAAGTTTGCAGATACAACAACTACTCCTGCTGGTAAAGTTATTCCTGGTAAAATGCAAAATAGAAAAGATTTAACTCAAATTATGGCAGAACATCATATTCCTTATGTTGCTCAATCTATTGCTTTTATGGATTTTAGAGATTTATATCAAAAGGCCGAAAAAGCAATTTATACAGAAGGTCCTACATTTTTAAATGTATTTTCTCCTTGCCCTCGTGGTTGGGGGTATGATACACCAGACCTTATGAAGATTAATGAGTTAGCAGTTAAGACTTGTTATTGGCCTTTATATGAGGTTGTTGATGGTAAGTATAAGATTACTTATAAGCCTGCTAAAAAGCTTCCTATTGAGGAGTTTTTGAGACCTCAGAAGAGATTTAAACATATGTTTAAACCTGGTAATGAGTGGATGATTGAAGAATTCCAAGCCGAAGTTGATAGACGTTGGGAGGAACTTTTGAAGTTGGAGGAAATGAGTAATAGTTAAGATAAAAACTGACGAGTTTTAGATTGCTCGCCAGTTTTTTTATACATAAAACCTTATTATATATTAAAATTTATATCTTTACGAATTTATAATACTTTTTTAATTTTCTGCTAAAATTACTCTTTCTGTATTCTCACTTTGAGTTATTATTTCATTTAAAAAGTTGCATGTACCAGTTACCTTCAATTGAAGTGAATCATTTGCGGTTGCCACTTTATATAGTGCTCTAAAATAATCTTCACGTGAATACCCATCTGGTCCAACATTTATTTTTCCCGTCACTGAAGCATTTATCTCAATCGTTCCATTTAAGTTTATACATCCATAATAAACTTTAGTAATATTTCTTACACTTTCGGGGATTTTGCTCGCTTTATTTAAAGCTATACATCCTTCAAATGTACCAGACATAGATTCAACTCCATCTGGAATTTCAGGTGCATATTTTAGCATTTGACAACCATTAAATGTGTCATCCAATATCTTAATACCAGATGTAAGCTTTGGAGACTCCTCTAAATGTGTACACTGATAAAATGTTTGCGTCAAATCCTCTATATTTTTTGGAATATTTGGTATTGTTTTCAAATTTGAACAACCATTAAATGTTCCTATCATATTATTAACCGTTTGAGGTATATTCGGCATTTCTTCAATTGCAGTACCTAAAAAAGTACATTGCAAATTCTGAACATTGCCTGGTAAATTTCCAACACTTGTAAACTGATCACAATTTCTAAATGTATACCTCATGCTCTTTACTGTACTTGGAATTTTGTCTATTTCTTTTAATCGTGTGAATCTAAAGAATGTCCAATCTAAATTTGTAACCTCTGTCCAACTAACTCCATTATCAATACTTATATATTGGGGTATTATTATGCTTTCATATTCATTGCCTAAATAACCACTAGATGCTTCGGCACTTTTTTCTGTCTTTAGTGAGTCTTCATCATTTAAACAATATCCTGATGTATTACTATCAAATGTATATTCCCATAAATCCATGTTAATTACTTTTCCATTTGTTCCAATTCCTATAACATTTTTGTTTCTTTCTTCTTTTTGTTCTTCTGGAGCTTTTGCATTTGCTTTAGCTTGTTCCCAATCTATTCCTACATAATTTGATATTTGATCTTCATAACTAGTTAATATGCTGTTCTCTTCCTGTTGAGAAAACAATGTTTTTTCTTTTGCCTCTCTTGTCCTATTTAAAATTCCATTTTGACCTGTTAGCATATTTATACTTATTCCAGCCAATATTAAAAGCACAATTATACTTACAACAAGTGCTATTAATGTTATACCTTTATGTTCTTTATATTTCTTCATAATATTTTTCTCCTATCATGTAGTGTTTTATTTTCTTTAATTCATTTTACTACACTAGCAATCAAAGTTCAACAGTATCAGTCAAAATGTAATTCAAATGTAATCTTGCTGTAACAACAGTAGTTTCACTACTTATATGCAATATTATATTTACCAGTTCAAATGAGTTTGTCGAATTATGTTGAACGATTTTTCCTGACATTATAAGCTTTCCGCCATATAATTTATAAAGATTTCTTCAAACTCATTTAAGTCTAGAAAATCATAATTAATTAGATTAATAAAAATTTCAAATATTAAACTTAAATTCAAAAAATGTGATATAAGAACCAAAAGGTTGTTGAAACTGCCGGATATAAAAAGCCTCAAACATTCCTCCAAAAGAATGCCTAAGGCTTTTTTACTTATATTATTAAAATTCTCCTCCGAAATCATTCCATTTTGCAAAAAAACGTCCCCAATCCAAAATTATTCTGCATCCTCTGGTGCTCCAACTGGACAAACAGCTGCACAAGTACCACAACTAATGCATATATCTTCATCTATTCCAGCTTTTCCATCATCACCAATAGCAATACATCCCATAGGGCAAGCATCAACACAAGCTCCACATCCTATACATTTATCTTTATCAATTCTAAATGCCATAATCTTCGCCTCCTTTTTTATCTTCATTTCCCATACGTTCTAATTCCTCAAGTTCTTTTTTATGTTTTTCCTCTTCTTCGTCAAAAACTTCTTTTTGAGTATCTTTTATAATTTTAATATCTTTCATATCATACTTCTTTTTACTATAATCTTCACCATTTTTAAATTTAACTCTAATTCTTTCGGCTAAAGTGTCAACAGATTCCACTTCACCTACACCATCTGGAGTCTTAACAATTGCACCAATATGAGGCAATCTTTTCATTTTTTCTTGGTAAACCTCATCTTCATATTTTAAGCAACACATAAGTCTACCACAATTACCAGATATTTTAGATGGATTTAATGATAAATTTTGGTCTTTCGCCATTTTTATAGACACCGTTTCAAAATCACTTAAGAATGAACAACAACAAAGTTGTCTGCCACATACTCCATTTCCGCCAAGACGTTTTATTTCATCTCTTACACCTATTTGTCTTAATTCTATTCTTGTTCTATAAACTGCTGCTAGGTCTTTTACTAACTCACGAAAATCTATTCTTCCATCTGCAGTAAAATAAAATAATACTTTTGAATTATTAAATTTGAACTCTACATCTGTTAAGTTCATTTTTAGCCCTAATTCTTTTATTCTTTTATTACAATATTTGAATGCTTCTTTTTCCTTTTCTTGACATTCTTTATAATGTTTTAAATCTTTCTCATTTGCAATTCTAAGAATTCTTTTCAATTCTTTTTGAACTTTTTCTTCATCTAAAGTTCTATTTGGAATTGCAACTTTTCCTATTTCTTCGCCTTCTCCAGTATCTACTATTACCATTTCATCTTTTTTTAATATTAGATATTGAGGATTAAAGAAGTATATTTTGCCTAGCCTTCTAAATCTTATTCCAACTATGTTTTTCAATGTATTTCCTCCCATATTGTCATAATCATATTATCAATTGTCATATTGTAATTGCTATTTGCTTTTAACCTTTTTTTGGTTTCTTCTACAATATTTATACAATTTAAATATTTTTGATTTTGCTTTGCTTTCTTAAATAGAATAATATTTATATATTCTAATATATCTTGTTTATCTTCTTGTGATTTGTAAATTATATCTGCATTTTTTAAGGTATCTATTAAATCCATTTGTTCAATATTATTTATTACTTTGTCTATTGAACTAAATAGTTCTTGCTTATCTTTTAAAATTTCTGCTTTTCCAATGCTTCCAGATGATGCTAAAATTATACTTTCTGAAATTTCTGGTAGTTCATATTTTTCTTTTATATATCCTTTTACTTGTTCATCTGAAATTGGATTAAATTTTATTATAGTACATCTTGATTTTATTGTACTTAAAAAACTTGATTCGTTTGACCCTATTAATATAATATTTGCAAATTCTGGAGGCTCTTCTAAGGTTTTTAATAAACAGTTTTGAGCCTCTCTTGTCATTGTATCTGCATCATCTATTATATATACTTTTTTTGTTGATATAATAGGCTGTTCTACAATCTTTCTTTGCATTTCTCTTATTTGTTCTATTTTTACATTGTTTCCATCTGGCACAATTTCTGTAAAATCCGGATTATTGTTTGAATCAAATTCTAAACAAGATTTGCATTTATTGCAGTACTTTTCCTCACCATCACATAGTATCATTTTGGCGAATTCTCTTGCTATCATTTTTTTACCTATTCCAGATATTCCTAAAAATAAGTAGCTATGTGAATATTTTCCCGATTTTATAGAATTTATTAATTCAAATTTTATTTTATCATTTCCTAAAATTTTATCAAACAATTCTTTACTCCCTATTTATCTATTTTTCCAAATAAATTTAATGGCCAAATTCTAATCCATACTTTACTTTCAATTTTTTCTAATGGAATGCATCCAAAGCTTCTACAATCTGTACTTTGAGTTCTATTATCTCCCATTGCAAATACTGTATTTTCTGGAACTGTTAAGTCTGTACAATATCCTTTTCCATTATCAGTTACTACTCCTGGTTGTAAATAGCTTTCTTCTAAAAGCTCACCATTTACATATACTTTTCCTTCTTCTATTAAAATATGGTCACCAGGTAATCCTATTACTCTTTTTATGTAACTTATTTTGTTCAATTCCAATACATAATATGAAAATTTACTAAATATATTTGTTGGCTCATTTTCATATCTTGCAATTACACTTTCATTTTTTTCTTCTAATGAAAGTGTTGTTGTAGATGGTGCCTCAAATGTTATTATATCTCCTCTTTTAGGCATTTTTTTAGTTGTTCTATCTAATCTATTTAACCAAAGTCTTTGGTCTTCTTTTAATGTTGGATACATTGATGGCTGTTTTACTATTGTTGGTGTTCCTATATAATATCTAAATAAAATTGCAATTACAAGTGCTATTACAATACATAATATCCACTCAATAGCTTCTTTTAATCTATTTATTTTTTCTTCTTCCAATGTGTTACCTCCATCTTTATCCTATAAAACTATCTATTCTAGGTACAACTTGTTTTTTACGAGATACAACACCAGATAAAAATGCTGTATTTTCTTTAATTTCAACATCAAAAGCTCTTTCTACAATATCTTGTCTTCCAAGTGCTATTACTTGTGAATTATTTGAGATTATATCTGTTATTAAAAATACAAATAAATCTTCTTCGTTTTCATGCATAAATTTAGCCATAGCTTCTTCAATTTTTTCTTTGTCTTTCATAACATTATCTATTGAAGCTGTATTTACTTGTGCTACTTGATATTTTACACCTTTTGTGCAAAATGGTTTTGAATCGATATTTATTAATTGTTCTGGTGTGAAGTCACTTAAATCTGTTCCTGCTTTTAGCATATCCATTCCATAAGCATTCAAATCTACATTTGCAATTTTTGCAAGCTCTTCAGCTGTTTCTTTATCTTTTTCTGTTGTTGTAGGTGATTTTAATAATAATGTATCAGATATTATTGCACTTAACATAAGTCCAGCTGTAATTCTATCTAATTTTATGCCACTTACTTTGCACATATCTCTTAAGATTGTAGCTGTACAACCAACAGGCATTGCCATATAAAATAGTGGCTCTTTTGTTTCAAAATTAGCAATTTTATGATGGTCAACAACTCTTATTATTTTTGCTTTTTCTATTCCTTTTACACTTTGACCAAATTCGTTGTGGTCTACAAGCATAACTTGTCTTCCTTCTTCAACTTCTTCTAATAATTCTGGTGCTTTTACCCCAAAATAGTCTAATGCATATTGAGTTTCTTTGTTTACCTCACCTAATCTATATGCCTTTGTTTTATAAATTCCCATTGTTTTTTCAATAGCTTCTAATATTAAAGCTGATAAAATTGTGTCTGTATCTGGATTTTTGTGTCCAAATATGTATATTTCTTCCATTTTTCTTTATCTTCCTTTCGTTTTTTTGTTACATTATAACATAAATTTTTTTATTTTCAATACTTTTTTCGTTGGGACCGTTTCCTTTCACGAAAATTTCGGATTGGGGACGGTTCTTTTTCGGAAAAGGAACCGTCCCCAATCCGAAAAATTACTCACAATCCTTTAAGTCTTTTTTTATTTTTTCTTTATCCATATTTTGTCCAATGAAAACAAGCTTTGTAATTCTGTCTCCAACTTCGTCATCCCAATCGTTCATAATCTCTGGGTTTGCCTTAACCATTTGCTCTAATTCTTCTTTTGGTGCTGTTGCTAGCCAATATCCCGCTTCTGAAAGTGAAAGTTGTTTTCCTGCTTGTTCAAATAAATATGACATTTCATTATCATTTGAAAACCATACTAAACCTTTACATCTTATAACATTTCTTGGTAGATTTTTAGCAAATTCATCAAATTTGTTTTCTCTTAGTGGTTTTCTTGAGGTATATACAAATGTTGATATTCCATATTCTTCTGCTTCTCCCTCATCATTATGTTCGTGATGATGGTGATGATGTTCGTGTCCATGATGTTCTTCTTCGTGTTCATGGTCATGCTCTTCATGTTCATGATGATGGTCATGATGTTCTTCGTGCTCGTCCATATTCTCATTGTCATCTCTTTCAAGCTCTTTTATCCATCCTGCTGAACTTGCAACTTTTTCGAAGTCGAAACTCTTTGTATCTAGAATTTCTTTAAAATCAACTTTACCAAAGTTCGTTTCTATAATTTTTGCAGTTGGTTGAAGCTCTCTTATTATTGCTTTAACTCTTTTTAATTGTTCTGGCTCTATTTCATCAACTTTATTTAAGATGATTGTATTACAAAATTCGATTTGTTGGATTAATAGATTTTCTATATCTTCTTCCTCGATATCATCTTTTACTAAATAATCCCCACATCCAAATTCTGTTGCTAGTCTTAAAACATCAACAACTGTAACTACATTATCTAATCTACATAGTTTTGGTAAACCATATTGAATAGTTGAATCTTCTAATGCCATAATTGTTTGTGCAATTGGCATTGGTTCACATATTCCACTTGCTTCTATTAAAATATAATCAAATTTTCTTGTTTTTAAGATATCTACTATTTGATTCATTAAATCTTCTTTTAATGTACAACATATACATCCGTTTGATAGTGGTACTACATTTCCTTTATCTTCTTCTTTGATAAATCCTCCATCTTTTATTAATTTTTCGTCTATATTTACCTCACCAATATCATTTACTATTACTGCTACTTTGTAGCCTTCTTGATTGTTTAATACATAATTTAGAAGTGTTGTTTTTCCTGCTCCTAAATATCCTGTTAATACTGTAATTGGTACTATTTTATGTTCCATTTTTTTGCGTCCTTTCTTTTATTTTTCTTCATACACTACTCTTCCACCAACAATAGTGTACACAACTTTTCCCTTCATTTTTTCATCTATAAAAGGTGAATTCTTAGCTTTAGAAACTATCATATCTTTTGTATAAACATATTCTTTATTTGGATCAAATATTGTTAAATCTGCATCAAAACCAACTTCAATTGCTCCTTTTGTATTTAATCCTAGTAATTTTGCTGGATTATATGATGTTACTCTAACTAAATCATCATAATTTAGGGCTTCAGTGTCTATTAAATTCATAATTTCACAGGATAAAGCTGTTTCAAATCCTATAATTCCGTTTGGGCTATCAGCTAAACTCTTTGCTTTCTCTTCCTCTGAATGTGGTGCATGGTCTGTTATTATGCAATCTATTGTTCCTTCTTTTAATCCTTCTATAATAGCTAATCTATCTTTTTCTTCTCTTAAAGGAGGGTTCATTTTTGCGTTTGTTCCTTTTCTTAGAACCTCATCTACTGTTAATGAGAAATAATGTGGGCAAGTTTCGCAAGTAATTTTTACTCCTCTTTTTTTAGCATCTCTTATCATATTTTTTGATGTTTTTGTGCTAATATGACAGATGTGTGCGTGTATATCATTTGTTTCAGCAATTATTGCATCACGAGCTGCCATTATTTCCTCTGCCTCTGGTAAAACCCCTTCTACTCCTAATTTTTCAGCAATTTCGCCTGCATTTATCGCACCTTTGGCAACAGATTTTTCCTCACAATGTGCTGATGTAAATGAACCAACCTCATTTGCTTTTATCATCCCTTCTCTCATTACTTTTGAGTTTACAACTGGAATTCCATCATCTGAAAATGCGATTGCTCCCGCTTCTTTCATTGCCTTAAAATCAACTAATTCTTCACCTTTTTCACCTTTTGTTATTGATGAAAATGGAAGCACATTACATAAGTTTACTGCTTTTGCCTTTTCTATAATCATTTTTAATGTTTCTACATTATCTGGTACTGGTTTTGTATTTGGCATTGGACAAATTGTTGTAAATCCTCCTGCTACCGCACTTTTTGAACCCGTTTCTATTGTTTCTTTATACTCAAACCCAGGTTCTCTTAGGTGACAGTGCATATCTATCATTCCAGGAATTATTATGTAATTTGTACAATCAATTTCTCGGTCTACTGATTCTTCTATTTTTTCTGATATTTTTGATATCTTATCATTTTCTAATAATATATCCATTTTTCCGTCTAATTTATTTTTGTAGTCTACTACTCTTGCATTTTTTAATAATATTTTCATTTTAATAAAACCTCCTTTTCTTTATGTACTCGCTTTTGTGCCTTTTTATTATATATTGTTTTTGCCTTTTATGCAAGCAAATTTATTGACTTTATTAATATTTTATACTATTATTTAATATAATAATACAAATGAAACGGAGGAGCAAAAATGCCTAAGAAAAAATACATATTTTATGTCGTACTTACACTACTTATTTTACTATTATTTTTTTTGAGCTTTTTATCAATAAAATCATTTGCTCAAAATTTAAAGAGTACAAAAGCAATGGAAAATGCATTAAATGTAGACTTAACATCACCTTTTTCAGTAAACAAAATCGTCTACTTTAGCAGTGCAAATGCAAAATCTGAAATAAATGCAAATTCATCTTTTACAATAAATGATTTATATCAATATACAGATATCGCAATCTTTATAAATAATAATGTAAATGATGGAAATTACAATGCAAAAAATACCCTAAAAAGTGTAAGCTTATCAAATATTTCATTTAGCCTACAACCATCTATTGGAACGCCTAACCTTTATTTTAAAAATATTAACGATTTTGCAAATAATAGTTTTGATGAATCTAAAAAAATAGAGAATAATTTAGATTTTGAAGTTTCTTCTGAGGATGAAATTGATTATTCAAAACCTATTTTATATAACAATTGTGCAAATCCTATTACACTTTGCTATGTAAATTCTGGTTTGAAATCTAATTATACTTTAACAGATAATATGTCACATATATCTTATGATGGAACCTTACTTAAAAGATGTGGCATCACATTAAATTCTATTGCTTGTAAACTTAGCTTTGTTATTAATATTACTAATAATTTAGATGAAGTTTATTCTTGTCCTTTTATTTTGAATATTCCTTTATCTACTGAGAGTTCTACAGTTTATGATGGTAGCTTAACTTTAAATAGTAGCGTTGATTATAATTTTATAAAGTTGTAATTTTTTGAAATGGGGACGGTTCCTTTTTGAAAAAGGAACCGTCCCCATTTCAAAATTTTTATACAACATACAATAATATACAAAGAAAATGTAACAAACTACCCGCAAAAATGCATAAATGAAAAATCGAATGCATATATTTTTTCTTCTTACCTAATCCATATAAAACTGCACCAATGGTATAAATTACACCACCTGCAACTAAAAGAATAAAGCCTGTCCATCCAAGACCTTCTATTACCCATTTTATTTTAACAATAATACACCATCCCATAGCTAAATAGCATATCATTGAAAATACTTTAAATTGCTTTAAATCTATAGAGTTTAATATTATTCCTAATATTGCCATTCCCCATATTATTCCAAAAATCCACCATCCAGTTGCTGTATCCATCTCTCTTAATGTACATAGTGCAAATGGCGTATATGAACCTGCAATAAGCAAAAATATTGAGCAGTGATCTAATACTTGAAATACTTTTTTAGCTTTTGTATCTGGTTTTAAACCATGATATATACTTGACATTGTATATAATAAAATCATTGTTACCCCAAATATTGAGCTTGCAACAACTCCATAAGGATTGTGATGTATTGCTGCGAATATAACACATAATACTAATGCTACTATTCCTAAGGCTCCTCCTACTATATGTGATGTCATATTAAATATTTCTTCCCCTTTTGTGTATGTAGGTAATACTCTTTCATCTAATTTTGTTCTTTTCATATTCTTTATCCTCCATCTAGTTTTTAATACTATATAACATAGTTATAAAAATGTCAATAGTTTTTTCTGATTGGGGACGGTTCCTTTTTGAAAAAGGAACCGTCCCCAATCAGAAAAATCACTTTGTGTTCACCCCAATAATTCCTCCAAGCACGCCTCCAATTAGTCCAATTCCCATCATGATGGCAGAGCCAAGACTAAGTGCAAAATTCGTGTTTATTGCACTTGAAATTATGTAAATAATTAGAATATATAAAGCTCCAATAATCCCTCCGGTTATTAATCCATTTTTTCTGATTTTTCTGGTACCAATTGAGCTTCCAATAAGAATACTAATTCCGGTTATGGTAATTATAACAGGTTTTACCGTATTTTCTGATAAATCTGTATATGTCAAAAGCACAGCAAATACTGTTAATGCAATTATTGTTGCTAAAAACGATATGGCTGTGCCTTTTATAATACTAATTATAGGTTTATTGTTTTCAAATATTTCCATCGAAATACCAGTCCTTTCTTAATCTTTAATTAGTATTATTTATATTCAATTTTTAATTAATTATTACCTTATATTTAGCGTTTTTGTTTCTCCATTTTTCTAATTTTATATGCTTCTATTTAATGCATTTATTCCTCCAAATACACAAGGAGCTGTACACTTAAATCCCGGAAAAGTACAACGTGCTCCCTTTGAATATGGCAATAAATATTCATAAACATCTTTATTTGTATTTCTTGTCTTCTCTATGTATTTATCTAAAGTATCCTTAGTTTGGTTCATTATTTCAAGTTGTGCTGCACCACATATTCTCTCTTGACACTTTAGTATAAAATTCTCCACTGTACCTCTCTCGTTAACTTTTACTAACATTGCTTGTGGAAAATTATTCTCTAATGAAGAAAGATCTTTTATCCATTTTGTCTCTAATTCTGTGTTTTGTATTATCTTAGGAACATAATAACTTGCCTTATCTTTAATTTGCATTTCATAGTAAATTGTCCTATGTCTTTGAGCTTGAGCTAATTCCGAAAAACTTACCTCGTAGTTAGTTGAATAGTTTTCTCCAAATTCTTCCTTTCTATCTCTTTTAGCAAATAATGAAAATGTCCTGTTCTTAGTTTTAGAATTTAATTCTGGGATAATTATATCTGGCATTTGATTTATAAAATCCTTTAATACTTCTTTTAACTTTTGATTAAACAATGTATTCTCTGCATTCTCGATAAAATCTTCTGCCCAATGAATAATATAATTTATTTGTCTAAAATCTGTAGTATATTCCATCGTTGTTGCTGGAGTAAATACACTTATTATTCCTCTTGCATTTTCTTGTGCTAATTTCAATACTTTCTTTTCATCAAAATCTTTATACTTTTCTTTGATTTTTTCTTTATAAATTTCTATCCATTCTTCATATAATTCTTTTTCAATTCCTGTTGATTCCATCTTAGTATATCTAGCTGATTTTTCTGATGTGTTGTACATCTTTTCATTATTTAAAATCATTGCCAATATTTTAGGAATGCCTTCTAATACAAAATTATATACCGAATGAGAATATACACTGTGATGTCCTGATTTTAATGTGTTTTCCGCTCTTTTAATTGTTTTTTCTTCTGATTCTGAGAATAATTTTTCAGTATTATGTGGCAAATAGCATATCCCTGCTGATTTTCCTGCAAATTTTAATGCCTCGTCTTTTGGTAATATATATCCTACATTTGTTGATCCTATAATTTTTATATTCATTTTTTGTTCCTCCTATTTTTTCTTAAATATATCAAACTTTATATTTTTTTGCAACAAAATAGAAAAAATATAGACTTTTTTTGTTAAATATATTAAAATATTTAATATAAAAAACTGGGAAGGAATAAATTATATGAAATTACATCAAAAATTTTTAATATTAATATTAATTTGCATAATTATATTTCCTCTTATCGAACTAAAAAGTAATGCTGGACTTCCTCCTCATTATAGCGGATACATAGATATTGAATTAAAAAATTATAACAATAACGATATAAAAATAAATTCAATTGATAATAAAGATATGAATTTAATTTTGTCAGATAATAAAATAAAAACAGATACTAGTTCAACAATATCAAACAATAAAATTATAATTAATAAAAGTTCTACTACTCGAATAGAATATTTTCTATATGAAAATATCAATATAAAACCAATACTAAATATTTCAATTACTAATAATGATGGTACTATAACAGAAATAACTTACGACGGTTCTTCTTATTATTCTGAATTTGGAAACGATAATCCTTATTATACCTTTACTAATTATGATTGCAATACAGGAAAATATAAAGAAAATAAATATAAAACTATTATTACTAATTTTCAAAATTCATCTTTTGAAGATAAATTATTTAAAATAGTAGTTGCTATTTTGTTAATACTATTAATATCAAAAATTATCTATTCTCTTGTTCAAAAAAATAAACATAAAGCTTAATTTTTTTAAAATGGGGACGGTTCCTTTTTGAAAAAGGAACCGTCCCCATTTTAAAATCCTCTAAGCCCGAAGCTCGTAAACATCTTTTATCTCAATCTTTTTAAGTCTATTTTCCAAATTTTCATCACTTTCAACAAAAACTCTTACATAATTTTTAGTATACCCAGACCATAAGCCATCTTTCTCTTCCTCAAATAAAACATCTACGCTCTTGCCAATATACTTTTCATTATATTCTCTCTCATTTTTATTAGAAAGCTCTATTAACTTTTGACTTCTTTCTTCTTTAATATTTCCGTCAATTTGATTAGTCATCTTAGCCGCCAAAGTTCCTTCTCTTGGTGAATATTTGAAAATATGCATTTTATAAAATTTGATTTTACTTAAAAATTCATAAGTACTTTCAAATTCTTCATTTGTCTCCCCTGGAAAACCTACAATTATGTCTGTTGTTAAATTTACATCTTTAAAATACTCTCTTAAAATTTCAGTAACCTTAAAAAATTCATCACACGAATATTTTCTGTTCATTCTTTTTAATGTTTCATCACATCCACTTTGAAGAGATAAATGAAATTGATTGCAGATGCTATCTAATTTTGAAAGTCTTTCAGCAAATTCTTTTGTAACTATAGTTGGCTCTAATGAACCTAATCTAATTCTTTCTATTCCGTCAATTTTATCTAAATCCTCAAGTAAATCTATTAATCTATAATTGTTATCAAAGTCCTTGCCATAAGATGCTATATGAATCCCTGTTATTACAATTTCTTTTATTCCTTTTTCTGCAATTTTTTTTACTTCTTCAATTACATTTTCCTTTTTCCTACTTCTTATTCTTCCTCTTGCAAATGGAATTAAGCAATATGTGCAAAAATTGTTGCAACCATCTTGAACTTTAACTGTTGCTCTAGTTTTTTCCGAAAATGTAATGGCTCCCATTTCTTGAAATTCGGTTTCTTTGTTTACATCAATAATTTCTATATTTTCTTTTTGATTTTTTTTCATATATTCTTCAACTTTTTTTACTATATCTTTTTTCTCGACATTTCCCAAGCATAAATCGATTTCTTTCATATTTTCTACAGTTTCTTTTGCAACTTGTACATAGCATCCAACTGCAACAATTATACTTTGGGGATTTTCTTCTTTTACTTTTCTTAATACTTGTCTTGATTTTCTATCTGCTATATTTGTTACTGTACACGTATTTACAACAACAACATTTGGATTTTCTTCTAATTCACAAATTTCATAACCGTTTTCTAAAAATTTTTGTGCCATAGCATTTGATTCATATTGGTTTACCTTGCAACCGTAATGTATAAAATGCTACTCTTTTTTGTTTATTTCCGCATTTATTTTGACCTTCTTTCTTTTTTTGTCGAATTTTAGTATAACATATTTTTAAGGCTTTTGCAATTTTAGTTTTTTTATTTCCAGATAATTTTAGTTTTTTATTTCACATATAATTTAATTGTGCCATTCTAAAAATATATTAGAATGGCACAATTTTTTGCTATTTTATAAAGTAAGCAAATTGATTTGCACCAATAATGCCTGCTTTAAATTCCTCAGAAAAAATCAACTTATAATCAGCACCTAAATTTTCTAACAAAATCGGTCTATTGGTTCTGTTATAGATGGCTCTAAAGCTGTTCTTTTCTGTATACCGTTCATAGTCTAGTAATGAATCATTACATCTTCTAACTCTGGCATCTCCTTGAGCAAGTACATTTAAATTTTCTTTTCTTACTTGACTTAAATTAAACAAGAAATTTTTCAAAATTGCAGTATCTCGAAAAATCATTGGCTTTCTAGGGAACGGATCTTTGTAACCACTTTCTGCATTTTCTGTTCCCATGAACACTGATGGAATACCTGGAATTACATAAAATATGCCTAAAGCTAATTTTAATTTCTTTATTCCAAGATGTAATTTTTCCTTAGGAATTGAATCATTTTCGGCCTCAAACTTTCTAAAACCATAAGTATCAAATCCTTCTGGTTTACGCCAAGGTGCTTCTATATCCCATATTCCACCTGTATATGAATCTGGGTTCATTCCTTCTCCAATTAACATTGTAATAGCAGTTGGGGTATCGTGAGTAGAAACAATATTTAGCAAACGATTTCTTACTTCTTTTGGATATTTATTTAATTCTTCTAATATATATTTTAATAATTCTGCATTTCCATAACGAACCCATCTAAGTATTGCATCTGTAGCAGGATAGTTCATTACCGAATCCGCTTCTTTATTAAAAATTTGCGAATCATATCTATGTGTGGCTAATCCCCACATCTCGTTAAAAAATATGAATTCATTATCTTTTTCTTCCCCAATTGAAGTTAAATATCCACTTGGAAGAATTTCTCCTAAATCTAATCTTATTGCATCTGCTCCATTTTCTTTTAGCTTCTTTATGGATTTTTTATGATATTCTTGAACATCTTTATTCATTTTATCAAGTTCTATCATATCCTTAAATCCGTACCAAGTTCTATAATTATCACCATCTTTTGCAAACCAATTCCTATATGGTGAATTTTTATCGGAAACAGCGGATTTAAAAAACTCTGAACAGTTTGACATATGATTAAATACACAATCATTTATCATATACATTCCATTCTTTTTAAGTTCTAAAGCTAAATTTTTAAAATCTTCCCAAGTTCCCAACATTGGATCAATTTCAAGAAGTTCACAAGGATCATAATGGTGATATGTCTTACTTGGATATATAGGAGTAATATATACAGTATCAAATCCCATAGATTTTATATACTGAATTTTCTCTCTTATCCCTTGTAGATTTCCACCATAAAAATACTCATTCCGATAAACTCCATCTGTATCAGGCTCCCAATCTGGCATTCTATCTTCCCATTTTTTTACTTTTCTATTATTTACCTGATTGATTCCTTCTTTTCCAATACTAAATCTATCTGGCATAAGTTGATAAACTGTTCTTCCTAGCCATTTTGGAATAACTCTTAAAGTTTTATCTGGCACCTCCAGTTTAAAGCCAAATTCATTTGGATATAATCCTTTTTCTTTAACTAAATTTCTTCCTTTTACAATATACACCCTACTACCTTCTAGTTCATATCTAAAGACATAATAATAGGTTCCTGATAATTCAAAATCAAATTCTTTACTAGCAAATATACTGCACTTGTTCTCCTTTCCAACATAGTTTAACTTAATTTCCATAGCCAATTTATCTGCACGATAAAATTCAATATATAGATTTTCAACATACCCTGTATCTTGAATTTTGGCGACAAATTTTAGCCGTTTGTTGGTTGTTACTCTTCCTTTGTGATAGCATAAAAAACGAAAATATCTTTCATCTCTCATCTTGCATTCTTTCCTTTCCTAAAATTTAATTTTTAGTTACTGAAAAGCCATTTGGCATTTGATTTTAATTTACTATTTTTATTTCTTTTTGTCAATATTTCTGTAATTTGTTTTTCATAAAAAATTCATTATTTTTTCACATTTTCCTTGAAAAAACCATAGAATAAGTATATAATCGAGAATAGATTTTATTTTAACAGGAGTGAGAAAATATGCCTAATATAGAAAGATTAAAAAAATATAAAAAAGTACATATGGTAGGTATTGGTGGAGTTAGTATGAGCGGTATTGCAGAAATACTTGTAAACTTTGGTTTTCAAGTTACAGGCTCTAATAATGTTGAAACAGAAACTACTAAAAAATTAGAAAAAGCCGGAATAAAAGTATTTATTGGACATAATGAAAAAAATATTGTAGATCAAGATGTAGTTGTTTATTCAGCAGCTATAAAGCAAGATAACCCAGAGCTTGTAACAGCAAAATCTAAAAATATTCCTATAATAGAAAGAGCTGATTTCCTAGGTGAACTTACAAGATGCTATAAAGACACAATTACAATTTCTGGTACACACGGAAAAAGTACAACAACTTCAATGGTTTCACTTTGTTTCTTAGAAGCCCTAAAAGACCCTAGCATTCAAGTTGGTGCTGATATTAAACAATTAAATGGAAATTATAAAGTTGGTAATAGTGAATATTTTATTATTGAAGCTTGTGAATATGTTGAAAGCTTTTTAAAATTTAGCCCTAAATCTGAAATTATTTTAAATATTGATAATGACCATTTAGATTATTTTAAAAATTTTGAGAACATAAAAAAAGCTTTTGTAAAATATGTAAAACTTCTTCCAGATGATGGTTTACTTGTTGTTAATGGTGATGATAAAAATGCATTAGATTTAATAGAATACACAAATGCAACTTCTATAACCTACGGAATTTCTAATAAAAATACTGACTTTTTTGCTGTAAACATTGTTTTTGACAATAATGGTTTCCCAGAATTTGATGTTTATGCAAAAGGCGAATTTTATGGAAGAATCAAATTAAGTATTCCTGGTATGCATAATGTTCTAAATGCTTTGGCTTGTATTGCTTTATGTGATTATTATGGAATAAATTTAAATTCTATTCAAAAAGCTTTACTTTCATTTACAGGTGCTAATAGAAGATTTGAATTTAAAGGAACTGTAAATGGAGCAAATATTTATGATGACTATGGTCACCATCCAACAGAAATTGTAGCTACTGCTAAAGCTTTAATGAATAAAAAATATAATAAATCTTGGGTTGTTTTCCAACCTCATACTTATAGTAGAACTAAAAATCTTATGGATGATTTTGCTAAAGCTTTATTAAATTTCGATAATATAATTATTTTAGATATTTATGCTGCTCGTGAAAAAAATACTTATGGTGTTACTTCTAAGGATTTAGCTGATAAAATATGCAGCCTTGGAAAAGATGCTTTATATATACCTGATTTTAATGATTGCGTAAAATATTTAAAAGAAAATATTCACGAAAATGATATTATTATAACACAAGGTGCAGGAACAGTTACAGAAATTGGTCCTATGCTATTGAAATAATAAAAATGTACCAAAAGGACCAGGTCCTAATGGTACATTTTTATTTTATAAATTAACAACATAATCTTCCAAGAAATAAATATTTCCATTAGAATTTCTGTATAATTCATAGTTAACATTATTAACATTATACGCACCCCAACGCTCTCTTCCAAGTGCCATAAGGTAAGCGGTTTTTACGTTCAAATCACTTAAACTCGCTATATATTTATACATATCTTTATCAGCAATGGTATCTCTAGAATAACTTCCCATTATACTTGTATAGCTACCATAGTCATTATGTGGATAATAATGTACATTTTTATCTTCTTCTCCTTCTGTTGTCGCCTCTTGAATTAGTTGTCTTTGCTCAAAGTCTACTTTCCAAACTCCAGCATAATATCCTAAATTATTCTTTTGTTTTAATGTTAGCTCTGTTCCTAAAGATTTATCGTTTACTTTACAATATATATCTTGTATATCTTGATCTGATGAATTTTTAGTTAAAAGATATATATCATTTTCATCTATATATTCCTTTGTTAATGTATTTGCAACTACAGAATATCCGTTATATTTCTTTGCTCCTAAACTCATTCCTTGTAAAAATGATATTGCACAAACATCATTTTCTATAGTTTCCCAGTCTGTTTCTGATATTTTAGGCATCAAAAATTGTTTATCTGATGAAAATGATGCAATCGCTGTTGATAGATTTGTTTCTACAACATATCTTATTACTGCTTTTCTATGTTGATTGAAATTTGAATCTGCATTTTCGATATTGCTTGTTCCTCCAAAGATTTCTATGTTGCCATAATTTTGTAGTGATGTAGCATTATCATCTGCAGTCGCATTATATATAGTTGACATATTTGCTTTTAAACCACTTAAATCATATTTATTATGTTCTGTTCCTGATTTATCTTTTCGTTTAGTTGTACTAGTAAATTCTCCTTTATTTAAAACCCAACAAGAAAATTCATAAGCATCTTTATAATACTCATATGCACTTTTATTATGCTTTATAGCTTTATAATATTTTAAGAATTCAGTCTTTTCTGCTGTTGTATTAGATTCATCATATGTTTTTACCTGACTATAATTTCTTGTTCCATTTGAATCTATATAGAATATTCCTGTTCCTGCATCAAAAGTTTCTCCATCTTTTGTAATCGTTCCTGTTTTACTTTTATCTGCTTTGGGATCTAAGTAATATTTTTTTCCATTTATTTTGGCATATGAATACAGATAATCATCAGTACTTCCGCCTACGTATTCTTTTAACTCTTCTGTTGTTCCTTCTTCAAAATCAACGCCCATATAATTATATTTATTTTGACCTCGATATTTATATATTCCCTTTCCAGCCTCTGCTTCCGCTTTAGTATCTGCTATACTATACAAATAACCATTGTCATAAACAAATTCTCCATTTACTTTTCCTTGTATAGTTATATAATTATCTAATGTGTAAATTATGGAAAAATCGCTTTCTCCGCTTGCATTTGAATATTTATACCTAGCAGTATAGTAAACATATGGTTTTAATCCTTCTTCAGTATCACCATTTACAGTATAAGATTTATCATAAGCATCTTCTCCTCTAGCATCTTTATCTGGGATTTCTGTTAAAGTATTAGTAAAAGGTGTATAAGTATAATACCCATCATACATTGTAAATACAATCGCAGGTACATATTCTTTCATAACATCAGATTTATTTCCTAAGAAGTTGAAATTAGATGCTAAAGAATTATAAAAAGTTTTAGCTGCTGCTTCTATATCTTGTATCTTTTTATTAGTAACATCACCAAAAGCATTATTAACAGTATTTAATTGGTATGCTTTTATCGCATCATATGTAGAGTTTAAAAGCCTTGTATTATATACCAATTCTCTTTCTTCTGTTTCTATTTTATTACTTATATACTCAGATAAAACCATAGATATTGGCATTATTATTATTATAAATATGATTGCTAATGATTGGAGTTTCATATGTATTCCTTTCCTTTGTCCAAAATTAATGGGAACAAACATCTAACTTTTTATTTTATAAAAAACAAAAATTACATGTTTGTTCCCCCTTTTAATTGCATTTAAAATTAAACAAAAAGCTTGTAATAAAATAACCTACAAGCTATTTTATTTTTAATTTGCTGTTGTTTTTGTTACTATTCCAGATTCTTGTGCAACTATATTGCCACTTGTATTTCCTGTAACTTTATACATAAAGTTTCTTAATTGTCCTGCTACTGTTGTATTTGTATTTTCAACATTAACAGATACTATATCTCCTTCATTTAATGATAATGGTAATTGTTCTAAAACTTGAGTTGTATACATTGTATAATATACATTTTGTCCTATTGTTGTTGTATCTCCACTACTCTTCTTTGCAGGATTTTGGTCTAATTTTTGTATTGTAATTTCTGCATCATATGAATTTCCTGTTGATGCAAGAGTTAATATGAAGTTATCATAATCATCTTGAGAAAGATATCCTGTTGTTCTTATTTTGTTTGTAAAATCTGTTGTTGCATTTTGAATTGATAATTGTGAAACATCATCTGATTTATCTGCCATTGTCATAAGTGGAAAAACAAACATTAATATTGCTGCTAAAAATATTGCTATTATTGTTACTGCTGAATCTCCCATAATTTTCCTTCCTTTCAAATCAATAATATTATTAAACAATTATATTATATCATTTTTTTGTTTATTTTGTAAATAGTTTTTTTCTATTTTATGGATTCGAATTTGGTTATACTTCTACATAGGTTATAATTCTATATACTTCCTTATTTTCCGAAGTAACACCTTGAGCAGAAGCTTTTTGATATTCTCCTAGGTATTCATTAAAGTTTTTATCCTTAATTAATTCAAATAGCTTTCCTCCCTCTGTTGATTTCAGTACTTCATTTATGTTTTGGTTAGTATCTGAACCTATTGTTATCTTAATTAATTTATCTCCTGCTTTTATTATAGGCTGACCATCTTTGTTTTTCACTACAGAATCTACTGATGCAACCATTGTTTTTATATGAGAAGTATCAATTTGGTCTCTTATATCACTATTAAATTTTATATATATAACATAATCTTCTTTTATAGCTCTATACATTGATGCTATAAGTGCATCTGAACCAATTACTCTTGTTGATGAACTTCTTTTACTTTCTATATAATTTATATATGTGTCTCCATTTCTTGCCATTCTTATTTCTTCATTTTCACCAACAATCCTGTTTACTTCGGCTCTTACAGTTGTAAAAGAAGATATACAAACAGTAAGTGCTATTATAAATATTAACATTTGACCTGCCATTATTAAGGCATCTGACGCATTTTCCATTTGAATATCTCCTTTCTTTTATTATTTTAATTATTGCTAACTGTAATCTCATTAATTAAACCATTATCACCATATGTTGATGTAACAGTATAAAATTTTCCAGCTCCTGTTGCTACCTTTTTAGTTGCATTTGGACTACTGTTATTGTAGCCTAAATCAGAATCATCAGGAGAAATAGTATTATCTCCATTTGTTGATGGATATGAGATTATTACCCCTTTTCCTAATTCATTTGAATTATGTGCAGAAGTATTTATTGATATAACCAACTGTATCAATGCATTTACCTGTGATCCACTAATACTATCTCCCATATATGGTGTCAACTTTGAATTAAAATTAGCAATTGCCTGTTCATCCATATTAGCGCTATCTTTAACTGATTTAGAAAAATTGTTAAAGATTAATACACCTAATGATACAATTAGTATTGCTACTAATATAGCACCCGCCATTATTAAAGCTTTTGACGCATTTTCCATAGTTTCACCTCAAATTAATCTTAGTTTGCTTTTACAGTTATTTCTTGAATTGTAGAACCATTATATTTTGAAGCTGTAACAGTATAAGTTTGGCTGCTTGGTAATTTTGTAATATTTGTTGATTTTACATCAGCATCTGCTGTATTAGCACCAGACACTCCATATGTTGCTGTTGCAACACCTTTGTTTTGATCAGCAGTAATAGTTACCTTTATATATCTTTTTGTTCCATTTGTTTTTTCAGATTGATTACTTGTTTGTACACTTTCACATAAAGTATAAACCTGATTAGCTGTAATATTTGTTCCTAAATATGGTGTAAATTTTCCATTGAATGTTTGAGTTTCTGTTTCACTCATATCTGCTGAGTTAATTGTTGAACTTGCATTTCTGTAAACAATTATTCCCATTGAAATTAATAAAATTGATAATAGTATAGCTCCTGCTATAATTAGTGCTTTTGAAGCGTTTTCCATAATAAATTCCTCCTTTAAAATATATAATTTAATTTTCTATTTGATATAGATAGATGTAACATTATGGAAGCATTACATCTGTCTAATATTAATAACTTAACTTGTCTTTTGTTCAAATATCATAAAACTTACTCTTCCGTTTTTATTATAATCTATTTTTGTACATTCGAAAGAAATATCTCCATAATATTGAATAAAAGTTGGCATTCCTCCGTTATACAGAGTTTCCATTTTATATGTTGTATCATTATCTGAAATTTTAATTTCTATAATCACGGAATTAATATCATTTTGTATATAGAAGCCCTTTTCATCTTTTGATACCTTGTTTTTTTCATTATTGTCTACGGCTCTATTTACCGCAGTTGTTAAATCTCTTCCCGAAACTTCTTTGTTTAAATATGTTTCATATTCAAGATTTTCTTCATTTATTTGTCTTTTTTTATCTCTATAATTTAAATACTTATTTCCAAATATTGATAATATAACAATAACAATACATACTATAATTATAATCGTTTTTTTCATATCTATCATTCCTCTAAGCTTATTTTGCAACAATCTCTACTTTGTAAACTAATAATGTATTAGGATTAATACTTATTTTATCACATTTATATTCATTACTTGAATTTATATTGCTTTTTAGCCATTCATTTGAATCCTGAGAAGAAATATCATTTGTACCTAAAAAAACTTTAACTTCAGCTTTCAACTTTGAATTTTTTTTAGCATTTTGAGCTAAATTTAATAATGTTGCTACATCTTGAGGTTTTAAATAATTATAATATATCTCGTCCTCTCCTGTTTCAGTTTTTCTATGTAAAGGTGTCTTTCCTCTTCCTTCATAATTCAAGAATTGTTGATTAAATTCATCAATTTCGTGTTTTTCTATAGTCTGATAAACACTTGACGTACCAGAGGCCATCTGTCCAAATAAATATGAAAATAAAGTTAATAATAATATTGCAATTAAAACTCCTCCTGCCATAATTAAGGCTCTAGATGCATTTTCCATATTCTACTCCTATCTTATTTCAACAAAGTTAAATACCATTTTTGTAATTCGTCCTGTCAGGTTATCATATACAAGGTTTTCAGAATCAGATTTAAATATAGACCTTTTAAATTGCATATATTCATAATATTGAAAAACCTTATCTTTTTCTTTATTAGTCATATCTGTATAACCCGCAACATCCAATTTATACTTTGTTTTAGATGAATAGTTGAATTTTTTCACAGCATTTATCTTATCATCATCTGTTCTTGGAGTTATAAACATAGCAGTATATCCTTTAGCAATTTTAGTTGCATTATCAGAACCTCCCCATCTATTTTCTAGACCTGTTGCTGTTTCAATTATATTTTTAAATGGATCTCTAGTTGCTTGTTGATTTGACTGTTCATAAGTATTTTTGCTAAATAATTTATTATTTACATTTTCCTCTGGACATAACGATTTTCTATTATCGTCACTTCCAAAATTTACAGTAATTTTTATCGGACTATATTTATTATTATTTTTAGCCTCTCCATCATCAGATTTTCTATAATTATAATCTATAATTTTATTTACTAAACTAATAAGCTCATAACCTTGAACATCATCTCTATCATAATTAGCAAATTGTTCGTTAAATTTTGCTGTATCTTCAACATCTGCTAAAGAATCTTGGGAAGCTTGATATTCTGAAAATAAACTCCAAGCATATATTAATAATGAAACAATAAGTATTGCAAGAAGCATTCCTCCTGCCATAATTAATGCTTTTGATGCATTTTCCAAAATATCACCTTCCTTACTTTATTTTATCTTTATTGTAAACTTGCCATTGAACTTGTCATACTTGTTAAACCTATAACTACAAGTGGTACTATTAGGTATCCAACAAACATTACAACCATTGGAGAAAATCCTATAATTTTACCTATTCTTGCTTTTTTAGCTATTAATCTATCATTTGATTCACGTCTTTTTGCTTGGTAATAATCTCTTTCTGAATCTAATTCATCAAAAGCATCCCTAATTGGGATTTTTTCAACAGCTGCTTGTAAGCTTTCTACTATTCTTATAAATTGTTGGTAATTAGTTTCATTTTTCAATTCTTCTAATGCTTCCCAAGCTCCTGCTTCATAGTTATTAACACATCTTGATATTGGTTCTTTGAAAATATTTGCATAACGTTCCAGCCATTCCAGAATTATTTCAACATTTACACGCTCAATTCTCATAAGCATCAATATTATTGTTTGGAATTGCATTACTTCGTCTTCCATTTCCATCTGTCTCATTTTCAATTGGAAATACATTATCCAAATTGGCGCCATATAAGCAACTATCATAAATACTACAGATAATAAAACTTCAAACCATCCAAGATATTCTTTGTTAATCTTTTGCAATTTATCATAAACTCTTTGTGCAGCTTCTGATATTTCCTCGTCTTTACTGTCTGCATAATCACTTGATCTTTCCATAGCTTTTTGTATATCTTGAACCGTAGTTTTGGTATTTCCTTTAAACATATCTAAGAATTTATTGTCACTTTCCGTTTTAGCCATAGCTTCTTCGAGTTCTCTTCCTGTTACACCACCCATTATATCATAATCTGTAGTCGGTTCTGTATAAATCCAATTTACAGATGTTGCATGTAATTCTACAAATAAGAATATTGAAATTAAAAACGTTACAATTGCAATCGCAATTCTATTTACATACAGCCATTCCATCTTTAATTTTGAAGCTGAGTCTTTTAATAGCTTTTGTACCTTTAAAAACTCTTTTGTTCCTTTTTTAGGTATAAATAAATCCACAACTTTCTTTCCAATTGGATTTTTGTATACCTTTGCCTGCCAAGGATTTTCCGTATTTTGTGTGCTTTTATCTGTTGATCCATTATTTTTTATTTTTCTTAATAATAAGTAACATATTATTGTTAATAATATTACTAATATTTGTACTAACATTCCATTTTTGCCACAGTAAAAGCTCTGTGTAAAGCTAAAGTTTTCTACTGCCCAGTTCTTTAAAGGCTCTAGTCCTAAAACTGGTACTATTGAGATAATTGATAAACTTTGGAACACATAATCAATCTTATCTCTTTTTAATATTTCAATTTGCATTTCTTCTGTAATATTATTTACGTTTTTTAGGTATAGTGAAGATTTATCTACTTTCCTATCACCAAATTCTTTTGTCAAATATGATACACCCGCAAATTCTTTTAAATAAGGATTTGGTGCAATATCATAATATTTTTCTAGTTCCATTTCTGGATCGTTAGAAATTAAAACTTCATATATTTTTTCACCTTGTTTTGATATATTTTTTTCATCATCCTGTGAAATTTGGTATATTGCTTCTTCAACCATATTAAACTCGTGATAAGCATGTCTTATTTCTGCAAAAAAGTCTAATTGTTCTTTTAATAATGTATTATCTATTTTGTCTACCATTCCATCAATAAAGTTATCTACCATAAAAATTTCGAATATTAATACTATTGATAATAGTAAATAGTTTGTATGTGCAACTATAATTGAAGCTGTCATTATTGGAATCAAAATCAATAATGTTCTTGTTAAGATTTTTGCTGAATCTCTACGAGTTGCATATTCATCATCAACATTTATAATTTCAAGTCTTCTCCTTAATTTTAATAGATAACTCTTTAAAAAAGGAATTTTAGAAAAGGTTATATAAATTTTCTGGTACATTATTTCTGTCGAAAATTTATCTGATTCTGTACCTTTTCTTAAATTCTTTATTTTCTGATAATCAGACTTTCCCATTTTTTTATTAAGAATTAAGAAAGCTACAACAATGAATACAAAGATACCACCTATACCATATATTACATATAGTAACATATCATTTGACATTATCTAATACACCTCCTTATTCTACTGTTTTCGCTTTTCTTCCTCTTTTTGCTGTTCCTGCTGCTATTTTAGATTTTTCTTTTCTTTCATCTGCCATTCTGTATACGCTTTCTTCTCCCCAATGTTTGGCAACAAATCTATCAAAATCTTCTGCATCAGCGTCTGTCATATTAAGTCTCATTTCTCTTATGTTTTTGTCTGATATTTTATTTGTTATTATGTATTCTCCATCAACATATTCTAATATGTTTCTGTATACATATAATTGTTTGTCTGTTGTTTTCATAAAGTAATGTGTTGCATTATCGAAAAACTTATCAAATTTTCCTTCTAATGTCTTTTCTTTTCTGTGGTCAAATGTGTATTCGTTCTTATTTTCTACTGGTACACATTCTGTAATTCTTTCTATGTAACGATTTCCTCTATAGTCTTTTACTAAGTGGATATCGAAGTTTAATACTTGTACAACTTGCTCTTCTGCTGTCTTTTCATTTTTGAATACTCCAGCTCTAAGCATTGAGTTTCTTAATGCTGTTACTAAGTCTGGGAATGTTTTTGCGTGGTGAGTAAATAATGTAAATTTAGATGCAACTTGGGCTGATTGTATCATCCAAGAAGCAACCGGATCTGTTGCAACCTCACCGATGATGTTAACAGAACCATCTGTTTTCTTTTGAACGTCCAAACACTCTTGACCTGCTATTGTGTCTGTCTCACGCATTGAAACGATGTTACGTGTTGGGTAAATTTTTCTTAAGTGTAACTCGAACGCTGTTTCTGTGATACGTAAGTTCATTGTTTCATATATGTTTTCAATCATTGCCATAAGCATTGTTGTTTTTCCGGCATCCTTGTTCACCTGTTAGTGATATAATTCTGGCACCTTTAACAAGGAATTTTAAAAGGTCTATTGTGTCTTCTTTT
>ULWY01018257.1_pt1 | contig 28419 bp, 17 predicted proteins | sample 1960761 | NCBI WGS metagenome assembly ULWY01 (sample SAMEA4835824, study PRJEB28245) | human gut metagenome | biome: gut microbiome; material: fecal sample | place: Denmark | collected 2008 | reverse complement strand
TGCGGTTGTTTTGTTCATGGCCGCGTTCATTTCCTGCTGTTTCGTCTCTTCTTCCTGCCTGAGTGCTTTCCAGCGCTCCTCGGTTACGGACGCCTCCACAAGCGGTGCCAGTTGCTCATGATGTGTGGAGCCACAAACCGGACAGGCATCGCCCTCGCTTAAGTTCTGTGCCAGAATCCCGATCAGGTTCGCGCGATACAGCCGGTCAGCCTGATTGTATGTTTCTCTGGCTTTTTCATACACTTCCCAGCATGCCGAATATGTATCAGATGCTGCCTGATATGCCTGTTTCTTTGCCTCCCATGCCGGAATCTCCACATCTGCGATCTCGTCTGTCTTATCCTTCATTCCCTGAAAATCCTTATAGATTTCCTTCTCTTTGGACAGTTCATCCGGCTTTCCGTCTAACTGCTTCTTTCTTACAAGCAGATCCTGAATCTTGTTCTGCAATGCCTGTTCATCTGTGACAAGCGCTGACTCTCTGCGCTGCAGAGCTTCCTGCTGTGCCTGGATATCCAGTGCCTGACGCTTTAAGTCTTCCCGGATCTTATAGTCATTTTCTTCTTCCTGAATCTTACGGATCATCTGCTGACAGGCATCTGCTTCCGGGCGCAGCTTTTCTGCTTCGGTCACGCCTGCATCTGCCTGCGCTGCACGCTTCTCACACGCTTCGATCCGAACCTGTCCCGCTTCGATCTGCTGTCTCGTCTGCGCACATTCCGCCTGCTTCGTCTGCCATGCCACATAGTCTGGCTTCACCTTATAGGTCGCCTGCTTATAGCGTTCCAGTGTTGCCTGTCTGTCTGCATACGCATCTTTCTGTTCATCCAGAAGAGCCAGTGCTTCCTTCGCTTTCGCGTAGCTTGTAAGGATTTCGTTGTTCATCCGGGCAGTTGCAAGTCTGTCCTGCTGATTGCGGAGTGTCTCTTCTGCTTCCTTTAACTGCACCTGCTTTCCTGCTTCCTGCACCTTATCCTGCTGTAGGATTTCATCCAGCCACACAAGCATATCATCGATGTTCCAGACAATATTTTCTTTCTTTTTGTTCTGACTTCTGCTTAGATTGCGCAGCTTCTCCTGCAGATCTACGATCTTCTGTGCCGTGGTAAGCGGCCGACTATCTGCCTCTGTCTGATTCGCATCCGCGGCTTCTGACAGTCCAATGGTGTCTGTGTCCACGCGCCCCACATCCACCTGCACATCATCGAACGCCTCGGTAATCGTCTGGGCAATCGTCTGTTTCTGCTTATCACTTGCATCCATACGACTCTTCAATTTGAATTCCAACGCCTTATAGCTTCCGGTCTGGAAGATGTTCCGAAGAATGGCTGTCCGGTCGGCTGTACTCGCATTTAACAGCTTCCAGAATTCGCCCTGCGCGATCATCGCCACCTGCTTGAACTGGCTGACATTAATATTCAGAAGCAGCGAAATCGCGCCCGGCTGGTTCTTCGAGCCATCGACCTGCTTCACATTCTCGATTGTGGAACCGTCCGGCTGATAGAAGATTACCTTCTCAGCATTATCGGTTATATTGCCATTCCGGTTCACATACTGATAGCTTGGTTCCCGGTAGATATGGTAATCCTTCCCCTGATGCTCGAAATAAAAATCCACGAAGCTCTTCGCCTTCACATCCACATACTCGCTCTTCAGATTCTTCTCATCGCGGTAATCGCCACTTGTCTCTCCGTACAGCGCATAGCAGATCGCATCGAAGATCATCGTCTTACCGGCGCCGGTATCTCCGCAGATCAAGAACAGTCCTTTATGCTCAAACTTCGAGAAATCAAGCTCTGTCTTCTCCACATACGGACCAAATCCCTGCATAATCAATTTTCTTGGTTTCATAGAATCCCCGCCTCCTTTGCAGCCTCGATCATCATAGCCATCTCTTCTTCATCCATATCCCGCTCATAGATCTCTCTGTAGAAATCCCCGATCAGCTCCTCATATGAACGGCTCTGTGTCTGACGGACAACATCCGCATGGGAATTTCCACGTGTCCGCGAATTATCATAATCAAGATGCACTGCATTCGGATAATATTCCCGCAGGATCTGCATGGCATTCGGAACAATCTCCTCATCTGTGAGCGTTGCATAGAGGAAGCACTGCGTGTCTGCCTCTAAGTTCTCCTGTTTGATGATATCCGCAAATGCACCGCGGACATGCACCAGATCCCGCATCGGTTTCAATTGTTCGAACTCGATCTCCACGTGTCCTTCGCCATCGACCGTTACGATCGGTACCTGTTTTGCTCCATCCCGTTCCCTTGTTCCATCCGGAATGTCCTTGACAGAACCAGCCTCTGACAAAGAATATTTGAGTGGGGAACCCGCATACCGGATTTCTGTCCGTCCGACACTCTGAGAAGAGTGAATATGTCCAAGCGCCACGTAATTAAATGCGTCAAAGCAGTCATATCCGATTTTCTCCACCGTTCCGACATGCTGTGTCATCACACTCTCCGAACCGCCAAGCTCCGGATCCACATCTTTGCCGGACACAAACTGATGTGCCACCAGTATATTTCTCGCATCCGGATCGACCTGTGCCTGCGTCAGCACTTCCCGCACTGCATCCGCATAGGAGTTAATCTCCGCTTCCGGATAATACCTTCTTACCTGCGATGCTTTGACGAACGGAAGCGCATAGATATGCACCTCCCCGTAAGTATCTTCTGCCACATAATGTGCCAGCGTCCCCGTATATTTCGCTGCGATATGAATATCATTTGCCTCGAACAATCCGCTTCCGAAGTTCAGCCGCTCGTCCGAATCGTGATTTCCACTGATCATATAGACCGGAAGCTTACGGCTGGCAAGCTCCTGCAAAAATGTATCCAGAAGCTGCACTGCGCCCTCACTCGGAATCGCCTTGTCGAACACGTCCCCCGCGATCAAAACCGCATCCACTTCCTTTGCCTGCGCGATATCGAGAATCTGATTCAGAATATACTGCTGATCCTCTCTCAGATCAAAATCATCCAAAGATTTGCCCAGATGCAGATCCGCTATATGTAAAAATCTCATACACACCCTCCTGTTTTTTGCTTTACTGCTTCTCCGGAATCTGTTCGTTCAACCACGCAATGACAGCTTCCCTGCCATCCGCATCGAACGGAAACTGTCTGTGGGTTCTGTTTTCCTCCGGTGTCTTCTCATAGCATGTGCTTCCGTCCCACACACAGACATCAAAATAATCGGTCTTCGTTCCTTCTCCGCCTTCCTCTTTGGGCTCTTCCTCTACAGTAAACTTTGCAATCCGGTAACGCGGTCCGAACACATCTCCCCCAGTCAGAATTCCCTTTGCATTGTAAAATGGCAGATCAAATATCTTCTCTCCTGTAATCATATCTTTCTTCCTCCTTATTTTTCCTAATAATACACTTGTTAAGTTGGATCCTTCACCGTTCTCAGATGCAGCGGCATACTTCCAATAATGCTCTTCTGAATCTCCGCATCGTAATAGAAATACACACGGACAGCACCCGCATCTCTCCCCTTGCCGACACCGACATGCTTGTCTGCATACACTGTGCTCTTGCCGGAATCAAACTGCGAGATATCCATCTGATAGTCCTCCGGGAACATATCCAATGCCCCGGCCTTACCGGACGACACATTCTCCACCGTCCAATGATCGGAACACGGATCATAGCTGCGCGCGATATTCTCATCCCGCGTCGTTCCGCCTTCATTCATGTGGATCGTGTAGCCAGCGATATAGTGAATAATCCGGCATAACTGGTTCCAGTCGATCGGCCGGTCATCATCCTTCAGTGCCTTTCTCGCCTTCGGATGAACGATCAGATACTCACTATAATACTCCTCAATCCATCTGGTAAAATCTTCCTTGATGTTCGGTCCTTTCTGCGGGCAGTGCAGAAGCGGCTGGTACATCTTATTATAAAATGCATCCATCTCCTCCTGATTGACCGTCTGCTGCGGCTTGTCCTTAAGCTTTTCCTGCAGCTCGCGGATTTCCTCGTTCAGCGTGACAATCTTCACTGCTTTGCGCTCATTATCCCCATGGATCTGGCGGATCGTTGCCTCCTGGCTGGCAGCCTTCTGTTCGAGCGCCTGCTTTGCACTCTCCAGATTGTTCCGGTCGGCCTGAACCTCGTTGTAGTCCTTCTCCAGCTTCTCCCGGCGTTCACATTCACTGGCATATAGTGCTGCATAATGGGAATCCATGTCGCGTTTTTCAAGCTCTGCCGTCTGGTATTCGCGCTTTGCTTCGGTGTAAAATGCATGTCCGTCATAGGTAAACTGCTTTCTCTTCGGCTCCTTCTTCACAGATGCGCCGACGCGCTTCAGCACGTCTTCTTCCGCCGTATCAAAATACAGCGTCTCCGCGTCCTTGGCAAATACATGATTGCTTCTATGTACAAGAATCTTCTGCGCGGTCATCTGATCGATATACTCCTGATTGTTCATACAGTTTGCGAACAGCTTGCTCACGCCATTTTGAACCACGACCACATGACCAAATCCGAGAATCGAACGTGTCATGAATTCAACCGGTTCCTTATTTGCCTCATAATAATTCTCCGGAATAAATACAACCGGCATCTGCCGGCGCGGACTGTCGATCATCTGCGCATACAGCTTCTCACACTCCTGGTTCGACTTGCCATTTACGATGCAGATGCCCTCTGTAAATGCATACTCCTTCGACAATCCATACTCACCCACGATCATGGTTCCATCTTCATTGATAGACTTCACAAATCCCGGTCGATAGACCGATGCTTCCTCCTGATTGTTCTTCGACTCGCGGCAGGTCACTTTCACCCCAAGCGTCACAGAATCCGCTTCCTTTTTCACGAGCACATTTGTCACGAACGTACGCCCCTGCACATCGCTTCTGTCATTGTTGTTATCCGGCTCAAGCAGGCGAAATGTCCAGTCGTTCCAGTCCTTCCGGTACAGCGTGTTGATATCAAGCAGAACCTTTGCCTCCATCTCGCCTACCTGTTCGATGTGGAAGTCACGGCTGTTCTCCGGATCCGGATAATCGACATCCAACTGCTGCAGGATCTTCGCTTCCTTGGAATCCTCATCCGGAATTGCACCCTTCAGGCGCATCCGCAACCACCGCATCACATGCAGGATTGTCTTCGAGAAACAATCATCCACATCTGCACCCTCTGCCGGCCAGATAGAAAATGCACCCTGATACGTGACATAATGCCGGTATAGAATCAGAGATGTCGGTGCATACTGCTTTTTCTCTGCCGCAAGCACCGGCGTTTCCTCCGCGGAAGCCATCTCTGCCTCCGCCTTCTCCGCCTTTCTCTCCTTCTGCTGTATCTTTGTATTCTCCATCATCATGGCATAAATAGAATCTGCCATGCCCTTTTTCCCTGCATTTCCAGGATAAAATCGTTTGTTACCCATATATCTTATGCTCCAATCTGCTGTTTTTTGTTTTATTTTACAATTTCAGGCAGTGTTCCTGCAATAGAAATATCATCGACTTTCTATATGTGAGCAATTCTATCTATACAAATGATAATACTCAAACGAGATACGATCGACAGGCACCTGAAAGATAACGGACAGCGCATATCGATACATCTGCTGCTGATTGTTGTAGCAGATATTTAAATGCTGTTCGAGATTGTCCACGGTCTCCGTACCGATATGATCCGACTTGTAATCTACAATACGGATGTTGCCATCCGCATCCACAAGGACAAGATCTGCGGATCCGTTCAGCCAATACAGCTCCTCCGCGTCTAAAGCAAACCTCTGCTTAAGTATATCCATCACATCTGCATCGACGTTTCCTGCATCCTCCTGCGTTGCAAACTGTGAGAAGGAAAGCTCCGTATAAACCTCCTTTGCGTCCCAAACCGCCTGCATCATCGCTGTATCTGCAAGGAACCGGTTCATCACAGATTCCAGATAAGTCTGATACAACTTCCGTTGTTCTTCTGCCTCATCCGATTCAAGTCCTACCACAATATCCTCATAATTTTCCAGGACTGCCTGCATCACAACTGCCTGTACCAAACGAGCTTTATCCTCCGTCGATGCATCTGCCGGCACCTGTTCACTTCGGATTCGATTCACCAATAGTTCAAAGCAACGATGCATAGCCGTACCAAATATATTTCCGGTTGGGCGCGGATCTGCGTCCGGTCCCGGTTTCCACACAGTATCTTGCATCTCCAGAGAAGACGGCGTCACGGAATGACTCTGATGGAACCTCTGCGTGTCCTCTATGGAAACATCCCACGCACCCATATTATAATCGATGGGCTGCGGCGTTGATGTTACCGTGGACGATTCATTAGACAGAATTGCATTTATCTCTTCCTGCAATGTCGGTTTCTGTGTCACACCTGTATAATGAAGCAGATTCTTCACATCCGTGGTCAGATCATATTCGCTGTACACACATCCATCACACAATGCATCCATGAAGATCAGTACCTCCATTGCACGAGTTACTGCCACATAGTCCTGACGAATTCGTTCCTGTCGTATCTTGTTCTGTGCAAGATCGGCAATCTTCGTTCCACTTGCATCCAGCATCCCGCTGTACGGTACAAGTTCTGACGAAAACATAGTTCCCCTCCCGGTACCATCATTGCGAATCTTCGCTATCGGATAATAATCCAAGCCATCCCGGTAAGGACTCTTATGGGAGCTGCGTGACGTCCGCGATGCAAGAATCACAATCCTGCCTTCAAGGCCTTTTGCCTTATGCAGGTTCATAAAACGAACCGCATTTTCACCCTTATCCATAATCAGTTCACGGTCAACCTTTGAGTCCATATACATCTGCAATTTCCGGTCGACTTCCTGCCTGCTTTCCTGCGGATTCACAATCAGGGCTTCTAAAATCTGCTGAATACGGGACTGTGCCCGTCTCACCGCTTCCCCGGTTGTTTCTGCATCTAAAATATATTCCACATGATGTGCCATATACTGCAGCAGTTCGTATGCGGACAATGATTTTGTCCGCTCCTTTAACATTTCGGCTCTCGCATCCGCTTCCAGTTCATTGGCTGCGGTCAGCTTTGACCCCATCAGTATTTCCCGTGCGCCACATGCTGCCTGCATATCAAATGGATATGCAAGATAATGATACAGCTGCCGGAACCGCAGCGGAAGTTCCTCCTCATTCAATTCCAGGGCACCGTACAGATTGACAGGAATTCCCGCTTTCTTCAATACATCTGCATAGAGATTAATTGCATCCTTCTTCTCGCACAGAATCAGGATATCACGATATTCAATCGGACGCTTCACCCATGTCTCTACCTGTTTTCCTTCTTCATTTACTTCCTTCTTCTTATCCCAAATCTTCAGACCATCTCCCGTCAGATGGCGGACCAGTGCCGCAACACATTGACTGTCTTTTAACTGGGCCTTCTTTGTACTTTTGCTATCATAGGAGTTGTTACGCTGATTCGGATCGCCCTTTGCTTTGCACCAGTTTGGATGATCCAGTGTATATACCCCTCGCAGAACCCCCGGCTCATCCGGATTATCATTTGCTGCTGCCATCGGTGTATAACCGCCGGAAAACATCGCTTTGATCGGATGCTCAAAGTTCTGATTCACCCAGTCCACAACCGGTTTTTCCGACCGGAAATTGCATTCAAGTGCATACTCCTCCACATCCACGATCTGGTTCGGTGCATACTTTGTCTTTACTGCATTATAGACATCCACATCCGCGCCACGGAACGCATAGATTGACTGCTTGGGATCGCCAACCAGGAAGAACGAACCCGTTCTTCTCTTATCCGGTTGTTCTATCTCCTCGCAGAGCAGCTCGATGAGTTCGCACTGCACCGGATCCGTATCCTGAAATTCATCGACATAAATACAGGTAAAGCTTTCCTGAAAGAAACGTCTGGCTTCCGGATTGTTCTTCACCAGTGCCAGTGCTTCCTGCAACAGAAGGTCATTCGTGATAACATGGCGGTTCTCCGGCTTCCGGATAAGATCACGATAAGCCAGCCGAGCCTCCTCTGCTGCTTGTACAAACAAGGATGCCTGATAAGCCTCAAGCATCGAAATCCAGTTTGTCCATTTCTGAACAACACCTAACAACTCGGCATTTCTCGCTTTTCCAGTATCTTTGCCATGTGCAGGCAGAGCCTTTACATTACGGCCATCAAAGAATTTCAAACCATCCTCGTTTACTGTTTCCTTGTTCTGCCAGCAGGCACAATAATACTGCACCAGATCATTTCCCGTACAATTCTTATAATTCTCATACAGCGTCTGCGCTGCCTTTGAAAGATATCCCACGGTGCCGTTTCCGTATGATGCTGTTTCCTTTATTACCTCATCCATATCCTTGAATGGCTTTACATCCCTGCGCAAAATCCCCAATGTCTCTGTGAAAATATCACTGACCGACTTCCGTATCTCTGTAATATAGTCATCATATTTATGTGACCCCGGTACAAGAAGCGGTGCCGCATAACGGATATTATGATCCATCGGCAGATCACAGATATCAAGAAACAAGCTCTTGATATAAGCCCCCGCCTGTTCCTGCTGTGTCTCGGATATAAGGGATGACAATCTGTCCGGTGTCATCTTCTCTTTGAACCATTGACGAAAGAATGCCAGCTTCCATACATTCGCATCCGTATCTTCCAGCAGCTGCACATCCATCGGAAGTTTTGCCGCGAATGTCTGCTCTGTCAGCAGACGTTTACAAAAGCTGTGAATCGTGGATATCTGAATCAGGCTTTCATTTTCGATTGCAGCTTCCAGATTTTCCCGCTCCTCCTGTGTCAGCGATGGATTCTCAGATTCCTCGTGCAGCCGCTTCATAATTCTGCCTCGCAGTTCTTCTGCTGCCGCGTTCGTAAATGTGATTGCTACCAGCTTCTCTGCGACAAGCCGTCCGGACTTCAACTGTTCAATGATCCGATTTACGATCGTAGTTGTTTTACCTGCGCCGGCACCAGCTTCCACAAACATATTTTTATCCAGATTCTTCAGAATGGAACCTCTGTCCTCTTTGTCTGATACATGTATCTCCATGGTAAACCCTCCTCTATAATCTATGCGTAACGCCCGGCACAATAACACGTCCGGGCACACCCGTCTCTTATTCTGCAATCTGCAATCTGCGTACACATACATCCTTATAGTCACAATATGTACATGCATCCGCGCTTTCTTCAACAACCGCATTTTTCAGAAATATACTCGCAATTCTCGTTCTCACAATCGAATCCAGATCTGCTCCGCGAGAGACATGTTTAACTTCTGTCTGGATTCCATCATACGGAAAATCATACTGTACCTCGATGACCTGTTCGGGCACACCATTCGGATAGATCAGATGCTGCAACTGCGTCCGCTTCTCAATCTTTTTGACCAAGGAATCCTTCTTCCCGGTCTTATAATCAATTATCCGGCACACAGGCGGTACCCCCACCTGCAGATCGGTTTCCGATGCATCAATCCGGTCAATAAATCCATGGTAGGAATAGCAGATTGCATCGCGGTCCAGATCAGGCACCGGATTTCCATCGGAATCTGTCTTCATATCCGGTTCAAAATCATTTCCTGTTTCATCCATATACCGGATCGCCGTCTCAAATTCCTTCTCACAGGCAATCACGCGCCATTTCCCTGCAAGTTCTGTATAAAGATGTGTCACATAATCCTTCACCATCTTCTTATAATTCTCTTTTTCCCGCTGCACGGCTGCCCCAGAGCCGGATGGAACAAGCAGTTCAAACTGCGCTGCTTTCTTGTCAAATATCTGTTCCAGCCGGATATAATCCGGGCGTGTACCCGCACCAACCGAAACACCTTTCAGCTTCTCATTGCAGTATTGCTCCATCACCTCATGGAACAAATTACCTTTATAATTCGCCGGAAGCCACTTCCAGACCTCGTATTCCAGTTTCTCCGTATTCATCCGGCGGCGCTTATATTCAAGCTTCAACTGGCAGTCCATCAATGTCTGGATGTCTGTCGGACTGATGTGTTCCAGATGCACCAGCCGCTTACCATTGATCTGTTCTTCCCTCACATGCAGCGACTGATAGTAGGCTTTGATATCCGGATTTGTCTCCTCATGCCCCGCTGCGTCATTGAAGAGTTTCTTCTTATCTATCTTATAATTCTTATCCGCTGCACAGACATTTGGATAGCCCACTGCCAGCTCCTTGCTGCCTGCCGACTGGTTCAGACATTCACTATAGACATGCGACGCTGTAATCTCACGATTATTGACTGTATCATATTCGCAGCGAATCATCGTGAACATACCTTCCCGCTGTGTCTGCATACTCTGTATGAGATGCGACTTCTTCCGGTCATTTATTTTCATACTAAGCTCTACATATCCCGCTTTCGTATCCACTAATTCCACCAGTCTCCGGTCAGAAATTACCGGTGAATCAGCAATTTTCTGTTCAAATGTATCATAAGCCATGCCGAGGCAGTACTGATATGGGCGTTCAAGAATTGCCGTTCTTCCCATTCTCATAACTGTGACCGCATTTGATTTTTCATCATCCGCAAGAGATATTTCCTCCACATATTTCCGGATGAATTCCAAGGCCTGCTGTAAGGAATCTGCATTGCCCGCATGTTCAAAAAAGCTGCGCAGACTCCATAACTGGTTCATATATGGCTTATCAAAATTCTCAATCTGCGCATATTCCCGGATGAAGTGATACAGTTTGTCATAGAGTTCAAAGATTGACACCGTTGTGTCTTTCTCATACTTTGAAAATATATCCGTCAATGTTTCCACAAATTTCAGGAATTCCTCACTGCACACAATACGCGTCTTCGTTCCATCCTCTTCCGTTTTTCTCTTAATCATCCGATGAGCTTCCAGAAGATCCAGATAGTCATCCCGGTGATTATGCATCTGATCAAGAAACATCTCATATCGCGGCAGACCCCAGCCAAGATTGAACGGTCTTACAATCCGGTAATCTTTGGACATCCGGATCAGGCGATTATCCACGACGTTCTGAAACAATTCATAATTATAATTTCCAAGTGCCCAGTCAAGTACTGCAAAAAGAAGTGTACTGCATGCATTATCAGACACTTTGTACCCATCCACGCACGCATAGCGAATTCCCCGTTCCTGCAAGGCAACCCGGATCATATTCTCATACTCTTCTGATGGATACAGGATGTTCACCCCGCCAAACGGAAGTTTTCTCTTCTGCATATCTTCCAGCACATACTGAATCTCGTTCATCTGTCCATACGACCTGCAAAACTGCTTCTCAATATTTGCATCCAATGCAGATGTGTCAATCGTTACATACTCATCCGTGATTGCCCGAACAAACCTACATTCAAGAAAAGTAAGCTCTTCTTCCTTATAATCAAAAATTGCATAGCAGATACCATCCTGCTTTTTCTGTGTTTCTCCGATCTCCACGGCTTCCTGCAGCATGCGAACCTTATCATAGAGGTTCTCCGCCACCAAGTGCTTTTCATACGTTTCGATCAGGGCTTCAAACTGTGCTTCTTTCTCTGTTAATAACCGGTCGAATTCGTCCGTTTTCTTCCCCATCCGAACAACATTCATCACCCGAAGGATCTCCTCCGCCGTCTCCAGGCAGAGACTCTCGTAAGGGACAAACGAAAACCGATTGTTTTCTCTGTTCGACATCAGAATCCGGTATACAAGAAGGGCGGCTACGTTCTGACCAATCTCATGTACAGGCGCGCAGTTCCCAGCTTCCGCACTTTCCCGGATTATCATCTCCTTCGCCACATCCACGAATCGTTTCCCCTCCAGATTCGCGATTGGCATTTTCTCCTTATTCACCAGACGCGCAAGGCGATTTACATTCGCCACTTCGTCTGTCAATAACACTTTTTTCTGATATGGATGTTTCTTACACCACTCCTGTAACCTCATAATTGATCCTCCTCACCTGGTATTGAACCTTCAATATAATTATCATTGAATTTCTGATTGCGACAACGTCTGCCACAGCCGCTGATGAACTTCGCTTTTTTCTTCCTCCGGTACATCGCCGATCAACAGATAATCGACGGATGTATCAAATATATAGCTTACCTCCACCAGATGCTGCAGATCCGGAATCGTAATTCCATTTGTCCATTTCGCCACAGCCTGCACCGATATGTGCATGAGCTGCGCGATATCGGACGGACGTATGTCTGTATTCTTCATCAATGTTTCAATTCTTCTTCCAACCGCCTGCTTCTCAACCTGCGGAATATTCTCATATAAAATATTTAACCCATCTGATCTCCTCATATGTCCACCTCCGTTTCTCCTTCGTTTTCATCTGATATCACAAAAGCCCCGTGCATATCTGTCACGATATACACGGGGAATCTCTATGTTCCTAAGCCGCTGTCCGGTTCTCCCGGAAATCCTCCAGCATACGACGCATCTTCGGATTCCGGCTGATCCGCGAGAGAGCCTGGCTCTCGATCTGACGGATACGCTCCCTCGTCACTCCGAAGTCGGGGTGCCTGGCAATCTCGTCGAGTGTCATCGGATCATTGCCATCCAGACCGGTACGCATGATGAGCACCTTCGCCTGCTTGTCTGTCAGCATGCTGAGAACCTCCCACTCTGCCTGACGCAGTGCCTGCTGTTCCATATTCTGTTCCGGTGTCAGACTGATCTCATCCGCGATCAGCTCACCTCTTGTCGTATCCCCATCCTCACCGACGCGCTCGTCGATTGACTCCATACGGATACTCTTCATGGACTTCCACGTCTCGACATCTTCCTCCGACTCATCGAGCGCCTCTGCAAGCTCTCTGATTGTAGGTGTTCTGCCAAGTTTCTGTGCGAGTGCCGTTTCCATCTTCGTCACCCGGCTCAGATTCGTCATCACATACTCGGGCTTACGGATGGCAGCACCGTTGTTGCTGATGAAACGGCGGATCTTCTGGTTGATCCACCACATCGCATAGGTGCTGAACTTAAAGCCCTTCGTATAGTCATACCGGATTGCTGCATCGAACAGGCCAAGCGCTGCTTCCTGAATAAGCTCATCCTCATCCAGCCCACTCATCTGGGCATAGTTTCTTGCAGCCTTTCTGGCAAGTCCCATGTTGCGCACAACCAGTGTGTCTCGGGCTGCCTGTCCGTCTGCGCCCTCCGGATCTGCGGCAATGCGCTTCGCAAGTGCATGAACCTCTTCCTCTGTCAAAAGTGCTGCCTTTGTATCTCTATTAAATGTATTATCCATAATGTACTTCCTCCATTTCATCATAAAAAAGCCACTACACAACCAATCTCCCAAGGCGCGCTCCTTTCGCGTCCTTGTACAATATACCATGCGTATATTATAATGTCAATAGCAAAAATCGTATTTTTTATACAATTTCTTATTTTCATGTTTTATATCGGCAGGAATTACATTATTATTTAGATAAATAATTCGATTTTTTTATTTATCCTTTAACTGTTCTATCGCTTCCTTGATCGTATCAATCTCATTTCCGCTATATAATGACTCATCCTGCTTCGGTATCATGATCTCCCGCAGATACAGATCGCGCAGGTTGTTCGTCCTGCCGACACTCTTGAACCGGTAATAACGGTTCAAAGGATTCGCAGTTGTAAACCGGATGAATTTCTTATCAAGTACCTCCAACGCTCTCAAGTTATGTGATGTAAAAATCAGCTGGCCTTTGCCGTTGCTTTCGAAGATCTCGAGCATCTGTCCAAGCAGATATTCGAAGACACCTGCATCAAGCTCGTCCACGACAAGGGTCGCCGCCTTCTCCTGATAAGCAAACAGGTACACCGCGACGATCGACGTAAGCTTAATAATACCATCTGACTCATGCAGCAGCGGAATCCGGTTGTCTCCCCGGACGGAGATAATATTTACAAATACACCCTTCTGTCCGTTCTCCAGTACGGTTTCTGTCGTCTCCAGCTCCAGGTGCAGATCCGGAATCAGTGCATGCATCATGCCATCGATCTTCGCGAACTGCTGCTCCACATATTCGTACAGATCCATCGCCAGTGGCTTCCTCTTTCCGAGCAGAACCGGCTTATCAAGCCCCTGTATATAAAGCGGTATGCCGGCTCCATAGAGCGCAACCATGCTCGTATGGGAATCAACCACATAGAGATAATGCGTCATATAATACTGCAGCTCTGACAGGATCTCGTAGTATTTGGAGCAATGCTCCTCTGTATTCTTTTTATCAAGCTCTTTCGTCAGGGACTGGCTGAACACGAAGGACTGCGAATCGTCATAGGTTTTCCGCTTCAGGTAAATAAGTTCGTTGCGTACATCCGAATCATCCTTATCGAAGAAATATTCCTCCAGTGCCTTTCCACAGAGTACATTTTCCTTCGTGTCAACGATTGCATGCAGCCGTCCAAGTCTGCCGTCCTCGTACAGGTTCGTCCGGACGACTTCATCCGATACATGCATGCAGAGCTGCGTCTTCTCCATATCGCCGCTTTGCTCGATGTCCTGTGTCTGCTCTGTGATCTCTTCCGCGCGCAGGGCCGCCTCGTATGTGACAAGCGCCTGCGTTCCATCCTTATACACGAACAAAAACTCCACATAGATTTCGGCAAGCTTCGCTCCCTTGTTGATAAACTTCGCGAACGAATGATGCAGACGGTATCCGCCGATGATTGCCTTCAATGTCTTGCATGCATCGACCAGGGATGATTTGCCGGAGCCATTCTGTCCGTACAGCGCCAGAATATCGGAACTCCATTCTTTTTTTTCTGTATCCGGTTCCCGCATTATGCATAGTCCGTCCCGTTCAACCCGCTTCACAGTTTTCCCCATCTCTTTCGCACAGTTCATCTCAACGACACCATATCTTACGCCCTTGAAATTAATAAGCTCCAGCTTCTGGATTCTGACATCCGGCAGCCGGTCTTCATGATTCTTATATACATTGTACATAATTGCACCTCTTTTTCTACGTTATATCCTTATATTATCCCAAGGGATTCCGTAAGTCAATCATGAAAACTGTTTTTGCAATATTTTATCCTGTTTTCGTCTTTTATATTCATTTTTACTATTCAAAATGGTCAGCCAAAAACAAACTACATATCAGGTTTTTTCGGTAAATATGGATTCTCGTAACTTTTTGTGCTAAAATAAGAACCAAATATTGCATAATCGAGGTGCGAAAGATGGATTCCACATTGAAGCGGACATGGGCGGAAATTGACTTGGATGCCCTTGCTCATAATTATAAAACATTGCGCGACCGGATTGGTGCGGATGTCAAGTTTTTAGGTGTTGTTAAGGCCGATGCCTACGGACACGGTTCTGTACAGGTAAGCCGCCTGCTGCAGGAGCTAGGTGCTGATTATCTGGCGGTCAGCAGTATTGATGAAGCGATTGAACTTCGTTTAAATGACATTACGATGCCGATTCTGATTCTCGGACATACACCGAAGGAGCAGGTCAGCCGCCTGATTAAGTACAACATCACACAGGCTGTTACCTGTAAGGCAAAGGCACTTGAATACAGTGAAGAAGCTGTGAAATGCGGTGGTACGTTGAAGATTCATATCAAGGTTGACACCGGAATGTCAAGGCTTGGCTATCTGTGCGACGGTGATTATTTTGATACCGGAGTGGAAGGTATCTGTGAGGGTTGCTCGCTTCCTGGGCTTTACGCCGAAGGTATCTTTACACATTTTGCTGTGTCCGATGAGCCTGGTGATGCATGCAAAGCCTACACGGAGCATCAGTTCCAGTTATTTACCGATGTGATCAAAAGCGTCGAGGAAAAGCTCGGCAAACGGTTCGCCATCCGCCACTGTGCCAATACCGGTGCGGTTGCCCGTTATCCGGAAACATGGCTCGATATGGTTAGACCGGGACTTTTGTTATATGGCTATGGTGAATTTGCAGATGAGCTTGGACTTCAGCCAGTCATGAGCTTAAAAACGACTGTCAGCACGATCAAGACCTATCCGGCCGGTACCGCAATCAGCTACGGCGGCATCTATGTAACGGACAAGACGACACGTATGGGTGTCATCCCTTACGGCTATGCCGATGGATTCTTCCGTGCGCTCTCCAACCGTTGCACCCTGATGTCGGAGGAAGGTCCGGTTTACCAGCGCGGAAAGATCTGCATGGATATGTGCATGATTGATCTGACTGACAAGATGCAGGTCGATGTCGGCAGCGAGATTGAAATCTTCGGAAAGAAGAATTCCATCAACGTTATGGCGGCTCTGGCAAACACGATTCCATACGAACTAACCTGTGCCGTCAGCAAGCGAGTTCCAAGATTCTACTACCGGAATGGAAAGATGATTGAGAAAGAATTGCTGTTGCGTGGGTAATTACATAGACATGAAAAAGCTGGGACAAAAGTCCCAGCTTTTTGTTTACCTTCCGGCTTCTTATATCTCATGACGGATGTCAGAACCAATACCCCTCTGTAATTTTATCCGCTCATTCTCTGCTTCCACATTCATTTTGGAAAGAATGACCAGAATCAATACATCGAAGATCAACGGCAGCCACAAGTACATAAACTGCATCATATCCAATGCAGACTGCGGCTGTGTCGTATTTGTTCCAACATAGCCACTCAGTTCCATCAGCCATCCAACAACCGCAGTTCCGATACCTCCACCAATCTTCACGCCCAGCGAAGTACACGAGTACATCGTTCCATCGACATGCTTTCCATGTGTGAGATAGGTGTATTCCGAACACGATGCGATCACCGCATTCATATCGCCCTGCCACGGTCCCTGACCGAGCGCAGCAACGGCTGTAAATACAAGCATCAATGGCACATTGCCGAAATAACCTGCCACGACAACCAGTGCCCTGCCAATTACAGCAAGCATATAGCCTCGCATATTTAATTTATACATGCCCTTCCATTTTCCTACCAATGTCGGCGTGAAGATCAACGCAATAATCAGAGGAATATTGACCGCCCATGCAAACCATCCGAAGAGATTTTTATTTTTGAGCACCCATGTCATATAAAATAAGCCAGCACCAATCATTGCACTATACAACTGCTGTAAGATATATGTCCCACAAATCATCATATAATATTTGTTCTTCACAAGCAACTTGAACGCTTGAATCAGTCCATATTTTTCTTCATTATCCTGCGTTTTTCCCTCGTTCAGCTCTTCCTCGGAAAGTTCCTTCACGGAGAGACAAGAGATTGTATTTACCACCAGTCCGATAACCGCATAGATAATGGCAACCAGTCTCCATGCCGCCGCATCACCACCACAGCGATCAACAAATCCAACGGTAATCGACTGGATCAAAAGACTTGTTGAAAATGCAAAGATAAACCGGTAAGAACCCATCTGTACACGTTCCTTACTGTTCTTCGTTATCAGCGATGTTAGTGCCGAATACGCGATGTTATTTGCCGTGTAAAAAATGCCATTTAACAGTGTGTATGCCAGAAAGAACCACGTATACTGTGCTGTCTTGCCAAGGCTTGTCGGTACCGCAAAGCATGCAACCAGCGTGACTGCGCAGCCGATATATCCATACAGCATCCACGGACGCGCTTTCCCAAGCTTGCTGTGTGTCTTGTCGATCAGTGAACCAAAGAAAACATCTGTAAATCCATCCAGCAACTTCGAAAATGCGATCAAAGTTCCAACCATTCCGGACGCAAGCCCAACCGTCTCGGTCAGATAGATCATAACAAACGATGTCAAAAACGCATACACCACATTTCCGGCGATATCGCCGGAACCGTAGCCCACCTTGTTATACCATTTTAAATATTTTTTCTCTTCCATAGCTTTTCTCCTCATATCATCCCTTCACATACGGAACAAGTGTAAACCCAAACTGAAATTCCTTCTCATCGAATCGATATGCCGCAAGCACCTCCGGTCCACAACTGTTGGAGCCGATGCCATTTAACGCATAATCGATACATAATACCGTACTGTCCGATTCTTCCAATTCATAATTGTGTTTTGCCTGTGCCAGCATTTCCTGTGTGTAGTTTGACGCCTGAAATGAAAATGGTGTCTCGGACACTGCCGCGATTCCATACCGGCCGTTGTACAGTTCGGCATAATCACAATCGAAATGACTGCCATTTTCCTGTGGCATAATGTAGTCCTCATGCAGATCCTTCACCGCACTGCGATACAATCCATGACTCGCAGCTCTGTGCTTATCACGGTAGCTCTCCTGCGGTCCCATGCCATAATACGAAGCCTCAGAAAGATTCTTGTTGAAGAATACACGCACACCGAATCTCGGAAGTTCTAGGAACTCTGCATCCTTGCTTACCTCCATGGATGCGGTAATTCTTCCTGAACTTTCCACCTTCCACACGAGCTCGACATCCAGAATCTTCTGTACCGTTGGTGCTACAACACCGACATGACTCATCACAATCACGCCGTACTGGTTCTGAATTGTCTCCACCTTATACGCTCTTGTGTACGCCTCGTGAAAATGTGCGTTTTCCCATTTTGCGCGGATATACATATCATTATCCGTCGGTGCTCGCCAGATGTTCAGTTCCATCGGATGGTTCAGATAGTCCCGTCCTGCATATTGAAGCTTCGTAAAAAGTCCGGTTTTCTTGCTAATCGCATAGGTGAAATCGCTCGCCTTTAATGTAATCTCTGTATCGTTTTCGCTGACGCTGATCTCATTTTTCTCTTCCGCTTCTGCCAGCCATTTGACTGCCGTCTGGTTTCTGCCATCGGCATTGGCAAGCAGCACCTCATCAAATCCTAATTCATGCTTTGCCGGAAGCAATGGAAGTTCTTTTTTCAACTGATACCGGAGCTTCAGATACACCTTGCCGCTCTGCGGAATGTCCAACTTAAGCGTCATCACACCGTCGCTGTGCGGTGCGATCGATACCTCATCCAGCACACCCTTTTGCACGCACAGACCATCCACAGTTACTTCATACAAGATGTCTGCATAGTCGCTTATATCATCAAAATCCATATAGTTATGCAACACAAGTCTGCCGGTCTTCTCATCATAAGATACAACACGCACCGGGCGGTACACATTCTTATATTCAAGCAATCCGGTATGCGGTGTACGATCCGGGTACACCAGTCCATCCATGCAGAAATTTCCATCATGGATTGTCTCGCCGTGATCGCCGCCATAATAATATTTCGTCTTTCCATTTTTCGCCTGTCCGTGCGCAATCGCATGATCGCACCACTCCCAGACGAATCCGCCACACATCCGTGCATCCTTCTGGATTATCTGGAAATAATCCTCCAGATCGCCGGGGCCGTTCCCCATGCTATGGCAATATTCCACAAGCAGGAACGGCTTGCTGCCATCCTTCTCGAGATACTCTTCGATCTCGGAAAGTGCCGGGTACATCCGGCTGTACAGGTCAAGATTTGAGTAATCATACGTCACATCGTAATTCCGATACCGCGCACTCTCATACTGCGTGATACGGGACGGATCGTATTTCTTTGTCCACGCAAGAGCCTTTTCAAAATTGCATCCATACGCACTCTCATTTCCCATCGACCAGAAAATGATACAGAAGCGGTTTTTATCCCTCGCAACCATACGCTTCACGCGATCGAGAATCGCAGATCCCCATGCCGGATCGTCTGCAATCTTCTCGTTCCATTTTTTAAAGCGGTTGTAGTCTGTATCCTCCTTGCGGTACAGCATAAATGGTCCATGCGCTTCGATATCTGCCTCATCGCACACGAGGAATCCATAGCGGTCGCACATCTGATAAAAATACGGTGCATTCGGATAATGACTCGAACGAATCGCATTGAAATTATGCTCCTTCATCAAAGTGAGATCCTTCTTGATCTTTGCAACATCAACTGTAAATCCTGTGACCGGATCCGAGTCATGCCGGTTCACACCGCGCAGCTTGATTGCCTGTCCATTGAAATATAACACCCGCTCCTGTATCGCTACCGTGCGCAAAGCGATTGCATCCTCGATTGTCTCATCCGCATTTTGCAGGATAAGCGTGTATAAATACGGATGTTCCGTATTCCAAAGCTCCGGGTTCACAATCTCCAATGTCACAGTTCCCGCCTTGCTGATTACTGCCTGTGCAGCCACATTTCCTGCCGCATCCTCCACGGATACGGTAACCGGAGTCTCCTGATAGTAGCTGATATCCAATGTAATTTTCGCACACGTTTCCGCGATTTCCGTCGTGATGCGGTAATCCTGCACCGCCTTTTCCGGCCGCTTCAGAAGATAGACATCCCGGAAGATACCACTCATCCGGAACTTATCCTGATCTTCGAGATACGAACCATCGCACCATTTCAAGACAAGTACGGCAATCGTATTCTCGCCCTCTTCTATCACGTCTGTCACATCGAACTCGCTCGTTGCATGGGACACCTGACTGTATCCGGTATAGGCGCCATTCACCCATACATAAAAGCAGCTATCCACGCCCTCAAAGTTCAGGTACACCTTCGGAGCCTTCTCATCCTTCACATAAGAAAACGTATGCACATACGCACCACACGGAATATCCTGCGGCACATACGGCGGATCAAACGGAAATGGATAGCGGAAATTCGTGTACTGATGCGTGTCATAGCCTGCCATCTGCCAGACACCAGGCACCGGAATCTCATCAAAATCCGACGTATCATAACCGCTCTCATAAAATGCATCCCTCACATCATAGATGCTCTCAAAATACCGGAATTTCCACATGCCGTTTAACATCTGTACGCGGTCGGATGCCTCCCGATGCTCCACCAGATCCTCCATTCGGTGGGAAGCTGGTATATAATACGCTCTTGGCGGCATCGTATGTTCATGTAAGAAATCCAAATCTTCATAATAACGTGGCACAATCATAAATCGTCCTCCTTGTATATGTATTTTTTTGTTTTAAATGGGCCTTTCATTTTTCTGTCTTTTCGTATTGTCTGATATTATAATACTGATTTCCGTATAAAAAGTCTATGAACAGGAATGGACAAAATATGGACGAAATGATACAATGAGCATTGCGATGGGATGTGCTTGCACATACCAGCATAATGCGAATACAAACATGGAGCCGCAGGCGACATGATACAATGAGTATTACAGAACATAAAGGAGGTGTCCCTATGTATATCAACACCGGTTACTTAAATCATTCCCATCTGGATTTCAAGGACAAAAGCCGCCCGCTCGTCGTCGGAAGCTGCGGCATCTATCGTCTGAGTGGCGATCCGAAGATGCCAACCTACCGTCCAAAGGGACGCCTGGATTATCAGATAATCTATATCGCATCCGGACTTGGACATTTTCATTTCGATAAACCGGAAAATGAGACGATCGTCCCTGCCGGAAACATGGTGTTGTTTCGTCCAAAAGAATTACAGAAATATGAATATTATGGAGAAGATAAAACTGAAGTTTACTGGATTCACTTCACCGGTTCCGATGTAAAAAACATCCTGCGAAGCTATGGTCTGCAAGATAACCAGAGAGTTTTCCCCGTCGGTTCCTCGCTCGAGTACGAGCGGCTGTTCAAACAGATCATACAGGAATTACAGCGTTGTCAGGAACACTACGAGGAAATGCTTGCCCTGCTGCTTCGCCATCTGCTTATTGTATTTCAGCGGGAACTCACACGCGAGCACATCCTGAAAAACGAATATCTGGATCGGGAGATGCACAGTGCTGTTACCTATTTCAATGAGAATTACAATCAGGATATCAGTATAGAAAATTACGCCCAGACCAGGGGCATGAGTGTGAGCTGGTTTATCCGAAACTTCAAGAAATACACCAGCATGACACCGATGCAGTTTATCGTATCGTTGCGCGTCAACAATGCGCAGATTCTTCTGGAACAGACCAATTATTCCATCTACGAGATTGCGAAGATCGTCGGATACGATGACCAGCTCTACTTCAGCCGGCTGTTTCGCAAACAAAAGGGGATCTCTCCTTCCCAATACAGAAAGAGACAACCCCTTGCCTAATTTCAGATTACAATTTCTTCAGGAAATGCTCCCGGTTCGGGTATTCCGCCCGGAATGCCCGTTTCGCGGCCTCCTGCAGCAATGCGAATTCCTTCTCCATATGTAGCATGTGCGGCGCCGTAAATGCAATCGCGCTGATCTGTTCTGCGATTTTCTTCGCCACACCCTCATCGGATAACTGCCCCATACCGAAAACTATCGACGTAAACCCTCTGCCGTTTCTGCTTACATCAATAAACTTCCGGAATGCATGCGTCATCTCAGACAGCAGGATTTCCTGTTCGGCTTCCGGCCGCTTGTCTGCATCAAACAGGCACAGTCCGGAGACGGTCTCAACTGCCTGCTTGCGCTTCTGTCCACCGATATCATTTGCCCCGCTCTCCGCAATATATTTGAGCTGCATCAGATACCCGACGAATGCATCCGTCTTCGGTTTGCGCTTTCCGTAACGCGCCACCCAGAGTTTCTTTATAAACGCCACATCCACTTCCTCCGGATTTTCTGCGGAATGATTTGCCATTTCACTTGCGTTCACAGTTTTATCTGCATTCGTATTCAATATGTCCAGCCGCTTCTCCGCGTCCATTTCGTTATAAAATTGCTCTAACCATGTCTCCTGCATAGCTGTTCTCCGTTTCTTTTTATACTACCGATCAACATCTGCATCTATTTATCCAAGCATCCATTCATCCGCGCATCCATTCATCCGCGCATCCATTCATCCGTGCGTCCATTCATCCACGCATTTAGTCTGCAGCGCATTCAGTCATACATCCATTCATCCGTGCATTCATTTTCTGCATAATTCCAGTTGCAGCCTTCCTTACTTTCCAAGGAATGTATCGACGTTGTCCGCGTCTACCTTACGATATTGTGACATATAATAGATGTCATCCTCTAGACCATACCCTTCGATATCGCTTCCCTGAAACAATGCGACCGTCAAAAGTGCGATCATCCTTGCCTGATCTTCCTTATCGTTATAGACCGTTCCCTGCATCGTACCATGTTCCACTGCCTCCAATGCATCGGTCAGACCATCAATGCCGAAAATAATCGGCCGCTCCGCCTGCCTGTAGCCGGCATTTTTGTACGCCTCAACAGCCCCCAGCGCCATCTCATCATTGTTCGATAAAATCAACTCAATCTCGGAACCATACTGATCGATCAACTGACTCACCCGGTTTTCTGCCTGTGCCCGGTTCCAGTCTGCAAACTGATAACTGAGTTTCTCCAGTTCTATTTCATTCTCAATCATCGTCTTAACCGACAGATCTGTCCGGCTGATCGCATCCTGATGTCCGGCTTCCCCTTCTAAAAGTACATATTGGATCTTCCCATCGCCATTCTTATCGACCTCCGGGTGATTCTTAATATATTCCGCAGCAATCTCGCCCTGCATCTCACCGGACTGTGCCGCATCACAGCCAACATAGAAAAGCTTATCCCACTGAAGAAGATCCTCCTGTACTGGTTCCCGGTTAAAGAAAATAACCGGAATATCATTCTGCCGCGCCATACGGACAATATTCGACGGTACTGTCCGGTCAACCAGATTCACGCATAAAACATCACATCCGGCATCAATCATTTCCTCAACGATCTCGTCCTGTTCCTGCTGGTCATTGTCACCGCTTCTTACAGATACGATTACCTTCATCGTATTGCTCTCTTTTGCATTCAGATTACTTTTTATTATATCTGTCATTGCATTAATAAACGGGTCGTCCGGTGTATATGTCACGACACCAACACGCAACGTATGATCGGCTTTTGTGTCCTGCTTTCCGCAGCCTGTCAGTGAAAGCAGGATTACCCCTATACACAACCATGCTATAATAATTTTCTTTGCATTTCTTCTACTCATACGAATACAAAAACCTTTCTATCTCATCCGAGAACAAATCTTCCTTATAGATAACCTTCACTTCTTTCTCATGGCTTTTTACCGAATAAAACGCCCTGGTCAGCTTATGCGAAATCTCCAGAACACTCTCATAGCCAATCCCATATCCGTCGGGAATAACCAGACACTGCACATGTCCCCCATCCAGTAAAGATATGGATTTCATACTTGTTCCGACGCCATAGATTTTTGCGCCGTTATACTCACCGTTTTGGGACATTTCCCCCAGGGTATCTAATGCACCGGTGTCCATGACAACCATATAATCGACCGCTTTTTTTGCATCCACAACCGCACAGATATCGGCATCGTTCTCATCATTGTATTCCCATGCTATCTCGCAGTCATACCCGGAAATTGCATCCTTCAATCCCTGAATACGATTGACACTCGCTTCCGTCTTAGCACGTCCGGCAATAACACCGATTTTTTTCCCGCTCAATTGCTCTCCATCCTTCCGGACCAGTTGTGTTCCGAGTGTATAACCGATTTCATAATTATCCGACTTCACTGTCGCATACCCGCTTGCATCTTCCGGGTTGCTCATATATGCATCCTCCGTGATCAGCACAAAAGGTTTCTGTTCTCCAAGCCAGTCCAGCATCTCCTTTGTATCTGCCCCCGGTGCCGGGCACAGGATAAATGCATCCACATCGTTTTCCAGCTGTTCCTCGATCAGCTCCCGCTCGTCCTGCGCGCTTACAATATCATCCGTATTACAGATGATCAGATGCAGATTATTGGTTTTCGCAGACTGCTTTAATCCATTGATTACACCTTCCCACCGGGTGTCACCGGAATTCTGCAGGATAACCGCTACACGCTTTTGAGCGACATCCTCCTGGAAGATTTTATGTATGAAGAAGGCTGCGAGGACAATCAGAATAAGCTCTGCAATGAGAAATGTTAATTTATCTCGTTTCATCTGTAGCCCTCCCATTTCTATAGCTCTGCGCCTCGAGCTGCTGCCGGTTCTCCTCCGTAAACGGAATTGCCGGAATGTGTATCACAATCTTCGTTCCTTCATCCGGCTCACTGTAAACCTGAAGACCATATTCGTTACCAAACATCAACTGAATCCGGTTGTGCACATTGATGAGTCCTACCCCGGAACCATGCTTTGGTACTTTATTGTTATCCTTGAGGACATTTTCAACCGTTTCCTCACTCATACCCATGCCATTATCCTCGACCGAGAGATAGATATCATCTCCCTTTTTCTCGCCGCGTACCGTAATCATACCGCCGTCATCCTCGTCCATATTTCCAACACCATAATAGATTGCATTTTCCAGAATCGGCTGTACGATGAGCTTGACCGTACAGTAATCATTGACTTCCTCGTCAATATCAAATTCCACGCGGAACCGTTCTTTATAGCGCACAAGCTGGATATTCATATAGCTCCGGCTGTGCTGCAGCTCATCCGCGATCCGGATTACGGTTCTTCCCTTTGCCAGACTGATCCGAAGCAGTCTGGCAAGCTCCGAAATCATGAGAACCGCTTCCTTATTCTTCTGTGCCTCAACCATCCATGTAATCGATTCGAGCGTATTATATAGGAAATGCGGATTAATCTGACTTTGCAGTGCATCCATCTCACTCTTTCTGCGTTCAGTCTGTTCCCGGATAATCTCCTGCATCAGATTCTCTATCTGTTCATAGGACTTCTTGACCGAATATCCGAGATGCCGGATCTCTGAAGAACCACCAATATAGATATCCGTATCCCCACCTGTCTCATATGCCTTGACTGACTCATTCAGCCGCAGAATCGGACGTGAAATCTTTCTTGATATGATCCGGTTTACTTCGAGCAGCATCATCATCAAAATCAGAATAGCTGTGATAATATAATACCGGAACCGGTTGATATTTGCTGTCTGTACACGCTCCGGAATCACACCGACCAGCTTCCAGCCGGTATATGCCACACTACTCACAACAACATTTCCCGGTCTACCGTTCAGCGAAAGCTCATACGTTCCGTCTTCTAATTGCGATGTCATCTCACAGTTTTCCGAAAAATATCCACGGTCAATATCTGCACGTCTCGGATGGTAAATCATCTGTCCATCCCGGCTGCATAGATAATAATAAATACCGTTTGAGGACTCATTGATCCGCTTCATCGTATTGGATATCACAGAATATTTCATATCTACCAGCAGTACACCGCTGCGCGGTTTTTCCCCATCGTTAATATCCACGGAACGGCTAAGGGAAATAACCCAGTAATACCGGTATGTGCCGTCCTCAAACAGATTCTGGATATGCGGCAGGGAGAAATGCACATTCTCAATCTCCTCCTCTGCATTTGTATACCATTCCTGTTCGGATGCCTTTACGCCCTTCTTGCGTTCTGAAACCGGCTCTGCCACAAGCTGTGCACCATCGCTGTCATACAGCGCCATGCTTTGAACCTTATCTGTGTTGATTTCATAAAGCAGGCTAAACTGGCGGTTAAACTCATCACTGGAGATATCATTTTCCTGAATGATATTGTAATTCACTGCATTCATTATCTGACGGACATTCAACAACTCCGCATCCAGCTTATCCACCGTACTTTCGACCATACTCTCTGCGTTCGACACAGCCGTCTGCTTCATCGCCATTTTAAAACGATTATACAGAAGCAGACCAATTGTAATTGTCGTAATCAACGTAAGTGCAGTAAGAACCGCCATAATGATTGACTGGATATCCAGTCCGATAAATCTTCTATGATGTGTCCAGCCCTGCTTTTTCATCCACCTTTGAAGCCAGCTTTCCTTCTTTTGCAATTTTCCCATCTCTCTTGTGTTCAATCCATTTCCCCTATTTTTTCTTACTGATTCGTATGCTGTGCCCGGTACTTCGACGGTGACACGCCAAATCGTTTCTTGAATACATAACTGAAATAATTCGCATCCAGATATCCCACTCGCTCAGCGATCTGATAGCTTTTCTCATTTGTTTCCAGTATCAGTGTTGCCGCATGATCCATCCGGTAATCCGTCAGATACGTAATAAACGCTTTTCCTGTCTCCTTCTTGAACACCGACGAAAAATACGAATTCGATACCCCAAGCACAGAACAGATCGTGTCCAATGACAAATCCGGCTCCATATAACGCTCACGTACAAGATTCTGTGCATCTGTCACAAGCCGTCTCGATGTACTGTTTCGAGCATTTTTCAACTGTTCCCCAAGCTCTACCGAAACTTCTTGCATCCATGCCGTAAGTGTACTCTCATCCATCTGCGGAATCGTCTCGTAAGGATTCTGGATTCCGTGCAGATAATCATTAAAATCAAGGAAATTATTTGCACAAAACCGGTAAAATGCTCCCACCATCTCCATGATTGCAAGATTATACTGACTGACCGTCTGTGCATTGCTGTGCAGCTTTTCTATTTCATTTACAACGACCTTCTCGATCTCTTCCTTTAGCCCCAGATGAATGGCTTTGAACAAATCATGCATCCGTGTATCTTCCGGCTGCAAGGTTGTTTCCTGTTCCTTCGGTGCAAGCTCGGCAATATTGATTGCGCGTTTCGTCCCGTACAATACCCTGTACGATACTGCCTCTCTGGCACCATCGTAAGACGTTTTAATATTCGCCATATTGTCGCATACACGACCGATGCCTGCCGTAACCACCGCCCCCATCACACGATAAGCCCATTTGCAGAAGCGGTCACACGAATCCGTAAACTGCACAATCGCGTCCTCCGACGAAAGCTCTATCAGCATCAGTGTATTGCCAAGATAAGAGAATACCTGGCTCTTCCACTCTGTCGCAAGCCGTTCCTTGATCTCGTGTTCAACAGACATCGCAAGCAGCAGCGGATTCATGCCGTCCGGCACATGATGTTCCGAAGTGTGGAAAATTGCACATCCATAATAGGGTCCTTTCATATCAATCTGATACGCGGCAAAAAATTTCCCGCAGTTTTCTTCTGTCACCCGTCCCTCAATGAGAGATACAAAGAAGTTATTCTGCAGTACCGGAAGTGCTGCATTGAAATAATTCTCCAGACGTGTTACATTCAGTTTTTCTTCCCGTTCCCGGTCCAGTGTGTCCTTCAGACGTTTCAGGCAATCAGACAGTTCCGTTGCATTTATCGGTTTCAGCATATATTCCTCAACCTCCAGATGCACCGCTTCCTTTGCATATTCAAACTCATCAAACCCAGTAAAAATAATGATGTGAATGTTCTGGTAATCCCGGTTTAAACGACGGGATAACTCCAATCCATCCATATATGGCATCTTGATATCTGTAATTACGACATCCGGTTGAAGCTTCTCAACCAGTTCAAGTGCTTTCACTCCGTTGGTTGCGTTACCAACGACGGTAAATCCAAGGTCGTCCCATTGTATGCGTTGTTCAATTACTTCGATGACTTCTGCTTCGTCATCCACCAAAAGCACTTTATATTTTTCCATGTAGCACCCCACTTGTTATCGGCTGCCGGGTAGTTCGGAAACATCTGGTCTTTGGTTGGATTGATTTTCCTATCACTTCATTCCATATACAATGTATTGAAACTAAGAAGTACTACGATATTCTGCTTCCAATATTCATCTCGCACGCAAC
>ULWY01067580.1_pt1 | contig 28561 bp, 55 predicted proteins | sample 1960761 | NCBI WGS metagenome assembly ULWY01 (sample SAMEA4835824, study PRJEB28245) | human gut metagenome | biome: gut microbiome; material: fecal sample | place: Denmark | collected 2008 | reverse complement strand
ATATAGATGTAATTCCGCTCCAAGCTCCTTGTGCTCCATCTTTTACTTTGTTCTTTATGTTTTGCCAAGTTTCAGAAGTTTTATTGGTTACTTGTTGCCAAATATTGCTTATGGAATTTTTAATGTCCGTAAATTTTTGAACAGCTGTACTCTTCATATCCTCCCATATTTGTTTTACATTATCTATTAAACTTGTTATTCCATTTAATAAACCTTGCATTATAAAGTTTCCTAGTTCAGCCATTACTGTTGATGGTGAATGTATCCCAAATGCGTTTTTGAATCCATTAATAAATGGTTGGAATATATGATCATTGATCCATTGTCCTATATTTGCTATAGCATCTACTATTCCTTTGAATATTCCTTCTACTACATTTCCTCCACATTCTTCTATTTTTTCTTTAAAAAATTCCTTTGCTTTATCTAAAGCTTCATTTATTTTTTCTCCTATTATCATTCCTAAATTAACAAAGCTTGCCAAAGCACTTCCCAACATTTCAAACATTGAGTCTACAATTCCATTCCAATCTATGTTTTGGCAAAAATCAATTAATCCTTGAACAATAAAACTCCAATCAAAATTTTTGAAAAATGCTGTTATTCCATTTAAAGCTCCTTTTATGCCTGTGCTTATTGTGTCCCCCAAAGCTCCCCAATTTGTATTTTTAAAAAATCCATTGATTGCATTGGCAACGGCACTCCCTAAACCTGACCAATTAAATGTATGAACAAATGATTGAGCAAGATAGATTGCAGTATTTATTCCTTGTGCCACGGTATTTCCAACTTGGTTCCAATCTGTTCCTGCTATAAATCCATTTAAAAATTGTGCAACATTAGTTCCAATTTTTTTTGCTGTATTTTGAATTTTATCCCAAGGAATACTGTTCATTGCTTCATTTAACTTTTGTCCAATTATCGAACCAACTTCATACCAATTTCCATTTTTTATAGCATCTAGCAAACTATTCGCTGGATTTAAATTTGACATATCTCCCACATTAGGGCTTGTATTACTATTATGATCTCCAACATTGTTTATTTCGCTATGGACATTTGACAATTGTTTACTTGTATTTTTAGCTTGTTTCTGTGCATTTTTAAATGCATTTGCACTTGCATTGGCAAATATATTTACACCTGTTAATGCATAAACAACACTTTGAACTGCTTTCATTAGTTTGTATACTAAATTTGTTACAAATTGAATTACAGGAGCTAATGCACTTCCCATTGCGTATTTCATATATTCAATATTTGCACTTAATTGTTTTGCTCCAGCATTTTGGCTCGATAGCCACGAACTTGCACAACCACTTAAAACCGAATATATTCCTCGTAACGAAAATAAAGCCATAGCATATTTTAAAACATGTCTTAGTCCATTTTTAACACCTGTACTCAGCCCCTTTATGTTGTTTGTAATATTTTGAGTTATCTTTGGTAATCCTTTAAAATTACTATTTAGATTAGATATGCTAGGTTTTACTTGTTCTATTTTTTGCTTAAATGCACCAAAAAAACTACCAAATCTATTTTGAGTAGTTGCTGTTTTATTTGTTTCTTGTTTTAATTGTGTCATTTTACTTTTGGCTTCTTCTAATTGTTTGTTATACATTTCTATTTCTGTGTATAATTTTTGTGCCTGACTATTTAACAATGTAAAATCTTTATTTGCTCCCAACGCATTATTAACTGTTGTATCCATTGCTTTATCATTAGGATTTATTCCCTCTGGTGTTACACTTTTTCTTGTATCATCTACTATTTTATCAATCTTTGGATTTATTACGTTTAATTTCATTTGTCGAGCATTTATTTTTTCTTGTAAACTATCTATTTGTTTTTGTATTTGAGATATTTGTTTTTGCGCATCTTTGTTGTTTACTTTAATTGCTATTTCGTTATTTTCAGAGGTCTTTTTTAAGTCCTGCATTTTCTTTTTTATAAAATTAACTGCTTGATGTAATTTACTTGTCATCGCCTTTGTGTCCACTTTCGAAAAAGTTTCTTGGACCTGTTTCATTTTTTCTTTTATTGCAGCTAACATTTTTTCAAATTCTTTTAATGCTTCTTCTACTTTTGCAGTTACTATTATTTCTATTTCTTCAACAGTAATACGTCATCCCTCCTTTCTTGCTTTTAATTTTTAGCAAAAAATAAAACACCTACCTACAAGTAAGTGTTTTATTTTTTCCAATTATTTCCACAATCTTGACAGACACACATTGTCTTTGTTGTGTTCTTTATCTTTTTTCTTTTTCCTATAAATATTGCTGCTAGCAATGCTGGTATAGTTAAAAGTGTCCATTTTACTGGTATCCACCACCATCCTACGCATAACCACCAAAGTAAACCATGATGTTTCGTCACTAATTTCTGTTCATTAATTATTTGAAAATTCACATTTTCACTTCCACATTTTGGACATTTCATCACTTTTCCCCCTTTTCAAAAAGAGTATATTACAAAAGTTGTCAAAATGCAACAAAATATTATTATTTTTTGAATAAACCTTTAAACATACTTTCAATTGTCACTAACTTCGGTCTTTCATTAGACATACTGTCTGCCATAATTAATTTATTTGTGGCTGCTTCTTGTATTTGAATTTGTCTTTTAAAATCATCTTTCATCTTAATCACATTCATACTGCAAAACAAATATATTTCTTTGTATCTCCCATTCCAAAATTGGTCTGGTAACATACCAAAATAATAAGCCAATGGTTCTAATGAAAGTATAATTTGAGCTAAACTTTTAGTGCTTTGCACATTGTCAATCAAGTCGCTTATGCTTGAGCTGTTATTTGTGATGCTATCTCTTTTTCTGTTATTTGCGAAATAGCTTTCTCTGCTGACATCTTGATTAACGCTTCCATATCTATTCCTGATAGCGGATTGGAAATCTTCTGTTGTAAGTCCTCTTTGCTTGCTTTGTTTCTGAAAAAACCCTCTTCATTTATTGCCTCTGCTAATTCCATATATATATCTGAATAAGTCTTTCCTTGTTCTTCTTTGTAATCATCTATAAAATCATATACTTCGTCACTTGTTTTAAAAGGTTTCATTCCTGCTTCATCTTCCGCAAATGCAAAAATGATTTTTGATAATGAATCCAAATCATTTTCATTCATTGCTTTAAAATACAAATCCTCAAAATTCTTTCCTTTTAATATATTTGATATGTTTACTATTTTTCTTGTTGTAAACACTAATTTTATTATTTTAAATTTTGTTACTAATTCCATATTTCTCTCCTTTGCAAAAGAGAGAAGGCTTTTATTTTATTGCCTTCTCTTTATTTGTGTCTATTTGGGCTTGTTCTGAGACGACACTTACATCAGAACTAGGCTGTGGGAAAGCCGTCGCTTTCTTCCACATCACTATTTTTATATATTGTCACTGTTTCTTTTAAAAACTCTCCAACTGATATTTCTCCCATTGTAACAAACATTTGTCCTTTTAATGTTCTTACTAGTGGTTGACTTCCTGCTGGTGCTGTATGTGCTGGATTTTGGAAAAACCAATATAAATCCTTGTTCATTAAATTTCTTAATTTTTTATGTTGTGTCTGTGTAAAGTATATATCTAATTCAATATTGGATGCTTTTTTTATTCCTGGTGCAGAAAATTCATAATCTAAATCTAATGCAGAACCTGTTACTGCATCTGGTGCTTCTTCTAATGCTGGTATTTTCTCAGTAAAAGCCACCTGTGTTCTTTCTCCCGTTTTTGTTTCAGCATACCAAACTTTTACCCACTTACTGATATCAGGCATTTGTTCAGCTGTTGTATTTATATCTTTTATTTCATTACTAGCCATTTAATTTCCTCCTATTATCTTATAAAATCAAATGAGTTCATTATTGCATTATAAATAACCTCAAATGTTACTGTTATACCATATTTTTGCAGTATAGAATCATAAACTGCAGGGCTGGTATTGGTCCTTGTAAAATTTAATTCTTGAAGTTTTGCGCTAACTTCATCTGTCATTTGCATTGCTTGACGTTGTTTTTCGTTCCAGCAAGTTATCGATATTTGAAATGTTGACTTTATCGGAAATGCATTTTCGGTTTTATTTACAGACTTTAAAGGTGTATGTAATTCCAAGCAAGGGAATTTACTTGTTGTAGTCGGATTTGTTAATATTTGTTTATATTCTAGTACTTCTAGCTTTTCATAAACTAAATCAGAAAACTCTTTTATACTTAAATCTCTCATTTACATATCTCCTTTAACATTTCATCTAATTTTTTCTTTATTATTTCTGTATTTTCATTTCTACTTTTAAATTCAGAATCACTTAAAAAGTGATTTGCTTTTGAGCCTACTGCAACATAGAATTGTTCTCCTTTTATGGTTACAATTGGATAACTTAATGACCTACCGACTTTATTCACAGGTATATACCATTCTGTATAACCTGATTCGATAAAGTGTTTTGTTGTACCTATGTGCTCTTGTTCTGCATATTGTCCGAGTTCCAAAATATTCAAACCATAAATAAGATTGTCCATTTTCAGTCATAAATTTAGAAGGATCTGCATAAACCCTTCCTTTTACTTCTTTAGTAGACATATCAATCATTTCAACTAATATACCATTTGAATTATGGCCATTCTCCAACCTTATTGCATATCCTTGAATATTTTTTAATATATCTTCCGTTATTTCCTTGGCTATTTGCGGTATTTTTTTGGTTATAGCTTCTATATTTTTAAAATTATGTTTTACTTTTATATTACAATTAAAATTAATCATTTCTGCATCTTCTCCAATATATATAATATTGTACTACCTATTTTTAGAATATCTGTTACATAATACTCTGGAATAAAGTCTTCTAGATTTGATATATCTTCAAATGATATTCCATCGCCTTTATTTATAAAATATTTTTTGGTAGTTCGTGCTTTATATCTACTGTAGTCAACTTCACCAGTAGATTTTTTATCAAGTTCATTTACATCTTGCTGAATGTTTAGATAAGCTATACCAGTATTGTTTTCCTTTGCCAGTTTATATACTTCCAATTTATTCAAATCTTTTACCGACATTTCATTTATCTCTTTTACTGTTATTCCTTTTCCTTTATATTTCCACTTTTTTTCTGTTTCACCATGATCCTCTATCTCTTTGTACTCTGATATATATACCTTTGTTAAATCTCGTAATAACATTAAGGTAACCTCCTTAAACCAGTTTTTATAATGTTATTTCTTAATTTATCTATAACATCTTCAAACGAACTTGAAATAGAACCTTCACTGCGATTTGTTAATCCTTCTGAACCTCTTGATAAATATATTGCCTTTACAGCTTTTTTTATATGTGGAAATAATTTTACATCATCTTCTGGTCTCTTAGAAATATCAGAGGCAATAGAGCTTACTTCCTCGAATATTTCTTCTAATACATTATCGTCCCCCATATAATTGGGTCCTAAATCATTTATTATTTTTCCTATATTATCGTCCATTTTCTATTGCCTCCTATTTCTAGGCCATTGAAGCAATCGTTGTTACCCCTGCTTTTTTAGCCTTATTCTCTGAATTAACTTCAACAATTACTATTTTTTGTCCTGTTGTTGCTGTTATTTCATCTGTTCCATTCCAAGCTGTGTATCCAGATGTACAAACTGCATCATATTCTGGCATTGTTGGATTTGCAGCTGCTTTATATTTATAACTATTTCCAGAGCTTAAAGCTGGTGTAACAGTTATTTTTGTTTTTCCTGTTGAAGTACCTGCTACTGATTTTACAGTTAATTCAGCAAGTTTAGCATCTGTTACATAAAAAATAGTATCTTCCATTAGTGCTTTTGTTCCTTTGTATAAGAAATCTTCTAGCGCTACAGCATCATCAAATGGTACTTTCTCAGCTCCATATTCTGATACATAGAATGGTTGAGCAATAGCTCCATCCATCATTACGACAGCTTTTACGCCATCTGGCAATCTTGTTGATTCATAAACTCTAACAGAATCATACATACCAATTGCTTGTTCTTTTGGATCTGTTCCATTTGGTAACTCATCAAGAATCTTTTTCATACCTTTTCTGTATTCACTATCTACAACAATAACTAATAAGTCTGATTCTATTCCATCTATAAAATCATTCTTTAAAGTTCTCGCTTTTTGTAATAAAGTGTCAATTGTATCTTGAATGTTATCTTTTGCAGGTATTTCTGTTCCTTCTAATACTCTTGCAAAGAACTCTCTATCTAGATATCTTATTATAGCTGATTGATGATTTACCTTTCTTTTTTCAGCCATACCATCGATACCATAAAGTTTTACATCTTTTCCTTGTAATTCTTCTACAATTTCTTTATCTGTATCAATAACAACTTTTACTGGTTTAGCTTTTACTTTATCGCCTTTTCCAGCAGCTCTTGCAGTACCCTTATCTTTTAATTCTGCATTTACAAATCTTTTATATTCAATTACTCCACCTTCTGGATTTCCAGAACCATTTTTGGCTTTTATTTGTTCTGATACTGCTCTTGCAGCAACATTTTCTAGCACTCCACTTAATACTTGTTTTAAATTATCCTTTGTTTTACCATCTTGTAGCATTATATTTAATGCCTCTTGTGTAATTTCTCCCATTTTTAATTCCTCCTATTATTTTTTAATAACTTGCTCTAGCTATTGATTTATTTTGTGTATTATCAATACCTAATTTTTGAGTTGGAGTATCTTCTTTTAACCTTTCATTTACTGTTTTTTCAACAGCTTTATTAAAAGCATTTGAAACCTCTTCTATTTTTGAATTGATTTCCTCTGCTTTTACTGTTTCAAAGTTAAAGAAAGTTAATAAAGATATATCCAATCCTTTTTCACTTGCTATTTTAGTTGCCTGTTCTTTCAATTTATAAGCATTTAATTCTGCAAGTGCTTTTTCCTTACCTTCTTTTTCTTTTTGTGCTTGATATTCAAGCCTTTGTTCTTTGTTCATTTTTGCTAGTCTTTCAGCTTCTGATTTCTCAGCATCATTTATTGTTTTCCAATTGTCTTGTGCTGTTTGTATAGCCTGTTGAACTCTTCTGTCAAATTCTGCTTGATTTTTTTTATCTTTTTGTAAAAAATCATCAAAAGTTACAGAATTATTATTTGTTTCTACATTTTGGTTATTTGCTCCCGCTGGTTCATTATTTGCCCCAGTATTAGCGTTATTTGGATTATTGTCTTGTCCTTCCATTTTCTACTCCTCTTGCCCCAGCCATTGCCTAAGCCCCAGCCATTGCGAATTTGTATTCTGTTGTTCTTTATCGCCTGCAATCAGTAAAAAGGCATAAAAATAAGACGTACGTCTACGTCTTTGATTTATAATCATAAAATTTTAATAACTTATTTATTTTTTTCTTTCACATTAAGATATATTGCATATCCTATTATTCCTGTTAACTCTGTCAATATTGTAGCTATTACTCCACACCAAAATGGATTTACATACATATTATTTTTCCTCCTTATCCTCATATGTTGCTATATAATTCTTCTTTATATCAAAGTTAGTTATTTCATCTGATGTTAATTTTGCATTAATTTCAATATTAGAGACAAATTTCAAATCATTTGTTATATCATCAGCTCTTTTTATGAGTTCTTGTCCTATCGCCATAATAGATTTTTTTACTTCTTCTTTGCCTATTGGTACTAATTGTTCTCCCATTCCTCCACCTTCTTTCCATAATATTAATATCCAGCCTTTTATTTTTTTACATATATCAGATAGCTATGACACCAATGGAAAAAATTATTGATAGGCGGCATATTTATACCTTGTACAAGTCCAAAAATATGTAATTTTTCTTGCTTTATGTCTTTTAGTGATGTTCCCATATATCTTGTAAAATCATTATAATCGTTTATATTAAATATCAGTCTATCCATGTTCATACACATCGGGGTAACGTAGTCACATAAATCCGAAATAAATTGTACTTTAGCATTTTTATCTAATAATTTTATCCCTTCTACAATACATTTATTGTTTATTCCTATCATTATTAAGTCCATGTTTCCAGACATTTTTTCACCATTTATATTCAATTTTGTCCTCTGTTGTTTTTTTATTATGTTTTGAAATTCTATATTGTCTACACTATTTTCTTTATTTTGCATAATATTTATTAAGCATTGTTTATAAATCTGCTGTGCATTATATCTTATTGCAACCTCTATATTCTGTTCAAATGTATATCCATTGTATAGTGATTGGTCCAATAACGCAAAAAACATAGCCATTGAAATTATTGATGGCTTTTTATGTTTATCTACTTCTTTTTGTCCGTTCTTCATAGTAATAATTTGCATCTTCATACATTATTTGTTTCTCTTGCTCTTCTAATTTATTTTGTTCTTCTATGTATACAAAATAAATAAGCAATTCTAGTATTTCGCTGTTTTTTACTCTTGTTCTTTTATAAATGTTATTTGCTAATACAGTAAAATAGTTATTATTCTTTAATAGTTCTTGTTCTTTCCAACCGCTCTATATATGTATTTATTCTTTTCTTAGTCTTATTATCTGTTATATTGTATATGTTCTCTGATGTAAAATTAAATGTATCAAATATTTCTCGAAGTTTATTTTGAGTTTGACTGTTTGTCTTTTGATATATCATTTTTAGTTTTTGCATCTGCTGCTTGTGATACTTCCATATTTCCATTTATATCACCCACTTTTTCATTAATATCCTTTGATTTATTAGTTCCTTCCATTTGAGCTATATTTTCTAAATTTTTTTGAATATTTTCTTGGTTTTGTTTATCTATTTCAGCAAGTTCTGATTCGGCATCTAAGCCCAATGGCAAATGACTTATAATCGATTTGTCACTTATTAATCCTCTTAATTTTAACCAGGCATTTGTAAGACTTTCTGTATCTGTAGGTAAATTACGTATTAATATAACATCTATGTCTCTAAAGTCATATTCTTTGCCTTTTTTTAAATTTATTCTTGCAGTTATCATCTCCCACATTCTTAAGTATTCTTTTCTAAACAAATGATGTGCTTGTTGTAACACCTGTTCCAAAGGAAAAAACTTCTTTTCCAAAGCTGCTGAGTTGTCAGCATCTGTGAACCCTTGGTCAGTTACGTTTGGTACTCCAGAAATCATAAGTGCCATATCCAAACATGTTTTTTTATGATTTTCTGATGCCGTATCATTTATATCTTTTATAATCCAATCAATATCTCCATCTTTATCTGGAGTATAGAATACTTTTGCATTTAAAACTGCTTCATCTTCTTGCACCCTTGCTGGATTTTTTGTCATTACTGTATTGCCATTTTCGTCTTTTTGTTCTTCTCCTTTTTCATTTAGTAATGGCATTAGAGGATCGTTCATTGGTGAAAATCCAGTTACTTTTAGTTTTGCATTATCATTATAATCGAATATATTTGCATTATTTTCAATTACTTTTTCGTTTTTATTTATTAGGGTCATAACATTTTCAAAAAAAGCCATTCCATAAGGATTTTCTACAGCAAAACATGGTAAATCAGTCCACCTTACTGGTGTGTTAGTACCATCTACTTCTTCAAACTTATATTCAGCGTTTTCGGTAATATTTTTCTTTTCCACTCCATCAACAAATTGCTTTTTATAGTCTTTAGTTATTATTTCTAAATGTGTCTCAATTCCACCTGTTGCTGTATTTTCGTACCAACATCTTAATAACCCTACTTTCGTACTTGGCACATCATAATTCCATATTGCAACGGCGTTCAAACTAGAAATATTGGCATATACTTCTTCATTGCTCTTGTTTTCATATACCAATCCATAGCACGCTCCCGTAGTAATATAATCAAGCACACAATCATAAAAAAAGCTACCATTGTCATTATATTTTGCAATATAATCAATAATAGCTTGATAGTCTTCTGGATCATTCTTTTCTCCAAAAATCCTTTTAAATATTCTATTTAAAACCCCTTTTTGAGTTTCATTTATGTTTTTAACTTTAAATTGAGGCTCTTTTCCTCCAAAATATCCACTTGCAATAATACTTATATAATATTCAAGTGCAACAACAACATCCTTTTGGTCATATTTTCTTGTAAATCTATCTTGTAAATATTTTCTGTGCATAAATATTGGCAATGCTTTTCCCCATAACACACTTATATTTTGATTTACATTTGCTTCACTTAAAAACTCATCTTTATACTGTATTTTTTCTACAAAACTCATTATTTTTCTCCTTTACATTATACTGTTATATCCAAATTGTATTGTATTTGGTCTTGGATGTTCATAAACTCCCGTCAAGCAATCTTCGGCATCATCATGTTCGTTCTTTCCTGTTCTTACATAATGTTTTAAATGTTTTGCAAACTCTGGCCATCTATCTTCCCAGTTTATTGGGAAATATATATTATTCATTACACCTGTTGAATTGCTTAATATTCTTGCGACTTTATTTTCTCCTTGATGAAACCAATTTACTTTTGTGTGAGTATTTTTTAACTGTTTTAATTCTTTTTGCACATTTCTTGCAAATCCTCGTCCACCATTATTACTTTCTATGTTTGCATTTCCCACATTATCTTTTGTTAACATTTCTGCAACTGCTGGTTCTGTTATTTCCATTGCTTCTTGTGTATAAATAACATCTAACACATAATATTCATTATTATACATCTGATAATCTATTGAGCATAAAAAGTCGTCGCCTTCGTCTGCTGTATCTGTATAATTCATAATGTAGTGTGCTGGTGGCAATTTTTCATATGTTTTAAATTTACTATATAGCCTATTTTTTACATCTATTGGTTCTTGTTGGTAGTTAGCATATATAATGTCTTTGTTCATGTTTTTAGTCTTAAATTCATAATCTTCTTTACTTAATACATCTTTACACAACATTGAGCCATCTTCTTGTACAGCTTTGTAATTTATATGCCTTACATTAGGATAATTTTCCAATATGTAACCTGCTAAATCACTACTAGACCATCTTGTCATAATAATTATTAGCTTAAATCCATTTTCAGTTCTTGATAACATTGTATTGTTGAACCAATCTATATGATTTTTTAGTGTATTTTCGTTATAAGCTTCTTTTGCATTCTTTATAAGGTCATCGATTATCATTATTGTACATCCAAAACCTGTTGCAGTACCTGTTGGTGATGTTGCTAGATAATTCGATACTTTACTACCAGCTAATGCCCATTTTTTTTGTGTAGCTTCACCATCTTTAATTTTTGTATTAGGAAATATATCATTATATACAATTACGCCTTCTGTTCTTTTAGAGGCTATTGTATCTCTTACCGATTTTGCAAATGAACTTGACAAATCTTCATTATATGATCCTGTCATTATTTTTTCATTTGGATTTATTCCTAACACCCATTCTACAAATTTTCCAGCTGTTCTGGATTTACCGATGTCTAGGCGGCATATTAATTACACATACTTTTTCATCACTCTTATAAAAATCTTGTAATTGATAGCATAAATCTTTTAAAAAAACTCGTTCTTCTTTATAAAAATCAGAGGCGGTTAATTTACAATACTCAAAAAAATCACGTCTAGCTAATTCTAAACGTGCTTGTTTTTTTAATTCTTCTCTTATATCATTGTCCATTCAGTATCTTTCTCAATTCTTCTGTTGACATTCCTGAAAACGGATTGTTTGTATTGACATTGCCATCAATTGTTACCTTCTCTTTAAACATTCCTAAATGCTTTCCTAACAATTCAAGAGCTTTTGTTTTATCTAATAATTTTACTTTTCGAGTATCTCCTATTCTTTCTCTGTTATCTCCATATCCTTCATATTCTTCTAAAGTTTCAAGTGATGATATTGCTCCTGCTGTATCATTATCCATATCAGATATGTTTTTTAATAGTCCATTTTCTGTATATAGTTTTCTTATATCCAAAAATGCTATTTTGGATAACTCTTTTATTACCATATCTTGTGTAACTTCCGTACGCTTTTCTATTTCTTTTTGTTTTGCAGATATGTATTCTTGTACCTTAACATTTCTTAACAGTCTACTTGATGCAGCATTTGCTGTTTCATCTTTTTTACAATTAGAATAAGCAACCTTATATGCTCTCGTTGCATTAAGGTCTATTAAATACTCATCACAAAATCTTTTTTGTGCATCTGTCATATAAGATTACCTCTCTTTCTGTTTAGTCTTTGCAAATATCCACTCTGTATGGTTTATTATGAATTTCATTTTTCTTTTCTTCTTTTGGCTGTTTGATTTCTTTTTTGTATTTAAAACAATTAATATAATTTTTGCATTGCTCACATTTTCTTTTCATACAATTGAAATAATTAATGTTGTCTCTCATAATTAATACACTTAGTACATACCGTATTGGCATTTTGAAATACTCTTATTTCGCAATCGAACTTATTTTTGTTTTTGCATTTGTTGCAATGCTCTTTTATGTATTTTTGTATTCTTTCTTGATTCGTCATATGTACCACCTTCTTTTTATATTTTTTTTGGTTGCGACTGCAGGAGTTGAACCTGCTTTCTTTAGTTTATGAGACTAACGAGATTGCCGTTTCTCTAAATCGCCATATATAAGCTTGCTAGGAAAACTTTGGTATGAATCAATTTATTTTTTTAAGGAGATGCTGAATGTCTGTCAGCATTTTATATTAATTACCTAGCATATTAATATCTGTTTTTGCGTTAAAAAAAGAGCCTATTAAAATAAGCTCTAACTAAATTTTTTATCTTTTTTATTAATCATTTCGTCTAATCTATCCATTAAACTTTCGATTTCTTTCTTTTTTTCTTCATCTGTTTTGTTATTTATTTCTAACAAATAATATGCGTATTGTCTGATTAATTTTTCATACTTTCCTATTTCTTTGTCAATTTTATTTTTTATTTGTTCTTTGTATTGGCTTTCAATCTTTTCTTCATCAATTTTATCTAAATCTTCAGTTATTTCATTTTCTTTTTGAGAAATTTTTTCTTTCAATTCATAATTGGGCACACTAATATTTATATTACTATTATTTATTCTTCTCAAATCCCAATCTTTAATTTTATCTAAGTACTCCTCATATTTCTCTACTTTTCTTAATTCTTCCTTTCTTTTTTCTAAATTATAATTCCAATTTAAATTCATTTATATCCCTCCTCAAAATTTTATAGTCAAATTATATCATAACATCTAAAAAAATATTTAAAAATTATTCATTTTTTGATTAATTTCAATTTTAAGGGCCTTATCACTTGGTCTTTGAGCTAGTATTTAACTAACTGTGATTTTTTTCATTATATATTAAAACACACTTTAATGTCGTCTTTCAACCTCTTTTATCGTGCTATCAAATCTGTCCAGTGCTGTTCCATGAACCTTGCATGTATATTTATACTCATATCCCATTTCACTTGCTACCGTTACCAGTTTCTTTCCTTGTATGTATGCCTTAAATAATATGTTTTTATATGGGTAATCTAATTTATTTACTACTGCTACGATTTCTTTCTGTTTTTCTTTTTCTCTTACTATAACATCCATCAACTCATTGAAACAATCTTCTAACTTTGCTATATTTTCTGCTTCCGTATCATATATTCTTCTACTTCCTTTGGGCATATCCGATAATATCGAACCTAATTGATTAATCGTCTCTTTTTGTTCTTTTATATACTCAATTTGGTCTTTAATCCATATTTTGTCATTTTTGTAATTTATCAAATCTTGTCTATCCATCTTTTGTTTCTCCTTTCTTCTCTTTAATAATTTCTTTTCTGAAATCAAATAGTATGTCATAAGCTTTGTTGACTCTTTTTTGATTTGACAATTTGTTATAATCTTGAAAGTTTATGTTTTCTAACATTTTCATAACTTCTTCCGTTACTTCCTGTACATATTTTAACTTCATAGTTTTTCTCCTTGTTAACCGCTTCTTTTGATTTTATTTCTCTATATATTTCAGAAATATTTCTAGTAAAAACTTCATTGTGCTTGTCTTGAATTTTAACTGCATTTAATACTGCTTTTTGTATTTGTGCTTTATATTTTAAGTATATTTTGTATCGTTTTTTCAAAACTTACCACTCTCTATTGTTGATTTTTAATTTTTCTTTATCTGTTACTAATACTATTGAATTATCATCAACTGCAATTAATTCTACACCTGTACTGTCATCAATCCATAATTCATAGTTTTTTAGTTCTTCATCAGATAAACCATTTAAAATTGCTTTTAATTTAACTAATATTCCATTCATTTTTTATTCTCCTTTCGATTAATGCTTTTCGAACTTCTTTTTCTGTCATAAATCATCCATCCTCTAAATCATCAAATAGTTCCTCATATTTTTCTATCTCGTTCAAACGATTTAGTATCTCTTTTACTTCATCAGCTGATAATAATTCAATGTAATCCTTATCTTTATACGAGATATTAGATTCTCTAACATATTCTCCTATATGTAAAAAAAACTTTCCTTTTTGTGTTTTGTATAATGTATGCTCATATTTTGGATATGTTTTAAAAAATACACCATTATGTTCTATCGGTTTTATATATTTAATTATTTCTTGAGCTTTTTCTGTATCATATATTTTGTTATTTAACAAATATCTTCCCATTCTGTTTTTCCCTTCTTTCTTCTATTAGTTCAAAATCTCTAAATATCTTTTCTGTTACTTTATATATTGCGCCTTCAAAATCTTCATCATAGTTATTCGTTAATTCTTCTTTCGCAGATTCATAACTGTTAAATTTGTCTGCATCATCTATACTTGCTATCATTCCATCGTTCATAAAACTTAAATTTCTTTTGTCTAATATTACATAATACTCTTCTCCCATAATCTAATTCCTTTCTTTTATTAATTCTTGTAAATTGTCAATAAACCACATTAATGTTTGCATTATTGATATTTTTTCCTTATTTTCATAATACTTTGATAAATCTTTATTAACATCATTTATATATTTATCAATTTGTTCATCTAACTTGTTATATTCTTTTTGTATTTCTTCTAACTTGTCTTTTACTTTTTGTTTTGAAATACTATTATTGTAAATATTACAATATCTTGAACTCCAATAACAATTTGCCTCTTTGATGTTTTTATTTTCTTGTTTTAACTCCTCATTCTCTTTTTGCAGTTTTTCTACATCAAACTCTAATTCGCAGTTTTTATTGCTCATTTTTGTTTGTTCTTCGTTTATTTCTTCACAATATTTTTTCCAGCCTTCTATGTCTTTTCTTAACAATTCATTGTCTTTTAATACTCTTTTATAATCTGATACGATCTTTATACTTTCGGTTAAGGCTTTGATGTCTGGGCCACAATTCATACAACTTCCTCCAGCACATTCTATTATTTCTTTTTGCTCTTTACGAACTTTCAATATTAATTCTAATTGTTTTATTATCTCTTCTATACTATTTTTTTTCACTTAAAACACCTCCTTATACTTTTTTCTGTATATTTTTTGATATGCTTTTACTTTCTCCGAATTTTTTTCGATATATTTTTTTCTATAATCTGAATATTTTTCATTTATTTCTTTTTTATGTCTTTGATAAAATTCTTTATGTACTTGTTTTTCCCTTTGTTTTTTGCATTCATCAGAGCAACAAACAGTTACTTTCATTTTAGCAGTAAACTTTTTACCACATATAACACATTTTTTTATTCCAATGCTCTTTTCTAAAAATGATATATAATCAACTATGACATTTGCTCTTTCCTTTTCTTCATCAGTTCCATGCATTAAAACCTCACCATAAAAAACATTTATCCATTTATCTATTTCATTTATATTTGTTATGCTCACTCTATCCACCCCAATTTTTTTCAACTCTTCAAACATCTCATCTGCTGTTTTTTCTTTCATTATGTATTACTCCTCTCTCAATTAATTGTTTCGCCTATGTAATCAGCATAAACATAACCTTTTCTTCTTACATTTTTGCAAAAAGCATTTATTCCGTCTTTTTCAATTATGTTTAAATAATATTCTATTAATTTTTGAGTTTCTGGATGAAATATTCTTTCTTTTTTACATTTATTATAATATCTTAATGGTTCACTATATGCCTTGTCATAATCCACTTTTTGCTTTGAATATACTATTCCAGCACCTAACCAATCACATATCATCTCAATTACATAATCATACGGAATTTTACAAGGTGTATTCTTATAAGTTCCTATATTGTCAATCCAATATTCCCAATGATGTGGGTTATGTCCCTTATGGTGTTGCCATGCCAGACTATATCCTTTTTCTTTCTTTTCTGCATCGATTGGACTGCTCGTTCCTTGAAAGTATTTTGCACTACTACAAAATTCGGTTATTCCGTATTTACTTAAATCATGCAATAATCCTCGTTTAATTTTTCCACATTTAAAGCAAAATTTCATAACATAAAATTTATGCTTTGTTATGGTTTTAAAATGTTTTAAATATTTTTCTATATTACTCATATCTTATTTACTCCCCCTTATCTTTATGTAAATGTATCCCTTGTTTTTGTATATCAATATCTTCTAATTGTAATTTTATATCAGGTCTTTTTCTGTGAATATAAATCATTAGACATTGTCTAAAAACCTCTGCATTTTTCATATTATCTATAAAAACAAGTATTACTCTGTATAATAAAATTAAAAATAATAATATTGTGCAAATACTTCCAGTTATTAGGGCTACTAAAAATAAAATATTTTTAATTACTTCTATCATATCTTATTTGCTCCTCCTTCTTACGATATGTTAAACAACTACAAGTATTATCAGCAGGTATAAATGTATCACTAGAACCATCAGCATAAAAACTAATAAGCGTATGCTTAGCTTTGCATTTATAAGCTGGTTTATCACCTAACATAAAATTTTTACACTTTGTTTTACTTCTAAATTTACAATCTTCCTTTTCACAAAATAACATATCTATTCTCCTCCTAATCAAACCAACCAAATATTGTTGGTGTACTTTGTCCTGCTACTCCTATTGCCCACTCGTTATGCCACTCTAAACTAATTATAAATTTACAAATATGTGCTAATTTATTTTTGTTTTTTGTTTTAAATGTTATAAATAATATTTTATTTTTAGACTTATATTTTTTAATATACTTTTCGATTTCTTTCAATGTAGTGTCGCTATCTATAGATTGCTCCATATCGCTTAAAAATTCTTCAAGTTCTTCATATTGCTTTTTATTAAGTGTATGTACTAATTTATAAAGATAACTAAAATATTCATAACACTCCTTTTCAGTTCTCATCTTCTCCTACTCCTTCATTTCTTGATAAGATATTCTCTCAATTCTTTCAATTGTTGTGCAGTATATATATCCGATTTCGTGATATATATCATTTGTTGTAATTACTTCTTCAATTATTTCGTAATCATTGTAAAATAAATTATATTTTTTAATCCATAATTTATATTTTTTCATTTTCCCTCCTACTTTTCTGGCATTTCGTATACTTTCGGAATATTAAATACATTTGGTTGTATAGCCATATTTCCTTGAACTAAAGACGCTCCACCTTTTAGTAGCAAATAATTTGAATATTCTTTAACTATCTCTTGCAACACTTCCTTTGCCCTTTCTTCTGTATCATATTTTCCAATTCCAAAATGCTCATCTCCCACGCAGTCTACATAAATTATAGTTTTCTTTTTAGTTTCAAAATCAGTACTCAATCTGATTACTAATATGTTATTAAAATTTATAATTCCATCTTTTTCTTGACTAACTATTATCATTTCTTTTCCTCCACACATTTTAAATTTTCAACTTTTCTTGTACTCCTGAAATTTCTTTCAAGTTACTTTTCTGGCTATTTATGTACTTACATACTTGTAATCCTTTGAAATCAAGCAACTCCAGTCTGTTACACCCGTGTGCATAAATTGTCTCTAATTGCTTTTCCACACACTCCACCGCAATTGTGGATAATTATATTTCATAATTCCTCCTAATCAATTTGCGGAATATGTTCCATATTTTCAGCTGTCATATCCGCTAAATAATATCTCTTAAAACTTACATTCTCGCCATATCTATTCTTTTTACTCTCCCATTCGGTCCTGAATACATATCCTTCTTTCTGTAACTGATCTATTCTTGCCCCTAACTGCATTACTCCCAGGTCCTGATAGGCTTCCCAACTCGTAATACTTCCAAATTGTCTAATATAATTTATTATTCTGTCTTTTTGACTTACTTTCATTTGTCCCCTCCTTAATACTCATCTAAATACATTTCGCACCATTCTAGATTTTTATATAAACTTTTAAATTCTTCTTTTCTATGGTTTTGATGTAAACTATTCCCCAATCTGCTTTTTACATCTGCAATTTTAGGGATAAATTTAACTTCTTTTATTGTCTTGCTCACAGAATTTTTAAAATTATCCGCTGATACATTCTTAAACTCTTCAAACCATAACTTTAATTCTTCTGATGAGAATTTTTTATTGTAAGCTGTTTGTATTTTTATCATTTGCTCTACAAAATCTTTTCTCTGCATTAAAACTCCTCCAATTTATTGACATCTTTTTTCTTGAAATCTTTATTTTCTTTTTGTGCTTCTATTAATGTCTTTACTCCCATCTTGCTCCAATTATTTAAAATTGCTTTTATATAGTTTATAGTTCTTTTATTTGCCTCTACTGCCAATTTCATAGCATAAATAATTACTTCGTAGTCCATTTCTTCTCTATAACTTTCTAAAACCTCTAATCCGATACGGTGTTAAAAGTCCTATATTGTTATTATAAAAATCAATGATTTCATTTGAGCCGTCGCCACAACTGTCGCTCTTATCTCTACTACTCTTACCTATACTAACCTCTTCTATACTATTCTCTTCTATACTGTGTCTACCGTTGGTTTACATCTGGTATACCAGCATTTGTATTTAAGTTATATATTCCATTTTCATCTTCTATGAGGCATTTCTTTTCTTCTTTGTATATTGTCTCTACATACCTATCTTTTCTTATATAATTATTTAATTTCCAATGTCTTATAACGACTATTCCACTTTCGAAAGGTATAATAAATTCTTTAGAGAACAATATTTTTAAATCATCTTCGTTTGCTCCTATTATTCTTATGATTTTTTTTGGATTGCTGACAAATCCATCATCGTCAGCTCTCATTCCTAGATGGAAATATAAATTTTGAGTAGATTGTGGCATTTCAAGAAATAAATCAGTATCTATTATCCCTAAATCAAACATTCTCTTTCTTGCCATTGTTTTCTCCTCTCTTGTAAAATGTTACCTCTGCTGTTCTAATCATCTAAATTACTTTTTCCATATCTTTGAATAAATTCTTCTTTTGTTTTTCCGTAATATTCCCTGTATGCCTTTTCCGCTATTTGTTTCAAATATCTATTAAACTTGTCTCCATTCTTGCCGTGTACACCGTTCGTACCCTCATGCATTTCTTGTGTTAAAAATACAATTAAACCATCATCTATGCTTTTTTGTCTGTATGCTTTTCCAAAAAATACTTCGTGTCTATGTAAGTAAGGTTTTCTGCAAGTACTGTAAAACGGGTTTAATGGCATAATGCAAAATTCTTCTTTTTTCATTTATTATTCCAACTTTCTAATAAACTTTTTATTTCTGCCTTTGATCTTGTAGGTATATTTTGTAATTCACACTCGCTTACTAAACCATCAATTAATATTGACATTTCTTTTGAATCCATTTCTGAACTACCTTTGTAAACTTTATAGTGTTTGAATATTTTCCCGTTCAAAATCGATTCTCCCGCTTCTGCGTAATATTTAAAATATGGTTTTACATCTATATCAGCAACCACGCTTACCATTTCGCTTTGTCCATACCTTTGTAGTAGTCTAAAATACATCTCTTCTTTATCCGTCCTTAATACGTTTGCTAATTCAGTTGTAAGTTCCCAGAAATAATTATTTGCATTCAAACTTCTTTTCTTTTTGTATTCTTTTATTTCAAATTGTTTATCTTTGCTTTGTTCTAGTAAATAAGTTATTATTTTATTACTTGTTCCTATCATTCCTTATTTTCCTTTGCTAATTGTTTTGTACTGCTTTCATTTAATGCATTTTCTATTGAGCTATAATCTTTTACTTCTAAAACTTTTGGTAAATTACCTATTCTTGATTTTTTTACAATTGCTTTTGTTTCATCTCCGCTTTTTTCTAATTGAATTACTATATCCATTAAGTATTCAACAATATCCAAAGCATCATATGTAAGCCCGACTGGTTGCATTTTTCCGTCCTTTGTATCCCATACATTTTTAGCTCTTGCAACTAGAATTAGATTCATCGGTACATCTTTTAATTGATTTAATACTGTTCTTGACATCTCTCTTCTGTATGCATACCATTTCGTTTTTTGTAGTTGATTCAATTCCTGAACTTTTTTTCCTATAATTTCTTCATATTTTTTTGCACTGACATCTTCAATGCAATCTAATAAGTCTGTAACTGGGTCTATTATTAAAGTTTTTCTGTCTGGATATTGTCCTTCTAAAATCTCAGTTATAAGGTTTACAGTTAATGTTGCTGGATTATTTGCCCTTTTTTCTGTCTTGTCTACTTCTGCCTTATAAAAATCAAATTCGTTTGCGTATAGTCTTGTACTTCCCTCTAAATCAATCACGATTGGATTTGGAGCTGATAAAGCAAACCTACTCTTTCCGCTTCCACTTTCTCCCCATACCATTATTTTTAAATTTGCATCTTCTAATGTTGCTTTTTTTGCTAATCCCATAAAATTATCCTCCTTATTTAATCCTCAAACTTGTATTATTGCTGTAAATATTTACACCTGCAGGTATTTCTCCCGTTTCTTTAAAATTATCTTTAATTTTTGTTTTATCTACTTTTACTGTAACAATCTCCGTTTTATATTCGCTAGGCACTTCATTTTCATTAACAACTTCAACAGATATCGGGCTTCGTGCAATACTTAACGTTCCTAATCCTGTTTCGATTTTTTTTATGTTATTTCCTTCCATGCACTCTTTTACGTATTGTTTAAACTTAGATAATCTGTTTTCCCAACTCTTTCTTCCTGTTGCTATTCTGTTTTCTTCTTCTTTCATTGCATTTATTGTTAATTCTATATTTCTAAAATAACCTATAATATTTTGACTCTTTTGTTGTAATAATAATGTTAGTTCCTGCTCTATTTGCTTTTTATCTTCTTCATTTATTTCGTCATTTTCCATCAAAGACGGAAAGGCACTTGTTATTTGATATAAACTTAAATTATTCATTTTCTTCCATTGCCTCCAATTCTATTTGTTTATTAATCAATCTTTCATTTAATTTTTCAGACAAATCTGATATTAAGACAAACTCTTCTTCTGTTACATTATCGCAATCTACTGCATTATTTTTAAAATCTTCTAAGTTATTGCGACACTTTGTTAATAAATCTACTTCTATTTTTAAATCCTTCATATTTTTCTTTCCTCTCTTGCACTCTTTTCTAAAATTTGATATAATTAGTAAAGATACATATATCTATGTTATTTGTTTGAGTTAGTTAGATTGCCGTCTGCTAACTCTTTTTTGTATTTGTTTAAAATGTTATGATATTTTTCTGATATGTTTGCTATTGTTGATCTTATTTTGTTTTCTTTTATTTGTATTAGATCATTATCACTTACTTTTATATAAAGTGTTTTTAATCTTTTTGGCATTGTTATTCCCTCCTTTACTTTTTGTTTTCCACCTGATATAATTTTGTCGAAAGGTGGTGTGTATAATGCAACTAAATCAAGATTGTATTAGAGACTTATTGCTTTATCTTGAAGCCAATTTATCTTATGAAAACAGTATTCATATTAATGGTCTTCATTTGAATAACTACTCTGCAAATGACTTAATATATACTGCAGATAAACTGAACGAAGCTAATTACATAAAATGCATAAAGAGTCCCTGTTTATACGAAGATGTTCCTGTTCTTATTGTTACAGATATAACTTACTCTGGACATCAATTTTTAGATACTATTCGAGACCAATCAATTTGGGAGGATACCAAGGCTAAAGCTTCCAAAATTGCTTCTATTTCTATTCCTATACTTCAAGAATTAGCAACTAGTTTTCTAAAAGCTAAACTTGGTCTGCCTTAATTTCATATTTATCTAAAATATCTAGTGCTTTTTCATAATCCGTGCTAGATATTTTGTTTTGTTTTAATCCATCTGTTAATGTTTCTCTTACTGCTGCTTTTATTGTTTTTTGCATACATTCTTTACTAAAGTACAAATCTTTCGCGTTAGATACCAAACTCATTATTAATAATTCCATTCTCTTCTCCTCCTACTTCAAATATCCAATTGTGCTTATCCAGCTAACTCCACATATTAATACCTTTTGCAAAAACATTCCAATTGCAAATGCATTTAATCCTATCAATGCTGCTGTTTCTAAATTTACTTTTTTTACTTTTTTACTTTTGTTCTTCTTCATTTCTATTTACCTCATTACTTTCTAAAAATTTTAAAAATTTACTTTTTATTATTATGTACGTCCATTTTGTTTTGTTCTCTTTTGGTGGTATTGCAACTCCGAAATGGGAACTTATTTGCTCTTAATCCTGCTCTTATTGTTTCTGCAGTTGTTCCCAGAATTATTCCAACCTGTTGCGGTGTTATTCGTTCCATTTTTTCCAAACTTCTCACCTCTTTTCTTTTTTGTATCGGATTGCGGTTATTTTTGTTGCGTTTTCGCAACTGTGTGTTTAAAAAAATATGCTTTTATTTCATTTTCGGGTATTTCTAATATTTTACACGCATCTAATATTTCTGATTGTTTAAACTCTATTTTACCATTAAGTTTGCTATATATCGTAGTTTCACTTAGTTTCATTCTTTGTGCAAAACTTGATTGGTTCCCTGTTTTTTCTGTAATTCTCCCTTTTAGTTTACTATAATCGTATATATATCCCATTTTTTCGCCTCCTTTTTGTTGCGTTTTTCTTAACTGTGCTAATATTATCAAATCATTTCTTTATTGTCAATACTTTTTTTAAAAAAAATTTATTTTTTCTCAACTTTTTTTGTTTTTTGTTCAATTTATCTTGATTTTTTCTTAACTTTTTTGTATAATGTATCTATACTAAAAAAGGAGTTTATTGATATGTTAATTTCAAATTTTGCAACCAGATTAAATGAGGCAATAAATTTAAAAAATATAAAACCAGCTGAAATAGTTAGACGAAGTGAAAAATTGTATGAAAATGGAAAAATAAATAAAGCTTTAACTAAACCGCTATTGAGTCACTACTTAAAAGGTACTTATGAAGCAAAACAGGATAATGTTTATGCTTTATCGATGATTTTAAATGTTGACGAGGCTTGGCTAATGGGCTACGATGTCCCTATGGAACGAAATCATGATCTTTTAAAAAAGATCGGTGCTATTCCATTGGCAGATATAGAAACAACAAAAATCCCCGTTTTAGGGACCGTAAAAGCAGGATATGATTATTTAGCAGAAGAGAATATAATAGATTATATTTCTTTCCAAGTTGATGGTGCTGATAAAGAAAATTATTATGCTTTGAATGTAGTTGGTGATAGTATGACTCCGCTTTTCGATAACGGAGATACTGTTATAGTACATAAGCAAGATGACTTTGACAACGGAGATAATTGTGTTGTACTTATAAATGGAGATGAGGCTACAATAAAAAAAGTATACAAAGGAAATACTGGAATTGAATTAAAAGCCATAAACCCTTACTATCCACCTAGGATTTTTACCAAAGAAGAAATAAAAGATTTACCTGTAAAAATTATAGGTGTTGTTGAAAAATCTATAAGAAATTTTAAAAATAAATAAAAAAATAAGGAAAATAGATGTCATCTAATTTACCACAATCCGATACATTTATTTTCCTCCCCACTTACTATTGAAGTGTTGGTATAATAATATCAAAAAATACTTTCATTTTCAATAGTTTGTGAAAAAAATTATTAAAAAATGGAGGTATTTTATTATGAATTTAAAAAGAAGAGCAAATAAAAAAGGAACCGTTGTCTATTTGGGAAATGGTAGAAGCAAGCCATACGCTGCAAGAATCAGTGTACGGAAAAGATGTTGATGGAAAAATAATCTATTACGATATTAATAAGTTTGAAACGCAAATCGATGCCCTGGTGTGTTTGGAAAATTGGATAAAAGAACCATATCCTCTCAAAATTACCAAAAAGAGATATGATCGTATTGAAATTTTCACCTGCTTTCCTAACACTAATACGCCTTACCCTTTAGTCCCTGTAGAAGATATATCTTCTACTATAAATAGAAAAAGCAAAAAATATTATACATTTAAGCAATTGTTTGAAGAAATATATGAAGAGTTTTTTCCGACTAAAGAAGAAATAAAAAAAGAACTTGAAGAACATATAAAGCCAAAAAATAAATACGCATATCATAATAGTAGAAATCTAATAACTGCATTTAATAATTCCAAAGGACTGTATGATAAAATATATAGCGAATTAAAAACATCTGATTTTAAAAATTATATAAAGAAATCTAATAAATCTCCTAACGCGGTAAAACAAATGATTCAATTATATAAAGCCATGGATACTTATGCATTTCAAGAAGATATTATAGACAAGTGCTATGCACAAGTCATAAAAAGACCTCGTATCGATAGTACTTCTAAAAGAACACCATTCAGTTATAAGCAAATAGAATATTTGTGGAATATACATAGCGAAGATAATAAAGAAGAATTAGTACGAGACCTTTTATTACTCGCAATCTACACCGGTTGTCGTGCAGAAGAATTATGTTTTATATATACTAAAAATATACATTTAGAAGAAAACTATTTTATCGGAGGTTTGAAAACTACTAATGGTATAAATAGAGAAATCCCTATCCATCCACGTATTAAGCCTATTTTTGAAAAGTATTATGATATTAAAAATGAATTTCTATTTATGAAAACCAATGGAAAAAGACTGTATTACGCAGACTACAATAATTATTATAATGATAAATTTATAGATAAACACGATCTTCTAAAAGGAAAAACTGCACACTGTGGTAGACACGGTCTTGAAACTGAATTAAAAAAATTAAACATAAAACCTACAGTCATAAACGCTATTATTGGACATACAAATGGCAATACTGGAGATGATATTTATAATCATATTTCTATCGAAGAAAAACTTGAAGCAATTCGAATGGTAACATTTAAACCGGGTAGAATTTGTGTACTAGCAGATAGACGAAAAACCTCATAAAGCCGAATAAATTTTGCTTTGCAAATAACAAACTAATAACAAATGCTGACTATCGAAGCTGAAAAGCCTTGAAAAATCAGTATTTTTTTATATTCTCATAATTCCGAGCCAAAATCAACAAAACTATTATCGTCACAACCAACGCAATAAGTGTTATTCCTCTCTCCTTCATTTTTTCTCTCATAAAAAACTCCTTCCTTTGTTACTATTCCTAAATTAATGCATATTATTCGCGTTTCTGCATTCATACAAATGCATTTTAAAATTATTATACAAATAACAAAATTAAAAGTCAACATATTTTGCATTTTTTTAAATGCATTTTTATGCACGTATTCAAATGCGTGTTAATATACTGTTAAAGTTAGGAGATGAGTCAATGTATCTAAAAAGATTAAAAGATTTAAGAGAAGATTTTGATAAAAAACAACACGAAATAGCAGAATTTTTAAATATTACAAGACAACAATACAGTCTATACGAACTTGGAAAACGTGACATCCCAGCAGAATTTATTCGTAAATTAGCAAAGTATTACAATACCTCAGCTGACTACATTTTAGAAATAACAGATGAAATAACTCCATACATTAATTCTAATACAATAAAAAAAGATATACCATCAAAATAATAAGAAGAACCCAATTTATTAAACTTTCTTGTCTAATAAATTGGGGTTTCCTCAAAATAATTAAATACATCTTTTCTATCAAAACCATTAGTGTTCTTCATAGTTATTCTCAACAACATTCTTTTTCTTACCATTTCCGTTTATGGATTTATGCTTCTCTGCAAAATATATATTAGCTTTCTCTATAGTTTCTTTCTCATCTGAACTCAAAACCCACCATGGTTGTTGTTCTTCTTCGTTTTCTATATCATCATTTTCTCCATATAGCCTCATTTTCTTTTCGGGTCTTATTTTTCCTTTCAAATCAGTACCTTCTGGTAAAAGCAATTGTGATTTGCGTTTAAAAAACATTCCCCTTATCCTTAAAAAGCTGTTTTTTAATCTTGTTTTCATCGAAGGCATTAAGGCTTTTTTCATCATTTCAATATTTTCCTTATCATAGTGTGAACTAAAATCTTCTTCTTCAATTTGTTTAACCGTTTCTGGTTTTAGTTCAAATTCTTTTTCAACCCCTGGTTCTATATATTCTTTGGCAATATTGCTTAAATCAATATTATATAATTCTTTAAATTTATTTTGAATATAATATATATCTCTTGTTTTGGTGGTAAATTTTTGTATATAAAGCATTACCATTTTCTTATTTTTATCGCCATTTTCTCCTTTAAATGCCTCATTTGTTTCAAACTCTTTTGATAATCTTTCCAAAATTGCAATTCTTGCATTTAGTATATTTCGTTGCTCTTTTTGCATATTGCTGATTTCTTTTGGTGAATATGGTCCAAACCCTTGGACAAGTTCTAGTGATGGTTTATAATTCTTTATTCCCTTATTTTCTAATTCCTCACATAAGATTTGTGTTATTTTATTTGAACTATATTTTAGGTTTTCAACAAAATCGCTCATATTTTCGTTATTTATTTTTGCATTTGCAAGACGTAAATTTATAAGTTCTTTTCCGCCTTATATATATTGCGTGATATGCCTCAGTTTGAATGGCATCCATTTCTTTTTTAGTATGTTTTTCTTCGTAGGTAGCCTTTCTTATTTTTTCCAATTCACTATTTATTTCATATAAATATCTATATGCTATATCTTTTGACCCTAATTGTTTTTCTAAGGTTTCATTTATTCTATGTTCAAATGCTAATTGTAAAAATTCTTTTTCAGATACTCCCATTGCTGCTGCCAAAATATTTACCCCAAATGTAATGTTTCCATATCCTAGTGTTTCTTCTCTGTAGTTTTTCATTCTTTTTTTATCTTTTCCAAATGATGTCCTTGATGCTGCAACCTCAACTATTGCCTCTGTTAAAGCATTTCCAACGTCTGTTATATCTTGAAATAGAATATGCATCATTTCATGATTCAATATATGACTTACATATTCATATATATTATCACTTTTTTCAGTTTGGGCTCTTTTTGCAATATATTTATTTATAGTTATATTTTTCTTAGATATAATAGTCACACCTAAAGCCCATTCTAAATTTCTAGGCATTTTTCCTATTTTTACTGTTTTACAGCTATTTGCAAATATATCTATAAATTCTGGTGATAAATCATATTCATTTAATGCCCTATTAAGGTATTCTTGAATTAAAGGTGTAAATTGCCCATATTTTTCTTCTGTTATTAATTCTGTTATTCTTTTATCAATTTTGTTTTGTTTTTCTTGAGTTAAAGATTTATTTTTCATCTATAATTTCTCCTTTTCGGAATTTTTAGTTATATATCTTTTTATATTATATCATTAATGAGAAAAATCTCAAATTATTTTTTCAAATAATTTGAGATTTTTTATTAAGAGTTAAATACTCTATCAAATTCTTCTCCATCAATTTTTTCTTTTTCTAGTAATATTCCGGCAACAATATGAAGTTTGTCAATATTTGCAGCTAATATTTCTTTAGCAGTATTATAAGCTCTATCTATAATAGCTTTTACTTCTTCATCTATAACAGCTGCTGTTTCTTCTGAATAGTTTTTAGTTTGAGCTAAGTCTCTTCCAAGGAAAACTTCTCCTTGACCTTGACCATACATAATAGCTCCAAGTCTTGAACTCATTCCATAAACAGTTACCATACTTCTTGCAATTTGAGATGCTCTTTCAATATCGTTACTTGCACCTGTTGAGATATCATTTAAAATTAGGGCTTCTGCAACTCTACCACCTAATAGTGATATAATTTGTTCTTCCATTGCTGTTTTAGACATAAATGATTTATCTTCTGTTGGTCTATACATTGTATAACCTCCAGCCATTCCTCTTGGTACTATTGATATTTCGTGAACAGGATCTTGTGTTGGTAAGAATTTACTTACAACTGCGTGACCAGCTTCGTGGTATGCAACCAATTTCTTTTCATGGTCACTTCTTACTTTTGTTTTCTTTTCAGGTCCCATTGTTACCTTAACCATAGCATCTTCTATTTCTTGCATTCCTATTTCTGTTTTATTTCTTCTTGCTGCTAAAAGTGCTGCTTCATTTAATACATTTTCCAAATCTGCTCCTGCAAATCCTGATGTATTTTTTGCTATAACTCTTAAATCAACATCATCCGATAATCTTTTCTTTTTACTATGAACTTCTAGTATTTGCTCTCTTGCTTTAACATCTGGTGCTCCTACTACTATTTGTCTATCAAAC
>ULWY01083882.1_pt1 | contig 28801 bp, 29 predicted proteins | sample 1960761 | NCBI WGS metagenome assembly ULWY01 (sample SAMEA4835824, study PRJEB28245) | human gut metagenome | biome: gut microbiome; material: fecal sample | place: Denmark | collected 2008 | reverse complement strand
GAGGGTCAAACATAAAATATAAACCTTATGTTTTTACGGAGCAGGGAGTATATATGCTTATGACTGTTTTGCGAGGAGAACTTGCTATTCAACAAAGCAGAGCACTTGTGAAAACATTCAAAAGAATGAAAGATTACATATTAGAAAATCGTGATTTAATCGGTCAGAGAGAATTACTTCAGTTAAGCATGGAGACTGCTAACAACAGAATTGAAATCAGCAAAATCAATTCTGATATGATATCTCTTGAAAAACAGATTTCTGATGTTGCAGAAGGCTTGAAGGATGTAGTGACGAAATCTGAACTTGCGGATATGATGAACAGTTTTATTTCAGATGATGATGAAAAATGGCTTATGTTTAATGCAAAATTTAGTAGTGCGGATGAGGTTTACGAGTCTATTTACAGGCAGGCAAAGTCATCAATATATGTGGTTGATAATTACATTGGTTTAAGAACGCTGGTACATCTTAAGAATTCTCCGACAGGAGTAAACATTATTTTATTTAGCGATAATGTTGGGAATAATAAACTTCACAACATAGAATATACGGATTTCTGTAAGGAATATCCAACTGTAAAACTGTCAATGAAGAAGACTGGTGGCATATTACATGATCGGTTTATCGTGTTGGACTATGGAACGGCGGATGAGAGAGTCTTTCTGTGTGGCGCTTCTTCCAAGGATGCCGGGGCTAGAATAACAAGCATCGTTGAGGATTACGGAACAGCCAAATACAACTCTGTTGTTGCAGGATTATTGAAAAATTCGCCATTAGTATTACCGAAATAGGAGTGTGAGATTATTGAAGAATATTCTGATGAAGGACATTCCGGTAAGAATATAAAAGGTCGTCAGGAATTTATGCGGATGGCATATATGAAAAGGAAATAGGTGATGATATGGAGTTAGAGAATAACGATGATAAGTTTAATATTGAAAAAACAGATACCATTGATGGATTGGCATATGAACAAGACACCTCCAGCTTGATACTTCTTCTTACAGACGGAATGGACTGGTCAGATATGAATCGACATTTATTGCTGTTGCAAGATAAACTCAATACCTATATCTGGTACATAGATTCAGGACAATATAAAGAAAAGTACCCAAATGTTAAAAGCGTAGAACTGCGTGTTAGTTTTTTGTTTGAGGAACCAGAGATATGCCGTAAGCTTTTAGAAAGAGCAAAGCAGGTGTTTGTCGATGTATTTGAGAATGTTGAGATGATTGTGGAGCATGGAACAAAGTAGGTAATCAGAGGGGGGGGATGAGCTGAACAAATTCTTGGATATTTGTTTATATGATTTCAGAATATTTCCCCTTAAAAGTGGAATATTATTAAGGGAGCTTTCCCTCAAATATTGACCTTCCCCTTATTTTGCGGTACAATTTAAGGGAAAAACATGGAGGTGAGGTTATGAGAACATTCAACTATTCTGAAATCAAGAACCAAAAATGGGATTCAGACATTCTTGGTCTTATTGCAGCGATATATAAAGAAGCCGGGAAACAGGAGATGTACCTGAAACAACGCCCAGAGGAATTGGAGAAACTGGTGGAGATCGCAAAGGTGCAAAGTACCGAGGCATCCAATGCCATTGAAGGTATTGTCACGACCAGCACCCGTATCCGTCAGTTGGTGGAAGAAAAAACAACGCCAAAGAACCGTGATGAGCAGGAAATCGCCGGTTATCGTGACGTTCTGAATATCATCCACGAGAGTTTCGATGCCATTCCCATCACACAGAACTATATCCTGCAGCTGCACAAGATTTTGTACAGCCATATGAACAACCCCATGGCAGGCAGAACTAAGAGTGTGCAGAATTATATCAGTGCAACCTACCCGGATGGTCATGTGGAGACTTTGTTTACTCCGCTTGCCCCTTATGAAACCCCGAAGGCATTGGACAGGATATGTGAGGAATACAATCGTGTCATCGGCAACATGGAAGTCGAGCCACTGATTGCTATCCCTGTATTCATTCACGATTTTCTGTGTATCCACCCTTTTAACGATGGCAATGGCAGAATGAGCCGATTACTCACAACTCTGTTGCTTTACAGAAATGGCTTCTATGTGGGTAAATATATCTCCTTGGAAGCAAAAATCGCCAAAAACAAAGACCTTTATTACGATGCGCTCAGTCAGGCACAGACCGGCTGGAACGATGGAACGGAGGATGTTATTCCGTTCATCAAATATCTGCTTGGAACCGTTCTTGCAGCCTATAAGGATTTTGAAGACCGCTTTGCATTGGTTGAAACAAAATTGCCCGCATTGGATACAGTAAGGCTGGCTACCATGAATAAGCTTGGTCGATTCACCAAGCAGGATATTCGGGAACTCTGTCCGGCTCTGAGCGTGAGTTCCATTGAGGGTGCGCTTCGTAAACTGGTAGCATCCGGTGAAATCAAAAGAGAGGGTTTGGGAAAGAACATTTGCTATTACAGGCTGAAGTGATTCTGATCCCGCCAGTTTTTTGGGGAGACACCATATATATTTTTAAAAGCTCTTGAGAAGTGCAGTTGGTTTGGATAGCCGACTGCATTTCCTATATCTGCAATTGATAATTTCGTCATTTTTAGCAGCTCTGTTGCTTTGGACATCCGATAGTGTATCAGGAATTCCTGTGGCGTTTTGCCAATGGAGTCATGAAATATCTTTCCCAGATAACTGCGGTTGATGCCGCAACAGGCAGCCATATCTTCGATAGAGATGTCATAAGGAAAATTCTGTTCTACGAAGTTGATTGCTTCTTTTATATAGTAATCGCTCATTTTACCGGTTTTTATCATCCGGGTAGAGGAGGTGGAACGGATGAGTGCATCCAGAAAAAGGTAGGAATGGCCGATCAGGTGAAAAGGCGGTTCATCTGGGTGCTTGGCAATATAGAGCATTTCGTTCATCATGATTTCCCGGTATTCCTTTGAGGTGGCATGATAGATCGGCTGGTTTTTTGAGAAACCGGCAATGTCCAGTGCTTCTTTTACCCGTAATCCATCAAATTCCAGCCAGGCATATTCCCATGGGTTAGTCTTATCTGCGATATAGGTGCTGATCTGGCAGATGTAATGTGTAAATCCCCTTAGGCAGATTGGTATAAACGGTGCGTATCCGGTAAATATCCATGAAGCCACATATACATTCAGCAGCCAGTCAAGTGTTGCTCGCAGGCGGAAGACTGTGCCGAGCCAGATCAAGCGGAAAACAACCGTTCCTAAGATGGTGAAGATTAATTAGGATTGACGAATAAAAGGATGTATGATAAGTTAAATAAGTATTAATAAATTGACAAGCAGGAAAGGCACCCTGCGCTCCTGTTATGAGGAACCTGAGATGATGGATACGCAGCCTATCCGATTTTATAAATACATTTTTGAGATTAAGCGCGGTTTGAATAGGAACTGCGCTTTTTTATAAGATGAAGGAGAAAAATGAAAAGCACAGGGAAATTTAGGGCAATTATTTTTATCATTTTGTTATCTGTATTATTGACAGCTTGTGGATCTACTGCGAATGTGAATACAGAAACGGCATCCGTGAGTGACGCTGAGACTGCACATTTACTAGGAATTATCTCGCTGGAAAACGTTCAAGTGAAGATCGAGAAAGACGGCGCAATTACGAGTGATTATGTGAAGGTTACGGGAAACGCATTTGCGGATTACAGTCAGATCTATGGAGATACGAGACTGGAGTATGCAAAGACCGAAGAAGTGAATGGCACAGAATATACGCATACTGTACGCCATGGACTTACCGTTCAGACGGTGGGAGAGGCGATGGAGGTGAATCGTGTATCCGCGGAAGAAAGCAATGTGAGGGTTGTTGCAGAAGGAGAATTCAAAAATGATGTAGGGGTTTCAGTGTCATATCAGGTGATTGATTTTTGTGCATGGAATGCAGGAATCTATTATTTTATCCCAGCGACAGATACGATCACCTATACATTGGCTTTTTTTACGACTGCAACCGACGGAAAAACTGCACTTTCTCTGGATGAACAGGATATTACGGCAGAAGATCTGAAACGGTATAACAGATATTTAGATCATGGATATTATGAAATCTGTGTGGATGAGTGACGGTACGAAAAGCAGAATTGCCGGAAACGAAGAATGAAAAGTAGCTGGTTTGCGCATAGTCTGCTATAATAATACATACTTGAAAGAGGAAGGGAGAAGTTACATGCAGGAATATGTAATGGGAAATGGAGCGATTGCGCTTGGTGCATTGGCAGCAGGTGTCAATCTTGTGTCCGGATATCCGGGAACTCCATCTTCCGAAATTGTGGAAACAATATCCAAATACCCACACGATGGGGTGCATTTGGAATGGTCAGTCAATGAGAAAGCAGCGATGGAGGTTGCTGCGAGTGCAGCATATGGCGGCGCACGGACGATGGTGACGATGAAGCAGGTGGGCTTAAATGTGGCAGCCGATCCGCTGATGTCGCTTGCGTACGTGGGAGTCAAAGGAGGCATGGTTGTTGTATCAGCAGATGATCCGGGTCCGATTTCTTCCCAGACGGAGCAGGATACGAGACGGTTTGCAGATTTCGCGCGGATTCCGGTGTTTGATCCATCTTCCCCGGAAGAGGCGTATGAGATGATACAGGATGCATTTTCATATTCGGAGAAATATAAGACACCGGTTTTGCTCCGTCCGACGACACGTGTCTGCCATGCGTATGCGTCGATTGAGAATCCGGTTAACAATGGACCAAAAGCATATGATGGTTTCGTGAAGGATTCCAAGAAATGGGTCATCTTCCCGCGGTTATCCTACATGAATCATGCAATGATCGAGCAACGGAATGTTGAAATCGGAAAAGATTTTTCTACATATAAATGGAATCGTGTGGAAGGCGGAAATTCCAAGAAGGCAGTAATTACGTCAGGAATCAGCTATGCCTATGCAAAGGAATATCTGAAAGACCACACCGATATCAAGCTCATCAAGCTTGCAACTGCATACCCTCTGCCGGAGGATTTCCTGCTTCAGGCACTCGAGGGCGTGGAGGAACTGCTCTGTGTGGAGGAGCTTAGTCCATATATTGAAGAACAGATTCTGAAGCTTGTCGGGAAGCACGCGCTTATCATCAAGGTGTCAGGAAAATTAGACGGAAAGGTGCCGGCAAGTGGCGAGAATAGTTCGAATCTGGTTGCAGATATTCTGAGCGGGTTCCTTGGCACGGAGAAGCTCGCGCGTGGGTATGATGGCAGCGATGCACCGGCGCTTCCGATGCGTCCACCAGTGTTGTGTGCAGGATGTCCGCACCGTGCATCGTTCTATGCAGTGAAGCAGGCGATGAAAGGAAAGAAAGCGTATTTCTGTGGCGATATCGGATGTTATACACTCGGAAATGCGATGCCGCTTGATATGGTTGATACGTGTCTTTGTATGGGCGCCGGAATCACGATGGCGCAAGGCTTCCACTGGATTGACGGGGAAGGCACATGTTTCGGATTCGTGGGCGATTCGACGTTTTTCGCATCGGGTATGACGGGTGTCGTAAATGCGGTGTACAACAACGCAGATATGATTCTCTGCGTGCTGGATAATTCGACAACGGCGATGACCGGTCATCAGCCGCATCCGGGAATCGGACGGAATATGATGGGACAGTTTGTGGATAAGGTAGACATCGCGAAGGTGTTAGAGGGCATCGGCGTGCATAAGATTATAACCGTCGATCCGTTGGACCTTGCTGCATCGGTGGCTGCCGTGCAGGAATGCGATAAGCTTCCGGGCGTGAAAGCAATCATCTTCAAATCTCCGTGTATTGCAATCTCCAAGCCAGACGGCAAATGCCGGATCTCGGAGCAGTGCATCAACTGCAAGAAATGCATCCGCGAGATCGGCTGCCCGGCACTCATTACCGTAGATGGAAATGTGACGATCGATGAAAACTTATGTACCGGCTGCGGCCTGTGTAGCCAGATCTGCCCGGTTCACGCCATTGATGGCGGGGAACAGGAATCATCAACAAAAGGAGGTGCCACATCATGAAGAAAGATATATTGATCTGTGGTGTTGGCGGACAGGGAACCGTGCTGGCATCCAAAATTATTGCGGCATCTGCGATGGATGAAGGCTCGGCAGTTCATTCGGCAGAGACGATCGGTATGGCACAGCGAGGCGGTTCGGTGACGAGCCATGTGCGTATCGGGGAGGCGTATGCACCGCTGATTCCACAGGGGGCAGCAGATATGATTCTGGCGTTTGAGCCGGCGGAGACTGTGCGGAACTTAGGGTATCTGAAAAAGGATGGAATTGTGATCGTGAATCGTGTACCGGTAAAACCGGTGACAGAATCCTTGCAGGATACCGGGTACGACGGCACAGAGATGATTGCGTATCTGCAGAAGAAATGCAGCTGTATCGTAATCGATGCTGAAAAAATCTGTGCACCGTTTGGCTCGTCGCGATATTTCAATATTGCCATCTTAGGCGTGGCAGTTGGAAGCGGACGGCTTGGAATCAGCAAGGAAACCGTGCTTGCAGAGCTTGAAAGGCGCGTGCCGTCAAAATATGTAGAGACAAACAAAGCGGCATTTTACGCAGGTGTGGAAGTGGGAAGCGGAAAAACGTTGTGATAGAGAAAATAACGTATCATCAGTCGATATTATAAATCGTATTTGGAGGAGGAACCAACTATGAAATTAACAGAGTTACAGTTGTCGCAGGTAGACGCGCAGATTAAGCGTCTGATCCAGACAGACAGTTATTATGGAAGAATTTATAAAGAAGCAGGAATTACAGGTGTTTCAAGTCAGGAGGAGTTCGAGCAGCTTCCGTTCTCCAGCAAGGCGGACCTTCGAAATGCTTATCCGCTTGGGATTCAGGCGGTACCGGATGAGGAGGTGGTACGAATCCATTCTTCGTCCGGTACGACAGGTAAGCCGGTCATCATTCCTTATACAGCAAAGGATGTGGATGACTGGGCGATTATGTTTGCACGCTGCTATGAAACAGCAGGTATCACAAACAAAGACCATATTCAGATTACAGCCGGTTATGGTCTGTGGACGGCGGGAATCGGATTCCAGGCAGGCTGTGAGAAGCTTGGCGCAATGGCAATTCCGATGGGACCGGGTAATACAGATAAGCAGATTCAGATGATGATGGATCTGAAATCGACCGTCCTTACTGCGACATCTTCGTATGCTTTGCTTCTGGCGGAGGAAATCAATAAAAGAGGAATCCGCGATCAACTGTATCTGAAGAAAGGTATTTTTGGTTCCGAGCGCTGGAGTGAGAAGATGCGGGAATATATTAAAAGGGAGCTTGGAGTTTCTCTTTATGATATCTATGGTCTGACGGAGATTTACGGACCGGGCATCGGAATCAGCTGTGATGAAAATGCGGGTATGCATTATTGGGATGATTACGTATATATTGAGATTGTTGATCCGAAGACACTTCAGCCGGTACCGGACGGAGAAGAAGGAGAGATTGTTATAACAACACTTGTCAAGGAAGGCGCACCGCTTCTGCGATTCCGGACACATGATATCTCCAGAATTATTCCGGGTGAATGTGCATGTGGCAACAAATATCCGCGTCTTGATATAATTAAGGGACGTAGCGATGATATGTTCAAGGTACATGGTGTCAATATGTTCCCAAGTCAGGTAGAAGAAATCCTTGGCATGGTGGATGGTGTATCGAGCGAATATAACATTAATATCGCACATGATGAAGCACATAACCGTGATATTATCATGGTGACTGTTGAGGCGGAAGGCCGTGTGGACTTCGAGCAGACAGGTCAGACGATCAAGAATCTGTTCAAGTCGAAGATGAGTGTCACACCGAAGATCAATGTTGTGCCGGTTGGAACATTGCCGCGAACAGAGAAGAAGGCGAAGCGTGTGATCGATCACCGTGAGGTGTAGGAAAAAAGGAGGTCCACAGATGCGAAACATTTTAATTGTAGTAGATATGCAGAAAGATTTTGTAACAGGTGCACTTGCGTCAGCGGAAGCACAGGCGATTCTGCCGAAAGTAAAGGAAAAAATCGAGGCGTATGATCGTGCTGGTAAGGAGATTATTTTCACGCGGGATACACATGGAGAAGATTATATGCAGACGAACGAGGGAAAACATCTGCCGGTTCCGCATTGTATCAAGGGGACGGATGGATGGCAGATCTGCGCAGAACTCACTGATGGAATCACTTCGGAATATAAGACCGTTGACAAACCCACGTTCGGGTTCTTAGGCTGGAAGGATGTTCTTGCGAGTGAGACTGCGGATGGTTCGGATCTGGATATTGAAATGATTGGAGTCTGCACGGACATCTGTGTCGTGTCGAATGCCCTTATACTGAAAGCCATGTATCCGGAAGCCACGGTGCGCGTGGATGCAGGCTGTTGTGCGGGCGTGACACCGGAAGCACATGCGGCAGCACTTGTGACGATGCGTTCCTGTCAGGTGGAGGTAACTGATAAATAAGGGACAAGAGATGGAATGTGGGGGGGGAGAGATTGAAGAATTCAGGAAACTCCCCAATAGCAGGCGGAAAGCGCGGCGGGGTATTGGGGAGAAAACTGAAAAATTCAGGAAACTCCCCAATAATCAAGTGGATCGATAGTTGTGATTTGGGTAAAAAAGCAATTATCTATAAATATCCCCCAAGATCCTCTGAGAAGGGCAGGGCAACCTGCGTGATGTAGTCTTCTGTATGGTCTCCGCGGTTTGGAGGTCCTTCGAGATAGATACAGCGGAATCCGCCGGTTGTCTGAATTTTATTTTCCTGTACATATGCCAGCAGGGCGTCAATCGCGGTATTGATTTCTTCGTAAGCACCACGATAGTAGATGCACAAGGCAGACATTTCCGCAAACTCCATCCGCTCTTCTCCCACAAAATCTTCCGAGACAGGGATACAGCATAGCAGATCGAGTTCCTTGCAGGAGGAACCTGCACGTACAGTAAACATGCGGCTCCCCATGGACATTTTCCCTGTTCTTGCTGCGGCAATATAGGTATCCCGCAGTTTGATGGCGGCGTCCTTCGCATCGGTACACTGGTATCTGCGGCAGAAACACACCTGCCTAGGCAGACGGACACGGTGCACGCTTAAGTCTCCCGGTTTTGCCGCGCGCAGTTGAAGCAGATGGATGTTGCGGTCCAAGGTTGCCCGCAGATCCATGAGGCGGTCAAGATAGCGGTCAAGGTTTTCTGTATCATAGTAATATTCTCTGATTTCCGCCAGCGAAAGTCCCAGTGTCTGCAACGAGCGGATGGCACGAATCTGCGTCATATTATCCGCAGTATAATAGCGGTAGCCGCTTGCTTCATCCTTGACTGCAGGTGTCAGCAGTCCCATCTCTTCATAGACAAGGATTGTCTTCCGTGTCACTCCCAAGATCTTGGCAATCTCGCCGATTTTAAATAGATGCTCACTTTGTTTTCTCATAGAAATCCTCCTGATAAAATCGGTATTTTTTTCTCTGATGATGCGAATCTCTGTCTAAATATAATCCAAATAATCAATCCCATACAATCAAGTCTTTTCTGTAGATAACGCGAATTATCCACGATTTCTGCCTGGAAAAATCAAATTTCCCATTGACTTGTCCCTTAGGGGACGATTTAAAATTATCATAACAGAATGTTTATAGGTTTACAAGAGGAGGAAAACCCTCAGAAAAAGAATAATTCCTAGTTTGGATGGCAGGCCTGCAGATCGGTGATCTGTGGGTCTGCCGGATATAAGAAATATATAACGCAATTACAGATAGATGATTACCGGATGTTTAAAGATTCATAAAAATGGATGTAAGATTCTAGTAATATTCTACAATTGTAATTAATAATAGTATGTGTTACTATTTCGATAATGTAAGTAAATATTTGGCAAAACAATCGAAAGATTGCGACGCAAAGCTATAGGGCCTGTAAGATGGCAGCCAGTTGCACGGACGTATAACGTAACGTTTATTTCAGAAGCATTGTATTGCCATATAAGGGTAGGTATAATGCTTCTTTTTATTTGATAAGGGTAGAATGTACATGGACAAAAGAGATGATTATAAGCAGACAATAATGAATATGGAGATGGTGCTTGCAAAGCTTCTGACACTGGATCATTCGATGTCAGAGCAGCAGTTGGATATGCAGATTCCGCAGTTACTTGAGCAGATTGGAGAATATACGCAGTCCGATCGTGTGTATATTTTCGACTGTGTATCTCTGGATCACCGGAGCTATCGGAACACGTTTGAGTGGTGCAAAGAGGGCGTGCATTCCCTGCAGGAACGGATGCAGAAGCTCTCTGCGCAGACGATACCGTGCTGGCAAAAACAATTTGAACAGGGAGACAGTGTACTGATTGCCAACATAGATGATGTGCAAAATGAAATGCCCTTTGAGTATGAATTGCTGCAGATGCGAGGTGTTCATACAGCGATTGTGGTGCCGGTCATGTCACAGAATCGTCTGAATGGTTTTATGGGACTTGATAATCCGGGAACAGAGTTCGGACCGCTGGCATCAAAGTTGTTACAGGATGCAGGAACGCATATCAGTTATATTCGTGAACATCATAGAACCATGCAGAAAGAGCACGGGCAGATGAAGCTTTTGGCACAGGCGTTTGAGGAGGCGCACAAGGCACATGTTGCGAAGTCGGAGTTTTTATCCCGTATGTCGCATGACATCCGCATGCCGCTAAACGATATCATAGGGATGATGGATATAAGCGAGCGGAGCTATGAAGATGTAGAACTCATGCGGGCAAACCGCATGAAGACAACGACGGAAACGAATTATCTGATGAAGCTGATTGGTGATGCACTGGCGATGTGTAAGCTGCAGGATGGATCAGCTGTGCTGGTGCAGGAAGAATTTTATATGGCAGATGTCATTGCAGAGATGATCGCATTTGCACAGGCACGTGGAGAAGGAAAGAAAATAACGGTTGTTTCGGATGTCGCAGAAAATATCAGATATTCCCGCGTGTATGGAAGTCCGGTGCATGTGCGGCTAATGCTGGAAAAAATACTTACAAATGCGATTCAGTATACTCGTTATGGGGGCATGGTAAAGTTCAAAGCCCGCATTGCGATGGGAAATATGTCCCGTGTCGTGTATGAATTTACGATCGAAGACAATGGAGTTGGGATGGAGGCTGAGTTTATCGACCATATCTTTGAACCATTTGTGCGGGAAGCGATGGATGTGCGAAGCAGTTATCAGGGAACCGGGCTTGGCATGACGATTGCAAAGAGTATTCTTGATCTTATGGACGGGAATATCCGGGTGGAAAGCAGGAAAAATGTCGGAAGCACATTTACTGTCACGATTCCTTTCGAGAAGGTTATGCGCGATGAGATCGAAGGAAATATGCCGAAGGGGACAGTGCAGCCGGATGTAACAAATATGCGGATTCTTCTTGCGGAAGATAATGATATAAACCGGGATGTTGTGAAATTCATTCTGGAGGATGCGGGAGCGATGGTACACGCAGTGTCGGATGGATATCAGACCGTGGAGGCGTATCTTAGTGCACCGGAGAATACCTATGATGTGATATTGATGGATGTCATGATGCCGAATATCGATGGATTGGAAGCTTCGCGGATCATCCGCGGGCAGAAACGTGCAGATGCGAGGACGATAGGGATTGTAGCGCTTAGTGTGAATGTATTTGCAGAAGACGTGCATCGAACCAGAGCTGCGGGAATGAATGAGCAGCTTACGAAGCCGTTAAATACGGAGAAGATGCTGCGGACGATCGCAAGGTATCGCAGGTGTTGAATAAAAAGGACAGAGTATTGCTTTTTCGTTTGAGAAAGCAATACTTTTTTTACGTGTGAAATGTGATATAATCATTATAGTTGTATGTGTCTGTACATACCGGCATAATACGAGAATTTCATGGAGCCAACAGGCAGCATGGAATAATGAGAGATAGGTTTTTGGGAAGGAGTTGTTACTATGAATTTATATGAGACAGATGCGGAATTTATGGAGCGCTTCGAGCGGTTTGCGTTTACGGAGATTGTAAATGAGAACGGAATGAAGCTGGATGACGAGACCCGGTATATGTCGATTCTCGCATCCCTGATTGGGTGTCAGGGTGTGGATGCATATAAGGTGATTGTGGCGAAGGCACTGGATAGTGGCTTGTCACCGATGGTAATTAAGGAGATTGTGTATCAGTCTGTAGACTATCTTGGTATGGGAAGAGTCTGGCCGTTTCTGGTTGCGACGAATGTTGTTATGGAAGCAAAAGGAATCGAGCTTCCGCTTTTGGATTCGACAAGAGCCAAGCAGGGACGCCTTGGCATGACGAAACAGGAGCGGTTGGAGAAGGCTGCTTCGGATGAGTCGGAGACTGCCGGTGCAGGTGCGGAAGCTGCCGAGGAGGAGAAGCTTGCGGAGCAGGCTGGAATCTTCGAGGAGCATATGAAGGAAGTCTGGAAGGACAGCCATATCAACAAATGGCTGAAGGAGAATTATTTCGGGAATGATTATCCGGGAAGCCGTCTGCCGCTTGCAAAACGGGAACTGGTAACGTTCTGTTTCTTATTCTCACAGGGAGGCTGCGATATGCAGGTGGTTGCACATGCAAAGGGCAACATGAAAATCGGGAATGACAAGGAATTGCTGATGCGTGTGATCTCGCAGAGCCTGCCATACATTGGATATCCGAGATGTTTAAATGCAGTGAATTGTGTCAATGAAGCCGAACGACAGATGAAGCAGGAGTAGATTACGGAAGTGGATACATTTCCGTGGGAGGAAGAGGATGATGGAAAGCAATTCCGTATATGTGGTTATGCCTGCATATAATGAGGAAGAAAATATTGAGTCAGTAATTCAGGCGTGGTATCCGGTTTTGGAGAGAAAATCCGGATTATCACGTCTGGTTGTTGCAGATAGTGGAAGTACAGATGCCACACATGAGATTCTGAAGCGGCTGCAGAAGGAATACCCGCAGCTGGAGATATTGAGTAATACTGGGAAACAGCATGGACCGAAGCTGATCGCACTGTATAAATATGCAATCGAACAAGGTGCAGATTACATATTCCAGACAGATTCGGATGGACAGACCAATCCAGACGAATTCGCATCATTTTGGGATGACAGGCAGAAGTATGATGCGATTTTAGGACACCGGAATGTCCGGGGAGACGGACGATCCCGCGCGTTTGTGGAGATCGTCGTGTGTAAGCTGTTGAAGCTATATTTCAAGGTGGATGTGCCAGATGCAAATGCACCGTTCCGCCTGATGAAAACAAGTGTCGTGGCAAACTATATTGACCGGTTTGAACCAGATTATAATATACCGAATATTATGCTGACGACTTTTTTCGCTTTTTATAAAGAACGGTTGACGTTTCGTATTATATCGTTTCGTCCACGCCAGGCCGGGAAGAATTCGATCAATGTCATTAAGATTGTGAAGATCGGATGGAAGGCACTCGGCGATTTCCGTACATTTAAGAAAGGAATGAAGAAGACCGTATGAAAGCAGGGATGAAAAAGGCGGTGGGAAACAGCCGCGTGGAATATGGAATTGCAATGCTTGTATGTGCCATTGTGTCGTTTTTCTTTTTGTTGAACAGCCCGTTACATCCGTGGAATGGAACGGAACCGGCGACGGATTCTAGCGTGTTCAAGGCGATTGCATTTATGATGGAAAAAGGTTATATGCCTTACAGGGATTCCTTCGATCATAAGGGCCCGCTTCTGTATCTGATCAACTGGCTCGGAAATCAGATTTCGTATTTTCGTGGTGTGTGGGTGATCGAGTTTATCGTGGTTACATTCACTTTTTTCATGTTATACAGAATTGCACGGATTCGTACAGGGATTTCATCTTCCTGTCTGACGGTTCTTATGGCAGGAACGTTATTGTTTGGATATTTTGATGGAGGAAATCTGACGGAAGAATATGCGATGCCATGCATAGCGGTCGGAATATATATTTTCTTAAAATATTTGCTGGAAAATAAGATATCCGCGTGGCGCATCGGCGTGTCGGGACTGGCGATGGCGGCAGTGCTTCTGTTGCGCCCGAATATGATTGCAGTGTGGGTTGTATTCTGCATTGCGATCTTCGTGAAGACGATCGTGGCGAAGGACTGGAAAACGTTGGGACGTTTCGTTCTATGGTTTCTGGTGGGGGCAGCGGTGCTGATTGTACCGGTTATGATCTGGCTTTTGGTAAATGGTGCGCTGGGCGACTGCATTCAGGCGTACATTGTATTTAATATGAAATATAGCTCCGCAGAGGGTGGAATGTCGCCATTTTCCGATAAATGGAGGGTGTTCTTCGAATTTATGGGGACGACGGTATATCTGATTGCATTTGCAGGGAACCTGTTTCATTTGAAGAAGGACAAATTCGTGAATATCACATATGCCGTATATATGGTCATCGGAGTTGTGCTGATATCGATGTCAGGCATGTCGTTTGGACATTATGGCATGACGTTGATACCGGTAGTGATATATCCGATCAGCCTGATATTTGCGGATCTGGAGCAGATCGCAAGGACCGACAGCGGGCGTGTGCTACGGATGCTTGCTGTACTCTGTGTGAGTATCGGGATAATCGTTCCAGGCTGGATCGGGCTGGTCAAGGAGGTTCCTGCATATTACGAGCAGCGGAATGAGAAAGGGATCAGTGATGTATTCAATCAGGTGCGGGCTGTGATCGAGCAGTACACAACTGAGGACGATAAGATCTCTGTGCGGGGCAATCAGGACTTCTTCTATGTTTATGCGAAGCGGATGCATGCGACGAAGTATTCGTATCAACATCCGATTGGTGCGGTGATGCCGGAGATCATGGATGAGTATCTGGAACAGATGCAGGAGGAACTGCCGGTTCTGGTTGTTGTGCAGCATGAAGGATTTTACGATGAGAGAACCCGGGATTTTCTGGATCGGAATCAGTATCGGTTTATATGGGGACAGAATGGAACGATCGAAGCTGGTGGGGTTATGATCTTTTACCGGGAAAAATAGTGGATGGAGTCGGATATGGCAGGAGAGAAAAAGATAGGAAACTATAATAGTGGAAAGAGTAAGCGGCAGCCGGTAAAACAAAAGGGCGTCTGCCCCATCTCGAAGAAATGCGGCGGATGCCAGTATATTGACAAGTCCTATGCAGAGCAGTTAAAAATCAAGACCGATCAGGTGAAGAAGCTGCTTGCTCCATATGGTTTTGTGGATGAAATTATCGGCATGAAAGAACCCTATCATTACCGGAACAAGGTCAATGCGGCATTTCAGCATAAGCGAAATGGCGAGATTCTGGCGGGTGTATATGAAGAAGGAACGCACCGGGTGCTGTCGGTGGATGATTGTAAGATCGAGAATCGTCTGGCACAGGAGATTGTGGAGACAATCCGAGGGCTGCTGCGTTCATTTAAGATTACCGTCTACAATGAAGATAGTGGGTATGGATTGCTGCGCCATGTGATGGTTAGAACCGGACATGCGACCGGAAAAGTTATGGTTGTGCTTGTGACTGCGTCGCCGATCTTCCCATCGAAGAAGAATTTCGCGAAGGCACTTGTCAAGGCACATCCGCAGATCACGACGATCGTGCAGAATATCAACGACAAGGATACAAGTATGGTGCTTGGCGAGCGAAATCAGGTGTTGTACGGCAGAGGATTTATCGAGGATAAGCTGTGTGGAAAGACCTTCAAGATCTCGCCGACAAGCTTCTATCAGGTGAATCCGGTGCAGACTGAAATCCTGTATAACAAGGCGATGGAATATGCAAACCTCACCGGCGAAGAGGTGGTTGTGGATGCTTACTGCGGAACCGGCACGATCGGAATTGTGACAAGTGACCATGCGAAGCAGGTGATCGGTGTTGAACTGAACAAGGCAGCCGCGAAGGATGCCATCACGAACGTGAAGCGTAACGATTGTAAGAATGTCCGGATCTATGATGGTGATGCAGGTAAATTCATGGTTGGCATGGCAGAAGCCGGAACGGATGTGGATGTTGTATTCCTAGATCCGCCGCGCAGTGGCAGCACACCGGAGTTCTTCGATTCCGTCTGCAAGCTGGCACCGAAACGGATCGTGTATATCTCCTGTGGACCGGAAAGTCTGGCGCGGGATCTGAAATACCTGAAGAGCAAGCGGATGTATCAGGTGGAGAAGATCGCGCTTGTGGATTTATTTCCGTGGACGGAACATTGTGAGGCAGTGTGCCTGCTAAGTAGAGAAAGAAGTTCGTAGTTGGGGGAATAGAATTACATGAGAACAAATGACAAATTTCCATTTGCTATGACCAAGAAATCGTTGGTTGTGTATATCGTTTTTACAGTACTTATGGGACTATTTCTGTTTTTGTCAGAGGAGATATGGTTGGAAAGTGTGCGGCATGTATTGTTTGTCCGATGCTCATTGTATATTTAATCTATGCGTATTGTAAAGAAAGAAAAGCAGATATGAAAGCGCATGAGACGAAGGCGCAATATATGAATGGCGGCTATTTTGAAAGCCCTGAATGGCATGAGAAATATGTAGCCTATCTTAATGAGCACCCTTTTGAGAAACCTAAATATCAAAACATGAAACGGGATTTATTAAAAAGATTTCAAAGACGGGAATATCTTGTCAAAATGATATTACCATTGTTCCTAATATTTTGCACCTTGTGTCTTATTCCTTTAGGACATTATTATATGGCTATCATTGGACTTTGCCTGTTCGGATTCTTGTTTTGGCTAGAGTTTTCATTGTATATAGGAATGCCGGTACGGAAGTGGTTGAAGGGCGATATTGATTATGAGGAGCTCGAAGCGTCGTATTTAAAAAGTCAAATGCTTTTCTATAAAACAAATGCATTAGCATTTGGAACTACACATTTACATGGATTTACAGAGAAAAAAATATATGCAATAGATTATCGGTTGGTGGAAGGAATATCAAGAAAAATAGTACGTCTTAAGAAGTATGAGGATGGAATTTATAATACGGAGGAGTATCAGCGTTTTGCAGTTATTCATGTCAGACTGCCAAGAAGCGGAAACATTTACGATGTTGAGATCGAACTAAATGAGTTTCAGGTTCAAATGGCAATTGATAAGTTATCCACTTGCAAAATTGGTGAAGATTTGATAGGAAATCTTTCTGTAAACGAGCATAAAGAAAATGAATAAAAAAAGAAACGAGTGAGCCGCTTGAGTAAAAACTGTACGATTGTAAAACTCATTTCTTGGATACATTTTATAACAGAATTAGATGATTTGTCAATCCGAGTATTTGAAAACTTGTCCGCCGGAATATCGGATGTTCCGCGCAAATGCACAGATGGAAGAGAAATCCGCAGACTGCCAACAAAAGAAGATTTGGAATAATTAGGAACAAAGTTATGACGAAATATTATTTGACAAAAATTATTTATAATGGATTAACTTATTTTTTTATATGGTATAGCAACGATGAAGATGGTTTCTTGCTTTTTAATCAACGGCTGTTAGTTTTTTCTAGTGTCGAAGAAGCAAATATATTTGCGGATAAGGAACATATTATTTTTGAAAAAGGAATAACAGTCTTTTATCTATCTAAAATTACCGAGTTAATAGATAATGTAGAAATATCGCAAAATTGTCAAAGTTTAATAGATACATGGCATTTATTTAGTGATTTATCAAAATCACTAAATGAAGAATTTGTAGGAGATTATAATGATGAAGAAATTGTTGATATTTATAATAAGTTATTCTATGGAAGTAATTTGAAACTTCTAAAAAATGAAGAATATCATCCTAGTTTTAATGTTGATGAAAAAAATAAATGTTTGGAGATTTTTCAAAGTGGGTTATCAATACTAAACAAATATCTTAATTATGATTTTCGTAAATAAAGATATTATTTTGTTAAATAAAGAATATTGTGGTGACGTAGCTTTTGTCATGAAGAAGAGTCCCTCTGAAAATGGGAGAGAATATATGCCGTATGAAGAGATAAAAGGTATAGTTATTGCGGTGTTTGTTTTGGCGGTAGTGGGGCCATTTGTTGGAGATATCATCTCAAGGCATTCGAAGCATCGGAAACCTGAAAAGCCAATCCCGAAGGGAAGAATTTGGCAATCTAATGATGGTTCGCTGCCGATTCTGGTTTTTAGTGGGGACGCTTCTTTCGTCACGATGCCAGGGTTTAGACTCCGGTATCGTGACAAAGAAACGTCCCCGATGTTTTATTCGGCTCTTCCTGTATCAACTTTATACTCTTCCCGTAATGCATCCTTTCTCGCTTTCGATTTATTCTGAAAAGCTTTGTAACTCATATCATATTTCATGAATAACCATGCAGATAAGGTACCTGCTTTGTGATAGTCTTCGCATTCGCTGTGTATTCGTGTCATTTTGGACGGTCCGGTTACGGAACTGTCATAGTGGGCTGAATTGACGAATTTATTTCCTGGTTTTATCACTCTGCTCATTTTACTTTGCCTCACTGCCATTCTTTGCTTCAATATTTTGTTTTAATATAGCATGGCGGGCGGGAAGGAAACAATGAACTTATAGTTTAACCACGTGTATATAGAAATCCCACTCCAAACCAGCTATACTGGGAATAAGACAGGGGACACTCTTCAGGACGAAAGAAACGTTCCCAACGGAGGTAGAGAAAATGGATTACACACATACAAGTCGATTTATGAGCTTGATTTTACGGCACAACCCAGAGATAATAGGAATTAGTCTGGACGAGCATGGCTGGGCAGATGTAGACGCGCTGATTGCGGGCATTGCACAGACGCACGAATTTAACCGGGAGATTCTGGAGGAGATTGTGAGGACGGACAACAAGCAGCGGTATTCCTTCAATGAGGACCATACATTGATCCGTGCGAATCAGGGACATTCGATTCCTGTGGACGTGGAGCTCGACGAGGTGGAGCCACCGGAGATTCTGTGGCATGGCACCGCAGAAAAGTCCGTTGCAGGGATTGAAGAATCGGGACTTCTCCCGATGAGCCGCCTGTATGTACATCTGTCAGAGGATGAGGAAACGGCGCGAAAAGTCGGTGCGCGTCACGGCAAATTAGTGCTCTACCATGTGAAGGCAGGGGAGATGTACCGTGCGGGACACAAGTTCTACCTGTCGAAGAATGGCGTGTGGCTGGTGAAGGCGGTGCCGGTGGAGTATCTGGAGAGACAATAAGACAAAGGATGGAGAGGGTTATGAAGCTTGAATACGGCTTTTGTGAATTTTATGGGAAAGATGATAAAGCACTGCGAGAGGATAAGGATCGAGAAGGACGCGTAGATCTGTTCGGTCTGCGACCGATGAACAATCAGATTTCAAATATTTTATTTCCGGAGTGTACAACTCTTATGCCAAATCTGGAATATCTCTATTACTTAAATGCAATTTACCATGTACTAAAAAACGACAAAAATAACCAGGAACCGGAAAAGCGGGAGATTGATTATTATGAAAAAATAATCAGTCAGTTTGTTATAAGGCACACAACAGAAAAAATAGGGCTGTTTAATACTGCAGAAAAAAGGGCTTATGAGAAGTATAAAACGACGATGAAGCTGTTGTTTTATTTTGATGCAGATTGGATGCCTGTAGTTGTTAGAGAGAAAGAGAATCAGAAAACGCAGCAGCAAATATTACAGGTTACTCCCCGGTATAAATTTGTAGAAGCGGTCATTGAATTAACTAACAATAATCAAAATATTTCTTTTGATAGTTTAGATAAATTGCTTGAGGAAAATCCAGATTCCGAAGTCAAGAAAGCGTATGATAATTGTCACTCTTATCTTGTGGCATTAGATGAGACAGAGAAGATGGATTATATACGACGTGTGCTGGAAAATAAGTCGCCGGAGAATCAGCTCTGTCGATTCTCGTTTATGGCAAATTTGATTATGGGATATCTGGGATTAAAAAGCATGCCGGGCAAAGATGATGATATTTATAAATGTAATAAGTTAAGGGAGTATATCACTAAAAAAGAGCGCGAAGGAAATATAATTGAATTAAAACGGGATATATATTCGTTTAAGGAGTTGCTAGATACTGATAAGACAGGTTTGTCATTGACAGATATAAAAGAGACAACCAGTGTGCAAAATGGGACAATATATAACTTGAATATGACAGAATATTTACGTCAGGCACAGATATATTCCTGTCTACAGGAGATTGCACGGATTGTATATAATCTTCAATTACGAATGACCTCGGATCAGGGCAAAGAGAATCGAGAGAAAAAATATAGGGATGAATTAAAAAAGAAAGTAGGTTGGTTTTATAGAAATGTCGTAGATGCAGAGAACGAAGGCAAAAAAGATTATTGGTATTGGAAAAGGAAAACACCTTTTGCTGATTGTAAAGCATTTATGAAACAGATGAATTCAAATGAAGCGGATCCTAAATTAAAGGCATGCTGGGATTTTATATATGGAATTGACGATCTAGTAAGGAAGAGCATTTCTAAACCACACGATACAGATGATACACATAAAAAAATGTATGATGAAATCATTAAAAATATAGAAAATTATTTAGAAGACAAGGTTAGTGTAATTGGAGGAAACGAACAGAACTATATTGATACATTCCGCTGGGAATACAGACCGTCAATCATTACAGATAAGGCTAAAAAAGCGGATAGCAGCAAGCGACCGGCATCGACGATGTGTGCACAGTATTATATCTGGGAATTGTTTGGCAGGGGAGTAAGAGGTAACGAAAATGAGTGAGGAAAACAATATTTATTTACTGGAAAAATTACAGCCAGAACCAGGTTATGAAACGGCGGGCGCAATTTTTCTTACATATACCATTGAAAAAATAACGGTTGTAAAGGCACTTCTGTATCTGATGAATCTGGTAAAAAATGGGGATCGGTATGACCCTGTCAGGAAGAGAATGAATACGTTATTGGATTTTTACAGGAGTGGTAAATTAGATGCGGATAAAATCTGCTTTGTATGTAACAATGGGTATGATAAAAGCCAGATGTCAGATTTGTACGGATTTGCACACGAATTCATAGCATACTACTGTCCGGAGGATGAATACAGTTTTCATCCGAAATTGTATATTATTAAATATGTCAATCAGAAGGATAAGAATGACGTTTACTTCCGAATCATGATCGGAAGCATGAATTTTGTAGATTCGTCCAGCAAGGAATTCATGGCGGTGTATGATCTGAAAGCATATACAGACCAAAAAGAAGGATACATAAAACTGCAGGGAAATAATCAGCAGGCGAATATTCTTGAAGCATTATTAAATATACAGGATGATGGGAAGCATTCGAACAATATAGACTCCCGGCATTTAAGCAAGGTAATCGGAAATCTTGGCTTGGATACGTATTGGCTTGATCTGGAGGATGTGCCGGATATATTTGTATTTCCAAATACAGATAAAGGATTAAAGAAAAAATTAATGAATGCGTCAATGGTTTTTTCCCCATTTTTGACAGCGAAGAACCTCACAAATCCGAAGAATCCAGATCAGGGGATATATACAATGGAACATGAGTTGAATCGACTTGGTTATGATGCAGTTTTGGAAAATAGTTCTGGGGCGAAGAGATTCTTTGTTTATGAGGTGGAGAGTCAGGATACACTAGACAAAAAAATGTCCTCTCATTTCAAGGCATATGTGTGCGATGATGGAATATATATTGGATCATTGAATTATACGGATCGCGCCTTTTATAAGAATAAAGAAATTATAGTGCGTCTGCCATATGATCCGGATCTGGTGGAACAGTTGAAGCAGGATTATAAGCCGAAATTTTTTGTGAGAAAGAGTGAAAATCAGGGAGATTCGGACGAAGCATCAGATCTTGAGAATGAGGGAGCGGAAGATGAACCAGAATCCAAGCTTACAGACAAAACAATCGCAGATACATTTCGTGCCATAGCGCAGGAAATCTGTAAGATGTATCAATTTGGAGTGGACAAGGATAACAAGGGCTGGTGTGCCTATTTAATAAAGAATACGAATGATGCACAGGAAGATGATAAAATACCGGGGATGTGGAAGGACCTTCAGGAACTGCAGAAGAAAAAAATAGCGAATGAAGGACAGCAGGCATTATCAACAACGTATCAATTGAGCGTTAGTCCAATCGCATATGAAAGGGAAAAGAAAGTTTTGATTCCAGAGTGTCTGCCAGATAAGTTATGCTGGTCAGGGTTGAACCGGGGAAAAATATGTCAACAGTTCCTGATTGCGTTTGAAATGAAAGAGGGGGACGCGGAGTATAAGACTCAGTTGTCGGTTTGCATGCATTTCCAGTGGCAGGAGGATTCGGATGCAGTAAGATCGGAATTTGAAAAAACGCATACGGATTTCTCGAAGTTTATGCTGCCAGGCTGGTTTGCGCATACAGAAAAAAATGAAACTGGCACGTCAGGCAGACAAGGGAATAACGATAGCCGGGAGTATAGGAGTGTGTCCCAGTATATAAAATATAATCTGCCAATGGTCGAGCAAATAATATGTGAAGCACTTGAAAACTCCAAACCGTTGAATGAAATAATACAGAAATATTCGAATCTTATACAGGTTATTCATACGATTTGGGATGAATATAAGAACGGAACGATGTCAGAAGAGGAACAAAGAGATCTAGCGATTGGCGATAAGACCCTAGTTGAAAACTGGATGGGTCAGATCGAATCGTTACAGAAGAACATTAAGGATGAGTGAAAAAATGGAGTATACAGAATATCAAAAACGGACAATAAAACGAATTGTAGATAGTTATATACGTATGGATGCGTCCGCAGATATGAGTAAAACCGCAAAACGATTTCTGCTTGCAGATGAAGTGGGACTGGGAAAAACAATTGTGGCAAAAGGCGTTATCCGGTGTATGATGTGCAAACTGTTGAAGAAGGAACTGGATGAATTGCCGGAGGAAAAATCGCAGGAGAAGACAGAGACTCGTGAAGAAGTCATAAAGAGTATGCGAGCTGGAAATAGATATTATTATTTTCATGTCCTGTATATGTGCGCGAATACGAATATTGCGAAGCAAAACGAGGTAAAGCTTGGACTTAGGGAAATAGAAGAAAAAGCTGTTAAAAAAAGTCGGGCAGAGTGGACAAACCGATCCTCATGTTTGTCACGGAAAATATTTGATATTGGTGTAGGGTATAAACGCGACGATTCTGGACAAATACAGAAGAAAGTGGAAGTGAAGCAGGTTCCATCTTTGGATGTGAGTTTTCATCAGGTGCTTGACGATTACGGAGAGATATATGGGAAAGACGATGGAATATATGAATATCTTAATAAAATTGTCAATGAGAACTTTGCTGCCAGACTTATTATTTTGCCAATCACTCCGAAGATATCCGGAAAGATAAAAGGGAAAGGAAATAAGGATGAGAGACAGTATATTTGGAATTTAATCAATGGTTTTGAGAAATATGATGAAATTGATTACAAGACGACGGATATTAAGGATCAGTTCGAGAAATTGATGGAATATTATCGGTCAAGCGTTGAGCGTAATAAGAGCATAAAGGAATGTGAATCCAATGCTTTTACGAACGATGCTGACAACAATGCGTGGGAAACCGTTCGTGAAAATATATCAGATATAACATTGAAATGGTTGAAACCAGAATTGATTATCTACGATGAATTCCAGAATTTTCGGGAAATCATGACAGAGTATACGGCTTCCCAAAAACTTGATTCTCAGGAACCGTACGCGTTGATGCTCTCCGCCACACCATTTCGCATGTATCTGTCGGATAATCAGGCAGAACAGGATGAAAAAAATGCAGATTTAACAAAAGTCTGTGAATTTTTGACGCAGAAGCAGGATGAGAAGCCATCGGAACTATCAGATAGTTTAAAAGAATATAAGCGTGCATTAGAAGATTTTTCCAAGTCTTCCGGCATCAGTGAAATAACAGTTCTGGAAAAGAAAAAAGTGTTCGAATCAAAGATGTCGCAGGTATTCTCCCGAATGGAACGCATAAATGTGCTTCGAAATCTGGATTTGCCGGTTCAGGATGCGGGACAGCGGACAGAGTATCCGTGCGGAAAAGTACCTCAATTGTATGAATATGCGAAAGAACTACATGATTATGCGATAGGGGGAACGGATAATCAGAAAGTTGAATATGCAAAGCGGATGCCGTATATGTTCAGCTTTATGACTGCGAAGGGAAGTTCAAAGGGGATTCAGGAGATTCAAGAAGGGTATCGGTTAAAAAGGGCTTTCGATGATAAGGTTAAGACCGGGGAGATAAAGGCAATTGCAGATGCCAAAAGTTATGTATTGAAAGACGATTTTGATGATCTTACGAAAGCACTTGGGAACTGGCATGGCGTCTATCTGGAAACACTTCTGCAGGTGCTGGATTTTACGGATAAAAACGTGAAGAACTGGGCGGATGAGCTTGGATGCACGGAAGATGAAATTCGTGAGAATCATCCGGGTGCAGCGAGACTTTTGTGGATTCCGTCCGTTGTTAATCAGGAATCGCTTCAGGGGGCTTTCAGCGAGCATCGGGGATATGGAAAGACCATCATGTTTGCAGACCGTGTCGCTGTTCCGAGAATGATGGCAGGACTGATCAGCAGAGAGGTGGAGCGACGGCTATTATGGCTGATCTGGCAAAAACAGAAGAATAAGCAAGAAGTTGTCAGTGCCGGGATCGAGCAAGGGGAGTTTATAAAGAATTTAAAAGCAGTGCAGGAAAAAGTGCAGAAATTAGCTGATAAGAGGAACGCGGAAGAAACATTGGAACGGAAACAGAAATATACAATATTTTTTACATCCAGTATCGGTATGTATGCGGTCTGGGCAACACTTGGACTTCGGGAGTTCGTAGCGAGAGCAGCACTTGGGCATCCGGATTCCGTATCGAAGGATGTGGAAACGGTACTGGGAGATGCGACACAGGCAAATCGTTGTTATTGTTGGTATGAGGAATGCAAGGAGCAGGTAGAACAGTATTGTACCTGTGGAATGTATGAGACTGTGCTCGCAGAGTGGATGTATATGAACGATACAGAAGATCCGAACAAGGTGTCTGAGATATTGTTCCCTTCTCATAGGAAAACGCAGATAGAAATCTCTCTTTATACAAAAGACAGTGGGGCAGGGATTACGCAGGGAAAAAGAAAAATTGATACATATTATGCTCGTTGCATTGGTCTCAGCAAGGATGATGACAAGGCATCTGCGATAGATAATCTACAGAAAGCGTTTAATTCGCCGTTTGCACCATTTGTTTTTGCAACAACCTCTGTTGGACAGGAGGGATTGGATTTTCACTATTATGCAGACCGCATAGTACATTTGGCAATACCGGCGAACCCTACAGCCTTCGAACAGCGGGAGGGACGAATTAATCGACGGAATTGTCTGGCAATCCGAAGAAAGGTCATAGAGTGGTATGGAGACAGAAATAATGGGAATTCTGAAACGTATGGACAAGAGGCGGAGAGAAATGAAGTTGTAAAGTATGTAAAACAGACTTTGGATGGTGCGTTTCAAAATGCAGAAAATCAGATTTTAGAATCTATGCAGGAAAAGCCGATTCTTAAATGTGGCATGATACCGCATTGGCTGCTTGTAAGAAAAAAGCCAGAGGGGAAATGTTATGAATTAGCTGGAATCAGAAGGATTGTTCCATATTTTTATGCATCCAAAATGATGACGCAGTATCATAATATGTTGAAGACGTTACAGTTGTATCGTTCTGTCATTGGGCAGGCAGATCCGGAGGAACTTCTGGAACGGTTGATGGTGAAGCATAGTAAGGAAGAAATAGAAAATTTGTTTGTCGATTTTTCTCCATATTCATCAGATATTTCAGGGACGTTATAAAACGTCCCTTTTTTAACGGCTTGACAGAATCAGATTGACAATTCTGCTAAAAAGACTTATGATATAGACAAAATGAGAATGGCATAGAGATATGGAAAAGGACGAGGGAGACAAGAATGGCGAAAACAATAAAAAGAGAAACTATTCATGCAGACGGGATAGATATTGGAATTTATACGACAGATTATAAAAACGAGTTCATTTCCTTAACGGATATAGCAAGATATAGAAGTATAGATCCAAGGATTACAATTCATAACTGGTTAAGAAGTCGTGATATCGTAGAATTTTTAGGTTTATGGGAAAAACTTCATAATCCAAATTTTAAACGTGTCGAATTCGATACGTTTAAAATTGATGCGGGAACAAATGCGTTTGTTTTTTCGATTAAAGATTGGACCGAACAATTGGTTTGTTTTCAAAGTCGGGGAGATATGGCGGTGGTATATATGCTCATATAGATATAGCGTTTGAATTTGCTTCGTGGATTTCGCCAGAATTCAAATTGTATGTCATTAAAGATTATCAGAGACTAAAGGAAGATGAGAATAATAGACTTTCTTTAAGTTGGAATCTCAATCGCGAAATATCAAAGCTAAATTACCGGGTGCATACAGATTCTATTAAGGATAATTTGATTCCTAAAGTGCTTACTCCTGAACAGATATCTTATACATATGCCAATGAGGCGGATTTGCTTAATACAGTGTTATTTGGTAAAACTGCAAAGCAGTGGAGGGACGATAATCCTGGTGATAAAGGAAATATTAGGGACAATGCAATTATATATCAATTGCTTGTTTTAGCAAATATGGAAAGCTACAATGCAATTCTGATTAAGCAGGGAAAATCTCAAGCTGAGAGAATGCAGCTATTGCATGAACTGGCAGTACAACAGATGGCGACACTTAGCAGTTTAGAATTAAGTAATTTGCCTGGAATTGACAAGAAATAAGTTGTTGGTCAGGGGAAGGAGATAAAGATGGAGAAAAAAATCACACTAGAAGATGCAATGAAAAGAATTAAGAAGCTGGAAGAAGAGAATGCAGAACTTAAGGAAGAACTGGAATATTATAAAAATCGGAAAATGAGTGGCCGGCAGAAGCACAATGCAAAATGGATGGCAATATACAATGATTTTGTTGTTGGATACGAGAATGGTATGACAATGGTGGAGATTGCAAAACGAAATCACGTCAGTGAACGGACGATTTACAGGTATAAAGCGTATTATGAAAAAATGAGGGAAGAGAAGCATGGCGAAGAATAGAATTATAACTGTACAAAATATCCCAATTACTATATCAGAAGCAGATTTAGATGATTATATTTGTATCACGGATATGGCGGCGGCTAAATCAGAAAGTTCCAGAGCAGCGGATGTAGTGAGAAATTGGCTTAGAAATAGAACAACTTTAGAATATTTGTCAACGTGGGAAGAGATATATAATCCGAATTTTAAAGTGTTCGAATCTGAACACTTTAAAAAACAAGCAGGTTTATTGACTTTTACACCAAGTGTGTCTGAATGGGTAAATCAGACCGGCGCAATAGGTTTATTTGTAAAGAAAGGACGCTATGGAGGAACTTTTGCACACAAAGATATTGCATTTGAATTTGCGTCGGCAATAAGCCCTGTTTTTAAATTGTATTTGATAAAGGAATTTCAAAGGCTTAAAGAACAGGAAAATGACATAAAGAAAATTGAATGGAGTGCAAAACGATTTCTTTCTAAAAATAATTATTTGATTCAAACCGATGCTGTAAAAAACTACTTGATTCCTGTATGTAACTATAGAGAAAATTTACAATGGTTGCCATATGCTGAAGAAGCAGATTTGCTAAATGTTGCTCTGTTTGGATTTACTGCCAAAGCATGGAGAGATGCGAATCCAGAGCTTGCTAAGCATAGTAATATTAGAGACTATTCTTCAATAAATGAATTAACAGTTTTGTCAAATCTTGAAACACATAATGCCCAAATGATTCGCGAAGGAAAAAGTAAGGAGCAACGTTTTAGTATATTAAAGGAGATAGCGGAGTATCAGATAAACATTTTAAATGAAGCTCAAAATATCAGCAATAGAGATGAGCGAATAAAACAAGTGACAAATTCCCCCGAACAGGTTATAATAAAACGAGCTGGCGTCCTACGCCAAATAGATTACGGAGGAAAGAAAAATGACAAATTGGAAAAATCTTGATACTTTGGATTCTTACAAGGCACTCAAAGCTTGTAAGGGCAGTGTAGACCTCACAACTGTTATGGCTGGTGAGAGCGGTGCAGACCGTGCGAAGAACTACAGCGTACCGATGGCAGAGAAGCTTACTTACAACTTCGCTGCAAAGGAAGTGGATGACACAGTTTTGGAGAAGCTTGCAGCCCTTGCCAAGGAAGCAGAGCTTGTTGACAAGTTCCAGGAGCTTTATAATGGTGCCGTTATCAATACAGGAGAGAACCGTCTGGTTCTTCATCAGATGACACGTGGTCAGCTTGGCGAACCGGTCAAGGCAGACGGCGTAGACAAGAGAACATTTTATGTAGAGCAGCAGAACCGTATTGCAGAGTTTGCAAATAAGGTACACAATGGCGAGATCACAAATGCAGCCGGCGAGAAGTTCACAACTGTTGTACAGATCGGCATCGGTGGTAGTGACCTTGGTCCTCGTGCAATGTATCTTGCACTGGAGAACTGGGCAAAGAAGAACGGCACATTCAAGATGGATGCAAAGTTCATCAGCAACGTAGATCCGGATGATGCGGCAGCCGTTCTTGCATCTACAGATGTAGCACATTCTATCTTCGTGCTTGTATCAAAGTCCGGTACAACCTTGGAGACACTTACAAATGAGTCCTTCGTGAAGGATGCACTTGCAAAGGCAGGTCTGGATGCTTCTAAGCATATGATTGCCGTTACAAGTGAGACATCTCCACTTGCAAAGAGCGATGATTAC
>ULWY01034621.1_pt1 | contig 28830 bp, 23 predicted proteins | sample 1960761 | NCBI WGS metagenome assembly ULWY01 (sample SAMEA4835824, study PRJEB28245) | human gut metagenome | biome: gut microbiome; material: fecal sample | place: Denmark | collected 2008 | reverse complement strand
ACGTGTGCGTTACGCGAGGCAGAGGAGGAAACCGGCTGGATTCCACAGGATGTCTATCATGTAAATAACATGATTTCGTCGGTTGGAACATTCGATGAGAAAACGGATGTCTATATTGGACGAAACCTGAAGAAGGGAGAGTGTCATCTGGATCCAACAGAATTCATCGAGATTGTTCGGATTCCGCTAGAAGAAGCCCGTGGGAAGATTTATACGGGGGAAATTGTAGACAGCAAAACGATTGTTGCGATTTTTGCTTATTATGACATGAAGAGCCGGGGAATATTCGCATAGACATGCACATATGATTTAGGGAGTGAGCAATCGCTCCCTAATTTTTATGCCCAGGAGTTAAAAAGATGCCATATGAAACCGAACAAGTGAAAAGTCGTTTATTCTTCTATTTGTGTATGGTACTGACCGGTTGTATTCTTGCCAATATTATTTTGCGATGTGACAGGGATCTGCAGGCCTTTACATTGCCTTTTGTGGAGAGTGGCAGGCTTCTTTCGTCATCCGTACGACAGACGGTCGTTTATGTATTGATACAACGGGTAAAACAGGTGATTGTAGTATATTTGTTGTATAAGATATTTCCGGCAAAGCATGTTTTCTCGATTGGAGTAAGTGCATTGCTGCTTTTGTTTGGATTCGCCATCAGTTGTCAGATGTTTTATCTGGGGCTTGCAGGTGTGTGGTTCCTGCTGTTGTGTCTGTTCCCACATTATCTGATTTATATTGGACTGTTATATTATCTGTCGGTGCAGATGGCGAAAGTACCGGAAACCCGTAGAAAAAAAGAAATCGTGTTGCTTATTGTAATTGCTGTATTATTGACTGGAATTTTGTGTGAAAGCATTTTTTCAAAAATTTTTTTGCAAAACTTTATCCAATATATAGGAATGTAAAAACGAGCATTTCAACATATTGTAGAATTGTTACGAAATGTTACAAAATTAGGAAAAATGTGAAAAAAATATGTTTGATTTTAGTGTAAATAGTAATTATAATGTAATAGATAAAGGAGAAAAAGCAGCATCAAATGGTTGCTTTTTTGTGAGGGAATGGAAGGACTTTGGGTATGGAAACACAGATTGAGAATTACATTAATTACTTGAATAGCGTGAAGCATGCAAGCGCAAATACGATTGCTTCTTATCGGAGAGATCTGAAGAAGATGAGCCGTTTTTTTGAAGACAGACATTGTGAAGATGTGCGTGAAATCCGGGGAACAGATTTGAATTCGTATGTGCTTGATATGGAAAACCGTGGTATGTCGACAGCAACAGTATCACGAAGCATTGCAAGTATGAAATCATTTTTTCTGTATCTGTTGAAGCAGGGGGAGATTACGGAAGATTACGCGGATGCATTGAAGCCGCCGAAGATTGAGAAGAAGGCACCTGAGACACTCTCTATTGAGGAGATTAACCTGCTCTTGGATCAGCCATCCCGTCTGACACCGAAAGAGATCCGGGACAAGGCGATGCTTGAACTTCTGTATGCGACGGGTATGCGCGTGTCGGAACTGATTAATTTAAAGATTACGGATGTGAACCTGACCATGAATTATATCTTGTGCCGGGATGCATCGAAGGAACGTGTGATTCCGATAGAGAATATTGCGAAGATGGCATTAGAGAACTATATCAAGTCTGTGCGTGAATCTATCAGTCATGGCAGTATGTTCCTGTTTACGAATATGAAGGGACAGCCGATGACCAGACAGGGCTTCTGGAAGCTGATCAAGGCATATGCGGCAAAGGCAGGCATTGACAAGGACATTACACCGCATATGATCCGTCATTCATTTGCGTCCCACCTTGTGTCGAATGGTGCTGATCTGAAGGCTGTACAGGAGATGCTCGGACATTCAGACATCTCTACGACACAGATTTATCTGCGCAGCAGACAGAGTAAGCTGAAGGAAGAATATGAGAAGGCGCATCCACGTGCCAGGATGGCATGATCGCATATAATAGGATTGTGAAGAACATTAAAAAGGTAATTATAAAAGGCAGTTTCAATCGAAACTGCCTTTTCGTGTGCGCCTTGCGGCGCGCCATTGAATATAGAATCATATAATAAGTTATTGTTTGTTCTGTAGATTCGTAAATACGCTGTCGCCTACACCGTGCTGCAGAAGGTATGCTTCCCACAGTGAATAGTATTGCGCCTGCAGATGAATACCATCGTTTGAATATTCTGACTTCACGCCCATTGGAACATCGCCATCCATGTCACAGACACAGGTATTCATATCCAGGTAGAAGATACGCTGTCCGTCTGCATATTCTGCAATCAGGGCATTTCTGCAATCCACATTGTCGTTATTGTATACATCTGAATTATCTGCGTAGCTCTGGGTGACATGCATCATGCCCATGACGAAGATTACGGCATCCGGCTGCAATTCCTGAATCTGGTCTAACACTTTCTTATATTGTGCCTGATAATCTTTGGCGTAACCGCTTCCGAGCTCGTTGACACCACACATAAGGAAAATCTTCTTGTACTGCTTCGAGGCAAGCGCGTTCGGAACTGTTTCACCATTCGCCATTGTCTTATCCATTAGATCCCAGATCGACACACCGTCTTTGTAGTAGAAATCAGCCGTTGTTTTGGTGCGAAGCGTTCCATAGTCATGTAATCCCTCGATACGGGAATCTCCGATAAAAGCGGCATCGTTGAAGTAGTCGGTGTTCACGGTGATATAGTCGTAGTTTGTTGTCTGTGCGACACGGTCATTATCGTCATAGTAGGCGGAACGTGCTTTACGTACAGGAACTGTGATATAGGTTGTTGGGATTGGCTCGCTTCCGTCAGTGATTGCTGCATCCGAAGATGTTGCCGGTGCATCGGATGCTGTTGCGTCAGGGACAGGAGTCCTATCCGCATCTGTGTCGGTTGCCGGTGTTTCTTTCTCTGGCTTTTTTGGAGCGTCATCCGTCTTATAAGGGTCATCCTTGATCATGGCAGACATAAAAATCGTATGATCTTTGGAGATCCGGAGCTTATATTCACCGCCCATGGCACCAACCAGGGCATAGAGTGTATACCCGATGACAGAGAGGCAGATCATAGACACCAGAGGGCATTCCCGCAGGAAATCCCAGATTGTTTTCGGTTGTTTTCGTTTATTGTTATTATTGTTCATTATTCTTAACCTCATTTAATCAGAAACGGAAATATAGGAATGGGTTATTCGCACCGGAGGCTATCTGATATACTGAGAGCCAAAAGAGTGCGAGTAGTATGAGCTTGCATACCCATGTCTTGTAGAACCGTTTCAGAAGTCTGACCGGAATCGGTGTGCAGCAGACGGCACAGATTGCAAGCAGCCACCAGTAGGTTCCGAACAGTTCCAGAAACTTTGGAAATGTATCGACTTTTACCGAACCTTTGACAGGAAGGAAAAACATACGTTTCAAATAGTTTCCGAGAGTCGGAAGATCGGATATGTTGAAGATTGTCCAGGAAACCGGGATTACGATCAACATATAAATATGTGCGAGCAGCCTGTGTCTCTCTAATTTGTCAAGCAGAAACAGTTTCTCAATCATCAGAAGCACGAAGAAGAACATACCCCAGATGATGAAATTCCAATCTGCACCATGCCAGAGCCCGGTCAGAAGCCAGACAACAAACATGTTGAAGATCATACGCTTTTGCCCCTTGCGGTTTCCTCCGAGCGGGATATAGACATATTCCCGGAACCATCTGCCGAGGGTGATGTGCCATCTGCGCCAAAAATCGGTGGAAGAAGTCGCACAGTATGGATTCTTGAAGTTCATAGGGAACTTGAATCCGAGGATACGTCCAAGCCCGATTGCCATCAGGGAATATCCGAAGAAGTCGAAAAAGAGCTGCATCGAGAATCCCCAGGAGCCAAGCCAGGCGGTGAGCGGGTGAATTCCCATGACGCCTGCCGTCATGATCGTGTTCCACAGAGAGGCAATCTTATTTGCAAGCAAAACCTTGTATGCAAGTCCAAGCACGAATATCGCAGTGCCCCATTCAATCCTTGGCAGGCTTGCCTTGCGAAGCTTATGCATGTCATCCTTGACTTCTGCGAAGCTGACGATAGGACCTGCGATCAGCTGTGGGAACATGCAAAGGTATGTCGCAAAATCCAGAAGTCCGTCTGCAATCTCGTATTTTCTCCGATAGATGTCAATCACATAGGAGGCAGCCTGAAATGTATAGAAGCTGATTCCAAGCGGCAGAGTGAGATCCGTCGGCTTCAGGACGGTCGTATGCGCAATGCCATTGATCATACCTATAAAGAAATTCAGGTACTTGAACACAAATAACATTCCGAAATTGAACACCATGGCAGCAATCAGCCATGCCTTGCGGAGCGTCTGTGTGGATGTGCCGGAATCGTCTTCGCGTTTTGCTGCATGGAAGATGTTCACAGCAGCAAAATGGTTGACGAGAATGGAGATGATCATCAATATAATATAAGATGGTTCTCCGACACCGTAGAAGAACAGACTGCCAATTAATAATATTATGTTTCGGTATTTCGGTACCGCTGCAAAATACACAATCAGAAAGACCGGTAAGAAGCGGAACATAAACTCAATACTTGAAAAAACCATGATTGTAAATCCTTTTGTAATATTATAATAATATAAATTAAGAGAGATAAATCTTCTTCAGATTATCGATTCTGGCGGTTGTGTTCTGCATCAGCAGATCTAATATGGTAAGCGCACACATGGACTCGACCACAACAACCGCACGTGGTCCGATGATCGGATCGTGACGTCCTTTGATCTCCATGGTGATCTCTTCATGAGACCGGTTTACAGTATCCTGCTTCTGGAAGATCGAAGGTGTCGGCTTGAAGGAAGCGCGCACAAGAATCGGACTGCCATCGCTCATTCCACCTAAGGTACCGCCGGAATGATTGGTACGTTTCAGGACGTTTCCTCCATCCATGTAGAAGCTGTCGTTATTCTCAGAACCGGTGGATGTGACAACAGAAGTCCCATCGCCGATCTCAAATGCTTTCACCGCGCCAATCGACATGACAGCCTGCGCCAGCTTCGCGTCGAGCTTATCGAATACGGGCTCACCGATACCGGCAGGAACCCCGGTGATGACACATTCCACCATGGAACCGACCGAATCCTTCTTCTCCATCATTTCCTGCAGATAGGCGGCTGCATCTGCGGCACAGTCATTGTTAGGCATATACAGTGGATTCTGATTGATCATGTTAAGATCCATCCCGTCATCAGCGACTTTGATCGTTCCGATGGCACGTGTGTATGCGGTTAGGGTGATACCGAGTTCCTTCAATACTTTGGCAGCGACTGCACCTGCAGCGACTCTGCCGATCGTCTCCCGGCCGGAAGAACGGCCGCCACCGCGGTAATCGCGGAAGCCATACTTCTCATCGAAGCAATAGTCTGCATGTCCCGGGCGGTAGCTCTCGGCAATTGCGCCATAATCCTTGGATTTCTGGTCCTCGTTCATCACAACAAGCGAGATCGGGGTTCCGGTTGTCCTGCCTTCGAAGACGCCGGAGAGGATGGAGACTTTGTCTCCTTCATTCCGCTTCGTTGTGAATTCGTTCTGACCGGGCTTCCTGCGGTCTAAGTAGATCTGGATATCTTCCTCACAGAGAGAGATGCCGGCAGGACATCCGTCGATGACGACACCCAGCCCTTTGCCGTGGGATTCGCCCCAGGTTGTCACAGTAAATAATTTTCCATATATTGAACCTGCCATATTGGTAAATTCCTTTCTTATTTATAAATGTACGCATTTGGAAAGATTATACATCTTTTTGTGAAAAATAGAAAGAGCCTGTTGATTTTTTGACTGTTATGTGAGATAATGTTACAAAATTGTTACAAAAAAAGTAAAAAACAACAAAAGAGGGAGTAAGACATGAAGAAAATTATTGCTAGAATGCTTGTGCTATTCATGGTATTCGGTCTGGTTCAGCCGGGAAATACAGCGAGAAGCGCGAAAGCGGCAAGTACGGATGCCAATATCTATTACACAACCCATTGTCAGACATACGGCTGGCTTCCGGAGGTAAAAAATGGCGAGGAATCCGGAACGCATGGACAGGCGAAGCGTCTGGAGGCAATCAAGATCCGGGTGGAGTCGGAGCTTTCCGGCAGCGTAGAGTATGAAGTGCATTGCCAGACGTACGGCTGGGGGCTTGGCGCAAAGAAGGATGGCGAAGAGTGTGGAACGCATGGACAGGCGAAGCGTCTCGAAGCGATCAAGATCCGTCTGACAGGTCAGCTTGCTGAGGTGTATGATGTTGTGTACCGCGTACACCGTCAGACCTATGGATGGTCCGACTGGGTGAAGAATGGAGCAGAATGCGGAACGACAGGTCAGGCGAAGCGCCTGGAATCGATCCAGATCAAGCTGGTCCGTAAGGGCGGCGACGATTCAACAGTCATGAAATATACAACCCATTGTCAGTCTTATGGCTGGCTGCCATATGTATCAAATGGTGAGGAATCCGGAACGCATGGACAGGCGAAGCGGTTAGAGGCATTCAAGATTGATATTCCGAACTCCGCATATGCAGGTGGTATTACATATTCTGTACATTGCCAGTCGTACGGATGGATGAACTGGCAGGTAAATGATATGCAGGCAGGTACATCCGGACAGGCAAAACGGTTAGAGGCAATCAAGATCAAGCTGACCGGTGAGTTAGCAGATCATTACGATATTTACTACCGGGTACATAGCCAGACTTATGGATGGCTTGACTGGGCATGTAATGGTGAGATCGCAGGAACGGCAGGTCTTGCGAAGCGTCTCGAAGCGATCCAGATCGTACTTGTAAACAAAGGTCAGTCAGCACCTGGAGAGACAGCACGCCCTTATGTAGACAGCACGATTGCGAAGAAGATCGAGCAGGAAAAGGCAGAGGAAGCGAAGCGTCTGGAAGAAGAGAAGCGTCAGCTTGAACAGCAGGAGAAGGACGCATTTAATGAGGCAAATCAGGCGGCAAGCAGTGCAAAGCTTCGTGAAATCCTGAATTCCGCAGTGTTGAATCCGGTGGTTACGAATGATCCACAGGTAGATGCGCTCGTACAGCAGGTATTAGCAGAGAAGACAAATGCCAGCATGGATAATTACGATAAGCTGTTTGCATGCTATAAGTGGATTATTGATAATGCAATGTATAAGTATGACCAGTATACCGGTTCATGGAATAATACGTCTGTGAATTATTCGAACATTCAGGACAGGAAGGCTGTCAGCTTCGGCAGAACCGTATTGCTCGGTGTGAATGGTCAGCGTTATGGTACCTGTATCAATTATGCTTCCGCGATGGCAATCTTCGCGCGTGCACTTGGATTTGACGCATATTATACCGGTGGCGAGACATTGGGAGCAGATAACACCTATGGCGAGCATTACTGGTGCGTAATTAAAATCAACGGTATCTGGTATAACTTTGATCCGAACAATGCAGATAACAGTTGGGCAAATCCGCTTAATTTCTTCGGCAAGACCAATACCGAGTGGCTGTCACTTGGATATAAGTTCACACATCTGAATAAATATACAGGTGAGATGGAGAAAGCTGAAGATTATATCAAGGGTGGAACATATAAGTAAAATAGTGCTTTACAAGATGAAAGTCTTGTGGTAAGATAGCAAATGCCGTCACTTGGTTATAGGATCACTCCGACCATAACTCAGCGACCGGACAAAATAAGAAAATGGAGGAAAAAAGCATGATTACAGCAGATCAGAAGAAAGAGATTATTGAGAAGTATGCTCGTACAGCAGGTGATACAGGTTCACCGGAAGTGCAGGTTGCACTCCTTACAGCAAGAATCAACGACCTGAATGAGCACTTCAAGGTACATCCAAAGGATCACCACTCAAGAAGAGGTCTTCTTAAGATGGTAGGTCAGAGAAGAAACCTTCTCGCATACCTTAAGAGCAAGGATATCGAGCGTTACAGAACACTTATCGAGCAGCTTGGTCTTAGAAAGTAATAAAAACAAAACAATAGTAAATAAACTTAAAATCACACACACTACAAAAGGGATTGCATTAAGCAATCCCTTTTTTCATTCATGTTAATTAGAATTTAGCTGACTGACAGTTCCGGTATACGGATCATAGATTCCGCCATCAATTGCACTTATGATTACGTAACTGCTCTGGATGAAAAAACTGTCATGACCGGTATCTGTCAGGTAATACCAGGCAGGAATATAGGAGTAGGAACTATGATCTGCATCGGAGACACGAATCATACCATAGCAGATATTTCGTACTGAGATTTCATAGGAAGGGTCTGGTGTAGATAATATCGCATCCTGTGAGTCAGAGTGGGAATCAAGGTAGGTTTTTGCGATGGCATCAATCTGGTCAAAGGAGAGTGTGACAGCATGTTCTTCTTTAATGGTGTCCTGTTTCATTGGATTGTTCCAGATCAGGTAAGACAGACCATCACTTTCGATATTGGCAAGGAATGATTCATACCCATAATAGGTATTGCTTTCATCCGGTGAGAATATATAGCCTGAGCCATCGCTGCCATCATCGTTGATTCCGGGCATTATTTCGGCATCAGATAGATCCCTAAGATATGGTTGGAATGTTGCATCTGTATAGATTGGTGCAATTCCATTGAGATTTCTTCCGGCATAGACAAGATATGAGTTTGCTTCCGTTGCCATATCATTTGATAGATCTTCTACAACAAGGGAGTCGTTAATTTTAAAATCGTAAGGATAACAGAAAGCATCCAGAGTCTGAAGAATGGAGTAGTCCTGTATATGCAGCTTATCCATATAGTCTTCGGTGATTTCGTCGGCTTCTGTGCGTGTGTAAGAACATGAATTTTCGCCGTTTTGTTCTGCATAATCTTCGAAGAGTGGAATGCCTGTATTGTGGCTTGCAGAATAGTCAATCGTATCACAACAATAATTACGATATAACATCATACGGGAAGATACTGCGGATTGCAGGAAAGTCAGATAGTAATGTACACCATCGATGGTTCCTTCTAACATACAAAACTTCTGTGGCTGATCGATATATTGCCCGTTTTCATTTTCCGGGTAGTCATACCATTTTATTTCTCCATCTGTTTCGAGAATCTTTGCGGCTTTCACTGTATCCTGTTTTTTCTGTGAAAGCGTAGATTTGGCATCGGAATATTCTGCAATCATGTAAGAAGGAATATCAGCGAAATCCTCGTAGGATTTGAACAGTTCTTCCCATGCAGTACATGCAGCAGATAAATCGTCTATTGAACGATATGCATAAGGAACAAAGAGGGTATAGCTTTTCTCGTCGAACAGTGCTTTCGCAATCGCAGTTATATCCTCATCTGTAAAATCGTTTCGGGACAGCGTAGCAACCGGTGCATTCTGTGCAGCAAGGGACGTATCTACCTGTGCTTGCACATGCAAAGTACCGAAATCACCTGGGATAGAGTAGTCCAGTGTGCGGATGGAATTATCAGCTGCATCCGAGATGGATGCGGTATCTTCGTGATAGATGACGGTTTCTTTCCTTCCGCAGGCGGATAGTAAGGAGACAGTAAGGATAAGAATTAAAATCCATGATAGCTTTTTCATAGTCGTTTCCTCCTTTGTTAGTTGATATCTTCAGAATAATTATTATAGATACTTCCATCAATTGCACTGATTATAACGTAGGACGAAAATGTGCAGTATTGTGTAGAAGAAGATTCTCCATCAACCATATAATACCATGCAGGGATATACATATAGGACGAGGTATCTTCGTCAGAAACACGGATTAAGCCATATTGAATATCATGAACCATATAGGTGCCGGTTATATAATATGGCAGATTTGAACCGTCATGTTTTGTGATATAATCCTGTGCGATAGCATCAATCTGGTCAAAAGAAAGCGTGTGTGCTTTTGTTTCTAATATTTCATCGACTTTCATTGGATTTTGAACAATTAAATAATTGATACCATCATTTCCGACATTGGCGATGACAGCTTCAAAACCAAATTTTGTATCTGTATAAGAAGTGCTTGGGTCCTCATTCTCATCGGCTGTCTCCGGCGTTATTTCAGAAAAAAAATTAGCATCTGTATGTATTGGTGAAAGATTGTCAATGACTCTGCCACCGTAGAGCAGATATGAGTCGTAGGAAGGATCCGTGTTGATTTGACTTTCTGTAACCTGACCGCTGGAGCTTATTTCGTAATTAGTTTTGGCTGTCTGAGCTTCCCTGATATCGGTAATTTGATAGTCGGTAATGCCAATAGTCTGGAGTGTATCAAGAACGATGGATTTTGCATCTGTCTGGGAATACTGGCATTCGTTTGGAAATAAATCGTTTTCATATACAGCGTTTGCATCCTGATTGAGAAACCATGCATATGGCGTATATGGCTCATAGTTTGCGTGGAGAACCATCATACAACGGGAGTCTGTCCGTGTAAAAGACAAATAGTATGGTTTGTTATTGACAGTACCCTTGATTGTGCAGAATTGGGAGTTTATATCTATATTTGAGTTGTCAGAAACAGGAGCTGTGTACCATTTCAGCTCGCCGTTATTTTGGATGGGATCTGCAGAGAAACCATCTTCTAAACGTTTCTGTGCATCATAACATTCCTGCAACAAAGTATAAGGAACGTCGGCAATATCGCTATACTGTGCAATTTCTTCCTGCATGATATCACACGCACTTTTCACATCTTCCATTGAACGAAATGCGTATGGGATAAATAAAGAGTAACTGCCTGTGTCAAAGATGGCATCTGCAATGTGTTTGATATCGTCATCGGTATAATCACACCGGGAAGCTTTTGCAACCGGTGCGCTCTGGTTCGACAAGGTAGTGTCTACGTCTGCGTCGATCGTAAAGCTCATGCGTTCGTCTGCGATGTCATAGTTTAAGTGTATTTCAGAAGCGTTTGTTGCATCGCTTGTCGTTGCCTGTTCGTCCATATATGTAATTTTTTTGTCCTTTCCGCAGCCAGACATGGTAGACAGTACGAGCAAAGATATGAGAATTCCTGTAATATGTTTTTTCATATGAAATTTCCCCCGTGTTTATTTTTTTTAATTATAAAATACAATTGTATCTGAAATGTATCTAAACAGTTGAAGTATTTAACTTTTATGGTATTATATTGAAGAATGTGTCTGTTTATAGACAATTATAGATGAAGCAGAGGAAAAATGACATGGAAATCATGAAATATGCGATACAGGGATACGAAGATGTGAAAGCGGAACAATTGCTTGGAATCTTCGGCAACCCAATCAAACATACATTGTCACCGGTGATTCATGATACACTCAGTGATGCGCTTGGACTGTCGGAGCGGTATGTGCCGTTCTGCGTGGAGAACGAGGAGCTTTCTCATTGTGTGAAGCTTGCGTATGATGAAGGTGTGCTTGGACTGAATATTACCGTGCCGCATAAGCAGCATGTGATGGAGAGTCTTGTGGATGTCGATGTAGCCGCGAAGACGATCGGTGCAGTCAACACGCTGGTTCGTGTGGAAGGTGGCTATAAGGGCTACAACACGGATATGCCGGGACTGGCGAAAGCATTAGAGACAGAAGGAATTGCGTTAAAGGATGAGACGGTTATCATGCTTGGCGCAGGCGGTGCTGCGCGTGCGGTTGCGTATATGTGTGTCAGCTATGGCGCAAAGCAGGTGTATATCGTAAACCGGACATATGCGCGGGCACAGGCGATTGCGGATGATATGAATGCATTTGCAGGGAAGACGGTGGTGCAGGCGGTGGCTTCGGAGGATTATAAGAGTATTCCGGATGGAAAATACCTGATGATCCAGTGCACTTCGGTCGGACTGCATGAGGGCGACGGAATGCCGTTTGATTTCGGCGATGCGTTCTATGCGATGGCGAAGGCAGGTGTGGACCTGATCTACAATCCGGCACAGACGCCATTCTTAAAGGAGATGGAGAAGCTTGGCGTGCCGGCGGTAAATGGTTTGAAAATGTTACTCTATCAGGGCATTCTTGCATATGAACTGTGGAATAATCTGACCGTGTCTGAGACGCTGACCGATAAGGTGTATCTGGCGCTGCAGGATGCAATCTATGGGAAGAAACGCGGCGATAACATTGTCCTGATCGGTTATATGGGTGCCGGGAAGACAACCGTTGGAAAGGCACTTGCCAAGAAGCTTGGATATGAATTTATTGATACCGACCTTTATATAGAGGCACAGGAGGAAATGACGATTCCGGACATCTTCGAGAAGAAGGGAGAGGCATATTTCCGCGCTTTGGAGACGGATGTCATCCGGAAACTTCGGGAGAAGACACATTGCGTGATCGCGACGGGCGGTGGACTGCCGCTTCGCAAGGAGAATAGTGATCTATTGAAAGAAGTCGGAACAGTATATTACCTGATGGCAGATGCAGATACGACCTATGCGCGGGTAAAGCATTGTACGAACCGTCCGCTGTTGCAGTGCGACGATCCGTATGCGAAGATCCAGGCGATGATGAAAGAGCGGGGACCCGTCTATGCGCGTGCCTGCCATATCCGTGTGCGGACAGACCACGGAACTTTAGAAGAAGTGATGGATGAGATAAAATGAGTGGAGCAGAAAATATAAATCGAAAAAATTACTGCGATGGAATGCGGGATGCGATTCCAATCGCACTTGGATATCTTGCGGTCGCATTTACACTTGGGATTGCGGCGCGAAATGCGGGGGTGCATGTACTTCCGGCTACAATTATGAGCTTGACGAATACGACATCGGCGGGAGAATTTGCGGCGATCACAGCCATTGCCGGCGGTGTAGGATATGCAGAGCTTGCACTGATGCAGCTCGTCATAAACTTACGATATATGCTGATGTCGTGTGCACTGACACAGAAGCTTGATCCGAAGTTTTCAATTATACACCGCTTTTTTATTGGATTTGGTGTGACCGATGAGATCTTCGGCATCTCCGTTGCGAGAAAAGGTAAATTAAATCCGTGCTATATGTATGGTGCGATGTCGATTGCGATTCCGGCATGGACGATTGGTACCTGTCTCGGTGTGGTGCTCGGTAACGTATTGCCGGGCGGTGTGGTTAGTGCGCTTTCGGTAGCGCTATATGGTATGTTCCTGGCAATCATTATCCCGCCAGCGAGAGACAATAAGGTGATCCGCGGACTTGTGATCATCGCGATGGCGGCGAGCTTCCTTTTCACGAAGATACCGGTAATTAAGAATATTTCTTCCGGTATGAAGGTGATTATTTTGACTGTTGTGATCTCCGGGGTGGCGGCCGTGCTGTTCCCGCTTCCGGATGAGGAGAAGGAAGAAGAGGAGGCAGACCATGAAGCATAATATTTATCTGTATATCCTTGTGATGGCAGCAGTCACGTATCTGATCCGTGTTCTGCCACTCACATTGATCAAGAAAGAAATCAAGAACAAGACGGTGCGGTCGTTTTTATTCTATGTGCCGTATGTGACGCTCGCGGTTATGACATTTCCGGCGATCCTCACGGCGAGCAACAGTATGGTGGCAGCAGGCATCGGGTTTGCCGTGGCATTGATCCTTGCATGGCGCAGGACAAGTATGTTCGTGGTGTCGCTTGTTTCGTGTGCGATTGTGTACATACTGGAGCTTTTTATGTAAGGGATCACACAATTTTCACCAAAATCGCAAAAATATGCAAAAAAAATCACTGGATAAAGTTTGCCTTTTTTTCGATATATTTGTATAATAAAGCGAATAGTTTTATACAGTAGGTGATAAATATGAGATCGACACAAGAGAGACGATGCGGATCCAATCGGGGTTTCACGCTTGTAGAGATGATCGTGACGATGATGTTGCTGTCGATATTGCTCACAATATCAGTTATGGGGCTTATGGCATGGCAGGACTGGTCGGATTTTAACCAGGCGAACGAATATGCAGAGACCATGTTCTTATCGGCACAGAATCAGTTGTCGGAATATAATGCAAATGGAACCTTAGAAGATTTTGCAAAGCAGACAAAGAACTTTAGTCCAGCCGAGGTGAAGCTGGATTCGATATATTACGAAGAAGGAAAAGCGTACACGGAGGATAGTGTCTGGGTAACCAAAGATAAGGGTACGCTTGTTTCGGTGCGTGCAAATAAAGGCGATTACAGTCGGTATGCGGCGGGGAAAACTACGACAAGCCCGACAGCACCCATCGTATATCAATTATTAGAAAGTTATCTGTATGATACATCAATTTTAAATGACGCGATCTGCGTCGAGTTTTCTTTAGAGGATGGACAGGTGTTTTCTGTCCTTTATTGTGGAAAGGCAAATGACAATGACGAGGAGTCATTTGTTTATTCCGGTTCGGATGATAATCTCCGTGGTCAAGTGAATATTGCCTCCCGATACGAGTCTTACCGGAAGGATCGTATGCTTGGATATTATGGTGTAGATACGCTGTCGAAGGCACTTACGACCGAGAAGGTGAAGCCGAAGATCAAGGTTGAACTTCACAATGAGGATACCTTGAATCTTACAATCCGTCCTGAGAATATGGTGAGTGCTGCCCAGAAGTTAAACTATGAAGTTACAGTCTACGATCTGGATCCTGATTTCTGCGACAGTGAAAATAAGGCAAATGGTGTGCCGGTCTTAAAATTCACACTGCGTGGATCGGATATCAAGAATGAGGCGGCAGTGAAGAATATGATCAGCAGTAACCATTATAATGATGTCCCGACTTACTCATTTACACGGTATATCAAGCAGGATGGTGCATGGGTAACACAGGACATCGGGGAATTCCAGGTACTTTCATGGATTGAATCAGACGGAACAATCCGTGTGATTTTAGATGCGGCAGATCTGCAGGCAACTGCGAAGAGTTATGCGTTAAATCTTCATACATTGAAGGATGCAGATAAGGCAGAACAGATCAAGAACTCGAATTTCAAGTTCAAGACTACATATTCCTTCCATCGGTTCGGACTGGATGCAACGTATATCAAGTGTTCCGTCAAGGCTTTCGGTACACAGTATGCGGCATCGGTTGAGACAGACAGTAATCATTCTTATGTATATTTTGCGGATGAAAACCACAATATCGATGAGGGAAAAAAGGTTGTAAATTACAATTATTCAATCGCAAATGCCAGACATCTGTACAACATGCGTTATATCACAGATCTGACAGCGAATACGAAGGGAACAACCGATGAGCTTCGCCTGAGCAATGCGCATTACGGACAGAAAGAGACTGACAGAGACAAGAAGATTGCCTGTCATTTCCAGTTGACAGAGGATATTGACTGGGCGAAGTTCGTGGAAGACGGACAGTATTTTGATACGAAGGGAAATGGAATCAAGGTCAGCGGTGATGATATCTCCGATGAGGAATCGAAAGCACTTGCCAGTGCATTTGTATCAATGAGACAGCTTCGCGCAGAGGATTCTCTGGATGGAGGACAAGATGATGTAGGAAATCCGCACACAATCCGGAACCTCACAATCTCGCAGGCAGCAAATGTACTCGGATGGGTCTATGCGGATGTGACGGATGAGAGTACTTGCGGGGAGCAGAATACGACAGGCAGCAAGAGTGATGATACGAAGAAGCCGGTTGGGCTTGTGGCAACGAATTACGGAACGATCCAGAAGCTCAAGCTGGAAGCTGTGCAGGTGACATCGCCGGGCGATTATGTCGGTACATTTGCAGGAATTACGGTTTGCGGTACTGACGCGGATGGAACGGCAACAGGCGTTCTCAAGAATCTGGAAGTCGTATGCAAGAATCCGAACGACGAGAATGCAAGCTATGTCAAGGGCTCTTCCTATGTCGGCGGCATCGTTGGTAAGCTGGAGGGCACGGAAAAAGATGGCAAAGCGACAAAAGTAGAATGGAGCAAGCTCGTAAACGCTGCGAAGGTGACTGGTAAGGCGTATGTCGGCGGTATCGTGGGTGAGCTTCGGACAGATGCGGCGAGAACGTCATCCATCACGCTTTCTGAGTGTGAGAATTACGGTGCTGTGTATGCTGTACTGAAGCAGTCAGATGCGGTTGATGATGCAAAAAAAGCAGAATGCAGGTTTATTGGCGGAATTGTTGGGCTGAGTGCGAATCTCTATGGAGCAAAAAATAAAGATGCTGTAGATGCGCAGAACTGTATCACAATCAAGGACTGTGTGAGCACACCGGTATATGGAGATGATGATGCGAAGCAGTTCCTCGGAGCAAATAACGGAGAAGCATTTGCAAATTATGGCAATACAATTGCAGGAAATTATGTCGGCGGAATTGCCGGTTACAGTTATTATGGTACGCTCGAACATGTGCGTGGCGCGAAGAAATCGCAGGATGATGTGCAGCAGACGGGATACGTATTCGGTGACAGCTACGTCGGTGGTATTACCGGATATTATGTTGGTACACAGCCGCTTTCTGGACAGGATGCGGACGGAAATACCGGAAGTAACGAGAATTACGTGATCGGCTGTTCGTATGTCGGAGGTATCACAGGTGCGAGCGCAGATATCGATGAGGAAAAGACACAGAATGCATCCGGTGTTGCGGATGCAGCTACAATGGATATTCTGACGGTGATTGAGAAATCACAGAAGGTTCAGACGGTAAGCGATGAGACAAGCAAAACGACTGTTGAGAATTGGAATAACGCAGGCGTGGTCTATGCAACAACGCAGTATGCGGGCGGTATCAGTGGATATAACACAGGTACGATCCGCGAAAGTGTAAATACGGTTGGTAATGCAACGGTTACAGGTATTTACCCGGTAGATTATGCGGCAGATTATGTCGGTGGTATTACCGGTTATAATCATGGTGTAATCACAGCAGCAAACCAGATAAAGAATCAGGTACAGATCGTCGGCAAGAACTATGTAGGCGGTGTAGTTGGCTACAACGAAGCGGGAGCAGAGGTGACCAATTATGCAGTTTCATCTGGGTCTATTCAGGGCGATACGAAGAATGGCAGCTACATCGGTGGACTTGCCGGATGTAATGCGTCCATTAACATGCTGCAGAACACAGATGGATCAGCGAAGAAATTATATGTGAGCACACAGAACATCAGCGGCAAGTATTTTGTCGGTGGTGTAATTGGCGCAAATATAATTAATACGAATGGATATAGCGGGAATAAGACGACAGAGGCTGGGGAAAGTGACGGCAAAAATTATGCAGATGGAACATCGGCAGGACAGACAACTAGTAAGTGTTATGTGGAATTAAAAAACGTAACCTTATGGGGACCACCATCTTCTCCGCAGGCTGAATATACTTTTACGATATACAATAAAGGTGAACTGAATATGAAAAACTGGCATTTGAGATTCCACACACGTAAAGGTGCTATATTTAGTACTCATTTTTGGGGATTAGATATAAATGAAATCCCTTCTGATACAGAAACCATAATAGATGTTTCGTCAACAAATGAAATCAGTGCAAATAATGGGGTATATGGACCTATAACTTTCCAATTAAGATTCAACAGTTATGCAGATGCATATTCTTTTGATGTTTCGGATATAGAGTTGCTTTATGATGGGGGTGATAACAATAAAAATATGTTGTTGCCGGGCAACTTAAATATCACTGAAAAAAATAGGTTTGAGGTAGGAATTAATGATGAAGAGTACACAATGACAATTACAGGAGATAAAGAAGGATCTAATGGTAATTTTAAGATCGTTAATAACAGTGATTATGACATTTTTGATTGGAGTATTGAATTGCCGGTAGAGGATGGGGACGATTTAAATTTCAGCCAATCTTCTTTGAATGTAACTGTTGAGTATAGAATGGTGGATGGAATAGAAAAGAAAATTTATATTTTAACACCTCAACCATATCAGCAATCATATATAACTAAACATACAGATGATAATAATTTCAACTATTATATGCCTTTCTCTGCAAGTTCAAATGAAGTAGTTGAAAGAATAAAGAGAAATGCGAGATTCATTTTTTATACAAGCAAGCTACAAAAGCCGACCGACAATCTCGAATACTACCGTATCAAAGCCTCCGCAGATATGAAGGACTTCACAGGAACTATCACCGGAAGTGCATTTACGGGTGGCACGATCGGTTATACGCTGCTTGCAGATAGTACAGATCAAAAGTATGCATATAACAAAGCGGAGGAACTGCGCAAGGCTGTGGCAGGCGCTGGTTCTGTAGATGCTGCGGCAACTGCAGTTTGTGGCGCAACAGGGAAGAATACAAGTGAAGTGCAGATGTATGTGACAGGTACTGTTGGGAATGAGAATACAACAGGTGCCGGAAAAGTAACGGGTGATACTTACGTCGGCGGTATCGTAGGCTATAACGATGCGAATACATTTATGTACATCGATCAGGCTGTAAGTTACGCATCCGTGACAGCGGATACAGGGTATGCCGGTGGTATCATCAGTGCAAACCGGAAATCCAATAACAAGATTCAGACAAGCAATTTCTATGGCTCTGTGACAGCGAAGGAAGCTGCGGGTGGTATTGCAGGCGAGAACCAGGGAACGATCAGCAAGTGTAATGTGACCAATGCGACGATCACTGGTGGAAACGGCACTTCGGTTGCAAGCTATGGTGGTATTGCCGGCGTGAATGGCATTGCGTCCACGAAGACAGGGGATGTTGATGCGGCGAAGATTACAGAATGTACCTTCTCCGGTACGGTAACCGGTGCTTCCGGCGATTCGAATGTGCGCGCACATATCGGTGGAATCGTTGGTGCAAATGGATTTAATTCGACAGTAAAAGCGAGTACGGTTGGTGCACAGGAAACGCTTGTAAGCGTAAATGAACAGGCTGGTACGATTGCGAATGTAGGCGGAATTGCCGGTATGAACTATGGAACCGTTGAATCCTCAGATAACAAGGTAAAGGCGGCAGATGCGCAGACAACCATCAGAAATGGATCCGGTTATACGGGTGGTATCGTAGGATGCAGCAAGAAGGATGCGGTTGTAAAGGGCAGTGATGCGGAAAGAACAACTACATCAGCTAAATGGACGATCATGGTAAATACATCTGACACAGGTGTTGATACAGCAGTTGGCGGCATAATCGGTCATTCGGAGTCACAAACTGCATTGGAGCTTATGGAGAACCATGCGATAGTGAATGTAACAGGAGGCAACGCATCGGTTGGCGGTATCGTTGGTAAGCTGGAAGGCGGAACAGGTGATACACTGACGATTAACAAGTGTGATAATTACGGTGCGGTTACAGGAACATGGTATACAGGTGGTCTGGTCGGATATCTCCGGAACGCTGCGACATTCACAGGCTGTACGAGCAAAGGTACAGTAACAGGTGGCACGACCGGAATTATGGTTGGATTCGTGGATCGCGGATTGGAAAATGCTGTTACGTTTGATGATTACACAGTCACTGAAGGTGAGAATCCGTACAGTTTCCGTCCGACAGAGACACTTGCAGATACGATGTCTGAGGATGGGCAGGCAGTACAGGATATAAATACTGCATCACAAACAGAGAATGAGTCAGTAGATTCTGCAAATGGTGCGACCACGAGAGAATCAGACGGGAACGTTATAGCGGACGCCACAGATATGGCAGCAAAGCAGAATACGGAATCAACGGAGCCAATCTCCGTAGTTGAACAGCTTCCGACACCGGATGCTGAGCAGCTCGCGGAAGAGACATGGGTGACTCAGTATTATGATGGTACAGAGTGGTCTTTGCAGAAGACTGCAAATGACGCAGAGCAGGAGAAGAACACTACGGCTGCAAAGTCCGGCGATACGCAGGAGAAGATTACCGGAAGTTTCAAGACACGCGCGTATAAATTTGACATACAGGAGCATGTAGATCTGTATGAAGTGCAGATGCAGGATGCAGGTGGTGCATATGGCATGTTGTATATCCAGCCGAAGAAGGCGAAGGCGTATGTGTACTATGCAGGAAGCTTTGCGGATGTGAGAAGAGAGAGTATCTGTGATGCGAATCCATATAGTGAATTTGCTGGAATCCTCACAGAGGAGAATCCGGTTTCTGCAAGCTATGCGGTAAATGCAGCCTTGGACGATAAGAATACAGTTGTTCTTCCTGCAGTTGTCACAATGAAGGGCGAGACGATTTCCATTTTGCTTCCGGATACGACAACCTATGTATCGGTGCAGGCAACGGTGGATGAAGAACATGTCGACAAATACGAGAATTCAGACATTGCGGTATGGCGATATATCTTAGAAGAGGATGCAACGACGACCGATGCGGTTGCAATCGGTGAGGCAGATGAATCCGGCAAGGTTGTCTGGAGCGGAGTCCTGAAGGATGAAGCGAGAGCTGCGGAGGTTCCGGATATCGCAGGAACGTCGGTACAGATCGGAAGTGGTACAACCGCACAGAAGGTTGTGAATTATACGGTGGCTGTCACACAGCCGATGCTTGTGAATATCCTTGCGTACGATGAAGATGAGAATCTGATGAAATCTGCTTATTATACGGTAAGCAAGGATGCGGCAAGTTTTATGCTTGAGACGAAGAACTGGTTTGTAAAAAGCGATGACATAAGAATCCGTTATTCGGAAATTGGTGACACAGGGCTGGGTGATTGGACAGAACCGGTACAGCTCACAGAAAGCGGATTCAGCAACTGACACAAGAGACAAAAATGGCAGCACATGTAAGGATGATTACAGGGATGAAGTGGAAGCAGAAGATGGAACAATTGCATAAGAGAAGCCGGCAGGGTTCGGCGATGATCGTTGCAATCATTGTCAGTATGGTTGTTGTCTGCTTCTGCCTGTCGCTGCTTCTAGTAAGCTATGCGCTCTTTCAATCATCGGTACGGCGCGTGACGCAGAGCCAGTGTCAGGAGCTTGCGAAGACGATCAGCATCGAGCTTGAGAAGGAGCTGACGACACCGGCGTACAAGAGCTATGCACAGGAAATTACAGATCTGAATAGTGGAAATAACCGGTTCTGGCATTACATACGCTATAATATCTGTCAGGGAAGCTGGCCGTATTATGCCGGCGAAGAAAAGACCGGTCATGATGCGAAGGCGGCGTACCGCTATTTCAATCTGAATGTATCAGGCGGTGATGCAGGGACGTATGCGGCGATGGCAGATGATATCTCGGTCTGTATCTACTGGGAGACGGACAGTGAAGATCTGACTGCGAAAAATGATGTGACACTATGCATCAAGGTCACCTGTTCCAAGGGAGACCAGACAGCGGCGATGCTTTCGAAATATGCGCTGACAAGTACGGATTTTCAGGAAGATGCTTTATCTTCATCGATAACACCAGATCAGAAGATGTATGAGGCGGTCAATCCGAAGACAAATTCAATTAATGAAAAAGAGTATTGGAAATGGACCTTTATGGAGCGTGAATAATATGCGTAGAAATAAATGGAATGCGATACAAAATCAAATACGGCATAGGGCGGATGCGGGCTCAACGATGGTAGAAGTTATCGTCGGGTTCGTGATCCTCGTGATGGTACTGATGGAGTGCATGGTACATCTGCTTGGCGTATCCGGGAAGCTGGTTGCTAAAAGCAAAGATATGCAGGAAGACCAGCGGATATTAAATGAGGAGATGTATCAGAAGAATGCGGAATTCAAGAATGTGGATGGCGTAACAATCACATTGACTCTGGATCGGGTGAAGACACAGTCTGAGAATACTGCGTGTGAGGTAACGATTCCGCTGAATGCGGATCTGACCAGATACCAGAGTGAACGTGCAGACCTGGCGGTATTCCGCCTGATACAGAAACAGCCATAGACAAGCAGAACCATGTGGATTTACAATTATGAGAAAGTTGAGACAGTTACTTCGACAATTGCATAAGAAGAATGGTGGATTTACGCTGGTGGAGATGATCGCCACATTTATGCTGATCGGACTGTTCATGATCGCGGCAAGCAAGGTGATCGCGAATACGGTGTCCGTCTATTATGAGGCAAAGGGCACTGCGAATGGCATGCAGGTATCTTCCATCATAGCAGCGAAGATTCAGAGTGAGATCGAAGGCGCGAAGCCGGAGCAGATCATCCGGGAAGTGACAAATGCGGATGGAACCGTGTCAGATCAGACGGAAGAGTACGTGATGCAGTTATCCCCGGATCCGGCACTGGGTGGTGGAAGCGAGACTGGCGGATGCAATAAGATTGAATTTACAGATGCGAGGGGCAGTCACGTGTATATCGGTGTCAATGCGGATGGTTATCTTGTTGTGCATTATTATACGGATGCTTCGGATGGAACGGCAGATAAGACGGATTGGATGTTCGATAAGAAAGCTTACATGGGATATTCTATTAAGGAACTGAAGTTTAACCAGCCGAAGGGCGACTATGCGAACAATATCATTTACATGAGTCTGACACTGCATAGTCCGAGATATGGCGATTTTACATATACGCAATATATACAGTGTTATAATCTGGAGGAAGCTTCAGATATACAGATCAATGTAGCGACAGAGTAAAGGGGTAGAAGATGAATTATTTTTTGTATGTCATTATTTATTTGGTAGTATTTTATATGGGAGTGACGGTATTCTCATACCTGAATCTGGTTATCGAGCGGCTTCCGAAGAAGGAGAAGCTGACGATCCGTCATTCACATTGTAAGCAGTGTGACCACGAGCAGACTTGGAAGGATGTGATTCCGATCTTTGCGCGGATCCGGTATCAGAACCGTTGCAGATACTGTGGTTCGGTGCTTCCGAACCGTCCGCTTATCATCGAACTGGTCGGCGGTGCATTTGCAGTGTTTTCGCTGGCAATGTATGGAATTCATCTGTCTGCGCTGCTGTTCTTCCTTGTGATCTGTGACCTGATGGTGATCACGATGATCGATGCGGACACACAGGAGATTCCGCCCCAGTTGAATGTAATCCTGCTGCTGCTTGGTATCCCGGCTATCTGGGTACTGCCGGGACCGACGATCGTAGAGCGAATCATCGGGCTTTTCGCAATCAGCGTGCCAATGTTTGTGTTGATGTTATTCAATGGATTTGGCGGCGGTGATGTGAAGATGATGTTCGCAGCCGGATTCCTGCTTGGCTGGAAGGGCGTAGTTGCTGCGTTCTTTGTTGGAATCATTGTCGGCGGTGCGTATGCAATCTATCTGCTGGCAAGCAAGAAGAAGGGAAGAAAAGAACATTTCGCGTTCGGACCATTTCTAGCATTCGGCGTGCTTGTGGCACTGACACAGAATCTGGGAGATACGATGATTTCGACCTATATTGATTATGTGAAGAGTATGATGACTTCAACATATTAAAAGAAAAAACATGAAAGTGATAGACACAGGAAAAGAAAATCCGTATTGTGAGATGGACTGTCTAAGTACAAACCGGAAATACGTTTTTGCCTGTGGATTTGCAGGCAGTGTCTGAACTTGAGATAAAAAGGAGGAAACGTCCTTGGTCACTTACAAATACAGAGCGCAGGATGAGAACGGAAAGATGATTTCCGGTACGATGCAGGCTGCGGATGAGCTTGATTTGCATGAGCGCTTGAAACAAGAAAAAAAATATCTGATACAGGCGAAGGCACAGGCGGACAAGAATAATACGAAACGGCTGAAGTCCAATGCGATTTCTGATTTCGCGAAGAATATCGGCGAACTGCTCGGTGCGGGTGTCACACTCGTGAAAGCACTTCGTATCATCTCTGAGGATGAGTCCATCAAGCCGAAGGAACGTGAGGTATACGTGGGACTTTCGAAGCAGGTGCGTTCCGGCGTACCGCTCTCTGAGGCGATGCTTGCGAGTGGCGATGCATTTCCACCGCTCTTTATCAACATGATCAAGAGTGCGGAGAGTAGCGGAAGCATGGATAAGATCGCGCTGCAGATGTCAGTGCATTATGAGAAAGAATACCGGTTGAATCAGAAGGTCAAAAGCTCGATGACGTATCCGAAGATTCTGTGCGTATTGATCGTGGTTGTAGTGGCAATCATTATGGGCTATGTCATTCCGCAGTTTAAGGATCTGTTCTCACAGATGGATACACTTCCGACATCAACGACGATCCTGCTTGGAATCAGTAATTTTGTGAAAAATAAGTGGTATGTCTTAATTATTGCGGCCGTTGTATTATATATTTTCTTCCGGGTTCTGTGTGCAATACCCGGAATCCGGTATGCGAAGGATAAGCTCGAACTGAAGCTTCCGGTCATTGGCAAGCTCCGTCGTGTTATCTATACGGCGCGTTTCGCAAGAACCTTGTCGAGCTTATATTCCGCAGGTATCTCGATTATCAACTGCCTGCAGATTGCAAGAAATACGATTGGTAATTCTTATATTGAAAGACAGTTCGACCAGGTAATCGCAGATGTCCGTGCGGGTATGAATCTGAGTGAAAGTCTGGACCGTGTCGATGGATTTACAAAGAAATTGTCTTCTTCGGTCGCAGTCGGCGAGGAGACAGGTGCGCTCGATACGATGCTTGTATCGATTGCAAATCAGATGGAATATGATTCTGAAGTTGCGATGAATAAGCTGGTTTCTTACTTAGAGCCTGCGATGATCGTCGTGATGGCAGCAGTTGTTGGATTTGTTATTATTTCCGTAATTCAGCCGATTTACGGCTCGTATGCGACGATTGCGAATTCGTATTAATTATGCCCGGAAGCAATGTGTTGAATCCGGGTATTACAGTGTAGGATGAAATCCACTATGGAAGGAGAACATACATATGAGTACAGTCATTTATCTGGCAAACCAACAGATACAAGTGATTACCGGTACTCCCGGAAATCGAAAGATTTCTGTCGCGAATTGTTATACTGAAGATGCACCGGATGGCTGCATCATCAATGGTATGATCATGGATGCGGATGCATTCGTGAGTTTCATGCAGAACTTCTGGACGACATATAATCTGCCGACGAAGGATGTGATCTTGGTCATCAATTCGACGAAATTTATCGGTAAGAATATTGAGATGCCTCTGCTCAATCCGAAGAAGACGGAAGAGTTTATCAACCGCGAGTTTACAGATATCAAACAGGGAGAGGATTATATCTGCGGATATTTTCCAATCGGGCAGAATAAGGCAACGAAGAAGATCTACGCTGAGATTATCACAACCGATTTCATCAAAGATTATGTGGACATCTTTACAGAGATTGGAGTGAAGGTAAAGGCGGTTTATTCCGGAGAGAGTAGTCTGATCCGTCTGACAGCATTGACAGCGGCGCAGCAGTACAAGACGTTCGTTCTGCAGATTGCAGACCGCATGACGATTACAACGATTCTCTGGGTAAATGGGGCTTTTTATTACTTCAATAGTACCCGCTGCTTCCACGATCAGGGAACCGAGGACTATGCGCAGGATATTGCGCGCTCTGTCAGCCAGATCCGTCAGTTTATGCAGGCAAACCAGTTGGATTACCCGATTGAAGCAGTTCTGCTTGCCGGTGTGAATCCGCAGGATCTGCCGATGTATCAGAATGCGATTTCACAGCTTGATATCTATGCGCGCGTGGAGGTATTTACAGATTCGCATGTTGTAACCAATGGCCTGGATGTACAGGCACATTTCCATCCGATTAGTGGACTGGTTACCGGAAATGCCGGCAAGCAGAATTTCCTGGATGGTTATCATGCCGGAAGGAAGAGGGAGACAGAAGGTGGCGGAGTCGGCAAGGGATTTCTTGCGATCTTAATCAGTCTGGCTGTGATGCTTGTGGGTCTTGCTGTGTGCATTACCGTGCGCACGCTCAAGAAACAGGAGCTGCAGAAGCTGAAGGATTATAATGAGTCTCCGGCGACGATCATGGAGGTTGCACGGTATGATGTGCTGATGCATGAAACGTCGTATCTGATGAACCAGTACAATGCGATTGTAGGTGTAAATCAGAATCTCTACACCTATCCGGTAGGAAATAAAGAGATCACAACGATTGTAAATGCGTGCGCGGACGGTTTGGCAACGGTTACATTTGATTCTTTTGACGCAGATCTTGGCGTCATGACGATGACAGCGCGTGCAGATACTGTAGATAATATCAACAAATTCATCCGGAAGCTGTGCAATGTGGACATATTTAACAGTGTGGATTATACAGGATATTCGTATGTGGATTCCGAGGCGATGTGGGATATCCACGTATCGTGTACACTTGCGGAATCGGCGGGAAGACACACGGATACTGATGCACAGGCAGAATCGGTACGGGAAGCTGGTGCGGATGCGCAGGCAGAGACGGAACCGGTACAGGATGCCGGTGCGGATGCACGGACAGAGACGGAACCGGTACAGGGTACCGGTGCGGATGTGAATGAGTAAGGAGGGAGATGCTATGAAGTTAGAGATGACACAAAAAGATAAAAATCTCCTGATCATGCTTTCCATATTTGTAATTGTTGTGTGTATCGGTTATTGGGGCATCTACCCGGTCGTAAAAGAAATTGTCAAGACGAACAAGGAAATCGTCACGCAGGAAGAAACGCAGGAAGAAAATGAACTGAAGCTTACACAGGTGCCGATGATGGAGGCAGATAACGAGAAGTTCCTGGATCAGATACAGGGCGTCCGGGAGTCGTTCTTCCCGATGATGCAAAGTGCGGAGATCGATAAATATTTTACTGAGCTTGTGCTTGGTTACAATCTGGAATCCTACGATCTTGCAATCCAGATGCCAACAGAAGAGACGACACTTACGCCGTACGTATATTCTAAGCGGGCAGAACAGCTTGCTGCACAGGAGGATACAGATACGACAGAGGCTCCTCAGGGTGCAAATGCAGAACGTTCCGAGATTGAAGCGGCTGAGGAGAGCGGCGGTATGTCGACAGACAGCGAGGAAAGTTTGCTTCCGGCGTTTGACGATGAGGTGACAACCGGCATCTATAATGCGACTGTGACGCTTCGGCTTGGCGGAAATGAGTCCGACCTGCTCCGTCTGATCGAGGATCTGTCGAATAGTGACAAGAAGATCCGGGTATGTAATTATTCCTGGTCGGAGGAACGCAGTATCTCGAATCTGACCGAAGACGGAGAGTACAATGTCAACATAGACCGCGTGCTTTCCATCACGTTGGAAATCTATATGTATGAGGAGGAACCAGGCGATGGAAATGCGGAGTAACAAAAATATTCGAATCGGTGATGTGCTGCAGGAGCTTGGTTACATCAACGAGGATCAGATCAATCAGGCGGTTGCCTACCAGAAGGAAAACAAAGGTGTCCGTCTGGGCGCGGCGCTGATCGCACTTGGGTTTATCACCGAGAAACAGATGTTAGAGGCGCTTGGTAAACGTCTGAATTATGAGGTCGTCAATATCTCGGATTTATCCGTAGATGTGAAGGCGGTGGAGATGATTCCACGTGTCCTTGCCGAGAAATATAACATGATGGGATACAAGGTAGAGGATACGATGTATTATCTCCTTGTGGACGATCCGCTGAATTTCTATGGAATTGAGGATATCCGCCAGATCGTTGGACGGGAAGTGCATATTTCCCTGTGTGAGAAAGCACCGCTTGAAAATTCCATCCAGTATTATTATTCAGAGGTATCCGCACGTCAGGCGGCGCAGAAAGCGTCCGCGAATACAACGCAGACGAGTGAGGTTATGGAGATCAGCGTGGAAGAGGGCGATGATGATACGCCAATCATCAACCTGTTCAACAGTCTGCTTGTCCGTGCGTATAACTCAAATGCATCCGATATCCATATCGAACCATTTGAGAACCATACAAGTGTGCGCATGCGTATGGATGGTGTTATCTGTGATTTCATGACACTGCAGAAAAATATCCATAATTCCCTGATTGCGCGTATCAAGATCCTCGGTGATCTCGATATTGCAGAGCGGAGAATCCCACAGGACGGACATTTCCGTATTAATATCGAGGGTGTGAACCTGAATGTCCGTGTATCTGTGATCCCGACAGTATTCGGTGAGAAGGCGGTTTTGAGACTTCTTGCTTCCGCAGGTTCCATCGATCATATGGGAACCTTCGGAATGACAGACCGGAACTACAAGCTTGTCATGCGGATGCTGCAGTCACCGAATGGTATCATATATCTGACCGGACCGACTGGCTCCGGTAAATCAACGACACTGTACATGATTCTCGAAGAGCTTGCAAAGCGTAGTGTAAATATCTCGACGATCGAAGATCCGGTCGAGAAGAATGTGGCAAAGCTCAATCAGATGCAGGTAAACAACACCGCGGGACTGACCTTCGAGGTTGGACTTCGCGCCCTGCTTCGTCAGGATCCGGATATTATCATGGTTGGTGAGACGCGTGATGCAGAGACGGCATCGATTTCTGTCCGTGCCGCAATTACCGGACATCTGGTGCTTTCTACGTTACATACGAATGATGCGGCATCTTCGGTTGTCCGACTCGCGGATATGGGAGTGGAACCGTATATGATCGCCAGCTCTCTAGTTGGCATCGTGGCACAGCGACTCGTGCGTAAGGTCTGTCCGTTCTGTGGCGAATGGGGACCGATGACCGAGCAGGAGGAAGCGATTGCGGGTGTACATTTTCCGCAGATTAAACATGCCAAGGGCTGCAGACAGTGTAACAACACCGGGTATAAGGGACGTATCTCTATTCATGAGATTCTGATGATTGACAAGAAAGTGCGCAAGATGATTACGAATGGCGCTTCGGTTGATGCTATTAAGGAATACGCGGTGCAGGAGCAGGGTATGAGCACCTTGAAGAAGAGTGCACTTGAACTTGTGGAAAATGGTACGACAACGGTGGATGAATTGCTGCGCGTGTCTTATTATGAGTAGGATGAGGAAAGCAAGCTGGAAAAATCGTGATGTGAGTGTAGAAAGACAAAAGCGAGAAAACCCATGCCGGAAGCTAATAGTCAGGAAGCG
>ULWY01078349.1_pt1 | contig 28891 bp, 19 predicted proteins | sample 1960761 | NCBI WGS metagenome assembly ULWY01 (sample SAMEA4835824, study PRJEB28245) | human gut metagenome | biome: gut microbiome; material: fecal sample | place: Denmark | collected 2008 | reverse complement strand
GACTCATCGCATTGTGTCATTTGGTTCATCGAATTGTTTTTTCCTGACTTCGTCATTGCGTCACCCAAAATTAGGTGACGTAAAGATACAAAATATTGTTTATCAGTAAGTTATAAAATGCATGGTTTTTGAGTGACGAAGTCAGGAAAGGTTGTAAGGAGCTATTATCAAGAGAAAACCAATCGCCTTGTCTACTCGTTCCTTGTCTATTCGTTTCTTGTCAACTTGTCTGCTGTTTAGCAAGTTGGAAACTTGCTAAACTTAAATCCGTTATACTTACAAGTAGGTATTTTCAGCGGAATACCTATTTTTGAGTATGCTCTGAATTTGGCGGTTTTTCTTATAATTACTATTTTTACATTCGTGAAAAGAATCGTATTTGTGCAACCAATGTTGTGTTTATGCGGTTTATATATAGGTATATAAAGTTAAAGATATTATTGTATTATGATTATCGAAAATGTTCATGCAAGAGAAATCTTGGATTCTCGTGGCAATCCTACAGTAGAGGTTGAGGTATTATTAAAGTCTGGCGTGGTTGGCCGTGCATCAGTTCCGTCAGGTGCTTCAACTGGTGAGAATGAGGCTCTGGAGCTTCGTGATGGCGACAAAAGCCGTTATTGTGGCAAGGGAGTATTAAAGGCTGTAGAGAATGTCAATAACGTGATTGCTCCGGCTTTGGTCGGATTCTCTGCCTTGGAGCAGCGTGCTATCGACTATAAGATGTTGGAGCTGGATGGCACTAAGACCAAGTCAAACTTAGGTGCCAATGCCATTCTTGGCGTATCGCTTGCTGTGGCTCATGCTGCTGCCGAGTATCTCCATATCCCGCTGTATCGCTACATCGGCGGTTGCAACACTTACACCCTTCCAGTTCCTATGATGAACATCATCAACGGTGGTGCTCACTCTGATGCTCCAATCGCTTTCCAGGAGTTTATGATCCGTCCTGTGGGGGCTCCTAATGAGAAGGAGGCAATCCGTATGGGTGCGGAGGTGTTCCATGCCTTGGCAAAGCTCCTGAAGAGTCGCGGCCTTTCCACTGCTGTCGGCGACGAGGGCGGTTTCGCTCCTGCACTCAATGGCATTGAGGACGCCCTTGAGAGCATCTGCCAGGCAATCAAGGATGCCGGTTATGAGCCAGGAAAGGATGTGAAGATTGCCATGGACTGCGCTGCCAGCGAGTTTGCTGTTCAGGAGAATGGTGAGTGGTATTACGATTACCGCCAGCTGAAGGACGGCAAGAAGAAGGATCCTAACGGCAAGAAACTCACAGCTGCTGAGCAAATCAAGTTCTTGGAAGAACTGATTACCAAATATCCTATCGATTCCATCGAGGACGGTCTTGACGAGAACGATTGGGACAACTGGGTGAAGCTTACGGCTGCCATCGGTAACCGTTGCCAGTTGGTTGGTGACGACCTCTTTGTTACGAACGTGAAGTTCTTGGAGAAGGGCATCAAGATGGGCGCTGCTAACTCTATCCTTATCAAGGTGAACCAGATTGGCTCGCTTACAGAGACCTTGGATGCTATAGAGATGGCCCATCGTCATGGCTACACCACTGTCACGTCACACCGTTCAGGTGAAACAGAGGATACGACAATCGCCGATATCGCTGTGGCAACCAACTCTGGTCAGATCAAGACAGGTTCGATGAGCCGTACCGACCGTATGGCAAAGTACAACCAGCTTATCCGTATTGAGGAGCAGTTGGGAAAGAACGCTGCTTACGGTTATAAGAAACTGAAATAGAATAGATTAATAATTATAGAATAAGTCATAGTCCAATCGAGTAGGAGGAAAACGAAGCAGTTTTCTTCCTACTTTCGTTTTCCGACCTCTCACACCACCGTACATGCGGTTCCTATTTTGGATACCATTCTATTAATACCACATTTAATGAGGTTTGCCACTTTTGTCTTGGATTTCTTCCAAGCTTTTCATATATATACACATGCGAATTCTACACCTTAACCATTCATCAGTATCGTCAATTTCTGACTTCGTCATTGCGTCACCCAAAACAAGGGTACGCAAAGATACAAAATATTGTTTATCAATCAGTTATAAAATACGTATTTTTTGAGTGACGAAGTCAGGATGCGCCATTTTCTTTTTCAAGTAATCTATAGCAAGAATCAGAAAACCATTGCGATGATTCAATCGCATCATCGTATTCTTTCAATTGACTCATCGCATTGTGTCATTTGGTTCATCGAATTGTTTTTCTCACTGCTCTACATCTAAACGTGAGGGCATAAAAAACTCCGCCGAGTTCTTTTATGAGCATCGGCGGAGTCTTTGATATTACTTCTGATTCTTAACCTTTTCCAGTTCGGCAGCCAGTTTCTGTGCTATTTCCGGATGGTCTTTAATCACATTGTTTGTTTCATTAGGGTCAGACTCTAAGTTGTAGAGCTCACCTTTAGGATTGTTTCCGAGTTCCATCTTAGTCCAGAATTCGATAGCCGGCTTGTCTGACGGTTCAAGGTACTTCCAGTTGCCCGAAACAATGGCAAGCGTATTGTTAAGGTTCTGTTCTACGATGTACTCGCGGTCGGCCTGATCGCGTCCTAAAAGTGCCATTGGGCGAGCCTTACTGTCGGGTGCAGCACCCTTAGCCAAAGGCTGTTCCAGGATTTCTGCCAACGAAGCGTATACGTCAATCTGTGAGAACAATCCCTGCTGTTTGCCAGGAGCTACTGCTGCAGGCCAACGAAGGATAAACGGAATGCGTGTTCCGGCTTCGTACAAGCTGTATTTACCTCCACGGTAGTCGAGCATAGGCTTGTGGCCGTTCAGCATTTCGAATGCGTGGTCTTCGTAACCGTCGTCTATAACCGGACCGTTATCGCTGGTGAAGATAAATATTGTGTTGTCGGCAATGCCAAGGCTGTCAAGCGTATTCATGATTTCGCCGATAGTCCAGTCGAGCTGCAAGATAACGTCGCCTCTGGTGCCAAGACCACTCTTTCCTGCAAAGCGCGGATGCGGAACGCGTGGCACGTGAACATCTTGTGTACCCATGTAAAGGAAGAACGGTTCGGAAGCCGACTTGACGATAAAGTCTTTAGCCTTGTTTGTAATTACGTCGGCTATTTCTTCATCGTTCCACAAAGCCGATTTACCTCCGGTCATCCATCCGATACGAGGAATACCGTTGATAATGGTATTGTTATGGCCCTGGCTTGGTTTAAGCTTAACCAGTTCAGGATTCTCTTCTCCGGTAGGCCAGTCGCCCACTTTCTTATCATAGCTTACTGTGATAGGGTCGTTAGGGTCCAGACCGTCTACGCGTCCGTTTTCAACGAATACACAAGGCACGCGGTCTACTGTAGCCGGAATGATATATTCATAATCGAATCCGATGCTCTGAGTGTTAGGCTTGATGAGGCCGTTGAAGTTTGTTCCTCCCTTAGGGCCTAAGCCAAGATGCCATTTACCGATAGCAGCTGTGGTATAGCCTGCGCTCTTGAACATATCGGCCATGGTAACACATGTAGTGTCGATAATCAGCTCAGAGTTACCCGGTGCGATTCCGGTGTTCTCTTTTCTCCAAGGATAGCTACCTGTAAGCAATCCGTAGCGTGCCGGAGTACTTGTAGCCGATGTAGAGTAAGCGTTGGTAAACTGCAATCCCTGTCCTGCCAAACGGTCGATGTTTGGAGTAGAGATTTTGGTAGCGCCGTAACAGCTCAAATCGCCTATACCCAAGTCGTCTGAATAGAGAAAGATTACATTCGGGCGCTTAGTGTCAACAGCTTGTTTCTGTTTGGCTTGTTTACAGCCTGTGGTTCCTGCAGCAGTAGCTACTGCACAAATCATGAGTAATGGATTATAAATCTTCATGAGGCTATTATTTTGTTAAATTGATATCTGTGGTAAGTCCGTCTTTGCAAGTAAACTTGATGACAGTCTGTTTCTTGTTGGCCGACAAGATAGTGCAGTTAGCAGGAAGCTGGCTTGCTTTCCATTCACCCTTCAAGGTTACGCATACATCGATAGGAAGTGATGCGTTGAACTTCCAAGGACGAGAGTAAATACTGCGTTCTATTCTCTTTCCGTTTTCGTCGAAAACATCGTCGCTCTTACCGCGATACAGTGCTATGTCGGGCTGGCATACAGAAAGGGTAATCATCTTTCCTTCTTCCTTAACCATAACCAAGCATGAAGTATCTGCTTTGGCTAACAATCCTGCGGGGAGAGTTTCGTTCTTTTCGAACAATACGTACGAAGTAATGCCCATCTTATTATCTTTTACGATGTGAGCCTTAGTGTTGCACTGCAATACCTTATAGTCGGGTTTGCTTGCAAACGCCTTCATGCTGTTCTTATCGGTTTGCGGTATTACGGCATATTCGTAGCTTTCGCCCTTAGGAGCCTTGCCATGATTGAATGTCAATGAAACCCAGTCGCCATAAGTAACCTTTTCTGTTTCTTCATGACGTGATTCTTGCGGGAAGTTCTTCTCGAAAGTCAGCTTGTTAAGCATGTGCTTAGGAATGTAATATCCGGTCTGGAAGTTGTCTACCCATGCAGTAGAGCCAATGTTCTGTCCGTTCCAGTATTCTTTATCCTTTTCGTTCTTCATGCAGAGCTGGAATACAGTAGTTTCAGTAGCGTAGTCAGAGTTGATATTCTCGATGTCAGAACCCAAGCATACAACCTTGCCACCCAAGAAGTGGTACGACTTACGTGCTCTCATGCTGCCGTTGTACTTATCGTGCTCGTGCAACTTCATACCGAAGTTACCGTTTTCGTGATTCTGTGTCAAGCCACCGGCAAACGCTTCGTCAGAGTAAAGCATTTCTTCTACTCCAGAGAATGCGTCAACATTCAAGATGTGAGCGTGAAGCTGGTCTACAGGCAAATGTATAGCTGTAGTTCCCGGTATTCTTCCCCAGTCGAATCCATCGCCCTGCCATCCGCTGGTAGTAGGAGTGACAGTAGTTCCTTTAGGCGCAGTCATAATCTGCAAGCTGCCGTGAGCCAAGTAGCGTCCGTACAAGTTACATCCCAAGTAGTGTTCTGCAGCCCATAAGTAGCGGTTATGTCCGCGTGCTACAGCGCTCCAGTTGCTTCTTCTCTGTACAGATACACAGCCATAGTTTATGGCGATATTACCTTGAGGGTCGGCTTCGGGTTTGAATCCTTGCTTTTCTAGCTGTTTGCGTATGCGGTTTTCTCTTGGTCCGGCCGATGCAGGCATATATTCTTCGGGTTTCTCTCCATTGTTTGCGGCAGCCAATCGCAAGTAAGCCGATGCCATTTCAGCGTCGATAGCTTCCTTACCGTCGGGTGTACCTGCCAACGCCATTTGTACGTAGTGCAAAGGAATAAGGCGACCCTTGCCGTCGGGGTGACGACCAGACATTGCCAATGGGAAGTAAAGAGTGTTGCAGTAGAATCTCATTGCCAACAGTGAGTTCTTCACGGTTTTATGAGCCAATTCTGATACGCCGAACTGAGTTCCGCTAAGCAGATAAATCATATTGGTAGCTCCATCCAATCCGCCTACAGCGTATGCGGGATAGTTGTTACAGTGATGGAATGCGCCACCGTCTACCTTGAACGAGCCTTGCAAACCGTTAGCAGGACGGCATCCCCAGTCAATCCAACGTTGGAAAGAACGGAGGTATCTCATCTTTTCGGGGGTATCTTCCATAATCAGGATACTTGCTATTCTACCTGTGGTCTGAGTATTGAACGAGTCCATATCGATACCGTTTTCTGTCGGCTTGCGATAAATTTCGTTTGTGATGGCATACCACAGCATAGCCTGTTCTGCCTCGTTCAGCTTACCAGCCTGGCGAAGTACGTCTTTCATCAGGAAGTATGAAGTATAGAAACCTCTGAAGCTATATCCGTAGTGAGTGAAGTTACCCAAGCAGCTACCAGCGGCTATACCTTGGTCGGTAGCATGTTCGTACATTTTCAGGAACATATCCTTCATCTCAGCCTTAATCTCAGGAGCGTCTGTCTGATTATAAGCTATAGCGATACGGTTCATCAAGTCGAAGTAAGCCTTCAACTCATTTCCCTGCTTGTTAATCATGTCTTTGCTCCAGTTAGGTATGATGCGTTCAAATTTCTCGGCAGCGCGTGCAAAGAAGATAGGCACACCGCTTATTTCACCCTTTTCATTATAAGTAATCTGATAGAAAGCGAATTTCTTACGGATGCTTGCAAGGGTCTTTTCGGTTACCTTTCCTGGATTGAAAATGATTGATTTGAATCGTTCTTCCAACTTGCGGACATCGGCTTTTTCTGCTTCGGTTACAGGCGTAAGAGCCATATCCGACTGGATCTGTGAGTGCAGATAAACTACCAGCCAGTGATTGCGGTTGGCGCTGTTTACGAACGGTACCTGTCTGTCGGCAGTTTGATGACGATGGTCGGTCTTTACAGAAGGAATCATCAAGTCGATGCAGATCTGTCCTTCAGATGACTTAGGAGCGGTGAAGCGAACTTCGTCCATGCCTTCCTGAGGAGTACCCTGCATATCGCGTTCAAAGCATACCCAAGCGGCACGCCATCCGGTAAACGCTGTACGCAGATTAAAGTGGCAGCATTCTTTTCCTTCTTTATAGAAGCCTACGCGGATACTGTCGTTTATAGCTTTGGTATTATAGAACCATCCTGTGAAAGTAGACAGATAAAGGTCTTTGCCAGTAGGGTCTTTCTTCTGGAACATCACGTCTTTCTTAAGCGAGATTGTTTCTCCAGGTTTAAAAGTCCATTGCATTGACTGTTTTCCGTCTTTATAGTGCGCAGTATTTATTGCCAATCCGGCACCTTTCCAGTTGTCGGGCACTTTATTTTCTTCGAATGAAATGACACGGGTGTCTTTTACTACGGGGATTTGGCCTCCAGCCTTAGGAGCCACGAGAGTAAAAGCACATGCGATAGGTAATATAAAACGTCTCATGGTATTAAATTTGATTTTTATTCAGTGCAAAAGTATTAATATAGATGCACTGCACCATACGTGTTTTATTCATATAAAGTGCAAAATCGTACAATTACTCTTCCTCGTCTGTTGAGGTATCTGCTTTACCCTTTCTGTATTCCATAGGGGTAACATCGTAGGCTTTTTTAAATAATTTGCTGAAGTAGCGCGATGAGCTGAATCCTGTTTGTTCTGATATGGCTATGATATTCAGTTCGGGATTTGATTTCAGCATGTGAGCGGCTTTCTTCAGTCGTAAGGTGATGAAGAAATCGTTAGGTGTCTGTCCTGTTATGGCCTTGATCTTAGAATATATGCGAGTTCGTGAAATGAACATTTTCTGCGCTAACTTGTCGATGGTGAAGTCTGTATCTTCAAGATGTTTTTCGAAAATGTCAATCACTTCGTCAAGGAACTGCTTGTCTAACGGGTTGGTAGCCAATACCGGAATCTGTGCCGCCGGTTGCTTGCTGAAGTACTCTTGCAGCATGATGCGCGAGTTAACCAGGTTGTTGCATCGCGAAATAAGTATGCGCGAGTTGAACGGCTTGGTAATATAGTCGTCGGCTCCTATGCGCAGTCCCTCCAAGTTCTGCTCTATCTCGGTACGTGCGGTAAGCAGCACCACCGGAATGTGGCATGTATCTATGTTGCTCTTCAGCTGCTTGGTCAACTCAATGCCCGACATGCGTGGCATGAGCACATCGCTCAATACAATCTGAGGCATGTGTTCATGTATTACTTCTAACGCTTTCACTCCGTCTTCGGCCGTAAAGGTATCGTAAATAGGATTGAATAATTCGGTAAGCATGTTACGTATCGACTCGTTATCTTCTACAATAAGTATAGACGGGCGTTGTCCGTTCTTGCTTACCGGTTCGTTCAATTCTGGTATTTCTTCCGCTATATCTTCTTTTGTATCTATAGGCGTAATGATGTTTTGTTCTTGCTGCTTTTCTGCCGATACGGTAGCTATCTCTTCGGTAGAGTAGGCTGTTGTTCCCATAGGCAACTTAACTATGAACTTGGTGCCTTTACCTTCGGTGCTCTCTACTTCTATAGTTCCGTGGTGCAGCTCTACTATACCCTTTGTTAGGGCAAGTCCGATACCTGTACCTGCGTTCACTTCCGATTCGTTTGATGCCTGATAGAATCGGTTGAATATCTTGCCTATTTCGGCTGCCGGAATTCCTATACCGTCATCTTCTACAGAGAAGCATGCCATGCCTTCTTCCTGATATGCCGATAACACGATGCATCCCTCCTTAGAACAATGCTTTATGGCGTTAGACAGCAAGTTGTTTATTACCTTCTGCATCTGGGTAGCGTCGAACCATACTTCTATATCCTCTTGCTGTCTGTCGAACTCTATCTTTATCTTTTTAGACTGAGCGTAAGCCAAGAACAGAAGATACGTTTCGTTAAGGAACTGTATGATATTATACTGCTGCACCTTAATCTTCATCATGCCCTGCTCCTGCTTTCTGAAGTCGAGAAGCTCGCTGATAAGTCCTTTCAGCTGAATGCTGCTCTTGTAAGCGGTAAGTATTTTAGAGAATATAGCAGGCGTGATTTGCGGTTGTTTCAGAATATTCTCCAGCTGTCCGATGATAAGCGTAAGCGGAGTTCTGAACTCGTGCGAAATGCTTGTAAAGAAGCGAAGTTTCGACTGGTTCAGGTTCTCTATGTCTTGCAGATGCTTCTGTTCGTATCTGAGTGATTCTCTCAGTTTTACACGCATCTTATAGGTACGCATCAGGTAGTATACGCTTCCGGCTATAGCCAACAGGTAGAGCATATACGCCCATACGGTGCGATAGAACGGGGGCAGTATAACTATCTTGATAGCTATTTCATGGCTCATTGTTTCGGGCTTTACGGAACGTAAGTGCAGGGTGTATGTGCCGGGACTCAGGTTAGTATAGGTTATGGCAGGTTGTCCTTGCGTATCGGTCCATTTTTTAGAGAATCCGTCCAGATAATATTCCATTCTCTCTTTGTTCTCAAGCAGATAGTTAGAGCTTGAGAAGTACAGGCTGAACATGTTTTGTGAAGCGTTCAACTTAATAGCCCCCACCTCGTTAAGAGTCTTTGGTAGGATGCCGCTTTTATCGCCCACCTTTATCTCATTGCCGTTTACTACCAGTTTGGTCCAGAATATATTATACGGCTGAGGGGCGATCTTCAATTTGCTTAGCGAGAACGATATCATTCCGTCTACGCCTCCTAAGAATACAGTCTGGTCTTTAGCTATGTAAAGTCCGTTTTCGTTGATGGCTGCAATAGGCAATCCATTTTCAGAACTGTAGTTCTTCACCTTTTTAGTTTGATAGTTGAAGCGTGAAAAGCCGGTATTCGAAATGATGAACAACTCATTATCTTTCGTTTCGCATACCTTATATATACAGTCGCTTATTATCTGACTGTTCTTTATATCGAAGTTAGTAAACTTATGCTGTGTAGGGTCGTAGCAATCGAGTCCGCTACCTGCCGATGCAAACCACAACATGCCTCTGCTGTCTTTAAAGATAGAGTTTATGTTGTTGTTGCAAATGGTATTAGCGTCTCCGTCCTTATGCTTCAGCTGAGAAAGCTTTCCGGTAGAGAAGTCGTAACAGAACACACCTTCTCCGTTGACCGAAATCCAGAGCCTTCCTTGCTGGTCGAACTCCAGATCGGCTACCATCTTGATGAGGCTTCCCAACTTATCGTCTTTAAATAGTTGCTTGCATTTCCCGGTTTTGGTAGAAAACATACACACCCCGTTTTGCGTAGCTATAATCAGACTGTCTTTATAAGGTACTATGTCTCGTATAATGTCCGAAGGCAGCGTTTCGGGGTTTCCTATCTCTCGTTTGTAGCAAGTGAATCTTTCTGTGCGTATATCCAGTCGGTTAAGTCCACCTAAGTGAGTACCTATCCACATAATGTCTTTGGCTTCATCATAGTAGATGGCTTTTACATTGTTGTGCGATATGCTGTTGGGCGAAGAAGTATTGGCGTACCGAGTAAACTTGCCGGTCTTACGGTCGAGCACGTTGATACCTCCACCTTCCGTGCAAATCCACAGTCGTCCGTCTTTATCTTCAAGCATATTGCCTACTACCGGGAAACTAAGCTCATGCTTTTTACGGCGGTAGATGGTATAGATTTCATATTCCGGATTGAAATAGTTTACTCCACCGAAATAAGTCCCCAGCCATAATGTGCCCTGAGAGTCTTTCTCAATGCACCATACAGAAGAGTGCGAGAGGCTTGCCGGACTCTGGATGTCGGGCTTATACAGAGTAAACTGATTGGTGTGCGGATCGTACTTGTTCAGTCCGTTCATTGTACCTATCCAGATACAGCCTTGATTATCTTCGCAGAAGCAACGCGCGAAGTTCGACGAAAGAGAATTAGGGTTATTGGCCTCTTTGCGTATGTTGGTCATCTCGTCGTTCTTGTCTATCTTATATATACCATCTTCCCATGTTCCAATCCAGATATTGCGGGAGGAGTCCTCATACATTCGTGTTACCTGTACCTTCTTGATACGATGTTTCAGCTCTTTGTCTTTCGATAGGGTATATACGCCATCGCTTTCTGTACCTATCCAGAAAGTCTTTTTAGAGTCGATGAACAACTCTGTAGAAAGGCAAGACATGCAGCTAATTTTGTAAAAGCTGTCAAAGTTTCCGGTAGAAGCGTTGTAGGTGAATATTTCGTTCTTGCATAGAATATACAGTCGGTCTGTAAAATTCATGCAGTCCACTTTTCCGTGAATAAGAGTCTTGAATTGCATCGTAGAGAGTGTGAGCTCTGCTACTCCGTCGGTGCACAGCAAGTATATATGTCCGTTATGGTCGCCTGTGATACGCAGTACGGTATTCGAGAAAAGGCTATGCGGATTGTCCTTCTCTAATCTGAATGTCTGTGTGTATTGTCCGTTGTAACAGTTCAATCCGTCGCGTGTGGCTATCCATATTCTGCCCGCTTCGTCAATGTAGATACTATTTACCGAAACCTGCGATAATCCGTTTTCTGTAGATAAATGTTGGAATGATATATTTTGCGCCGATGCGTTTTTCGGCATGCATATGCATAGTGTAATTGTTAATAAGAGTAAAAGAAAATTTCTCATAGGTGAGGTTTTGAAAAGTATTACGATTGCCAAATTAGTTTTTCTTTTAATGCTGGCAAAGAAAAGAGTTGACTTTTTTGGGCAAAAGACAAAATTGGGACCTTATTTGAATGATTTTATGCCATCCGTATGGAATAAATTTACTTTTTTTGCATATCCATAAAAATGGAACTGATATTGTGAATGACAAAATCTGTATAAAAACTCATCAAATTATTTACCTATGCAAAACTTTAAAATTACAACTTTGTTGTGTATTTCTGTTTTGGCTTTCTTTAGTTGCCAAAGCAAGCCGAAGACAGACGACTTCCTTACAGGAGAAATTGAGAATATCGAAGCTCAGCACACATTGCAGACCGATATTATTGAAAAACACGGTTCTTTTATCAACCCTCGTACTATTAAAGATGGTAAGATAGTATATGTACCCATCGACGACTGGTGCAGCGGTTTCTTCCCCGGAACTATGTGGCTTGATTATGATTTGACAGGCAAAGACAAATGGAAAAATCTTGCGGAAAAATATTCAGCAGCTATCGATTCTGTAAAATATCTGAAATGGCACCACGACGTTGGTTTCATGATTGGATGTAGCTACCTTACAGGATATCGTTTGTGTCCTACAGAAGCATATAAAGATGTAATCGTTGAAGCAGCTAAATCACTTTCTACCCGTTTCCGTCCGTCTGCTGGTGTTATCCAGTCATGGAACACGGACCGCGGATGGCAGGCTAAGCGCGGATGGGAATGCCCGGTTATCATCGATAACATGATGAACCTGGAGTTGTTGTTTGAAGCTACTTGCTTGTCGGGCGACTCTACATTCTATAACATCGCTGTTTCTCACGCTGACGCTACAATGAAGAATCATTTCCGTGCCGATAACAGCTGCTACCACGTAGTAGACTATAGCTTGGAAGACGGAAGCGTACGTAACCGTCAGACTGCTCAGGGTTATGCCGACGAATCAGCATGGGCACGCGGACAAGCATGGGCTATCTACGGATTCACTGTTTGCTACCGCTATACTCATAACGTAGCTTACTTGGAACAGGCTCAGAAGACTTTGGACTTCATGTTGACAAACAAGAATATGCCAGAAGACTTGGTTCCTTACTGGGACCTCGACGCTCCTAAGATTCCGGAAGAACCACGCGACGCTTCGGCTGCTGCTTGTATCGCTTCTGCTTTGTACGAAATGGCTAAGTATTGCCCAGAAAAGAACTACAAAGAAGTGGCAGATAAGATTGTTACAAGCTTGGCTTCACCGGCTTACAAGGCTGAAGTTGGAACTAACGGTAACTTCATCTTGATGCACTCTGTAGGAAGTATTCCTCACGGTGCAGAAATCGATGTACCTTTGAACTATGCCGACTACTATTACGAAGAAGCATTGATCCGTAAGCGTAACACCGAAAACAACAAGCCTTTCTCTTTCGAGACAGAAAAGAAATGATAAAGTCGTGATTTTTTAGAAATATGGTGTTCGGGCACGAATGTTGTAGGCTTCGTTAAGCAATGCCATGACATTTGTGCCCGATTTCTTTAATTATAGCTATTAATATAAAATATATGAAGAATAATCTTTGGTTGCCTTTAGCCGGTGGTGCGCTGGCTTGTGGTGCTGTGATGCAGACTGTATTTGCTCAGGAAGCAACAGAACATCCCAACATTATTTATGTTTTCCCTGATCAATATCGTAACATGGCGATGGGATTCTGGAATAATCCGGAGTATCGTTCGCATGTAAACTTCGATGCCGACCCTGTACATACGCCTAATATCGACCGCTTTGCAGGCGAATCGTTGGTGCTTACATCAGCAATGAGTAACTTCCCCCTGAGTAGCCCTCACAGAGGATGTTTGCTTACCGGTATGTATCCTAACAAGAGCGGTATTCCTTTGAACTGCCATTCTAACCGTCCTTTCAGCTCTCTGCGTACAGATGTAGAGTGTGTGGGCGATGTGTTCCATAAGAACGGATACGACTGTGCATACTTTGGTAAGTTGCACGCTGAGCATCCTACTCCTAACGACCCCGAACATCCGGGACAATACGTAGAGGCACGACGTCCGGCATGGGACGCTTATACAGCTCCCGAAAACCGTCATGGCTTTAACTACTGGTATTCTTACGGTACTTTCGACGAGCATAAGAACCCGCATTACTGGGATACAGAAGGTCATCGTCACGAACCTAAGGAATGGTCGCCGCTGCACGAAGCCAAAGAAGTGGTGTCTTATCTGAAGAACGAAAAGAACCAGCGCGACGGTAAGAAGCCGTTCTTTATCATGGTAGGTATGAACCCGCCTCACAGCCCGTATCGTTCGCTCGACGACTGTATGGAGGAAGACTATAATCTGTATAAAGATCAGCCTATAGAGAAGCTCTTGATTCGTCCTAACGCCGACCGTAAGAGAGAGAAGGCAGAATCGGCTGCATACTACTTTGCATCGGTTACCGGTGTAGACCGTGCTTTCGGTCAGATACTCGACTGCGTTAAAGAGTTGGGCTTGGATAAGAATACCATCATTATCTTCGCTTCCGACCATGGTGAAACCATGTGTAGCCAAGCTACCGACGACCCTAAGAACTCACCGTACATAGAGTCTATGAACATTCCTTTCATCGTGCGTTATCTGGGAAAGATTCAGCATCGTATCGATCCGTTGTTGATGTCATCGCCCGATATCATGCCTACACTGCTTGGCTTGTGCAACTTGGATAAGGATATCCCTTCTACCGTACAGGGTACAAACTTCGCTCCTTTGTTCTATAACGAGAAGGCTAAGATTACTCGTCCTCAGGGGGCGTTGTACTTCAGAAATATGGATGGTGAGAAAGATGCAAACGGAGTGGTTCTTAATTATTTCCCACAGTCGCGTGGTATCAAGACTGCTCGTTACACATTGGCTTTGACTATCAGTCGTGACAACAAGCTCGAAGATGTGCTCTTCTTCGACGATTTGAAAGACCCGTATCAAATGCATAGCATGAAGCTCGAAGATCATCCTGAAGAAGTTAAGAAGCTTCTCAAGGAAATGGCTTCTCAGCTAAAGGCTATAGACGATCCTTGGTACACAGAACGTATCTTGAGTTCTATGCTTCCTTATGATGAATAAGTGGTAAGAGGACATATCATTTCTATTGCAACAGAATATTTTTTTGTTGCAACAAAATAAAAATCTCTCGTAACAGAATTTTTTTCTGTTGCGAGAGATTTTTTGTATCAATAACTATCAATGATTATTCTTTCCGTCTTCTGAACTGGAATACTATAATCACTACGGCTCCTAACGCTAGGATGGCGAGCGATGCGTACGCTATTCCTTCGGTTACGTGTAGTGAATGAGGGTCGAATACGAAGCGGACGGTGTGCTTACCTGCCGGTACGTTCATGGCACGTAATATATAGTCGGCACGTCCGTGAGACACCTCTTCACCGTCTATGAATGACTGCCATCCGGGGTAGTATATTTCAGAGAATACCACTGTTCCACCTTTGGCAGAGTTTACGGTATAAACCAACTCGTTTGGCTCGTAACTGTCTAACGTGATGCTCGACAGGCTGTCGCACTTCATATCCTTCACTTCGTTGGCGAAACGCTTGTCTACCACGGCTACGTGTGCCGGGTCTATGTTATGAATAGCCTCTATCTCTTCGTTAGCGTTGCCTACATACTTCACTTCGTTTACAAACCACGCGTTTCCTAATGCGAACGGATTTCGTATAGGGGCTGTCTTGCCGCCTTGTAGCGGGAATATAAAGTAACGGGCATTCAGCATATTCAGTACCGGATAATGGCTTCTGTCTACCTGCGTCATGTCTCCTCCGGCTGCTGGAAGGTCCTTGAACAAGCTACTCATTTCGCTGCTGATATGCTCTTCTATCATCTCCTGATAACGGCGAAGCTTGGCTGCGTGATAACCACCGATGCTCTTATGCCAGTACGAAGTCTGATTCTCGTTGAACGTGTTGCTTGCCAAATTCAGTACACGATAGTCTAACGCCTTATCCGCAAGGATAATCTTATCGGTTTCTGTAGGCTGTAAGAACGGCTTCATCTCTTCGCCCTTAGCTACAAACTGGTCGTCGTACAGATAGCGTTTGTTTACGCTCCACATATCCACCAGGCACAGTACTATCAGTGCCGTTGCCATTACCTTGGTTTGCAGTTTTCCGTGGCTGTAAGCCCATAATACAGCTACACCTGCTAATATGATGAAGAAGCTACGCCATGCGTCGGATGTGAAGATGGCGGTACGCATCTCTTCCAGATTCATCAAGATAGGAACAAGCTGCTCTTGCGGAATGGCATTCTGCAGTGCATTCATCTCCATGGTCGATACGTACGATGAGAAGAACACGTGAGGCATTACGGCAAACAGCAACGCCAAACCTCCTGTAAGCGCGAAGCTGATATAAAACGCCTTTGCTTGCTCTTTGATGAGCGACGGACGTTCTACTATCTCCTTCAGTGCCATGATAGCCAACAGTGGAATAGTAAATTCCGCTATCACCAATATAGACGATACGGCACGGAACTTATTATACATAGGCATATAGTCGATGAAAAGGTCGGTCAGTCCCATAAAGTTCTTACCCCATGAAAGTAGGATAGAGAACACTGTTCCTGCTATCAAAGCCCATTTCATAGGACCCTTTACTATGAAGCATCCCAAAATGAACAAGAACATTACGAAAGCTCCTGCATATACAGGACCCGATGTTCCCGGTTGCTCACCCCAGTATTGTCCCAACTGGCTATACAGTCCCATATACTGCGGATTAGCTTTCTCCATCGCTGTCTTATTGTCTGCCAGAGGCACAGAAGCTCCACCTTTTACATTAGGTACCAGCAGTGAGAATGTTTCGCCTATACCGTAGCTCCACTGCGTGATGTAGCTTCTTTCCAGTCCGCTGTCAGTTTGGTTGGCTGTATGCTCCTTCACCAGCTCGCTCTTTCCACGCATACTTTCTTTGCTGTACTCGTATGTGTGATATAAATTGGATAGGTTGATGCATATACCAAGTAATCCTGCTATCACCAATACCCCTGTCTGTTTGGCGAAAGCTACCATCTGCTTGTTCTTCCATGCCATTACGCCGTAAGCTATCGCCATAAAGAGCATCACGAACAAGAAGTAGTACGACATCTGTACGTGGTTAGAAACAATCTGAAGGGCTACGAACAACGCTGTAAGCAGTCCCCCCATAAGATACTTTCCTCTGTACACAAGCACCATACCGGCTATTGTAGGAGGAATATAAGCCAGAGTAACAAACTTCCAGATATGTCCTGCCGCTATAATGATGAAGAAATACGACGAGAACGCCCAGATTATGGCTCCTAATGCCGCCATCCATACCTTAAAGTTGAACGCGCGTAGCAAGATGTAAAAGCCCAGTAGCATTACGAACACATACCATACATAAGTAGGAAGGAACAAGCTGTACACATCCTGCACGTAAGTCAGCGTGCGGGCCGAGTCATATCCCGGAGCAATCTGATACGTAGGCATACCGCTGAACAAAGCGTTAGTCCATCGTGTAGCCTTGCCGTGTTTCTGGTGATATTCCTGATGCTCCCTTCCGGCACCGATACCAGCCACAGCATCGTGCTGCGCCAATACTCTTCCTTCTATATCTGCCGGATAGAAATAGGCAAACGAGATGATTGCGAAAATAGCTATCACCACGATATCGGGAAGCAGATTCTTAAATCTATTCATTTTCGTTATTTTATATTTGGTTTATATATAATGTAATCTTATTACAGAGTCTGCATATCATTCAGTCGTTTGTAATAGCCGTTCATGGCAAGCAGTTCGTCGTGTGTGCCTCGTTCTACTATCTCGCCTTCCAGCATTACGCATATCTCGTCGGCGTTCTTAATGGTAGATAAGCGGTGAGCTATGGCTATAGTGGTACGAGTCTTCATCAAGTGCTCTAACGCCTCCTGTACCAGTCGTTCGCTTTCGGTATCGAGAGCCGAAGTAGCTTCGTCAAGAATCAGGATAGGCGGATTCTTCAGGATGGCACGCGCTATGCTGACACGCTGACGCTGACCTCCCGAAAGCTTGCCACCTCTATCGCCTATGTTGGTGCTGTATCCGTCGGGTGTTTCCATGATGAAATCGTGAGCGTTTGCTATCTTGGCGGCTGCTATTACCTGCTCCATGGTAGCGTTTTCTACACCGAAGGCGATGTTGTTGAAGAAGGTATCGTTAAACAATATGGCTTCCTGATTCACATTACCGATGAGGCTGCGAAGATCGTGCACCGTAACGTCTTTAATGTTGATACCGTCGATGGTTATTTCGCCCGACTGTACATCGTGGTAGCGTGGCAGCATATCTACCAAAGTAGATTTACCGGAACCCGATTGTCCTACCAACGCCACAGTCTTACCTTTCTCTACCGTCAGGTTGATGTGCTTCAGAATCTTGCGAGTACCGTCGTAGCTGAAAGAGATATCCTTGAATTCAATCTTGTCTTTCAACTCATGCAGCGGAGTAGGGTTAGCCGGTTCCTTGATAGGATTATCAGCCTTCAAAATCTTATCTACACGCTCCATTGACGCCAAACCCTTAGGGATGTTATAACCTGCCTTAGAGAACTCCTTCAGCGGATTGATAACACTGTACAGAATCACCATATAGAATATAAATGTAGAAGCGTCTATAGAAGAAGCGTTGCCAAGAATCAGAGAGCCGCCAAACCACAATACCACAACTATAAGCAGTGTTCCGAGGAACTCACTCATGGGGTGCGCCAATGCCTGACGTGTAGCCACCTTGTTTGAGGCGTCGCGAAGCTCGTTGCTGCACTGCACAAACCTGCCTATCATCTTGTCTTCTGCCAAGAACGCCTTGATAATACGCAGACCGCCCAGAGTCTCGTCGAGCTGTGACATGGTATCACTCCACTTAGACTGAGCTTCGAGTGACTGGCGTTTCAGCGCGCGACCTACTCGTCCCATAAGCCAACCCATAGAAGGGAGCACCAGGATGGTGAACAGCGTAAGTTGCCAGCTGGTGACAATCAGCGTGGCGAAATAAGAAACGATCAGGATAGGGTTCTTGATCAACATATCGAGCGAGCTTGTGATAGAGTTCTCTATCTCGCCCACGTCGCCACTCATACGGGCAATGATATCACCCTTTCTTTCTTCCGAGAAGAAGCCCAGAGGCAAGTGCATCACCTTAGAGTACACCAGCACACGTATGTCGCGTACTACGCCTGTGCGCAGCGGAATCATGATAGCCGATGATCCGAAGTAACAAGCCGTCTTAAGGAGAGTCATTCCGGCAAGGAACAAGCCCAGGAACAACAGGGTAGTAGAGGGTCCGAAATGCTGGATAAGCTGCGACACATAATAATAGAAATTATTGATGGCCACATCCTTCAGGCTTCCGCTTCCCCATTCCATGAACTCATATACACGGTCACTTCCTTCGGTCTTGAAGAGAATGTTCAGAATAGGGACGAGCAGACTGAACGAGAACACGTTGAAAATAGCGGATAAGATGTTTAATCCTACAGCTCCTATCGCATATTTCTTGTAGGGCGACACAAAACGTCGCATAAGTTGCAAAAACTCTTTCATGCAGTGTTATGTTTTTGTTTTGATTAATATTCGGTATGTGTGTTATTGTTTAATGGTCAGTTCATCATGGTTCATGCGTTCCATGTACTGTTGTATCATCGCTTTCAGTTCTTTCTCCATGCTTTCTTGCTGAGGCACTTTTCCTACCAGGTTATCTTTCAGCAGCACATCGGTCTTGAAGGCATACATGGCTACTGTCTTTTCGCCGTCAAACTGAAGCATGTAGTCGCCTTTGAAGAACTGGTATATTCCGTCCAGGTAGTTCACGGCGTAAGTCTCTTCCATAGGCGTATGCAGTAAGTCGCATCCAAACGCCACATACGGCTTGTCGTAACCTAGGTAACCCAATACCGTAGGCATAATGTCTATTTGTTGCGATATGCCGTTGCGTTCGCCCTGCAGACTGCCGTCGGGAGTATAGAATATGATAGGGATGGAGTGAATACCAGCCTCCGTCTGATACTCTGGATGCTCTGTCTGGTTGGTATGGTCGGCTGTCAGCACAAAGATGGTATTATTGAACCACGGCTCTTTTGATGCCGTTTCAAAGAATCGTTGCAGCGCATGGTCAGAGTAACGTATGCACTTATGTATGGGCAGTGAGCTTTCCTTATACACATCCTTGTAACGCTCAGGAATATTGTACGGGTGATGCGATGAGGCTGTGAATATGCCCGTGCAGAACGGCTGCTTGAACGTAGCCATCTTATTGGCGAAGAACTGCAGGAACTCCTCGTCCCAGATAGCCCAGTTGCCGTCGAAGTCTTCATCGTTATTATATTCTGTACGTCCGTAGTAGTCTTGGTATCCTGCCGAGCGCGAGAACGCCTGAAATCCCATAGAGCCGTTGGCTGCTCCGTGGAAAAAGGCGGTGTAATATCCCTTCTTGTGCAGTTCTCCTGCCACGCTGGTCAGACTGTTTAGAGCAGCCGGAGTAAGTAAGAACTTCTCTACAAACATAGGTATGCTCGACAGTGACGAAGGCATACCGTCTATGCTGGTACGTCCGTTGGCGAATGAGTAATCAAAGTACAAGCTCTTCTGTATAAGCGAATCGAGGAACGGAGTATATCCTTTATAATGTCCTCCTTCGAGTGTTTTATTTAGCGAGCCTACATATTCTTTTCCGAAGCTCTCAAGTATCAGCACCACCACGTTCTTGTTCTTGAACTGAACGCTATCGGCAGGCGTGTGTACCGGGTTGAACTGAGCCTCCATCTCTTCGCGGTTAGTGTAATACTGCGGAATTACGAAGGGCTTCTTGCCTATGGTGCGCAGTAACGAGAACGGCGTGTTCAGCACTATACCGGTTTCTATGGGGCGGTCTACATACTGATTGGCGTTGCTTATGGTAATGGGGCGTGTCTGTCGGGTCATGCCTCCGCGCATACCGAACACCGTGAACGGAACGCATACGCCCAAGGCTACTACATATACCGCATAGTAGGGGATAAGTCGTTGGCGTACAGTGGTACGTGGCATTCTGTACAACTTATACATACCAAATGCCAACAGCAGCGTAAGCACTACCAGATACCAATGATGCACAAACTCTATTCCTATGATGCGACCCAAATTGTCTTCGTTGGCAAACTGACTGAATACAGAGCCTGTAGTACGGCGGTTGGTGAACTGAAAGTACACCGTATCCATCAAGTTGACAGATATACACAGGGTGTTGATAACTACATAAATCCATCGCACCACAGCATGATAGCGGTGTGTTTCTTTCCAGTGCAGAGGCAACAGATACAGCAGAATAATCAAGGCGTTGGCATACATTATAGCCGAAGTATCGAAGTAGATACCTCCCTTGCAAAGCTCCATCAGATGCCCGAACGTAAGGCCGTTGAACAGCGAAGCGTTCTCCCATAGAAATACTAATCGGCATATCATGAACACTACGTATGCCAATAAGATATTTATCAATAACGCCCCTACGTTGTAGAGGCAGTCTTTCCATTCCTTCTTCATTATCTTAGTCTTCTTTTGTCTGTGTACTGTAATCTTTTATCAGCATCTCGTAGCACAACTTTAGCCAGATGATGGCTACCGGCAACGCCTTCAGCGCGTACGGATGTACGTAAGTCTTTCTCAGATACGCCGGAAACAAGTCCGACGGCGACATGCTGGTAAGTATAAAGGCGAATACCATCAATGCTATATCCCATTTGTTTCGTTTCCACGGTGCGGTTACATACCATATAGCCACACCCATGAAGGCGATGATGTACGTGCTCGATTCGCTTCCGGTGCTGAACAGCACTACAAACATCAGTACCGATGCCAGTAGCGCATAGCGGAATGCTGCGTTCTTGTATTGCTTTAACCGTAAATAGGGCAGACCGAACAAAGCCATGCCGGGTACTATGAGCCATAAGTCGGAGTAAGTGGCGCATCCCGAAATCTTACGTACCAAGCCCAGTATAGACACGTTCTGTCCTTGCGAGAACATGTTCAGTCCGTTCTTCTCTGCCAGACTCTCGTACCATCCCTGGTATTGAGATATGATGTACTCCGGACTGCTTATAAGCATAGGGGCAACAAAGCACACCGCACACCATCCGATGAACGACAATACGAATTTTGTTTTATGGCGAGAGAAGAAGAAGAATGCCAAGCCCACTATGCCATATAGTTTCACAAATGTTCCTATCACTATGAGCAGCGTTGCCCATATATCTTTTTCTTTTTCTATGCAGTAGAATGTAGCTATGATAATGGCTGCTATGGCTATGTTGAATTGCGACATGAATAAGGCAGTAAGCAACTCGTGCGCACAAAACCAGTATATGAATACCTTCTTTCGGTAGTCTATAGGCAGACAGCGTGTAGCCCAGAACAGCGATAATGAGAGGGCTATAAGCCAGAAAAGCAGTCCTATCCATTCGGGCATCAGAGCGAATGGAGCTATTACCAAGCTGAAAAACGGACCGTAGTGGTTAGTGTCGAAATACTCCTGCGGATATTCGGTGTATAGCGATACCTTATCCCACGTATGCCAAAACACACCGCGAAATATAAGGTAGTTATTATGCTTGTGTATCTTCAGCAGAGCCGCTATCAGGGGCAACAGCATCCACAGTCCCCAGAGGGTGCGTTCGTCGCTGAAGAACGGTCGCTTAAAGAACTCTTTGGTATCTTGTATCAGTTTCATGCGTTATCGGTTTTGGTTTTACTTTTGTGCTTGAACACCCATCGCAGCAGTACGAAGTTGGTAGGTACGGCTATCATCAGTACAAAGATAGGGGCAATGAGTCGTGGCACGCCTATCTGCAAGAATGCGTTGAACAGGAATATGTGCAGCAAGTAGTTCACCAGATGGCTCAGTCCGAATCCGGCGGCTTTCTTGGCCGAAGGTGATGTACGATGTAAGGAAGAAGTTGCACACCAGGCTCGTTAAATACCCCACGGTGTACGCTATATTCACCTCTATGTACATCTGCAGCAGGCAGTAGATGCCATAATGTATTCCTGCGGCTATGGTGCCCACTATGCAGAAGCGCAAGAACTCGTATATCTTGTCCTTGTGCTCGGGGAAACGGGTGTCTATATAATTAGATAGATTCATCATTCATGGTCGCTCTGTGCGTCGTCTGTCTTATCCCAAAGAATGCTTTCTATGTTATACAGAGGACGATGTTTTACTTCAATATATATTTTCCCGATATACTCGCCTATGATGCCGATAGACAGCAACAGCAGTCCGCCTATAAACCATATAGACAGCATGATAGACGGCCATCCGGGCACAGCCAGATGCTCAAAGTAAGAGCATAGCACGTATATGAACATACACACGCTAACCAGCAGGCAGAATATGCCGGCGGTAAGTATAAGCGATATAGGCTTGGTAGAAAACGAGGTAATCCCGTCGGCTGCCAAGGTGAACATTTTCTTCAGGGTGTATTTAGACTGTCCGGCGGTACGTGCGCTAATCACGTCTTCTACTGTGGTCGATGGATATCCTATCATCGGAATCAGTCCACGCAGATACAAGTTGCGCTCTTCAAAGTGCGACAGCTGCTCTAACGTTCTTCTGCTCATCAGTCTGAAGTCGGCATGGTTATACACGGCTTTCACGCCCATAGCCTGCTGAAACTTATAGAACATCAGTGCGGTATTCTTCTTGAGGAACGAGTCGCCTTGGCGCGATACCTTTACGCCGTAAACTATGTCGTACCCCTCGTGGTACTTGTCAATCATACGCTCTAAGGCGTTTAGGTCGTCTTGAAGGTCTACGTCTATGGTTATAACTGCGTCACAATGATCTTTGGCAGTCATCATGCCTGCCATTATAGCGTTTTGGTGTCCTACGTTCTTGGCCAAGTTTACCCCTCTGAAGTAACGGTTGTCATTGTGCAACTGCTTTATCAGCTGCCATGTATTGTCGCGGCTGCCGTCGTTTACCAGCAGCACAAAGCTGTCGGGTGCTATCTTCTGTTTCGCCACCAGTCCGTCAAGCAGAGCCGTAAGTCGCTCGCCCGACTGCAGCAAAACCTCGTGCTCGTTATAGCACGGGCATACTATACCGAGTTTCATCATTTTTTCAACTCTTTCTTCTTTAAGTCTGTAAACTCAGAATACGTAACAAACGGCTGACCTTTCTTCTTGAAGTACACTATGAAATCGTTCAAGCGTTTCACCATAGCCATGCCAGCGTGATTCTTTATGATGAACGGCATCTTCAGTTCCGGATGCTCGCCCAGTTCATAGAACTCCCACGGATGGAAATACGTCACCATATACCCGTCGTGCTTCACTGTAACGTTACACATCCATCGATACAGCGCCGCCGGCAAGTTGTGATACGACAGCCAGAAAAGCGGGAAGCGCACCCACGGAGTAACCGAAGCCGGAATCTGCAGCACGTTCTCTTTCATGAAATACGTTCTTGGAGTAGACAGATGCATGTATCTGCCCGGAATGAAAGTAGGGTTCAATGACGAGTTATACTCATAGCCCGCGTTGTAAATCTCCTGTTCGGGCACAGGCATCATGCGTGCCTGTCTGTATCCTCTGATCTTGATACCCATCATCTCTTCGAGTACCTCTTTAGATTTCTTTAAATCTTCTACCTTAAAAGTCCAGTGATTGTAGCCATGCGAGGCTATTTCGTGCCCCTCATCCTTTATTCTGTTCATCACCCGGGGCGAATGTGTGGCAAAGTTGGCAGTGCAGAAGAAAGTGGCCTTAACCCCGTTCTGTTTCAAGCAGTCTAAAATGCGATTTGTACCGATGGTTGAAATGCGTACCTGTTCCTCTAGCGGTATGTCAACATTATGCTCGCGCGGAACGTCAAATTCTTCTGTATCAAAGCTCAATAGTATCATATTCCTAATATATAATCTGCACAAAAATAACAATAAAAATACAAACCGATGGCGGGTTTTGTATTTTTTCATACATTTGCTATAAATACCAAGCATTTACCACGAAATGAAGATAGGTTTTGACGCAAAACGGGCTGCACAGAACCGTACTGGATTAGGAAATTACAGTAGGTTCGTACTTCAGATTTTATCTGACTTCGCGCCCCAGAATGACTATGTGCTATACATCCCCGATGAACGGAAAGAACAGCTGCTGGCTTCTGTAAAGGGTACCTTCAAAAAGGCATACCCGGCAGAAGGCGTATGGCGTAATCTCCGCTCTCTGTGGAGGGTGTGGGGAATAACGTCCGACATACAGAAAGACGGACTCGATATATACCACGGACTCAGCAACGAGCTTCCGCTCAATATACGCAGGGTAGGCGGAAGTACCAAGTACATAGTTACCATACACGATTTGATATTCCTTCGCTACCCCGAATGCTATCCGCTTATAGACCGCACCATCTACGACTATAAGTTCAAGAAAGCCTGCGTACAGGCACACCGTATCATAGCGGTTAGCGAGTGTACCAAGCGCGATATCGTTCAGCTCTATAATATCAATCCCGATAAGATAGACGTGGTGTACCAGGGCTGCGACGATGCGTTTAAGCATCCCGTATCGGGCGATAAGAAAGAAGAAGTGCGAAAGCGTTACAACCTGCCCGATAAGTACGTGTTCTACGTGGGCAGCATAGAGCGCCGTAAGAACCTTATGCTGCTGGCTCAGGCCATGACCCACCTTGACGAAAGCTATCGTGTGGTGGCGGTAGGAAAACACACTCCCTATGCCGACGAGGTAACCGCTTATCTCAAGAAGAACAAGATGGAGCACCGCATGCAGATGCTGCACAACGTGCCTTTTGCCGATCTTCCAGCCCTCTATCAGATGGCAGAGACATTTGTCTACCCGTCGCGTTACGAAGGCTTCGGCATACCTCTGCTTGAGGCTCTTAACAGTGGAGTACCTGCCATAGGCGCACACGGCTCTTGTCTGGAAGAAGCCGGCGGACCGTCATCGCTCTACGTAGCCCCCGACGATCATCATGCCTTGGCAGATGCCATACGCCGCACGTACATCGACATACCACTGCGCCAGCGAATGATAGCCGAAGGAAAAGAATACGCCCTTCGTTTCGAGCCTGAACCCATAGCCCGTCAGCTGCTCGATATATACCAATCGGTATGCCGAGAAGGATAAAACAGAGACTAAATTTTTTAGTATTCTGATTTTTCTATAATTTTGCGTTTTGTATATACACTCAATATTAAACGATTATGGAAAATAAACTGACCATTTATAATACTCTTAGTCGCACTAAAGAGCAGTTTGTTCCGCTCAACGCCCCTCATGTGGGCATGTACGTATGCGGTCCTACTGTATATGGCGACGCACACTTGGGACACGCTCGTCCTGCCATCACCTTCGATATCTTGTTCCGCTACCTCAAGCAGTTGGGATATAAAGTGCGCTACGTTCGTAACATTACCGATGTAGGCCACTTGGAACACGACGCTGACGAAGGCGAAGACAAAATCGCTAAGAAAGCCCGTCTGGAGCAGTTGGAACCTATGGAAGTGGTGCAGTACTACACCATCCGCTATCACGATGCCATGACCGCGCTTAACGTGCTTCCGCCCAGCATAGAACCACACGCTTCGGGGCATATCATAGAGCAGATTCAGCTGGTGAAGGAAATTCTGGACAACGGATTCGCTTACGAAAGCAAAGGCTCTGTGTACTTCGATGTAAATAAATACAACCAGAAATACCACTACGGCATCTTGTCGGGACGTAACCTTGACGATGTGCTTAACACTACCCGCGAACTCGACGGACAGGACGAGAAGCATAACCCTGCCGACTTCGCTCTCTGGAAGTGCGCTCAGCCCGAACACATCATGCGCTGGCCGTCGCCGTGGAGCGATGGTTTCCCCGGATGGCACTGCGAGTGTACAGCTATGGGACGCAAGTACCTTGGCGAGACCTTCGACATTCACGGTGGAGGTATGGACTTAATCTTCCCTCACCACGAGTGCGAGATTGCTCAGGCTGTGGCTTCACAAGGACATCCTATGGTGCGCTACTGGATGCATAACAACATGATTACCATCAACGGACAGAAGATGGGTAAATCGCTTGGCAACTTCATCACCCTCGATGAGTTCTTTACCGGCTCTAACAAGTTGCTTACTCAGGCATACGCCCCTATGACCATCCGTTTCTTCATCCTTCAGGCTCACTACCGCAGCACGGTAGACTTCAGCAACGAAGCTCTTCAGGCTGCCGAAAAGGGACTGGAACGACTGATGGAGGGTATCAAGAACCTCGACCGCATTACTCCTGCCAAGGCTACTACAGGTATTGACCCCACTGGTCTGCGCGAGAAGTGTTTCGACGCTATGAACGATGACTTGAATACTCCTATCGTCATCTCTCACCTGTTCGATGGTATCCGCATGATTAATACGGTAATCGACAAGAAGGCCACTATCAGCGCCGAAGATTTGGAAGAGATGAAGTCGGTATTCCACCTGTTCGCGTTCGACCTTTTGGGCTTGAAAGAAAACGCCGAGAACAACGCTGCCCGCGAAGAAGCCTTCGGTAAGGTAGTAGACATGTTGCTGGAAGAGCGCATGAAGGCCAAAGCCAACAAGGACTGGGCTACCAGCGACAAGATCAGAAACACCCTGGCCGACCTTGGCTTTGAGGTAAAAGATACAAAAGACGGCTTTACCTGGAGACTTAACAAGTAATAAGCTTTCTACATATATAAACCGCGCCGCATGGAGTCGATAAGATTTCATGCGGCGCGTGTTGTTTTTTAGTAAGTAGTTACCAATATGGTAATTCTGCTTATATTTGCAGTAGGACGAAAGTGTTTTCTGTGTTTCAAATAAAAGCACACATTATGGCAACAAGAAGTAACAATCCTGTTCCTGTTAGGGCAATACACCCTGGAGAAATCCTACGTGAAGAATTGCAGGAACGTGGTATTAAACAAAAAGATTTTGCCCAGCAAATAGGTGTGCAACCCACGCACTTGAACGCATTTATTAAGGGTAAGCGCAATCTTAATGAAGATTTGGCTATGAAGTTGGAGAAACATTTAGGAATACCTTATAAGGCTTGGATGAATCTCCAAAATAGCTATGCCTATGATTGTAAAGCTATAGAGCAACGCAGTATAGAAGAGCAGGAAGCATTAGCTTATTAATATCGCTGGATGTTTAAATCGGTTTCAGAGGCTAAAATATGAAAAAAATAAAATCATTCTATTGTGAGATTGTAATTTCAAAGATTTATATGCTGGAAAAATATAAACGAGAATTTGATGAAGGAAACATATACAACGGAATTTGGGGAACTTTACAAACACTTTTCGTATTTACTGCTTGCATAATTCTTTTTATACTCGTACATATATGCGGAATTCCACAATACAAATTAAGCATAGCTTTAGGTACAATCATCTTATGTATAATAGTTGTCAACGCGATAATTAAAAAGCTAAAACAAGACAGATATGTTCAAATAATCCATGAGGAATATTTAAAAATGACTGAAGAAGAAAGAAAAAAACATTATAAGCGTGGATTATGGAAAGTAACACCTATATTCTTTTATCCTATTATAATTATTGCGTTCTTAAAGCTAATCACATTAATATAAATGAACTATGAAAATTATCAAATAGCTATGCACAGTACTATGCCGACATTAAAGTTTAGCATAGCCCTTCAATATTCTCATGCGATATCACCTATTACTCAACCGGATGGTTCAATGCAAAACAAGGATGTAAATAATTTTAGCCTGGCCCCTACCTTAACATTTTCTACTCCGATACCATTTACTGGTGGAACACTTTCAATAAGCAGTAACTTCAATTTCTATCAATATAAAAAATACAAATATTACAAATAAGAATTATTCAATGAATATGTATTACATAAATATATCACAGCCATTAAATTTCTTCAATACACAAGGCTGGAGCCGAAAAACTAACAAAACTAATTTCTCTATGTAGCGGATGGACCATATGCGTGAACGCAAAAACTTCAGGAAAAGATAACATCAAGACAAAAAAAGAATGCGAATTGCAGCACTGCAATATGCGAATGGACAAGTGAAGCATTGCGATGATTAGATTGAATCACCGCAATGTTTTTTTAGGTTTTATACGGTAAAATTCTGTTTAATAAGATTACCTTTCAAAACAATCTTGAATATTTATACTGTTTAGCTGTTTTTGGCGTGCCGTTTTTTACGCTTCGCCATATTACGCAGCAATTGGCGTTTGCGAGATGCAGAAAAACGCTTCGGACGATGCATTAACAAGATGTCCTCGTCTTCGTACAGCGGTGCGTCGGGTTCATACAGGCGTATCGCAATGTTTTTCCCTTCGCGCTGACTTCGTATTATCGCCCTGCTGATTACCTGAATACGCAGATCAGTATCTGCCGTTTGAAGCAAATATGCCAGAATCTTGGTTGCCGTATGAAGTTCGGGATTTGGATAACGTCCTGTCAACGTTTTAGAACCTACCGACGTGCAGCGCTGAATGGCGTTGTACGATATTCCACTGTCTTTAGCTAACATACGGATAAGTCTCGCCAGTTCTTTTGATGCACTCTTTTTCAGATTTTCAACTCTTTCAAGCTCGGTCTCTTTTTTTCATAGTTTTCAAATTTTAATAGATGATTAGAATATATTAACACTTCATCCCCCTAGGGGGTCAGTTGCTACCCTTACATGGAGTATCTTTGTATAAAACATAAACGATAAACCAATAGATACCCTCTCTATATATGACGCTAAAAATG
>ULWY01102443.1_pt1 | contig 29039 bp, 26 predicted proteins | sample 1960761 | NCBI WGS metagenome assembly ULWY01 (sample SAMEA4835824, study PRJEB28245) | human gut metagenome | biome: gut microbiome; material: fecal sample | place: Denmark | collected 2008 | reverse complement strand
TTTGCAAGTAATCTCTGTACTGTAACATATCCCTGTTTCGTACTTTGCCTTCCTGATATGTTCTTTATGTCTAAACGGAAGTCTTTTTTATAAGACCTCCGTTTGAAACGGAAATAACTTATAATGTACTTCCGTTTCAAACCTACATTATGTCAGATTGAAATGGTAATATTTCCGATTACGCAATCTTCTTATTCCTTGCACCATATACAAGTGCATCCGCTTTTTCTTCTACACAATCAGCAGTTACAACAACTTTCTTTGCACTACTCATATCAGGAACATCAAACATGACTTTCTGCATAGCCGATTCAATGATGCTTCTAAGACCTCTTGCACCTGTTTTCTTTTTAATAGCCAATTCAGCAATCTTTCTCAATGCTTCGCCCTCAAATTCTAGCTTCACACCATCCATTCGCTATCATTCAAAAGATACCAGAAAAGCATATACCATCTTTTCTTATGAATTGGATGGAACACTACACAAATAAAAGATTATCAGAATTACAAAGTCAAATCATCCGCAAACGCTGGCAGACAATAGAATTAGAAAAGGCTGTTGATAAAATTCATAACAAGCAGCAGGATTAAAATAAGCACCTTCAGAAAGATATGCTTCTTTCCGTTGGTGCTTTGTTTATTATAGTCCTAAGTATTCACTTGGCAGAATTGCCTTTATGTCTGATACTGAATAATCCGATACATTTCTTGTCACAATATATTCTGCTCCATAACTTTTTGCACATTCCATTTGTAAACAATCCTCAAAATCAGAGAACTCCTCATTTGCAAGACCAGATAATAATTTTGCTTTGTCTATGCCCTCTACATCAAAAATCGTGCATAGGTTTGATTATATTTCTCTTCTTTCCTTTGCAGTATAATCTTTCCTTAATATAAAGAACATATTAGAAATAGAATGAGCTGCAATGCAACCTTTTGTATTTCCCTCGGTACATGACGAGATTACTTTCTTTGCATCCTCAAAGAATGGTTCTCTTTCAAGAAGATAATCAAGTAATACATTTGTATCAATCAGAATTTTACCTACCATATTTATCTTCCCTGTAAGATGCTAATTCTGCATCATCATCGGTAACAGTCCCCTTTTTGCGTAACTGCTCTAATCTTGCAAAAGCATCTTTCCTTTCCTTATTAGAATCATTATATAATCCATTTACACCCTGCATAATCTGAATTACAAAGGATAACTTATCTTCTGGTATTTTTTCCAGTTCCATTATTGCACTCTGTCTTAATGCTGTCATAGGTCATACCTCCTTTAAATTTTCGGATGAAATCGTCGTTTCGTTATATGCTATTATTCATCCTCATTTTCCTTATTTTGCTTGTTTTGTTCCCTTACTGTAACAATATCTATCCCCATATCTTTTTCAAGCAATGAGATTACTAATTGATTAACACTCATCCCTTTTGATTTTGCATGATCCTTGATTGGTTGTAGATATTCCTCTGGAACTCTTAATTTTATATCTTTAATTTTCTTCATATATTCTTTTAAACTATCTTTTTGTTTATCAGTCGCAGAAGCCACAATGTAACCCTCCGTTTCTATATACTTCTTCATAATAAGTATACAACACCTCCTCCGTTTTTTCAATAAAAATCTATGGGTACATAAAGAGTGTCAAAAATCAGCACTCTTTTCGCTTATATCATCTTATTTAACTCAAACTTCGCACATAAATTTTAGCTATACTACCATCATGCACCTTGAAAATTCAATATCTGGCAGTTATTCGGTTGTCAATGTTCAGCTTTATGCCGCCTGCAGCTGAGTTTTCAGCATTATCGGAAGCGCATTTATAAACGCATCCACCAATTCGCTGATTTTCTCATCTGACAACTCAGTATTTTCCGTAAGCATTGTCCTGAACATTTGAAGCAACATTTGAAATGCCTGTATCCATGTTATATCAGACATCTCATCAGAAAAATATAAAAAGAGTTCTCCAAGGGAACGGTTATCGTTGGATTCCCGGCTTTCCAGTGACAACACCATATATCGGGTAAAAACAACTGCAGTATGTGCTGTCATTGCATCATAGGACAGGGAATTACACTCTTTGCTCAGGTTAAGGTAACTTTTGCATACCTTAAAGAACACCTCGATATCCCAGCATTTTCCATAAATTCGGATGATTTCATTCTCGTCCAGATTTGTGTCTGTGGAAATCAGACAAAGGTACTCTTTGCGTTTGTTACGGTTGCGGACATAAACCACCTTTGCCGGGATGATTTCACCATCTTTTACAACATCAACCATAACGGAGAGCAAATATCTTGATCTTCCACGTCGCTTTTTATTTTTGTTGTAGATGGAAACCAAAGACATATCCTCACCATTGTAACGAAAGAACATTTTTGGAGTTTTCTTAACCATGCCGATTACATCGTATCCAATCTCTTTTGCAGCATGAAGTGTACTCGGAGAGGAAAACCAGCTGTCGAAGAGAACATATTTTGCAGGGATTACCGCCTTTTTAGCAGCTTCTAAAAGTGAAAGCATGACGGAGGTTCCTTTTTCCATGGTGGTTCTATGTCATAGCATGAGTTTGAGAGATTTGCATATTTCAATCCACGTTCCCGCGTGGGGAACGACATTAGTATTTACAGAAAAGCAGCAGAGCAAGCCGATTTCAATCCACGTTCCCGCGTGGGGAACGACACCCCTGATATGTGTCATCATCATCAATAACCCCATTTCAATCCACGTTCCCGCGTGGGGAACGACCCGTTTATTCTAAGGAATTGCCGAGAGCAAGGCGTATTTCAATCCACGTTCCCGCGTGGGGAACGACTTTTTGATAATTATTCCTACGTTGGAAACAAAAAGATTTCAATCCACGTTCCCGCGTGGGGAACGACAGGAGATTTTGCAGACATACAGAAAATTGCAACGCATTTCAATCCACGTTCCCGCGTGGGGAACGACACAACGATATTAAAATTGATTCTAGGGCATTTAAATTTCAATCCACGTTCCCGCGTGGGGAACGACCTATCAATGGAATCTGCCCGGTGTGAGCAGGATTTCAATCCACGTTCCCGCGTGGGGAACGACCATATCCGGCTAGGATTTTAAACCCAAGCAGTCAGATTTCAATCCACGTTCCCGCGTGGGGAACGACTATTACAGACGCAAAAATGGAATGTCTATACAGATTTCAATCCACGTTCCCGCGTGGGGAACGACACACCACGGATTTACTTACTGTGGACGATCTGAAAATTTCAATCCACGTTCCCGCGTGGGGAACGACAATAAGGATATCGACGATTGCAAAGTTGTCGATATATTTCAATCCACGTTCCCGCGTGGGGAACGACGCAGGTGTTAGTTGCTAAATTGTAATTAATTCCCTATTTCAATCCACGTTCCCGCGTGGGGAACGACGTTGTTATCTTTGCCAATGAGTAGCGATAAGCCCGATTTCAATCCACGTTCCCGCGTGGGGAACGACTTTGATAATTATTCCTACGTTGGAAACAAAAAGATTTCAATCCACGTTCCCGCGTGGGGAACGACAGAGGATAAAGAGTGGTACAGGGATTTTGTGCTGATTTCAATCCACGTTCCCGCGTGGGGAACGACATAAAGACAGTGGTCTTTATACGTATCAATACCATTTCAATCCACGTTCCCGCGTGGGGAACGACAGCGTATCGAAAGCCGTTTTCATCAGTTCTTGTCAATTTCAATCCACGTTCCCGCGTGGGGAACGACAAATTAGAATATGGAGGATTTAAAGCATGAAAAAATTTCAATCCACGTTCCCGCGTGGGGAACGACCCCCTTGTACATTCTAAGTCAACATGACCCATAATTTCAATCCACGTTCCCGCGTGGGGAACGACGATATTATATACTTTTCTTTCAACCGTTCTAAGGATTTCAATCCACGTTCCCGCGTGGGGAACGACCTTCTGTCAAATTCACGCTTGCTTACACTTTCAAGATTTCAATCCACGTTCCCGCGTGGGGAACGACACAGATATATTATCTCTTTCCCATAATCAGCCATATTTCAATCCACGTTCCCGCGTGGGGAACGACCGCGCGAGACAACAGAAATTTTCCTGTTGCGGACATATTTCAATCCACGTTCCCGCGTGGGGAACGACCGTGCATGGGAAAATTTTGACGACACGGACGTTATTTCAATCCACGTTCCCGCGTGGGGAACGACCAGAGCTTCCGTTAACAAACAGCAACCTCGAAACAATTTCAATCCACGTTCCCGCGTGGGGAACGACCATCGCAAAAGGTTATTCACACTTTACAATTTTTATTTCAATCCACGTTCCCGCGTGGGGAACGACCCACTACAAATAGGGCAATGATAGTATCTAGCATATTTCAATCCACGTTCCCGCGTGGGGAACGACTGGTCCCCTTTGGCAGCCTGATCTGTGCCAAGTCATTTCAATCCACGTTCCCGCGTGGGGAACGACTTTACCGTATACAAAAAACTATACGAGTATCGAATTTCAATCCACGTTCCCGCGTGGGGAACGACAGCAATAGACATGATCGGGTCAGATAAACTGGAAATTTCAATCCACGTTCCCGCGTGGGGAACGACAGGCACATCAACGTATGCCTGCGCTGATACATTAAAATTTCAATCCACGTTCCCGCGTGGGGAACGACCTGACGCTCCAGATCGGAGCGTTTCTGCTACTAAATTTCAATCCACGTTCCCGCGTGGGGAACGACCTATTGGGCAGATACAGGACAACAATGCAGTACTGATTTCAATCCACGTTCCCGCGTGGGGAACGACTGATCAAGAAGAGAGACAGAGCTTAACAAAGACATTTCAATCCACGTTCCCGCGTGGGGAACGACATACTGGGAGACAGTGAATTAAAACTAAGTAGTATTATTTCAATCCACGTTCCCGCGTGGGGAACGACCTTAAAGCTCCATAAATCCCACTTGGCACCGATTATTTCAATCCACGTTCCCGCGTGGGGAACGACTTTCAAGGAGGTGATAAAAAATGGAAAGCATAAACATTTCAATCCACGTTCCCGCGTGGGGAACGACATCCCTTTGCAAGTTTCCAATTCGCAATGCCCCAATTTCAATCCACGTTCCCGCGTGGGGAACGACGTCGTTAATGGTAAAATATGAATAGTCATCAGGTATTTCAATCCACGTTCCCGCGTGGGGAACGACCAATTTTCACAATACTTCTTTTTCCTCTGGTCATATTTCAATCCACGTTCCCGCGTGGGGAACGACTACCGTACTTCTCGACAAATTCAGCCATTTTCCCATTTCAATCCACGTTCCCGCGTGGGGAACGACGAAAAGTACACTAGGGGCGGTCAAATTTGTTTCAATTTCAATCCACGTTCCCGCGTGGGGAACGACTTGAAACTTTATTTGATAATGCCATATCACCATAATTTCAATCCACGTTCCCGCGTGGGGAACGACGTAAGTAAGTCATAAGGATATTTAACATCTGTATATTTCAATCCACGTTCCCGCGTGGGGAACGACTTGGTGATGTTCCCCTGTTTACTTGTGTTTCTCTATTTCAATCCACGTTCCCGCGTGGGGAACGACAGCTGTTTATAAATATGTATCAAAAAAATCTTTAATTTCAATCCACGTTCCCGCGTGGGGAACGACGTTAATTCTCCCGTTCCGCTTGCATCAACGGCAGTATTTCAATCCACGTTCCCGCGTGGGGAACGACTTTTCTTAGTTGTGGGAAATAAGATATAACTTCTATTTCAATCCACGTTCCCGCGTGGGGAACGACAGAATATTTCACATGAGAGATATCTCGCTTGGATAATTTCAATCCACGTTCCCGCGTGGGGAACGACATGTACTAAGTACTATGGTAATGGGTATGTAAACCATTTCAATCCACGTTCCCGCGTGGGGAACGACACAACAAAACAAGGAGGAAACACCATGGAAGATAATTTCAATCCACGTTCCCGCGTGGGGAACGACGCTCAAATACATCTTTGTATATGTCTGACCAAATAATTTCAATCCACGTTCCCGCGTGGGGAACGACTAAATCTGCGGTTTACTGCAAGACAAAACTTTGCATTTCAATCCACGTTCCCGCGTGGGGAACGACGTTCATTTCGACCTCTTCCCCAACTTCCAGTTCTGATTTCAATCCACGTTCCCGCGTGGGGAACGACATGTTATAGTTATCTCAACAACAAAACAAGGAGATTTCAATCCACGTTCCCGCGTGGGGAACGACTACGAGAAAGCTTGCGCTGACTGGATGGAGACCAATTTCAATCCACGTTCCCGCGTGGGGAACGACCTATCACATTGAGGACGGTTGCAAGGTTATTGATATTTCAATCCACGTTCCCGCGTGGGGAACGACCTAATCCGTTTCCCTCTTCTGCCTGTTTCTCTGTGATTTCAATCCACGTTCCCGCGTGGGGAACGACGGATGTTGTAAGACTTTGGGATGTCTGGGATGGTATTTCAATCCACGTTCCCGCGTGGGGAACGACATTATAGGATTTAGTAATCTGACAGGGATAGATACGATTTCAATCCACGTTCCCGCGTGGGGAACGACTATTTCACATGAGAGATATCTCGGTTTTAGGATAATTTCAATCCACGTTCCCGCGTGGGGAACGACGTTTTGCACCTGTGCAAGTGGGTTATAATACTGCATTTCAATCCACGTTCCCGCGTGGGGAACGACCAGTGATGCTTTCAAGTTCTGGTCTTGTAAACTCTATTTCAATCCACGTTCCCGCGTGGGGAACGACGGAAACCCACAGCAGATGGTACAACAGCTTATGGGATTTCAATCCACGTTCCCGCGTGGGGAACGACATGGACCTGACAGGCATAGGGGAGGGGGTCGGAAATTTCAATCCACGTTCCCGCGTGGGGAACGACAGCAAAAACGTATAAATTTTCTATATATATTTACACATTTTTGTATAAATTAGCATTTTTTGCTATATAAATTTTATAAATTATATTTGTTTCATAATTTTTTATCTTTTTCTGGGTGCGAAACCTTAAGCATTTTATGATAGCTTACGCTTCGCACCTCACCTATATCATTAGTATTCCCTCTGGTTCATATGAACTTTTCACACCATAATGCTCCACTTTTGTATTGTATTTATTACCTAAATAATAAAACCTTAAACTATCTTGCTCCTTATCAATCAAATTAAGCAATTTGTCCTTTAATATTAATGCCTGTGAAGCATCTACTAAACATTCAAAAACAGAATTCTGAACACGTTGTCCATAATTCACACATTCTTTAGCAACCTTTCTCAACCGGCTTCTACCAGCATTATCTTGTGTTGCAACATCATAAGTTACTAAGACCAGCATACTTGATTCTCCTTTTAACAATTTACTATTTCCATAGAAATGGGGGATATTCCTCTAAATCTTCACGAATTGTTCTTGCCAAAAGCAATGCCTGAATATATGGAACTAATCCCCATTCAACTTTTTCTTTTAAGTAGGGATGCGTTATTTTTTCTTTTTTATGATTTTGCCATGCTGATAAAAATACTTTTCTTCCTTTATCATTTAGCAATACAGCCCCATCATCATGTTTAGTAAAACAGTCTTTTTGAAGTGCCTTTGTATTAATCAATGTCAGGACAAAGCGATCTGCTAAAATTCCTCTAAACTCCTCCAGCAAGTCCAATGACAGCGATTTCCTTCCAGGTCTGTCTCCATGCATAAATCCCACATATGGATCAAGTCCCACACTCCTTAAAGCATTTGCACACTCATTTCCCACAATAGTATATGCAAAAGATAATACAGCATTTACTCTGTCTAATGGTGGTCTTCTGTTTCTTATGTCAAATTGAAAATCTTCTTTCTGATTTATGATCATTTCATTAAAAACAGAAAAATATCGCGCTGCCAACTGTCCCTCAATCCCTCTAAGATTCTCCATTGAATCACATTCCGCAATGGACGTCAATCCTGCCTGAAGCTCCTGTGAAATCTTTTTTAATGACTCTATATCAACTCTTGCAGCATGATCTCTAACCGTTCTTTCAATGCTCCATCTGCAATTGTAGACTTTTCCCAGAATCATATTTTTTGCAAATGGCAAACTCCTTTCCTCACAATCAGAAATTCTATATTGTTCTTTTCGAAGTAAAACATTTCCCTGTTCTTCTCCCATTGTTCTTGCTAAAAATTTTCCATATGGAGAAAAAAAGGATAAGCCGACATTTCTGGCTGCGCACGCGCCCATCAATGCAGGGGAAGCCCCTTTATATGAAAAGCATATAATATTTTCTAATGTATGAAGTGGGAAACGTGCAAGAATATCTTTACCGGACATAATAACAACATTCTCTCCGTCTAGGGTCATATAAGAATCCTCTGAAATAACAAATAAAGTATTTAATAATTTTCTCATGAATCATTGTCCTCAAATATATGCTTTTTTAGATATGTGCTTACATTTTCACTCTTATCTAATGCTGGCAGACAAATATCTTTTAATGAACACGCTTTACACTTTTTTGACTGTTTTACTTTAGGTGTATATCCTTTTTCCATTAACTGATGCATTTCCAGTAACATCTTCTTTACATCACTTCGCATCTGTTCCGTAAAGATAATTTTAGTACGCCTTCGATTTTCTCCATAAAACAAATATCCTTCTTTGATTTCGGTGAGATACTGTTCCTCCAAGCACATTGCCTGCAGACATAGCTGCAATTCATCTTCCTGACCATCTTTGGGTTCTCCACGTTTATATTCCACTGGGATAATATTCCACATTCCCTCATAGTTATGCAAGGTGATTCCATCCTTAGCTCTATGAAACTCAACAATATCACACTGCCCTGTAACTCCCAGTTTTCTGGAACTGACACGTAAATTATGTGCGGTTAAAATATCTCCCCGAAGTTCAAATAAATCGTCTTGATGTGCACGCTTATGCATTAATTCTCCGGAGGTTGTCCTGTAATTTTCTGCCCACTGCTGTTCAATATGAATAAGTGCCCATTGCCTTCTGCAAAACGCAAAATGCTGTATTCCAGAAAGCATAAGATAATCTTCTTCATTATATTCCATTCATAATCTCCGGTTCTAATCCCTCTAATGGATTTACTTGAATCACAAAATCATCTATTGAAGTTGGAAATGCCACATCATCCTTTAATGAAATCACTAATGACTTATGCACTTTAGCCGATGAATATTGTCCAATCTCATTATTATGTTTCCACCAATATACTTTAACTACCTCCATACTTCCATCAGGTCTGGCAGATGAAGCATCATTTATAAATAATGTTCTTAAACATTCTTTGATTTTTTCTGCATCCTCTTCTGAAAATCCTGTTTTCTCCGCAAGCTGCACATTAATAGAGCCTTTTATTACATAGAGTCCAAAATCCACCATATGTTTTGTTCCCATCGTATCAGACCCTTTTTTATCTCCTGACTCTCCACTCACACTCTTAGTAATCTGCATACTGTTTATATCGATTGGTCCTACACTTAACGCCTGATGAATAGAAACCGGTCCTCTGACCCCCACAGAAACACCTTCGCCTTTTGCTTTTCCTTTATATGCAAAAACCTGTCCGAAGCTTCTTACATCGATCCATTCACTGCAGGCTTTCTGAGCATACTCATCATTTGTTTTATAATTAGTAATGGTTGCTTCTGCTCTTGCTTTTAAAGAATCATATCCATCATCACATCTGTCATTAGACTGTACAAATATTTTCTCCCCCATATCCTGAAGACGATTTCTGATTTTTCTCTTTATGCATACATCTGATATCTCACCATTTCCTGAATATGTGGTTCTGGGTCTGTTTCCGTTTAATGGATCTCCATTAGGATTTGCATGGTCTACTGTAACAATTACAGCAAAATCAATTTTGTTTTTTAATGTACTCATATTATTTTTCCTCCTCTTTTACTTCTGCATTATTTTTTCCTTTTCTCAAATCGTGTCTTTGATGATAATAACCTAACAAATAAGCAGCTTCTAAAGGCTTATTCATAGTTTTTAAATCTTCCTCTTTAAAAAGGCACATGATTTCTTCTATTAAATTTTCATAAAACTCTCTTCGTCCAGGTTCCATTCTTTCCAAATATGGACTCAACACTGTTTTTATATTATTCCAGGTAGAAAATGGTCTGTTTACAAATGCTCCATGTAATCTGGCTGCATTTGTAGTTCTGTCTGCCGCATTATTCATAGCTACCTTCTCTGCCACTTCCGCAACGGCAAGCAATCTTCCAAAGAGATAATTTCTTTCATCACATTTTTTATCCAGTTCCATTGATACATTTCCTTTCTCTGCTTTAATCATTGCACAGGCAGTTGATAATAATCTTTCATAATTAGCATTACTATACCCCAATGGATTTGCCGCCTTACATACGATTGCATGTACAAGATCCTTAGGAATCGGTTTTCCATCCAAAATACAGTAATAAATTCTCTGTACCTGTTCTTTTAACACTTTGTCAGGTACTTCTACATATTGTCCTTGCTCCGTTCCTAACGCAAACTTTACAATTCTATTCGCATTTGGAGTTTTCACAATCTCACATGGTTTTCCAGATGGGGAAAATTTAGTAAAATACCAACTGCATTTTGTATTCCAATCAGCCAATCTTCTCTTAAAGAATGAAAATTTTAATTCATTGTAATAAATGACGGATAGTCTTCCTGTTGTTGCCGCGTCTAAGCCAATTATGACAATATCATCATTATTTTCCAGTTCCTGCGTTTTCCCCTGTATCACTTCATAAAGTTTCAGCTTATACTGCTCCTCAGTGTTAGAACTTTCATTCTCAATATCTAATTCACCAAAATCATCATCAAAATATGGCACATCTTTTCCCTTAGGATTCCAACATATATAAGTTCTTTTGTCCTGTGTTCCAATTGTATATCCCTGTTTTGCAGCAAGCCAGGTCAAAGCATTATGTGCTTTTTGTGAAGCCTCGTAGCTGATTGTGCAGGCTTCCTCTGCCTTTTCAAATCTCCCCCGATACGTGAAATTGCTATTATCATTTGCCGAGATCAACTTTGCTCCATAATTAGCCGGAACGATTCCTTTTGGATGATTATTCGTAATTGTTGCTACCTCGCCTGTAATCTGACATATATTTTTTTCTCCTTCCAATGAAGAAAGATAATAGTTTGTATATGCCTCCATAAGAGAATTATCTCTCCAGGTCTCTTTTATCTCTTTGGGGTTATCAGATAAAATGACATATCTCACCATTACTTTTTCATACGGTTGTCCTGATATTTTATCTTCACATAAATAACCTTTTTCATTTATATTCAAAATACCGGCTGCAATTAAATCTTTTATCACTTCCTTTTTTTGCAAATATAAAAGAATTATATGTTCTTTCTTATGAGAATTGGCTGACTCATCCCACTTTTTTAATTGTGTCAAAAAGGCTTCATTTTTATTGTGCAAAGTCCTTTTTATTTTCTCATCTTCCACATATTGCTCATAATCACCTGCGATATAGGACAATGTATCACTTAATACATGGGGTGCTATTCCACTTGAACGAGAAGCTGAGGATTCTGTTACAGGAATCAGAATTTTTGAATCTGCCTTATCCACCTTATTGGCACTGCAAAACTCACCTTTTTCATTTAAAATAATTTCAAGTTGAGAATTAGCTGTCATATGAGCTATAACCGACAATGTCACCCCTGATTCGATTTTTCCTGCAACGCACTTATTATTTTCATAAGTCTGATACAACATATTCATCCATGACATTCATTTTCCACCTCCAATCCGGTTTTTTTCATCATTTGCTCTGCCGTTTCAAAATTCTGATACTTATTCTCAAATTTTTTCATTTCCATATTTCTTACTTCTTTATGGATACACTCACTTGGTAAACAATAATCAATGATTCCTTTTTTCATGACCGGATTCCAAAAGTTTACTGTCATTTTTCCTTTTGTTTCCTCAGAATACGCCTCATCGGGATAAGTTATTCCATGATACATCATTCCAAACGACAACTCTTCAATATTGTCATAAAATCCTTCGCCTTCACCAAAAGTACAAGGCTCTACATATGCCTGACATTCTCGACAGCCCAAAAAAACATCTCTTCTTCCGCCTTTTTGAATCATCCTTTTTGCTATATTGTGATGCTTATTTTCATTATGGTCTCCTTCTAATTCCGGTCTATTTTCGTTCCAAATAAAATGCGCTTTTACCTGATATCTGCAATCTTTCAAATATGTATAATATGACAGTTCATTCTTGTTTGAATTGTACTTAATTGGTCTGATTCCCTTTGTTTCTGTCTGGATTGGATTCATGACCCTTATCTTGTCAATGATCCAAATGATGGTCGGTTTCCAGTAAACGCTTTGCATTACCCCTTTCATTGCTTCATAGGTTGGTACCTGATATGTGAATTTTTCACCCCCCACTCTTGTCAACGGATCTGAGAAAAGCCCGTAATCCCCATATACCTCAAATTCTACAAAATTGTCATGCACTTTATTACCTCCTTCTAAAAGATACAATTATCCTCATCAAATCCAATTTCTGTATAATACTGGTCAGTTAATTCATAGAAAAGTACCTGTCCATTATTATTCTCATACACCGGAATAATCACACCATTATCTATCCATTTAGAAAGTTGATTTTTCCATATTCTAATAGAATAGTTTTTCGCTTCATTGAGCTTCTTTTTCAGATATGCCAGGTCATACTTTACTTTTTCAGAACATAAGTCAGCTATTATCTCTTTTCCTTCCTTATATGGTGTAATAACATCCAGACACTCAGAGTCAAATACCTGATAACATTTTCCAGCCGTCAAAAAAGCCTGTTGTGTAAAAAAATCCGATTTCTTTCTATCTTGAAAATTCGTTGACAATAAATTCAACATTGTAGTTTCTGTTTGTACTTCTGATATAGAAACCTCATAATCCAGTTTTTTGTCCTGTAAATAAGAACAAAATAATGATTCATAATAAAATTGAATACTTTTATCACTAAGGATATCAAAGTCAAATCTTTCCGGATGATTCTTATATGCCTCCAGCAAACTCTTTGCGCTTTTTTGTGCTTCCATTATTTCTGGAAGCCTGGCTAAATCCTCCTCCTGCATTTTTACTATATAGGCATCGCATGTTTTTCCATATTCAAAGCTTCTGTTACAACGTCCAAAAGCCTGTACAATATTATCAATTCCAGCCAGAGAACGAATAACTGATTCGAAGGAGAAATCAATTCCAGCCTCCACTAATTGGGTGGAAATACAAATAACTTTCTGTTCTGAGGCTGCCTCTAAACATTCATTTATTTCCTGCAATACATCCCGCCGATGTCGTAAACACATTGCTGTGGATAAATGAAAAATATGCAGATTCTCACTTGCATAATATCGCAGTAATTGATATAAACTCTTTGCCTGTTTTTTGGTATTGCAGATAATTAAAAGGGAATGTATTCTTTCTATTTTATCCATACAGAACTCTACAATTTCTGCATTGGTCATACCAGCGGAAGTAACCATATTCCTGACATTTATACGTTTGAATACATTTTTCCTTTTATCAGTTTGTCTGACCATTTGAACCGGTTCGGTATATCTGATAGGATAAATTCCATTTTCAAAAACAGGTTGTGTGGCTGAACATAACACTATCGTTGTGTGGAAAAAAGTATTCAAAAAATTTACAGCCATATCAAAGATATGTGTATTTCGTAAAGGAATACTCTGTGCCTCATCAACAACGATAACGCTATTAGCCAATGCACTGAATTTCATTACATAACTCGTTTTCTCAGAAAACATATTCATCAGTAATTGATACAATGTTGTTATAATAATAGGTTCATTCCAGAAATCAGTTAATAACTGTGACTGGTTCAGCCTTTCTTCTGTATCCGTTGTCTGCACAATATTGGAATGATATTCTCCGATGGCTTCTTCTGTTTTCGTATATTTCTTTATTTCTTCCGCATTCTGTTCCAATACGCTTAATAATGGAATTACAAAAATTACTCTTTGCTTTTTTTCCATATTGGCAATTGTATATGAATACCGAATCATGCTTAATGTTTTGCCGGCACCAGTTTGTACCGAAAGCTTATAAATACCATTTCCGTTCCTGGCAAATGCTTTACATTCATCCGAAATCAATTGACGTTCCGCATTAATTTGATTTTTATCTGCTTCTACCTGCTTTTTCAGTAATTGCCTTTCCATAAATCTAAGTTGTTTCTCCCAAAACACAGGAGAAACCAACTTGCTCTCATGCCTGATATTCTGCATAAATTCTGCTGTATCAATTCTGTCTCCATACATGACACAAGATGTGATCATTCTTATAAGCATTCCCCACAAATAATGCAGTTCTATTCTGGGATCATACTTTTCATGCTTATATTCTGATTTATACCATTCCTTACTCTCCTGAACCACCTTATCATAGAAGGACTCTATTTCCAAAGTTGCCTTCTGGAACTCACCTTCTATTTGCTCTTTTGAAAAGCTGTTTTCATATAAACGTTCTATTACTTGTTCATACTGTATAATCTCTTTATTATAAAATAGGCGGTGTTCAAATCCATTCACTTCTCTGATATTTAATGCATCAAATAATCCATGATGTGCTCCAATTGCATAGGCAATCAATTCACTTGTGAGTCTTTCAAACTTTGAATTATCTTCATTATGATATTTTTCTAAAATAAAGATAACTCCTGCAAATGTGTGATTTACACTTCCGCGTTTCACGTCCTGACCTGATACTGTACTATTTAAATATTTTTCAAAATTGTCAGTCAGTTTTCCAATATCATGTAACCAACATGCTAAACGAATTGTATGTTTAAACTCATCCGTGTTGATTCTCTCCAGTGCATAGTTAGCTGTATTTTCGCAATGTTCTTTAAGTCCTTGCACTCTTTCTGGAATTTCATTTGTTTTATGTGCATATAGCATAAATTTTTCCCTTCAAATCCAATTCTATTGTACATCTTTATTGTTCTTTATTCAATACATTTTGTAAATACATACTATTTTTTATAACGTTATGCTATAATAAATATGTCAGTGAAAACTGTGGATTGAAATAATACCTTTTGAAAATACACTTCTCAATGAAGTGTATTTTAAATTTATAAATTCTCTCAAATTCCCCAATGTACCAAGCTTATTATTTCACATTTCTATTTTTATTGTATTATAATAATACTTTATAATCTATATAGTATCACATAAATAGAATAATGCCAATAATAATTTTAAGTATTCTGATAATTATTATAAATTTCACATTTTGGTTTCCATCATATTACGCAAATATAATTACCTGAAAATCTATCTATAAAATATCCTTTCCACTACTTTTCCTCATGCAAAAAACGCCCTGGTCTACCCAGAGCGTTTCCTTCCATTCTTTATTCAATTTCCGTAACCAGCACTCTCAACATTTCTATCACTTTCTGCATTTCATACAAGTTCGCATACTCTTTACAGGAATGTACATTATTCATGGAATTTGCAATGACTAAGCCTTTGATTCCATGTTGGCTGAATACGTTGTTGTCGCTTCCACCGAAGGTCTTGATAAGTTTTGGTTCTACTTCACACAGACCGCAGGCTGCTACATATCGGCTTATGATGGATTCTGATGTTGCTGTTTCGTATGCCTGTATGTCAATCTGCTGCGTCCAGTCCAGAGTTGCACCATATTTCTCGGCGCTGTTTTGGAAGGCATTCTGATATTGTGTTGCCATAGCGAGTGCTTTCTCATGGTTTAAGCTTCTGATCTCGCCTCGGATGGTACAGGATGGCGGCACGATATTGATACCTTCGCCGCCGTTGATCAGTCCGATATTGGCGGTTGTTTCCTCATCTATATGTCCCTGTGGTAATGTGGTTATTGCTTCACAGGCTGCCTTGATAGCATGAATGCCTGCTTCGGGGTTGAATCCTGCATGGGATGCCTTACCCTGCACATTAACCTGAAAGGACAATATAGTAGGTGCTGCATAGGCAGCAGTTCCGATTTCACCACTTAAATCCAGTACTAATGCTTCCTTAGAAACTATCCGGTCATATTGATATGCTTTTGCTCCTATGCAATACAGTTCTTCGCCTGTTGTAAAAAGTAATTCGATATCTCTATGCTCCACTTCATTTTGCTTCAGATATTTGATCAGTTCATAGATTTCTACAACTCCAGAGAGATCATCGGCTCCAAGGACAGTTGTGCCATCGCTGGTCACATCTCCATTTTCATGAAATATTGCCTTTTTCCCATATGCAGGCATTACGGTATCCATGTGCGATGCCAGAAGAATCGGTTCCATTCCATTGCCTTTTACATAGCCGTGCAAGTTGCCTGCTGTGGAACCTGTTGTTGCTGCGCTGTCATCTTCTGTCAATTCCACACCGATTTCTTTGAAAAGGGCAATGATGTAGTCTGCCATGTTTCGTTCTTTCAGGGAAGGAGAATCTATGGCTACCAGTTTTGCAAAGTTGTCTTTTATTTCCTCTATTTCTACCATGATATTTAAGCCTTTCACATTATTTTGAACCCAATGAGCATGCGCAGCCGCATTGTGGTGCTTCTTCCACTTTGGTAAGTGATTCTGCTCCCAGTTCATACCAGGTAGGATCCAGATCAAATCTGCGATTGTTACTCAGATAGATAGGATGCGTCGGATCTTCAGACAGATATGCTCTCTCTGTTGGAACTTTCCACTGCGCATCCAGGTCGATTCTGGGAATTACTCTGTCATAGTGGGTGCTTGGGCGGAACAATTTCTGTTCCAAATCTGCCTGTCCCTGTTTTATGATTGCATTAAAATCAGTATTGTGTGCAAAAGCCGGGATCTGATACAGATCTTTCAGATACTCGGAGACATTATTCAAATCCTGTATTCTGTATTTTACAGGTCCAAAATATCTGGAATATAAGATATCAAATCTTACCAGTGAAACATAGAGTGCCACATCTGCCTGGGTCACGAAATCTCCTGCAAGGAATCTGCTGTCCCTTAAATCTGCATTTAACTGCTCCAATGTTCCATAGAATCTGTGTGCACTTTCAATGTACCTCGCCAAATCTACCGAATCCAGCATTTCACTGATTGCATCAGTAATATTTGTCTTGACGAAAGCTGATACCTCTGCTGTCTGCTTTTTATTTGCCACTGGATACAGGTCTGGTCCATCCGGCAGCTTATTGATTTCTGCTATAATTGCCTGATAGTCCTGTTCTCTGGTATCAGCAAGAGTCGGTAACTTGGATGGATCTTTTCTGGTTGGCAGTTCTTCCTCGGTATATTTCGCAATCTCTGTACTTGGAATTGAATGGATTTTTGCATAAATTGCTGCATCTTCTTTATTTATGACATCTGTGTCATTTCTTGCTGTTCCTGCATCCGTTTCCGCCTTTAATTTATTCGCAGGATCTTCGGATAATGAGGAACGGTCTACAGGTTCTCCCCAGAATTTATTAAAATCAATCTGCTTCAGGAATCTGTAATTAAAGGTTCTCTGAGCACTTCCTTCTACATTAACAGGAGGCACTGCAAAATCAGCAAAGAATGTGTTATTCTTAAATGCAGGAATCTCCCATAGTTCTCTTGCATAACCCCATAAATTCTTATAGGTGTAAAGCGGATGCTTCGTTTCACCTAACTGGAATGTATAGCGAATGTCCAGTCTGGCAAGTGTCACATACAGTCTGATATCTGAATCTGTCACGTAATCACCAAACAGGAACCTTCTCGTCTCTAACCTCTTTTCCAGTCTGTCCATTGCAGCATAAAAGGTATTCACACCGTCTAAATGTCCCTCGTTACTTCTGGAAAAGGAGCTTCTGTATACTGCATTATTGATATTATCGAATAACCACAGGTTCATCTTGTCAATTTCGTCTCTCAGTTCCACCGGATACAGCTCTGGTGCACCTTTCTTATGCCATGGTCTGAAATTGACTTCCAGATAGTTGGTAAGCCAGTTATAATCATTATTTACAACTTTACCTGTCCTGGTGTCGATCAGTGCAGGTACGGTCGTTCTTCCCTGATAGTCCTCGTCTGCACGATAATAGGCTTCTGAAAGGAACTGATCTCCCAATACAGGGTCTACATTATTCTCATTATATACATATTCCCATCCGAGATTCTTCTCATGATGAGCCTGACTGACCATATTTACGGAAATCTGGTCTTCAAGTCCTTCCAGTTCTCTTACGATAGAAGCACGATTAGACCAGTGGCACAATTTCGCCCATATCAGACGATATCTCTGATTACCTTCCGCCTTCAGATCATTCTCTCCATCCCCAAAAGGAGTTGTAAAATGATTGGGCTGTCTTCTGAAATACCCATTCACATCTATTTCCGAAACCGTCTCCCTTGGTCTTACCCTTATCTTCCTTCCATTGACAATCTCATAATCATATTTCTCTATACTCATATTAATCTCCCTATATGATGTACTCCGGCTCTCTTTCCAGCGTATGCATTTTCTCCAGAAATTCTTTGGTTCTTTCATTCTTAGGCTCTTTGAATACCTGTTTGGGTGTACCGTCTTCTACGATCACGCCCTTGTCTACGAAGATAACTCTGTTGGATACATTTCTGACAAAAGCCATTTCGTGGGAAACAAGGATCATGGTAAGTCCTTCTGCAGCGATCTGCTTGATAACTTCCAGTACTTCTCCTACCATCTCGGGATCAAGTGCGGAGGTAGGTTCGTCCAAAAGCAGAAGCTGAGGACGCATTGCCAGTGCTCTGGCGATTGCGACTCTCTGTCTTTGTCCACCGGAAAGGTGTCTTGGATAGTGGTTCGCCCAGTTGATCATACCTACTCTTTTTAGTTCTTCCAAAGCGATCTTTTTGGCTTCTTCCTTAGATTTTTTCTGAACCACGATCAAGCCTTCTTCTACATTTTCAAGGGCTGTCTTGCGCTCAAAAAGGTTGAATGACTGGAATACCATACCTGTATTCTGTCTTAATTCCAGAATGTCTTTTTTATTCTTTTTATTAGCCAGATCTATCTCTTTTCCATTGATGACGATGCTGCCTTTTTCAGGTACTTCCAACTGGTTGAGGCAGCGAAGTATGGTGGATTTTCCTGTACCGGAAGGTCCGATAATACCGATGACATTGCCTTTTTCAATAGACAGGTTGATACCATTGAGGACAACATTATCCTTATATTTCTTATGAAGGTCTTTGATTTCTATAAAGCTCATAGTCTCTCTCCTATCTATCAGATTTCGTTCTCACCGGCGAAATTCTCTACCTGATCCGGTATTGCCAGCTTCTTCTCTGTGAACTTAAGTACCTGTTCAATAATCACGGTCACGATCCAGTAAATGATCGCCAATGAACAATATACTTCGAAATAGCGGTAATTTCTGCCCCCGATGATCTTACCCTGTGCTGTGATTTCTACTACTGCACAGGTAAAAGCCAGTGAAGTTCCTTTGATCGCAGAAATCAGCGAATTACCAATTGTGGGAAGTGCTACTGTAAGTGCTTCCGGGATAATGATTCTTCTCAAAGTCTGTCCATAGGTCATTCCCAGCGCATGTGCTGCTTCTATCTGTCCCTTGTCTACACTTAATAATGCGGAACGGATCATTTCAGAACTGAAAGCGGAAGAATTCAGTCCCAGTGCAAGCACCGCATATACGAAACCGGGAATATTGGCTACTGCCAGATTGGTTCCATATGTAGCATTGATATGTTTAAAAAACATCGGAACACCAAAATATACAATGTAAAGCTGTACCAGAACCGGAGTTCCTCTTACGATAGATACAAATAATCCGGCGATCTGTTTGAGCACCGGTATTTGTTTGATTTTGATGATCGCCAGTATCAGTCCAAGCACCAGACCAATCAGCATTGCCAGAAATGCCAGTTCCAATGTTACAGGAAGTTTCAGCAGAAGTTCCGGAATATTCGTAAAAACCTGTTTAAAATCAAATAATTTTGTCATTTGCTCATCCTTCTTTACTTAAAGTTTTTTCTACCAGAACGCAGCTGAAACCTAACTTGTTTCTGTGTTCTTCTTTGGCTTTTTCATCCAGCTTACGTGGTGGATGATTCTCATATATCTCAGGATCTACTCCCGGAACCAGTTTATAACCGCATCTTTCATAGAAACCTGCCGCACGATCCTGTGAATTGATCACGATGTGCTGATATCCTCTTTCTGCAATCCACTTTTCGGCTTCTGCGATCAGGATGTGCCCTACACCGCTTTTCTGTCTTTCACGGACGACACACACACGGCCTATCTTACCAATATCTTCTCTTGGATATGTGATCCTGCATCCTGCAACCGGCTTGTGATCTTCCATAATTACGATCGCTTCCAGTTCTTCTTTGGGTTCATCGTGTCCGAACTCTATCTCCATGGGGATATTCTGGCCATATACAAATGCATCTGTTCTGATATAGTCATAGGCTTTGTAAAGCCAGTTCTCTGCGGTGTCTTTTTCAATTCTATATATTTCCATCATATTCCTCATTTCTGTGCCTGTCTTTTGCACACTTTTTTCAAAGACTGTTTTTGTATACCCTGCCATCCTTCATGACAAGAAGTATGTTGTTCACATCTCCAAGAATGTCCAGATTCTCTACCGGATTGCCTTTTGTAATAACGATGTCTGCATAAGAGCCTTTGGTCAACACACCAATATGTCCATCCGGATAAGGATTCTGATAAGTTGTAAGCTTCGTGATCTCATGGAAGTTGCCTGTCGCTGCAAGCAGTCCCTTATAAGAGCCGAACCGCTTCTTATATTCTGTAAAATCCAGACTCTCCCTCGGTTCATATTCGTTATACATGATCATCAGATCTGTTCCGAACAGAATCTTAAGATCATATTTGTTGATCAGATTCGTTGTTTCTTCCATTTGCTCTTTCACTCTCGCACTTCCCGGCTTTTTCTTTTTCTTAAGCTGAGATGGCTGGTCTGAGAACTCACCCATGTGATTCCATTTGACCTCTTCCAGAGTGAATTGAGGGCAGGGATTTAAGAATACATCTTTGTCTTTGATCAGTTTCGCTGTCTCTTCATCGATCCAGTGTCCGTGTTCCAGGCTCTTGACACCTGCCTCAACTGCCCGCTGTATGCAGGATGGTGTATACAGATGTGCCAGTACATAACTGCCATAATCTGCTGTTGTTTCCACGATTGCCTTCATCTCTTCCAGTGAAAACTGCAAGGTTTCTACCGGATCACATATGGAACTCATACCACCGCCTGCCATGATCTTGATCTGCGATGCTCCCAGAAAGAACTGCTCTCTGACTGCTCTCCTACATTCTGCTACTCCGTCACACAAAGCTACACCTCTTGGATTGCGGTACTGGATATCTCTGTTGTAATGTGCATATTCGCTGTCTCCATGCCCGCAGGTCTGGGAAAGGTAATTCATACTGGGAAATATTCTTGGTCCCGGAATCACACCTTCATCGATTGCCCTTTTTAATCCTGTTGTCACACTTCCGGCATCTCTGACGGTGGTGATTCCATGGTCAAGGAGCTTGCCTGCTACAACAGCCCCGATGATCGCATCGTAGGATGCTGTAGCACCATCAATATGTGTCTTGCCCAGATGGACATGTGCATCGGTAAGTCCCGGTATGGCGTACTGTCCTTTACCATCAATGACCTGATCGAACTGCTCCTGTGAATGTTCTCCTGAGAAGATTTCTGTGACCAGATGATTGTCTATCACGATATTCTGATGTTCTAATATGGTGGAATTTTTTCCATCAAACACATTTACATTACTGATTAAAGTTTTCATATATGTATTCTTTCACTTGTTTGCCTAGTTAGGAGTTGCCTTTAAATCATCATCTGCAGGACTTGTATCTTTTTCGAAATACTTAGTCAAAATTTCTGCAAGTGTGCCATCATTTTTGATCTCAATCAGAGCCTTGTCTACATCTTCTCTTAATGCTGCGCCTTTTTCATCCTTGGCAAAAAGGAAATAGGAGCTGTTATGCGGGCTGATGAATTCCTGTGTATCAGCATCGATTGGATTACCTACAAGTTCATCTTCCAAACCAAAGGTTCCGATCAGAGTATCAAGGATAGGACCATCATCGATTGCTACATCGGTCTTGCCATCTGCGATATTCTGGAATTTGATCTGGAAATCAGACTCAGAGTAGATAATCTCGATCTGATGATCCGGGTTCTCTTCATTCCAGTGTTCCAAAGCCAAAGCCTTATTGCTGCCTGCGCCTACCTCTGTCTTATAACCTCTGTCTGCAATGTCCTGCAAGCCGGTCAGTGGCTCATCGCCTTTTCTCTGGATATATACGTCATATCCCGTCTTGTAAGGTAAGCTGTAATAATAAAGTTCTCCTCTTTCATCTCTCCATGCATAGTTGTTTACTGCCAGATCATAAAGTCCGCCTGTCAAACCTGTAAGGGGATCGTCAGCCTTGATGATTTCCAGTTCATACTGTGGAAGTTTCTCAAAAATTGCCTTTACGATCTCAATGTCGCTTCCACCGATTTCATTGTTCTCATCTACGACCATGTATGGTGCAGGGCTTCCCTTGGTTGCCACTGTTACTTTGGTCACTCCTGATGTTGCTGTGTCTGTACTGGAAGAAGAAGTGGAACCGCATCCTGTTAAACTTCCAAATAAAACTGCTGTTACTCCGATAGTTGCTATCACTCTATTCAAAATCTTGTTTTTCATACTTTACTCCTCCACTCATATCTGTGTCTTTTTATAAAAGGCCTTTTAACGGGTTAATCGATGCATCTACTGATAATGTACCATTCTTTGGATTTCTGTCATCCCAGTTTGGACTGTTCCATATGGCTGTAGATATCTCACTTGCATATTCTTCGTATGTTTCTCCTGCCGGATGACGTAAGAACATTTCATCTGGTGTCCTGCTTAACTTTCTTCTGGCTCCATCATCAGCCCACAATTTGTCAAAATCAACTTTTGTCAGGATTCTTTCATTATAGCTTCTGAAGAAGTTTCCATCTTTTCTGATACCGTTCAGTGCTAATGTCCTTGCATTGCTGTTATTATGAAAAGCCGGAATCGTATTTAATTCTCTCAAATATCCCCAGATATTCTTGTAATCCTTGATTGGCTTCTTGACAGGCCCTATATTATGGTAGTAATTTACGTCCCATCTGACTAAGGTAACGTATGCTCTTACATCACTGTCTGTTATGTAATCGCCGAACAGGAATCGGTTCGTTTCCAGTCTCTTGTCCAGCTTTTCCAGAGAATCGTAGAAGTCCTCATACGCTTCATCATAAGCTTCCGGTGACTGGCAAAATGCCATTCGATAATGTCCATTGTTGATATGTGGGAACAACCAGTCATTAAACTCATCAATTTCTTTTCTGAATTTCTTAGGATACAGATCCGGTGCATCTGCCGGCTGGAAAGGTCTGAACTGAACTTCCAGGTAATTAGTCAATCTGTGATAATCATTGTTTACTGCCTTTTTCTCAATGATATCTACCAGAGTCGGTGTTGTTGCACGTCCTGTAAAATCAGGCTTCGCTCTCTTATAAAATTCACTCAGAAAATAGGCTCCTGTGATCGGATCTCTGTGCTCTGGCTTATCGCCAAATCCATGTCCATATACATTGGTCTGTCCTGACTTCGTTACCAACTGATCCTGAATCACATTCTGTAATCCCAGCAGATCTCTGACGATCACCGGTCTGTTCGACCAGTTACAACCTATCGCCCAATAGATTGCGTATCTGTTAGCTTCTGCCTTGAGATTTCCTTCTTTATCACCAAAAGGCTGGATAAATGCATTAGGCTGACGGATAAATGCTCCCGTCTCATCAATCTCACTGATCGTTTCATTCGGTCTTGGATCGACTCCTACCTCCTCTGCATGCGCTTTTGCTTCCTCATCTGTATATGCATTTAATAAATCTTCTGCACTTGTATTTGTATAATCAACTCCGCAGCATCCCATCTATTTACTCTCCTTTTCAATCTCTTTTTTATTCTCCACTATGTCAGTAGGTTTTCTATGCATTGATAATAGCATATACATAAGCATTCGTCAATTCATTAATTCTTTTGATTGGTTATAACTTTTACTTATAGCACTTTACTTGTAGTAAAAAAAGAAGCCTGGCATTTCTGCCAGACTACTTTTCTATCTCATAATGAATAATATTTTATAATTTTATAAAAGCTGCTGATTGTGGTGCAACACTGACTACCTTACCATCACCTTCTATTGCTCCACCAAATTGATAAAGTGCTTCTCCCAACTTGCCTTCATATGGAAACTGTACCTTTTGTCCGGATGGATTGATTACTACCAGAATCCTCTCCTTCTCAGTACTTCTGATATAAGCCAGCGGATAAGTATCGGGCTTGGCATATACAAAGTTGATCTCACCCTTATTCAACAGTGCCTCATGTTCTTTTCTCACAGCGATCAGTTTCCTGATTTCATGGTAGAGAGAGTCCTTGTCCTCCTTCTGTTTTTCTACAGTTGGTCGGTCTGCTCCCTTATCCTGCTGAATGTAGAGTTTCTCTGCACTTGCGTTACTGAAACCTGCATTTACGCTATCATCCCACTGCATAGGAGATCGGGAACCGGTTCTGCTGTAGCCACCTTCTACAGAGGTAAGCCCCTCTACATATCTCATACCGATCTCATCACCATAATAGATAAAAGGTGCACCCGGCATGGACAGCAGGAATGCAAACGCAACCTTCAACTCATCTCCCTGCAATCCTCTCGCCAGTCTATCCATATCATGATTGCCGGAAGGAATACAGATAAGTCCCTTTCTCTCTGATTTTTCGTAATTCTCAATGTACTTCTCTACAAATGCGGATACATCACCTTTTCCTCTGGATGAGAAGAAAGGCTCCTCGCAGCGAAACAGATCGTTATAATGAGATGGTCCGAAATGCAGCAGAAAATCCATATGGAAGCCACCCTGCAAAGACTTGTCAGGCTCTCCCCATTCAGAAACCATAGCAGCATGCGGAAATTCTTTATCAAGGAACTCTCTTACATTCTGCCACAAACGAATCGTGCCTTTTCCCTCCGGGTCATTTTTAACCAGAGATCCAGCCATATCCACACGGAATCCGTCACAGCCCATCTTCAACCAGAAACGCATCACATCCTTCATAGCCTCCAGTGTAGCCTTGGGACCTTCGTCATCCATGGACTGCTGCCAGGGGCGGTCCTGCTCATAATATCCATAGTTCAGTGCCGGCTGATGGGAGAAGAAATTTACGACGCAGGAACCGTCTCTGTCAGAAATACCTCTGATACAACCGATTCCCTGTGGTTCTTCCCATATACTGTCTGTCCAGATATATCTATCCGTGTACTCATTTTTCTCAGCTTTCATAGATTCCTTAAACCACTTATGAGTCACCGCTGTATGCCCCGGTACCAGATCAAGAATGACATGCATATCTCTGGCATGTGCCTCTTTAAAAAGGTTCGCCAGATCTTCATTCGTGCCATATCTGGGCGCTACTGTATAATAGTCCTCCACATCATATCCCGCATCTCCAAAAGGTGACTGGAAACAGGGATTGATCCAGATCGCATTACAGCCCAGTTCCCTGATATAGTCCAGTCTTCTGGTTATGCCATTGATATCCCCAATACCGTCTGCATTTGTGTCCTGAAAAGACTGCGGATAGATTTCATAAAATATTGCATCATCCAGCCATTCAGGTTGTTCTTTTGTATTGCTCATTGTAACCACCATACCTTTCTCTTTTTAAACATCATGCTTTTCGCATTATTATCCCATTATAAGACCTGCGGTCACTCCCAGTATTCCACTGATACAGATGATCATAATAGGATGTTGTTTTTTATATGCCATAACAGACGCTACCATAACAATCGCTGCAACTACCAGATTTTCTTCTGTAAAAATGACACTTATGTCAAATACACTGTTTCCTACTGATAATACCGCAGTTGCGATCAGAGCTATCACTGCAGGACGCAATCCTTCCATGCAGCCTTTCACTGCCCAGTGTCTGCAGAATCTCTGATAACATCTGGCAATGATCAAAATAATGATAAATGATGGCAGCACTGCCCCAAGTGTTGCACATAAAGCGCCTGGAAGTCCTGCTGTCCTTTCCCCAATATAAGTTGATATATTTACTGCAAAAGGTCCCGGAGTGCTTTCACTGACTGCGATAAAATCAATTAACTGTTTCTGATCCAACCAGCCATTCCGAAGTACTGTTTCCTGGATCAATGGCAGCATAGCATAACCACCGCCAAAGGTAAAAGCACCTATTTTGAAAAATTCCAGAAATAATTTCAAATAAATCATGGTTTATCTTTTCCCTTCTGCACGCTGCTTCTTATTGTCCCAAGGAATCCACATACCAGCAAGACGATCACCGTATTCGCATTCCATATCAGGACAGACAAAAAAGCACCTGTCATCAGGATATATGAGAACCAATCCTTCTTTGTCTGTTTAAAAAGCGACAAAAATGCCTGTGCGATCAATACCAGAACTCCTGCCCTGATTCCCACAAATGCATACTGCACAACCTTGACATTTTCAACCTGCATCAGCAGTCTGGAAATCAGTACGATCAATATAAATGAGGGCAATACTACCCCGCTGGTTGCCGCAAAAGCTCCGCTCACTCCATTCGTTCTGCTTCCTACAAAAGTCGCTGCGTTCACTGCCAATGATCCCGGTGTGGATTCTGCAATTGCTACAATATCCAACATCTGTCTGTCATCCAGCCATTTTCTTTCTTCGACGATTTCCCGTCTGATCAATGGTATCATTGCATAACCACCGCCAAAAGTAAAAGCGCCAATCTTAAAAAAAGTAAAAAATAATTCTTTGTCAGATACCTCTTTCATGATCCAACTTCTCCAATTTATGCATTAATTTACTATATACCCAATGGGTCATCCACGGCTCCGAACATTCCTTTAATGCTTCTGCAAATGAAAACCACTTCACACCACTGTTTTCGTCCGGTTTAACACGAAGTATCTCCTCCTCATCTGCCTCAAAAAGATACGTCACATTCAAATGCAGATGCGAAGGCACATAACTGCCTCTTTTCACATGCCCGTTAACTGTAAGAATTTCCAGAGAAAAAATATCATCCGAAAGCACCTTCAGACTGCCGACTCCTGTTTCTTCCTGTGCTTCTCTATATGCGACCGCCATCAGATCAGCATCCCCGTCTGCATGTCCACCCGTCCATGCCCATGCATTGTAAATATTATGGTATATCATAAGTACTTTCGTATGTTCTTTATTTAAAATCCAGGATGAAGCGGAAAAATGTGCCACCCGATTCGTTCTTTCCAAAATACCAGGCTGTGTCTCCAGCAGATTTAACATGACACATCTGTCATTTTCTTCCTGTTCGTTATAAGGCTGATAGTTCTGTATCTCCTGCATGATAGTCTGCAAATTCTTCTCCATTATCCTTCCCTTTCCTGTGCCTTTTCCAGCTTCTTCATCTGCCTGAACTCTACCCAAGCCATAACAACAGTAACTACTGCTGCCAGTCCATCAGCAATCGGTCCTGCATATAAGATTCCATCAATTTCCATAAGCAATGGCAGCACGATAACCAACGGAAGAAGAAACAGAATCTGTCTCGTCAATGACAGGAAAATACCTTTTACCGGTTTGCCAATAGAGGTAAAGAAAGTAGATGTGATCGGCTGCATGAAGTTCACCCAGGTAAAAAATAAGAATACCCTGAAATAACTGATTCCAAACTGATAATATTCAGGGGAGCCCTCACCAAACAGCCCAATGATCTGTCTGGGAATTAACTGGAACAATATAAACGAAATTACGGAGATACTGCCACCAGCCACAGATGCCAGCCAGTATGCCTTACGCACTCTGTCATATTGTCTGGCTCCATAGTTAAAACTCTCTATCGGCTGACTGCCCTGTCCGATTCCAATTACAATAGAGAAGAATACCTGATTCACTTTCATAACAATTCCTGCACAGGCGATGGGAATCGCTTCTCCATACACAGACAATGCTCCATAATGTTTCAGTGAATTATTCAATACAATCTGTACCACCATCATTGCCAACTGATTAAAGAAGGATGCTGCCCCGATCGATGCAATTTTACCCGTGTATTCCAGATTCACGATCAGATGTTTCTTCTCCAGAGGAACGGTCTTAAAATGATACAGATATCGGATCACAATGATTGCTGATATTACCTGACCGATCACCGTAGCCAGCGCTGCTCCTGCCATCCCCATCTGAAATACCATAACAAACAGCGCATCCAGAACTGTATTGATGATCGCACCAGTCAGGTTACAGATCATGGTCATTCGCGGATTACCGTCAGCACGGATCAGATGCCCACCGCCTATCGTCAACAGCAGAAAGGGGAACCCAAAAGCTGTAATGCGCACATATTCCTGCGCATATGGCAATACGTCCTGTGGTGCGCCAAAAAACCTGAGTAAAGGAGTCAGAAAAAGCTGTGTGATCAGGCACAATGCCAATCCGCACATAAACAGCATACTGACTGCATTGCCGATATAATATGCTGCCTTTTCTCTATTGCCTTCTCCCATTGTCAGGTTAAAGCAGGATGCACCGCCTATTCCAAATAATAATGCCAGCGCCAGACAGGAAGTGGTAAGTGGAAACGCTATGTTTGTTGCTGCATTTCCAAGTGTTCCTACTGCCTGTCCGATAAAAAGCTGGTCTACGATATTGTATAATGCACCTACCAGCATTGCTACAATGCTGGGTACTGCGAATTTTACCATTAATCCTGATACGGAATCTGTTCCAAGAGGATTATTTTGAGTCTGTTGTTTCATATTATAATACTGCCTTTCTCTTTTCTACTCACCTATCAATTATACTTCAAACGGATGATTTTTCCAAGGGGTAACTCTTGTTTCATTGCCTATTATCCCCTATAATATATCCTATACTTGCAGTTTAAGTAAGAAA
>ULWY01064833.1_pt1 | contig 29125 bp, 27 predicted proteins | sample 1960761 | NCBI WGS metagenome assembly ULWY01 (sample SAMEA4835824, study PRJEB28245) | human gut metagenome | biome: gut microbiome; material: fecal sample | place: Denmark | collected 2008 | reverse complement strand
ATAAATCTTGTTCAATTTGCACTTGCAATCTACCTTTTATTATCGAAGCTAACAAAGGTGAAATATTGACGCAGAGTGGCTTTTATGAGCCTATTATTTATTTGAAAGAAAGCTTTAAGAACTGTGATAATGCTATTTCTGTTAATGTAATGTTAGCTACTGAGTTAAAAAAATATAATTTGAAAGAGCGTTCTTTTCGTGCAAGAAGTTGTTTGGACAAGGTGTTGGTTGATTTACCAGACGAAATTGTTATCAAAGATTTTGATGTGCTTTTCAATCCGCAATATAAAATTGATGTGATTGTTACTTTGATTAATGCCTGTAGAAGAAAAAAATTTGCTGCAATATGGCCAGGAATTTACAAAAACGGTAAGTTAATATATGCAGAAGAAGGTTTTGCTGATTATAAAGTCTATGAAGTTAAAAATTACGATATTACTTGTGTGATCTAAGGAAGGGGTTTGTAATATGAAGTATTCTGATTTAATTAGCTTTAGCCCGATTGAGGATGTTATTCAGCTTACTACGGCTGATGATGCTAATCGTGCAAGAGAGTACGTAAAATCTTATGTGATGTCTGATACTATGGCTGAAAACTTAAAAAGCCCGGTGTTGGATCAGCTTCAGATGGACGAGGTTGTAGATAATAAGGGTGTACTTGTTGTCGGTAACTATGGTACTGGTAAATCGCACTTGATGAGTGTTATTTCTTCTGTTGCAAAGGATGCAGAATACCTTCAATACGTTCAGAACAAAAAGTTTGCCAAGGAGATGGAATGCATAGCCGGCAAGTTTGAAGTGCTCCGTATTGAGATTGGCGGCGTTACGATGTCGCTGCGAGAGATTTTATTTGGATTTATTGAAGATGATTTTGCCGCAAGAGGCATTGATTTTAAAATGCCTGATTTTGATACGGTCCGCGATAATAAAAAGCTTATCCGTGATATGATGCTTGCATTTTCAGCAAAGTATCCGGATAAAGGCTATATGATAGTTGTTGATGAGTTTTTGAGTTATCTGTCATCTCGTGATGAGCGTCAGATTGTTCTCGATTTAGAATTCTTCCGTGCACTTGGCGAAATGTGTTCTAAGAGCAAACTGCGCATTATTTGTGGTGTGCAGGAAAAAATTTTTGATAATCCTCGTTTCAGCTTTGTATCTGATACATTGAAGCATGTTTCAGATCGCTTTACACAGATTGTTATTACGAAAGAAGCGACATCATACGTTGTTTCTGAGCGTATTTTGAAAAAGACACTGGAGCAGAAGGCTCTGATTCGTAAGCATTTGGAAAAATTCTCAATGCTTTATACAGGTATGTCCTCTCGTATGGATGAGTTTGTAGATTTGTACCCAATACATCCATCTTATATTGATGTTTTTAATAAAATTTATCTGATTGAAAATCGCCACATTCTGAAAAATATTTCTATGACAATTCGTGATATCTTTAATCAAGATGTTCCTGAAACCGAACCTGGCATAATTTCTTTTGATAATTATTGGCCTGCAATAAAATCCAACGGCCTGCTTAAAAGCGATGTAACTATTAACCGTGTTGTTACAGCTAGCGGGCAATTAGAGGATATTATCAACCGTGCATTTCCTAAAGCAGTCTATAAGCCATTGGCGATTAAAATAATTTATGCTTTGAGCGTTCATCGATTGACAACAAATGGTCTTGATGTACATTTTGGTCTGACAGCGGAAAACTTGAAAGATGATCTTTGTCTGTTTCTCCCAATGCCGGAACAGGACGCGGACTTTCTGCTGGCTTTAATTAAGACTACGTTGAGAGATATCATGGCTACGGTATCCGGTCAGTTTATTATCTGCAACGATGCTAACAATCAGTATTATATTGATGTTGATAAGATTGTTGATTATGACGAGAAAATTAAGCAGAAGGCTTCTATTATGGCAGGCGGTGAACTGAATCGATATTTCTATCAGTTGATTTATAGCTGTCTTGATTGGGATGCAAAACAGTATGTTCCCGGATTTGAGATATATCAGCGCGATTTGAATTGGGACAGTCATAATATTTTCCGTGAAGGATATTTATTCCTCGGCTTGCCGGGAGAACGTAGTACAGCACAGCCAGAACGTGATTTTTATATTCACATTATGCCCCCATATAGTACGGCTGGTGTAACGGTGAAAAATTTGGAAGATGAAGTTTATTTCTTCTTCAAATCAACAGATGAATTTAAAGAAATACTTGGCTATTATTCTGCAGCAAATGCTCAGGCGGAAATCAGTGAAGGAAAAGATAAGGATGCTTATCTGAGTAAAGCGACCATGTATCGCAAAAAGTTGCTTAAATATCTGAGTGATAATAAAAATACCTGCTTTGATGTTCTGTACAAAGGTCAAAGACGCCAGCTTATTGAAATCCTGCGTGGTCGTTTTAACCGGGATATGGATTTCAAGGACACCGTTGATTTGGCGGCTTCCCTGTGCTTTGATGAGTATTTCTACGGCAAATATCCGGATTACCCTGTTATGAAAACTAAGGTAACCAGAAAAAATATGGCAGAAAATGTACGGCAGGCATTTGATTATTTTGCTGGTCGTAAAACGCAGACTGCAACCTTGATGCTTCAGAGCTTTGGTGTTCTGGATGGCGATAAGATTCGACCGGAAGCTTCTAAGTATGCAGCTTACTACATTGACCAGCTGAAGCAGTTGCCTCCGCAAGGTGTTATCAATTACTCGGATATTTTTGATGTGAAGTATGATGACCAGTACGAGGATAAGCATTTTAAGATCAACTATCTCTTTACACCGATTATCTTCCTGTCCATGGTATATGCAGGTTATGCAACGATGACTCTGCGCAATGGCACTGTTCTGAGTGCGTCGAATCTGGATACAGTGCCTCGCATTGGTGTCCTGGACTTGTATGAGTTCAAATATCTGGCACGTCCTGCGCAGATGGCAATGGCAGAACTGAAAAAGCTGTTTGAAGTGTTGAAAATCAATCCGGTCCTTTTGGATAATCCGAAAGATCGCGACGAAGGTGTAAGACAGCTGTTAGAGAAGGCTATGAATACAAGTAATGCGGCAGTTATTGCTTATCAGAAACTGAACAACGGCTTCGAGCTTTGGCACGAACCGTTGGTGGATTCTCAGCATCTGAATGCCATGCAGAAGGCGTGTGAGGCAGTAAAGGATGAATTCAGCAATTATTCCGCTCGCTTCAATACTCCGGCGAAGCTTAATAATTTCACCTTAACCTTTGAGGAAATTGATAAGCTGGCAGAGCAGATTGCACTGATAAAGGTGATTAAAGAGTTTTCAACCTTTAAAACGGAATGCACGAATAATGTTTCCTATGTGTGCAATATTGAGATAAGTGATATTGGTTCTAATCTTAAACAGAAGCTGGAAGCTGTAAAAGCTGAATTACGTTCTGCTCGTGATAGTATATTAACAGGTGTTTCCGGTGCAGCGGCAGCACAGAAGGTGAATATTGTTCTTGAAAAAGTAAAAGAAGAATATATTGATGTTTATTATGAAGAACATAAGAAAAAACGCCTTGATATTACTGACGCCAAACGTCGAGGGAAATTGCAGGAAAGCCTGGCATTGGCAAATCTGCGGAAGCTGCGTAGTATAGAAATTCTTTCTGCAGCAAAGCTTGTGGCGATAGAGCAGGACATGGCAAATTTAAAGGTATGTTATGAGCTTACGCCAACAGAATTGAAGAGTTCTCATATTTGTCCGCATTGCCATTATAGCCTTGGGGATAAGGCAGCAAATGTTGCAGGACAGCTGGATAATATTGAAATACGTATTGATGAGCTGGTGGAGGAATGGCAGCAAACTTTGTTGGATACTATTTCTGACACGATTGTTGCAAGTCAAAAAGAGTATCTGAATGCTGAACAGCAGAATGTTATTGATGAGTTTATTAAAACAGCATCTTTGCCGAAGCGAGTTGATGATTTCTTTATTAAGGCGATTAAGGAGTTGCTGAAGGGATTTGAGCCTGTTGTAATCGATGCCAAAGACTTAATGGATAAGCTGATGAAGCTGCCGCCTATGGATGAGAATGCATTTAAACAGAAGCTTAATGAACTGGTTGCAGACTATACTAAGGGTAAGGATGAAGGTAAGCTTCGTATTATTGTAAAATAATATAGATAAGAATTGGTAGAAAGCGAGGCGAGACATGTGCTGATGAATACATCGGAGTATCTCTCCATCATCGAAAATATCAAGAACGAGATTAAGGCTGCACAGTATCGCGCCGCAGTTCATGCTAATGCAGATATGCTGCTTCTATACCATGATATTGGCTGTGTAATCAATGAGCATAAAGCATGGGGCAACAAATTTGTAGATAACCTTGCTACGGATATTAGGATTGCTTTTCCAAAGAGCAAGGGATATTCCGTTCGCAATCTGAAATACATGGCAAAATTCGCCGAGACTTACCCGAATCGTGAATTTGTGCAGACGGTGTCTGCACAAATTCCTTGGTCTCATAATATTGCGATTTTAGAAAAGGTCAAAGACCATGAGCAGCGCGTGTGGTACATTCAAAAAACTGCTGAAAACGGATGGTCGCATAATGTTCTTGTGCATCAGATAGAAAGCGGCTTATATCAGCGACAGGTTCTGGCAGATAAGGTTACAAATTTTGAGCATCGGCTGCCCTCTCCTCAGAGCGAGCTAGCTGCGCAGACTATGAAGGACCCGTATGTGTTTGATTTCATTCCGTTTCGGGAAGACATGCTTGAACGGGATATTGAGCAGGCATTGGTGCGGGATGTGACTAAGCTTCTGTTAGAGCTTGGTACAGGTTTTGCGTTCTTGGGCAATCAGTATCATTTGAGCGTAGGCGGGGATGATTTCTACATTGACCTGTTGTTCTATAATTTGAATCTGCGCTGCTATGTTGTCATCGAACTGAAAACCGGGGAATTCAAGCCGGAATATGCGGGGCAATTGAATTTTTACCTGTCGGCAGTAGATGGCATATTAAAGAAAGAGCAGGATAATCCCTCCATCGGTCTGCTTTTGTGTAAGAGCAAGAACAACGTGGTGGCGGAATACTCCCTTAAGGATATTTCGAAGCCTATTGGCGTGAGTGAATACAAAGTAACCAGTAGCCTGCCTGATGATTTAGAAAAGCAGTTGCCGTCCGTTGAGGATATTCGGAAACGTATTAAGTAAAATTGTGCAGACGCCATCTGCACAATTATAATTGAAAGTGAGGAAACAGCGTGGAACGCAGAAAGCTGACTAAAGAAGATATAGATAAGGTGCGCAATATTGAAGGTTTTCCTATCGGTAGTGATGAGGATATTATTGCGCTTTCGGATGCGCCTTTTTATACGGCTTGCCCGAATCCGTTCATTGAGGATTTTATTAAGGAGTATGGTACTCCGTATGATGAAGCAACGGATGATTATCATAGGGAGCCGTTTGCTGCTGATGTAAGTGAAGGAAAAAGTGATGACATATATAATTATCATACATATCATACAAAGGTTCCTCCAAAAGCAATTTTAAAATACATTTTACATTATACAAATCCTGGAGATGTTATTTATGATGCTTTTTGCGGTAGCGGTATGACTGGAGTAGCTGCTGCAATGTCAAGTATAAATGAATATACAAATTATAGTTCCCTGACTGGACGAAGATTTTGTGTGTTGAGTGATATTTCTGTTGCCGCTACATTTATAGCACAAGGTTACAACTACCCAAAGAAAAATTCGCAAATAAGAGAGGTAGCAGAGAGGTGCTTGGATTGGCTAAAAAAGGATTTTGGATGGGCTTATGAGACGAATCATACTGAGAGTAATCAACTCACCATTGAACCTATGAAAGGCGAGATAAACTATACAGTTTGGAGTGATGTTGTATTATGTCCGCATTGTGGACACGAACTATGTTTCTATAAAATTGGCATTGATAGTAAAACTGGTCACAAGAAGGGAAGCGAAATCACTTGCCCTCATTGTAATTTTGTTGGTAAAATTTCTGCCTATGATAAAGCAAAGACAGTGATATTTGATGAAATAATGGGTGCAACAATTGAAGTAGTTAAAGAAGAACCTGTGTTGATTAATTATACATATGGCGGAAAGAAGTATAATAAAGTACCAGATGCAGATGATATAGCTTTACTTGAAAAGATAAAAGGAATATCAATTAAAGAATGGTTTCCTAAAGATGAAATTAAAGATGGCTTTAATACTAGTCAGCCGAAAAAGTCGCATTTAATTACACGAATGGACTTGTTTTACGAAAAAAGAAGTTTGATAGCATTTGCTAAACTTTGGGATTATATAGAAAAAAATCAAACCGAGTATAAAAATATTCTTAAGTTTTGGTTACAAACTGTATCTGTTGGATTTACCAAAACCAACAGATACTTCAGCAGTTCTTTTTCGCAGGTAAATAGATATATTAAAGGAACTCTATATATAGCGGCTACACGTTCAGAAGTTTCTCCATGGTACGCACTTTCTGGAAAAGCTAAAAAATTAAGTAAATTAATTAAAAACCCAAACTGTTTTATTGCGTGTATGTCATCAGAAAAAAGTTTAATTCCAGATAATTCTATAGACTATATATTTATTGATCCTCCCTTTGGTTCCAATATAATGTATTCTGATTTAAATGTTATTTGGGAAGCTTGGCTGAAAGTTCATACTCAAAGTAATAATGAAGCTATTATAAATAATATTGAATCTAAGGATGATGTTTTTTACAAAGGTATGATGTTGAAGGTTTTACAAGATTGTTATAGAGTGTTGAAACCAAATCGTTGGATAACTATTGAGTTTCATAATTCCCAAAACAAAGTTTGGAATATCCTTCAAAATGCTATTGGTCAGGCTGGGTTTGTAGTAGCTGATGTGAGAATTCTTGACAAACAAGTTCAAACGATGAAGCAGTATTCAACAAAGAATTCTGTTGATAAAGATTTAGTTATCTCAGCTTATAAACCTAAAGAAAGTTTTACTAGGATTTTTACAGCAAGTACCGGTTCATCTGAATCAGCATGGTCCTTTGTACGACAGCATCTTGAAAAGCTTCCAGTAGTTGTAGATGCAAATGGAGATGGCAAGATTGACATTCTTGCCGAGCGCCAAGCTTACCTGCTCTTTGACCGTATGGTCGCCTACCACATCATGCAGGGTATTCCTGTACCGCTTGATGCCACCGACTTTTACCGCGGTTTGGACGAGAAATTCTTAAAACGCGATAATATGTATTTCCTGCCGGATCAGGTAAATGAGTACGATGCTGCCCGTATTAAGAGTGATGTAGAAAATGTACAGTTTGATTTGTTTGTAACAAACGAAAAATCTGCTATTTCCTGGCTCTATCAGCAATTAGACGAAAAGATTTGCGGTCCGCAGACCTATGCAGAGCTTCAACCGAAGTTTATGCAGGAAGTCAAGACTGTAGACAAATATGAGCAGATGCCGGAGTTGGCTGTATTGTTGGAAGAAAACTTCCTGCAGGATGAAAACGGACGCTGGTACATTCCGGATGTTACCAAGGAAGGAGATTTACTTAAGCTGCGCGAGAAAAATCTGTGGAAGGAATTTGAAGGCTATATGAACAGCAGGGGCAAGCTGAAGCTGTTCCGCTCGGAGGCTATCCGTGTTGGGTTCTCACGTTTGTGGAAGGAGAAGAATTATAAGGCAATTGTTGATATTGCAGAACGTTTGCCGGAGAAAATTGTTCAAGAGGATCCTAACCTGCTGATGTATTACGATATTAGTTTGGGAAGAGTGTAAAGGAAGTATTATCTATGAAAAAAGCTTTGCTTGTTGGTATAAACGACTATAAAAGTTGTCCATTAAGCGGATGCATAAATGATGCTAAAGCTGTAGAATCCGCAATTTCGAGGAATGAAGATGGGACAGTAAATTTTTCCGTTAAGACTATGTTTGATGTTCAAACAAAAGGTTGTTTAAGAAATGCTGTTGAAGACTGTTTTTCTGGTGACATAGATATTGCGTTGTTTTATTTTTCTGGACATGGTTATATTGACAGCATTGGGGGGTATCTTGTAACACCAGATTTTACTAATGGTGATTTTGGCTTATCCATGCAGGAGTTATTGACAATTGTTAATAACTCAAGATGTAAGAACAAGGTGGTTATTTTAGATTGCTGTCATTCTGGAATGATTGGTAATATGCAAATTGGAAATCAGAATACTGCAGTAATATCAGAAGGTGTAACATTACTAACAGCTAGTAAGAAAGATGAGTTATCTGTTGAAGTAAATGGTCATGGAGTGTTTACTTCTTTACTTATTGATGCATTGAATGGCGGAGCTGCTGACTTGCTCGGAAATATCACATTGGGTGGTATATATGCGTTTATTGATAAATCATTGGGACCGTGGGATCAGCGGCCTGTTTTCAAAACAAATGTAACTTCATTTTCACCTATTAAAACGGTTATTCCTCCTGTTTCAATTGATGTTTTGAGATTTATAGGAGAATTATTCTCTGACCCAAATGTAAACTATGCATTGAATCCATCTTTTGAATATACGAATGATCCTAATGTGAAACATGATATTATTAAACCATATGCAGACCAAAACAATACTGAAATATTCAAAAAGATTCAGAAATTGGAAAGTGTTGGCATCATTATACCAAATGGTACGTCACATATGTATTATGCAGCTATGGATTCCAAGAGTTGTAAATTGACAGCTACAGGAAAATACTACTGGTCATTATTTAAGAAAGATTTAATCTGAAAGGAAAATTTATAAAATGACAAAGAAAAGAACTTTTATCAGCTTTGATTATGACTACGATCTGAATTTAAAAAACCTTCTTGTTGGACAAGCCAAGAATGACGATTCTCCATTTGAAATAACAGATATGTCAATTAAGAATCCAATTATTGATGAAGACTGGAAAAAGAGTGCTCGTAGAAGAATAAAGGGATGTGATGTGGTGGTAGTTATTTGTGGAGAGCATACAGATACAGCAACTGGTGTATCCGCGGAATTACATATTGCTCAAGATGAGAGTATAAGTTACTTCCTGCTTAAAGGGTATAGCTATAAAACTTGTTATAAGCCAAAAGCTGCAAAAGCTAGCGACAAAATTTATAAATGGACATGGGATAACTTGAAGTTGCTAATTAACGGTGCGCGGTAATAGACGAGGATTGAAAATGTTAAACACAGGTGATTTCGTTTTTGACATAATAGAAAAGGCAAATGTAAAGATTTTAGAGAAAATCGAAGTATGGGGCTATGTCTCCTATAAAGTCTTCAATCCGTCTACAGGACGTGTATATAAGGCAACTGAGGAGCAGTTAAGCTCAACCGGCAGCAACACGCAATACGATGAAAACTACCTGCGCTATGTTGTACTGCTTTCTAAAATCAAAAACGAAACAGCCGACGGCTTTCTTTCTTCCTTAGCCAGCGGCATCATCCCTTTGCCACATCAGCTTCATGTACTGAACCGTGCCATGGAAAACAATAATATCCGTTATATTTTGGCGGATGAAGTTGGTCTTGGTAAAACAATCGAAGCCGGTATGATTATTCGCGAATTAAAAAGCCGTGGCCTTGTAAGCAGAATTTTAGTCGTTTGCCCGACCGGTTTGGTTACTCAATGGTCCTCTGAAATGCAGGAGAAGTTCCACGAAAAATTCCAAGTAGTTCTGCCTTCGGATTATGATACAATTCGTCGTCTGACTGATAACGAAGATGTTTATGGTCAGTTTGATCAGGTTATTTCTCCGATGGATTCCATTAAACCGATTGAAAAGCATGCAGGCTGGAGCCAGGAAAAAGTTGAACAATATAACAAAGAGCGTATATATTCCATCATCAACAGTGGATGGGATTTAATAATTATAGATGAGGCTCATCGTGTGGCAGGTTCTTCCGGTGAAGTTGCTCGTTATAAATTGGGTAATTTACTGTCGCAGGCCAGTCCTTATTTATTGTTGCTTTCTGCAACGCCGCATAACGGAAAAACAGAGCCTTTCTTGCGTTTGATACGATTATTGGATGCAGAGCTTTTCCCGAATGCAAAGTCTATTGTTCGTGAACAGGTTGCACCGTTTCTTATCAGGACAGAAAAACGTGAGGCGATAGATAATAACGGCAATCTTCTGTTCAAAAAGCGTCTAACTCATCTGGTGACAATTTCGTGGGATGAACGTAATGGTTTGCAACGGGAATTGTATGAGATGGTTAGCGCCTATGTTGCAAAGACCTATAATAAAGCTTTGCGTAATCGTAAGAAAAACATGTGCATGATTTTTCTTCTCATCATTATGCAGCGTATGGTTACAAGCAGTACAGCAGCAATTCGCCAAAGTTTGGAACGCAGATTAAATGTTCTTCTGGAGCAGAGTACATATATTGGGAATCTGAAAGAGGAAGATTTAGATGAACTGAATATTGAAGATGGTGTTGAAGATGCAATAAAAGCAGTTTCGCTGAATATGGAGCAGGAAATAGAGGAACTGAAACAAATCATATCTTTGGCAAAGCAGGCGCAATTTCAAAATCAAGATGCCAAGGTAGAGCCTCTGTTAAATGAAATTGATGCTATTCTGAGCGAGGATCGTACGCAAAAGGTAATTGTTTTTACGGAATTCGTTGCTACGCAAGCTTATTTACAAGAGTTGCTTACAAAAAGAGGCTATTCTGTAACCATTTTAAATGGTGGCATGAGTATTGATGAGAGAAATGCTGCTATGCAGGAATTTAAAAATAGTACCGGTATTTTTATTTCCACAGATGCCGGCGGTGAAGGCTTGAACCTGCAGTTTGCCAATATTATTATAAATTATGATTTGCCTTGGAATCCTATGAAAATTGAACAGCGTTGTGGTCGTGTTGACCGTATTGGTCAGCAGCGAGATGTTCATATTTATAATTTTATCTTAGGTGAAACCGTAGAAAATCGAGTTCGTGAAGTTTTGGAGGAAAAGCTTTCCGTCATATTTAAAGAAATGGGTGTCGATAAATTTTCTGATGTCTTGGACAGCGAAGTAGCAGAATGTGATTTTACTGATGTTTATATACGCTCTATTGGAAATGCATCACAGGTTGAAAAGAATCTATATCCGATTGAAGCTGAGATGAAACAGCAACTTAAGAACGCACAGAAATATAAAGATGTGATTCGGGAAGATAAGGACTTAACAAAACTTGTCGGAACGGAATCAAATTTTGATGTGGAAAGTGCACTTCGTATGATGCTTACATATTATGAATGCTGGAAGGGACGAAATCCTTGTCTGATTGACAGAATAAGCATTGCGGATGAAGAAATTACACATCACCTGAAAGCAGAGCTTGTGCAGAATAGAACTGAACCGATTATGTCAATTCAGATAGATAATTTCCCTAATGAGGAAGGATATTTCATGCTTTGGGAATTATCAATTTCTGAACAGGAAAGCGGAAAACGTATTATACCTATTTTTATTAACAGTGCTATGGTTCTTCGTCCTATGGCAGGAAAAAGAATTATGGATGTCTTTCTTGATGGAAACAGTAAACTGAAGGTATCTTCTGTATTAAATGTTGATGCTAATATTTATACGCAGCTTGAGCAAACCTGCATGGAATTTGCTTATGATACTTTTATTAAATTAAAAGAAAAACAGTTACAGCAGAATGATGAGAGCTTTAAGAAGCATATGTATGCTTTGCAGCTCAGAGCGGAAGCTGCTGAGCAGATTGGCATTGAGAATATCCGTAGAAGCCGATTGCAAAAGCTTCAAAAAGAAAAATCAGAAATAGAAGCTCAGTACAAAAAAGGCTCACAGTTATATCCGGAGTTTCGGCTGATTATGATGGCGAGATTGGAAGTGTAGAAAATGTTCGGAGAATATGTATTTGAAAAAACATCTGCACAGTATGCAAGTAAATTATTGCTAGTTGATGTTGATGATTTTGAAGAAAAGACAAATTACAGCTCGGTTTTCAAAGAACATGGCTTCAAATTTATTGCTTATTCAGATGATCTGCAATTCCGGATTAATCATACAAATGATTTGGATAGTGAGAAAAAGCTTGTCATTATGGTTCATCCAGGCGATTATGTTCCGTATGATATACAGAAAAAATGTCGCAAGGAGATAGTTTCGTTTGCTTCTCTGTATCCTAAATTAAATAGTGATGGTTTGCGCGAACACAAAGACTTGAATTTAGAACTGCTTACTTTAGCTTATCGGGATGATTTTGAAACCTACTATGAGCGGAAAGAAACGGAATTATTTTTGCGCCTCAAAATGTATGCAGAAAAAAATGTGAAAGCTTATTTGCAAAGATTGTATGATAGTGTATTGCATCAAACTGAAAAGGTTGAGAATTATACCGCATGGTTTGAAATTGCTGAGAAAAAGGCAATGATTGATGTGATCGCAACAGAGCATGATATTAATATTGATACTACTGAATTAAACAAGGCTTTTTGTGCTTATGCAATGAAAAATTTTGGTAAGCTTTCTTCAGAAATAAGTTTATCATCGCCTGTTCTGGTTAGCGGTGTAATGGATTATATTCATGACAATAGTGACAAAGCAGTTGTTATTGTCATGGATGGCATGTCGGAATTTGATTGGGAAATATTGAAAAGATCGTTTGAAGGCATTTGTTATCGTCAAAGCGCTGTTTTTGCCATGATTCCGTCTACGACATCTATTTCCCGCCAATGTTTACTGAGTGGTAAATATCCGAGTCAACTTATTGAACCATGGAAGCAAAGTAAGGAAAAAAATGAGTTTTACGCTTGTGCAAGAAAATATGGATATAAAGATAATCAAATTGCTTATGAGCGAGGGTATGATGTTTCATTTTCACCTTTGATTAAATGTGGTGCAGTGATAATTTTGGATATTGATGAGCTTGTACACGCACAGTGTCAGGAGCGAATGGGAATGTTAAACGACGATACTGTACTAATGAGGCAAGGTAAGTTGGCGAATTTGACAAAAAGACTGCTTAGCAGTGGTTTCGATGTTTATATAACAGCTGATCACGGAAATACGCTTAGCAAAGGCCTTGGTCGTTTAACTGGTTCCGGCGTTGAAATCGAAACGAGAAGCCACAAGATGGCAGTGCTTAAAGATTACGCTGATAAAAATAGCTTAATTGAACGTTACGGTCTTTTGGAGTATCCTAAATACTACTTGCCTAAGGAATATGGTTATTTGATTTGTGATGTCGGCTATTCGTTGGATATAAAAGATGAAAGTGTAATGACGCATGGAGGAATTTCGCTTGATGAAGTTGTAGTTCCGTTTATAATTGCGAGAGCGGAGGATTATCATGGCTAAAATGGTAGGATTGTCAAGGAAACTAAGATTGCCTTGGCTAAAATATACGGTTGATTTAGTAGCAACAGGAATGGAGGAATCAGAGATTAAAGATAAAATTAATGAATATCTTAGTTTCGAGATTCAAAGTCCGACGGTATTGCGTAAAACAAGAGAGATATTAATGAATATTTGGGTTTATGAAAATCAGTATACTCTGGATTTGAAAGATGAAGCAATTAGATTACTAAAGAAATATCCCGAATATGCAGTGTGTATAAACTGGTGTATGATGTTGGCTGCTTATCCTGTATTTATCGATATGTGTAAGCTTATTGGTAAAATGTCTGAATTTGAAGATGAAATTACTTTTGCTCAGTTAAAAAATAAATTGTTTGATGAGTGGGGTGAACGAGCTACTTTATATCATTCTATTGATAAGCTGATAGCAACTTTGAAGGAATTCGAAGTACTGCATTGTGACAAACCGGGAAAATATCATATTAATAAAACTGTTGTTAACAATGAAGAAGTAAGCAAATTTATGCTTTTGGCAGTGATGAAAATAGACGATAGTGGATATTATTCGTTTCAGGAACTAAATGCGTTGGTATATTTATTTCCTTTTATATATAGTGTAGAAAAGGAAACGATTTTATCCGACAAGAGATTCTCTATCAGTTCGTTTGGTGGCGAGCTTTCGGTATCTTTACTTGACATGAATTTATAATAGATACACAAAGAGCTGCCTGCAATTTCTTCCTCCGCCATCTATGCTATAATAATATGTAGAAAAACCAACGTTAGGAGCGATTATCATGAAATACGTTGCCTGTTACGGCGATTCTCTGGTGCAGGGCTTTCCCTTCGGCCCACGCTATTCCTGGACCGCTCAGGTGGAAAAGCTTACGCAGATTAAAATGCTCAATTACGGCGTCTGCGGTGACTGCTGCGATGATATCATCTACCGCATGCGCCAATACGCACTGCCGGAATATGTGCAGCACGTTATCTTCCTCGGCGGTGCCAACGACATCCTGCAGGGACGGTGCATTGAGGATATCAGCCGCGATTACAAGCGTGTGCTTGAGTGGTGCGAGGAGAAGCAGTACAGCCTGTGCGTAGTGCTGCCGTTCATCAGTACGGAGCAGGCGCTCAACCGTCAGCTGCTGAACCTGCGGCAGGAGGCAGAGCATATCTGCGGCGGTAAGGCCTTCCTGCTAGATTTGCAGCCTGCTATCGGCCTGGACGCCGGGGCACGCTTTAAGGCCTATGTTGACGGCATTCATCCCAAATCCCAGACGTATGAGGCGATGGGAAGCTACGCAGCGCCGCTGATTTGGAAGTGGCTGAAGGAAGAAAAAGAGGCTTAGAAAATTTTTAAAGGTGACAAGTAAAAATACTTGACAAGCATCGCTTTATGCTTTATACTTACATAGTCGACTAAATTTCGAGAGGGATAAAAATGTCAGCAGAAGAAATTTTTGCGCAGCGTATGCGCTTAGGCAGGCTCTTTGATATTTACGGCGGTCTTCTGACAGCTAAGCAGAAGCAATGCCTGGGACTGTATTTCTATGACGACTTGTCTCTGAGTGAGATTTCGGAGGAGTTGGGCGTTTCGCGTCAGGCTGTCCACGACCTGCTCAAGCGTGTTGAGCAGCTGCTAGAACGATATGAAGCATCACTGAAGGTGCTGAGCCGCGAGGAGGAGCTGCATGCTAAGCTGCAGCAGGCAATAGATTTGCTGGCAACTCCGGAGGAGGCAAAAAAAGACGAGGCCGTGCAAATGCTGAAAGAGCTTTGCAGTGAAGGTAGGTAGATAGAATGGCATTTGAAAGTTTATCTGAAAGATTACAAAATGCATTAAAGATGTTCCGCGGCAACGGCAAGCTGACTGAGGAAGATTTAAAGGCTCCTATGCGCGAAGTGCGTATGGCGCTTTTGGAGGCCGACGTTAACTTCAAGGTTGTTAAGGACTTTGTAGCCAAGGTTAAAGAGCGCGCTGTTGGTGAAGCGATCGGCGAAGGCCTGAATCCGCATCAGCAGATTATCAAGATTGTAAATGAAGAGCTGATTGAGCTTTTGGGCGGTACCCAAAGCAAGCTCACTGTTGCTCCCAAACCGCCGACAGTTATCATGCTGGTTGGTCTGCAGGGCGCAGGTAAAACTACTACCGCCGGTAAGCTGGCCAACTACCTGAAGCGCAAGCACAAAAAACCGCTTCTGGTTGCAGGCGACGTTTACCGTCCTGCTGCTATTACCCAGCTGCAGGTTTTGGGCGAACAGCTGAATGTGCCGGTATTTACTCTGGGCGATAAGGTTTCTCCTGTAGAAATTGCCCAAAAAGCCATGGAAAAGGCGCATAGCCTGGCATGCGATACGGTAATCATCGATACCGCAGGCCGCTTACATATAAATGAAGAGCTGATGGAGGAGCTGCGCAACATTAAGGGCGCTGTTCATCCTCAGGAAATTCTGCTGGTTGTAGATGCTATGACCGGTCAGGACGCAGTAACTGTTGCCGAGAGTTTTGACAAGGAATTGGGCATTGACGGCCTGATTGTTACCAAGCTCGATGGTGATGCCCGCGGTGGTGCGGTGCTTTCCGTAAAGGCTGTTACCGGCAAGCCGGTTAAATTAATCGGTCTTGGCGAAAAGCTGGATGCTTTGGAGCCTTTCCATCCGGATCGTATGGCTTCACGTATCCTGGGCATGGGCGATATCCTGACTCTGGTAGAAAAAATCCAGTCTACAACAGACCTCGCCAAGGCTCTGGAGATGGAGAAAAAGCTGCGTAAGGACGAATTCACCTTAGAGCAGTTCCTGGACCAGATGCAGCAGGTTAAAAAGCTGGGTTCTCTGGAAACCATCTTAGGCTTAATCCCCGGTATGGGCGGCATCAGCCAAAAGCTGAAGGAAGCTAATGTGGACGAAAAAGAATTCGACCGCATCGAAGCAATCATCCGCTCCATGACCAAGAAGGAAAGACAAAAACCCGAAATCATCAACGGCAGCCGTCGTAAACGTATCGCTGCAGGCTGCGGCATGCGTGTACAGGATGTCAACAAGCTTCTGAAAAACTTCGAAGAAAGCAAGAAGATGATGAAGCGTATGCAGGGTATGGCAAAGTTTGCTTCCAAGGGCGGCTTCAAGCTGCCGTTTGGCAGATAATAAATGAAAAGTTCCATGTTGTGAGATATTAATTTAAGGAGGTGAAAATCAACATGGCAGTTAAAATCCGTTTAAAACGTATGGGCGCTAAAAAAGCTCCTTTCTATCGTATTGTTGTTGCAGACGCTCGTTCTCCTCGTGATGGTCGTTTCATCGAATCCATCGGTTACTACGATTCCACCGTTCAACCGGCTAGCGTAAAAATCGATGCTGAGAAAGCTATCGACTGGATGAACAAAGGCGCTCAACCGACCGATACCGTTAAAAACCTGTTCAGCAAGGATGGTATCATGAAAAAATTTGCTGAAGCTAAAGCAGCAAAATAATTTGAGGGGGCGTGATCTACATGAAGGAATTGGTAGAAGTTATGGCCAAATCTCTTGTAAATGATCCCTCTGCAGTAGTAGTGGAGGAGGAGACCACCGGTACAACAACGGTGCTTCGCCTCCATGTTGCTTCTGAAGATATGGGTAAGGTTATTGGAAAACAGGGCCGTATCGCAAAAGCTATCAGAACTGTTATGAAAGCAGTAGCAACCCGTGAAAATGTGAAAGTCATTGTCGAAATTATTTGATTGAGGATGGTATATCGCTATGGATAAAATGATCGTTAGGGTTCCCGTCGCTGTTAAAGCAAAAGTTACTGAAGATTTAAAGTTGAAAATTGTTGGAGATCTCCAAAATACCATAAAGAATATGGAGCTTGATCTGGAGCAATTCGAGTTCCAGGCTAAAAAAGCATTGCATCAGGCTGCCAGCGATTTGAGCGTGCTTCCGGCTTTGCGCGAACAAATTGACATCGAAAGAAATAAGCGTACTGCTGCCAAACAAGAAGCAGAGGCTAAGCTGAAAAGAGCGGAAGCTCTGGAGCTGGGCGCTGAAATTGGTCATGGTACCCTGGAGCGTACTGTAGAAATTACTGTAGGCACCAATATCGATACCCTGATGGGCGCAGAAATCCTTACCGAAGATGGTAAGATTATCGCTTTCCGCGAATAATCCATGGAAAACCAAATAGTTATTGGCAAAATTGTCGCTCCGCACGGTGTGCGGGGCGATATTCGTATATTGCCGTTAACCGATAAGCCGGAACAATTTTTAGACTTGGATTATCTGCTGCTGCCGGACGGTCGCAAGCTGACCGTGAAAGCAGCACGCTTTCATAAAAGAATGGTGCTGGTGACTACTGCCGAAATCAAAAGCATGAACGAGTCCGAGCTGCTGCGCGGTATGGAGGTAAGCATTAACGCTGAGGACCTGCCGGAGCTGGAGGAAGGACGCTTTTATGTTGCCGACCTTATCGGCCTGCCTGTTTATGACGAGCAGGGCGAGCAAATCGGCACCTTTAAGGACGCACTGAGCACAGGCAGCAATGATGTTTATGTTATCGCTGTCCCCGGACAGAAGGATTACCTGCTGCCGGCACTGAAGAAATATGTCAAGGAAATCAATCTGGCAGAAAAGCGCATTGTTGTAGAGCTGCCTGAGTGGGTTGAGGCAGAATGAAGTTTTTATTTGTAACCTTATTTCCTGAACAAATTGAGCAGGCCGCGAGCCACAGTATTCTGCAGCGCGCTGCCTCCAAGGGCCTGATTGAGGTGAGCTGCATCAATCCGCGCGATTTTACGCATGACGTGCATCGCACGGTGGATGATTCTCCCTTCGGCGGCGGTGCCGGCATGGTGCTGAAGCCTGAGCCGATGGTGGCTGCCATCCGCAAGGCGAAGGAGCAACTGCCCAACGCCCGCGTTATTGCCATGTGCCCGGGAGGACGCACGCTCAAACAGAGCATCGTCGAAGAATATGCCCACAGCGGACAGGATTTTATCTTCGTCTGCGGTCATTATGAGGGCTTTGACGAGCGCATCTTCCATTGGGTAGATGAAAAGCTGTCTATCGGCGATTACGTGCTCACCGGCGGCGAGATGCCTGCCATCATCGTGATGGATGCAATTTCCCGCTTTATTCCCGGCGTACTGGGTAAGATTGAAAGTGCGGAGGAGGATTCCTTCAGCACAGGACTTTTGGAATATCCGCAGTACACGCGTCCGGTGAACTTTGAGGGCATGGAGGTGCCTGAGGTGCTGCGCAGCGGCAACCATGCGCTGATTAACAGCTGGCGCCTGAAGCAGTCGCTCAAGGCAACGCTCGCTTTGCGTCCCGACCTTTTGAGTGCGGAGCAGAAGGAGCTTTTGACAGGCCGCTTGCCCTATAAAATGAAAAAATCGGAGCGCCGCTTCTATGAGGAGCTGCGTGCCGAAATAGCTGCCGAGCAGAAAAAACACGCAAGCGCCGAGGTGAAGGAGGATGAGGCGAATGGCTGATTTATATGTTGGCCTGGTCCATTATCCTATCTATAACAAGCGCATGAACGTTATCGCCGGCGCGGTGACTAACTTTGATATCCACGATATTTCGCGTACCTGCCGCACCTACAATGTGCAGGGCTATTACATCATCCACCCGCTGGAGGTCCAGAAGCAGATTATCGACAAGATACTCTCCTACTGGCAGGAGGGCTATGGCAAGGTGTATAACCCCGACCGTGCTGACGCGCTGAGCCGCGTGCTGTGGCAGCCTGATATCGCAAGTGCGGTGCAGACGATAGCAGAGCGCACCGGCAAGCAGCCTTACGTTGTCACTACGGACGCACGCGTTTATCCCAACACCGTTTCCTACAGCTTTATGCGCAAGCAGCTGCAGGAGGGTGACAGACCGGTGCTGCTTTTGTTCGGCACAGGCTTTGGCATCGAGGCGGAAACTATGGCCAAATTTGATTATATTCTGGAGCCTGTTTACGGCCCCTGTGACTATAATCATCTTTGCGTGCGCAGTGCCGCAGCCATTATTCTGGACAGGCTTGCAGGCGAGGCCTGGTGGGAAAAAAATTAAAGAAAAATGCAAGAAATTATACACTTTTCTCTTGCATAAATTGTTTGTCTATGATACAATTTACGTTGTGTAATACGGACGGTCCGCTGTGGAGTTCGCACATGAACGTCTATGATTTAGGAGGAAACTATGAACATTATTGAAGTACTGGAACAAGAACAACTTCGTTCCGACATCCCTGAGTTTAAAGCAGGCGACACCGTTAAAGTTTATTGCAAAATCGTCGAGGGTACCCGCGAGCGCGTTCAGCTGTTTGAAGGCGTTGTAATTTCCCGCAGTGGCTCCGGCGTTCGTGAAAACTTCACCGTTCGTCGTATTTCTTACGGCATTGGCGTAGAAAGAACTTTCCCGGTTCACAGCCCGCGTATTGAGAAAATCGTTGTAGCACGCGTTGGTATCGTTCGCCGTGCTAAACTGTATTATCTGCGCAAACTGACTGGTAAAGCTGCTCGTATCAGAGAAAAACGCTAATCAATCTTTGTTTATAGTAAAAGGGACTGTAGTAGTACGGTCCCTTTTATTACGTTATGAAGCATTTATGCTTTAAAATAAAGCAATTTTACAATTATGTCATAACTGAAGCTGCAATCTATGCTACAATATATCTATATTATTGTAGTTAAAAATCCGGCCTGTGCCGGCAATAGAGAGGAGGCTCATTAGTTGAGCAAGAAAAGTGAAACCTCCTGGCAGGATTCTGCCAGTGACTGGCTTGTTTCGATTATTATTGCGGTTGCACTCGCATTCTGCATCCGCACCTTTTTGGTAGAGCCTTATATGGTAGAAGGCTCCTCTATGTATCCTACTTTGGTAAACCATGAGCGTCTTGTCGTTGATAAGCTGAGCTACTTTGTTACCGACCCGAAGAAGGGCGAAATCGTAGTTTTCCGCTTCCCCAAGGATCAGACGCGTGACTTTATCAAGCGTGTTATCGCAGTTGGCGGTGACACTGTGGAGATGCAGCAGGGCAAGGTATTCGTCAACGGCAAGCAGCTGAACGAAACCTATATCTACCACAATGACCCGAAGGGCAAAAATATTTCCGATTACCGCAAGGTAGTTGTTCCCAAGGATACCATCTTTGTATTAGGTGATAATCGTAATAACTCTGAGGACAGCCGTTTTGCCGATGTTGGCTTTGTGCCGCTGAAGCTTGTTAAGGGACGTGCGCTGGTTGCCTTCTGGCCGCTGGACAAGATGCGTGTGCTGAAGGCTGATACGGGTATGGGCGAATGATGCTGGAGGATTTTAAGATTCAGTGGTTCCCCGGCCATATGACAAAGGCGAAGCGCATGATGGAAAGCCAGATTAAGCTGGTTGACGTTGTTGTGGAGATGCTGGACGCACGTATTCCGCGCTCCAGTACCAACCCCATGCTGCAGGATATCCTTGGCAGCAAGCCGAAGGTTATCGCACTGAACAAGATTGATATGGCAGACAAGGCCCAGACTGATGTGTGGCTGGAAAAAATCAAGCATAGCGGTCTGCCTGTGTGCAAGATTGACTGCGCTACCGGTAAGGGCGTTAAGCAGCTTATCAGTGCAGTTCAGCTGGCTGCGAAGCCGGTGATTGATAAATGGCTGAAGAAGGGCGTGCGCAACCGTCCCGTCCGCGTTATGATTGTAGGTATTCCGAACGTCGGCAAGTCTACCCTGATTAACCGCCTCGTAGGCAAGAACAAGGTGATGGCTGCCGATAAGCCGGGTGTAACACGCGGACAGCAGTGGGTAACGATTGCCAAGGGCTTAGAGCTTTTGGATACGCCGGGTGTGCTGTGGCCTAAGTTTGAGGACCCGTCAGTGGGCTTTGCGCTTGCTGTTACCGGTGCCATCAAGGAGGATGTATTCGACAGGGAGCAGGCCGTAGAGCTGCTGCTTGATCTGTTGATACGCAAATATCCTCAGGATTTGCAAACTAAATATGCAGTAAGCCTCGAGCAGGGTGATGATGTTAACGCCGTTATGGCGAAGATTGCCGTTGCCAGAGGTTGTCTGAAGTCTGGTGGACAGCTTGACATCGATAAGGTGGTTCAGCTTGTACTCAGAGACTTCCGAGCAGGACGTTTAGGGCGGTTTACAATCGACGAGCCTTGATTTGTCGTGCCATAAAAACCGCCGTAGGGCGGTTTTTCTTTATGCAGAAATAAATGTTAAGGGGGATACAGAAGATGAATATTAGCGAAATCAAGGAGCTGCTGGCAGGCACGCCGACGGCGGAGCAGCTGGCGACACTGGCAGCAGACGAGCGCAAGGGAGTACAAAAGCTGCTGGCAGCATACAACAAGCGTCTGGAGAAGGCGGCGGCGGAGAAGGAGCGCTTCACGGCGATGCTGAAATTGGAACGCGAGCTGTACGCCGAAGGCTGCGAGCTGATTGCCGGCGTAGATGAGGCAGGACGCGGACCTTTGGCAGGACCGCTGGTTATCGCTGCCGTTATTCTGCCCAAGGATGTGTTTATCAGCGGACTGAACGATTCCAAGCAGCTTTCCGCTGCTAAGCGCGATATGCTGTATAACGAGGTTATGGCCAAGGCGCTGGATATCGAGGTAAACATCGTCAGCGTCAGCAATATTGATGAGCTGAATATCTATGCCGCAACGCAGCAGGGCATGGCGCAGGTGCTGGAAAACCTGCACTGCAAGCCGCAGGCAGCGCTGATTGACGCAATGCCGGTGAAGGTTCCCGATATGAAGATTGAATCCGTGGTGCACGGTGATGCGCTGAGCGCATCTATTGCCGCTGCCTCTATTATTGCGAAGGTTACCCGTGACCGCATCATGGAGCGCCTTGATCTTGTTTATCCTGCCTACGGCTTTGCGCATAACAAGGGCTATGGCAGTGGCGCACATATGCAGGCTGTGAGCGAGCAGGGAGCCACGCGCTGGCACCGCCGCAGCTTTGAGCCTGTGAAGAGCATGCAGCTGCCGCCAGTGGCTGCTGAGGAAAATATCCTCTATGCTCCGCAGACTGATAACTATGAGTACCCCGTCGAGGAGTAGTCTTGGGAAGTACGGCGAAGATTTTGCCTGCCGCTATCTGCAAAATATGGGTTATAAAATATTGACCCGCAACTTTCGCTGTCACCGTTATGGTGAAATTGATATTATTGTTGAAAAAAGTGGCTGTATCAGCTTCATAGAGGTCAAGACACGTGCTTCTACCCGGTTCGGCAGACCGATAGAGGCCGTGACACCGGCAAAGCAAAGAAAAATTCATCGTTGCGCTGAATATTATCTCCAATGCAGAGGTCTGCTGGAGCAGCCGCCGGTGCTTTCCTTTGATGTAGTAGAAATTATCATTGAAAGCACTGCGGCTATCAGTATCAATCATTGGCCGCACTGCTTTTAAAAGAAAAGGAGTGTTGATAATGTTTGCACAGATTCTTGGCGAAACAACTTGTGGTATTGATGGTGTACAGATTTTGGTGGAGGTGGACGTGAGCAACGGCCTGCCCAGCTTTGATCTGGTGGGACTGCCGGCGATGGCCGTGCGTGAGTCCAAGGAGCGCGTAAAGGCGGCGCTGCGTAATTCAGATTATCCCTTCCCGATGACGCGGATTACGGTTAATCTGGCACCTGCCGATTTGCGTAAGGAGGGCAGCGGCCTTGATCTGCCTATTGCCGTAGGCCTCATGACCTGCGGCAGAATTCTGGAGCCGGAAAAGCTGGAGAGCAAGGTTTTCATCGGTGAGCTGTCGCTGGACGGCAGAATCCGCAAGGTTTCCGGTGTACTTTCCATGATTATGGATGCCAAGAAGTGCGGTGCGCAGGAGGTGTATATTCCGCAGGCCAACGCTGCCGAGGGCAAGCTGATTCATGGCATTGATGTGTATACGGTGGCAACCTTGAAGGAGCTGGTGGAGCACCTGAAGGGGAAGAACACGCTGACGCCGCTGCCGAAGGAAAATATTCTGCAGAATAATAATAAGATTTATCATGTGGATTTTGCCGATGTCAAAGGACAGCTTGTGGCGCGCAGAGCGTTGGAGATTGCTGCCGCCGGCGGTCACAGTATCCTGATGGTGGGTTCTCCGGGCTGTGGGAAAACGATGCTGGCGCGCCGCTTGGTGACGATTTTGCCGCCGATGACGGAGGCCGAGGCGCTGGAGGTTACCAAGATTTACAGCATTGTGGGACTGTTGCCGCAGGCCGACAGCGTCATGCTGGAGCGTCCGTTCCGCAGTCCACATCACAGCATCAGCGGCAGCGCGCTTCTGGGCGGCGGCAGTACACCGCGCCCGGGGGAGGTTACTTTGGCGCATAACGGCGTACTCTTTTTGGACGAGCTGCCGGAGTTCGAACGCGCTACGCTGGAGATGCTGCGTCAGCCGCTGGAGGATGGAGAGGTGAGCATTTCGCGTGTGAGGGCGGCAATGACCTTTCCGAGCAAGTTCATATTATGTGCTGCTCAAAACCCGTGCCCCTGTGGGTTCCTTGGCGACAGCGTGCACCGCTGTTCCTGTAAACAAGCGGAAATTGACAGCTATAAACGCAAGATTTCCGGTCCGCTGATGGACAGAATCGATATGCAGATAAATCTGAGCAGGGTGGAGTTCAGCGAGCTGAAAACGAAGGAAAAGGGCGAATCTTCGGCTGCTATCCGCGAACGCGTAGTGAAGGCGCGACTGCTGCAGCAGGAGCGTCTGGAAGCCTTGGGGATGCACTGCAATGCGCAGATGGGCCGGAGTGAGGTTGTTAAATATTGCCGGCTGGACGCGGCGGCGCAGAATGTTATGGAGCGCTACTTTAATATGCTTAACCTCAGCGCCCGCAGCCATGACCGCATCCTGAAGGTGGCACGTACGATTGCGGACCTTGCGGGCAGTGAAAGCATTGAGGCGGTGCATCTGGCGGAGGCAATTCAGCTGCGCACCAGCGTGCGTCCGTAGGGAGCAGAGAAGTCTTGCGTAGCTGCAAGATATGCTTTTCTTGGCAAATATGCTATAATTTAAGAAGAAATATTTGAAGCAAGGAGATGGAATGATGCGTAAGACCTTTAATACGACAGCTGTTTGCATACCCGGCGAGCATTATATGGTTGATATCAGTGGACGACTGCAAAAGATTAAAGAAATGATTGCTGCAAAAAAGTATTTCACCATCAACAGAGCACGCCAGTATGGTAAGACAACAACGCTGCAGGCACTTTTCGGCTATCTGCAAAGTGAATATTACACCGTCTTGCTGGACTTTCAAACCTTTGATGCTTCTAAATTTAAGGACGGTAATATATTTTCTATTGCTTTCGCAGGCTCTTTTCTACATGCACTGAAGCGTAACCGCCTGTCGGAAAATACTGCCTTGGAAAAGGCCTGTGCAGATTTGAAAAATGCTGCTGTAATCAGTAACAGTATTTTCAGTCTGAAGGAGCTTTTTGAATGCCTGAGAGATATCTGTGCGGCGAGCTATAAACCGATTGTTTTAATGATTGATGAGGTGGACAGTGCTTCCAATAATCAGGTGTTTTTAGATTTTTTGGCACAGCTCAGGGCGCAGTATATCGAACGTGCCTGGCAGCCTGCGTTTCAATCTGTTATCCTTGCCGGAGTATATGACATCAAAAATCTTAAACAAAAACTTCGTGCCGATGAAGAGCATAAATATAACAGTCCTTGGAACATAGCGGCGGATTTTACGATAGACATGAGCTTTTCACAAGCAGAGATTGCTGCTATGCTTAATGAATATGCCAAGGATTACGGACTTGCTTTTGATACCAAGGTCTTTGCAGGCTGGATTTACGATTATACGGCAGGCTATCCGTTTTTGGTTTCCAGATTGTGCCAGCTGCTCGATGAAAAGGTTTGCTTAATGCCGGAATATGCTTCTAAAAAAGCTGCCTGGACTAAGGATGGCTTTAATGCGGCAGTACGCCTGCTTTTGCAGGAGAAAAATACCCTGTTTGAATCCTTGATAGGGAAGCTGCACGCCTATCCGAAGCTGAACAGGATGCTGAAGGCAGTGCTTTTCTCTGGCAATATGTATCCTTACAGCGCCGATGAAGCAGCTATTGATATGGCTACGATGTTTGGCTTTATAAAAAATAAAGACGGGTATGTAGCGATTGCCAACAGAATTTTTGAAACCAGACTCTATAATTATTATCTGGCGGAGGATGAGCTGCAGAAGGCAGTAGTTTAACTTGAGATGCTTAACGCTTTGCGTATTACTGACGGTAGTACGCAGAGCGTTTTTTGTTGCTTTCTTTCTTAAAATAATATAAAACGAAAGATAACGAAAGTAAATGAAAGGAACGAAAGATAATGACGAAAGAAACACTTGCGTATGAAAGTTTTGCTATTGCTATTGCAACAGGCTAAAAATTGATACAATTCTTTTTCTTTCGATAATTTTATGGTAAAATATTCATTAGAGAATTGCATGATTTATGAAAAGCCTAAACTATAAATATTACTATGGATAAAATACACGTTTTGTAGAAGGCTTTTTAGAGTTAATATGCTTATATTATCCAAGACTTATAGATTTAACATTAGGAGGGTTAATTATGATGCTTGGCAAGAAATTTTCTGTTGCATGTATTTCTTTATTGATGGTATTGGCTTTGGCCGGTTGCGGAAAGACCGGTGAAAGTGAAGCAGAAAAATTAGTTAAAGAGGCATGCAAGATTCCTGATTCGTATAAAAAGGTAGATTACCAAGTTGATGATAAGAATGGTATTTCATACTTAGATTTTAAGGCGAAGAACATGTTGGGCATGGAAATACCGGGAAGAGCATATTTTAAAATTACTAAAGATCGCATCGTAGGTATTGATACTGATGGTATTGAAAGAAATGTCTTAGATGATTTTTATAAAAATGCTCCTACCCAATTTGCAGAATGCGTGAGCAGCTATAAAGTTTTAAAGAAAAACCATTATGCAGAAAATTTTGATTTGAAATTTTTCTTGGAACGATATAAAGAATTAAAATATGAAAATGATAATTTCTTTTCTTGGAAAATGGTAGCTAAAGACAGTATTAAAGCGAATGATATAATAAAAAAGTATAATGATGCTTATAAGACTGCCCCTGAAATTGTCAAAAAGTATTTTTCTGAGCCTATGCAATACTTTAAAATTAACTTAACTGGTAGTTATATGGGTGGTTGGAGTGCTAATGCCGAAAGAACTGACGAATATCCTGAGCAATAATTCATGTTTTTTTACAAACTATATTAATTCGCAAGGAGGAATATTATAATGATTTTACGTTTGCTTAGTATCACACTATTGATTTTGCTTCTGCATTTACCTTTTTCCTGTTATGCTGTTGGAACTGGAAATGATATTATAACTGGATATCCAATAAGTTCTATGACGAAGCCAACTTTAAACTTTATAGAACCGAAGGTTATTGATTATGGTGAGAAATTATCACCCTCTGGGGCAATGGTTAAAGATACAGCCGTTATTTATTATAATTTTATGTACTATCCTGACTATATTCAACTAACCTATACAAAAGGTGGATTAGCACAAACTTTAAGGCCTAAAGAATGTAAAGTTGGAGAGAAATTTTGGACACTTGAAAATAGTTATTTTTCTCCTAGAAGGCCTAATCTTGTTCTTGAGAGTAAAAATGGGCAATTGCTTATGGAAATACTTTCTATAACATCTGACTGGTATTTCCTTAAAAATGTGTCTTTTGGCGATGGTAATAAGATAATTTGGAGCAAAGATTTTAATGCAGTTAGAGATGTGTTGTCAGGATACAATACATCACCTTCAGTTTCAGAGAAAGTTGCGATTCCCATTAGTAAAGAAGATTTAGTGATTTTGAAGGATGCAAAAGTAGTTACATTTACGGGTGACAAATATTTAAAGACACATAGTTTACCGTTTTTCAACGAATCTGTAACTAAGATGCTTCAAGATAATTGAGTGAATTATTATGTATGCAGTAAACAGGGTGATAAGGAGAAAATTTGTAATATAATATTTCGCCTTTAAACATTCTTGCTTAGTTCACTTGCTTGAGCTAATTGCTTTTAGTTTATCATAAATCTGTAACCTGCTTTACAAAATCACGGATAAATAAAAAAATCTGCAAGATTTTGTACAAAGTTGTTGACGAAAGATATCCGCAGTGGTAAACTAGGCACAACTTCAAAAAACCACAAACCGTTGAGACGGAGATCAAGTCAGCAGATGCGCTTACAGAGAGTTCGGGCAGGTGGAAGCCGGATAGAGATGCAGGCTGATAAATGGACCGTTGAGGGTGCTGTCAAATCGCTTTGGCGAGAGTATTCGGCAACGTAACACCAGCGTTAAGGGTGAGGAGTGTGATGGCACTCTGCGAGAGCGCGTCGTAATAGCGGCGAAACAAGGTGGTACCGCAGGTATAAGTATTTACAGCCTGTCCTTGGAATTGCTTAGAAAAGCTAAGCAGCTTCAGGACAGGCTTTTTTGTATAACAAAACTGTGATAGACCTTCTCGTAGAATGTTAGCGTAAACTATGGGAGGAATTAAAATGATTAAGGAAGCAATTGTAAAAATCGTCGGCAAGGAGGATTTAACCTATAACGAAGCATATGACGTAATCAACGAGATTATGAGCGGTGAAACAAGTGCAACACAGAATGCAGCCTTTCTGGCAGCGCTTTCTACCAAGAGCACTACGGCGGAGACTACTGATGAAATTGCCGGCTGCGCCGCTGCGATGCGTGACCACGCAATGAAATGCGAAACCGGCATGGACATCTTTGAAATCGTCGGTACCGGCGGTGACGGCTCCAACAGCTTCAACATCTCCACAACCTCCGCTCTGGTTGCTGCGGCAGGCGGCATGAAGGTTGCTAAGCACGGCAACCGCGCCGCTTCTTCCAAATGCGGCACTGCGGATTGCCTGGAGGCGCTGGGCGTAAACATTCAGCAGGACCCGGAAAAATGCGTGGAGCTGTTAAAGGAAGTTGGCATGTGCTTCTTCTTCGCACAGAAATACCACACCTCGATGAAATATGTAGGACCTATCCGCAAGGAGCTGGGCATCCGCACCGTATTCAATATCCTCGGACCTCTGACGAACCCCGGCAGCCCGAAGATGCAGCTCTTGGGTGTGTATGACGAGTACCTTGTTCAGCCGTTGGCGCAGGTACTGATGAACCTGGGAGTTAAGCGTGGCATGGTGGTTTACGGTCAGGACAGACTGGATGAGATTTCGCTGAGCGCACCGACTACCGTTTGCGAGTTCAAGGACGGCTGGATGAAAAATTACGTTATCAAGCCTGAGGACTTCGGCATGGAGCGCTGCACCAAGGCTGACATGGTGGGCGGTCTGCCGGAGAAAAATGCTAAGATTACGCGCGACATTTTGGCGGGAGCGCAGGGACCGAAACGCAATGCAGTTTTGCTGAACGCCGGTGCCAGCCTGTATATCGGCGGCAAGGCTGCAAGCTTTGCGGATGGCGTGAAGCTGGCGGCAGAGCTGATTGACAGCGGCAAGGCGCTGCAGACATTGGAAAAGCTGATTGAGCTGAGCAATAAATAAGCTGATTAAAGAGGTTAGATTATGATTTTAGATGAGATTGCGGAATATACCAAAGAGCGTGTGCGGGCGCTCAAAGCGCACAAAAGCCTTTACGCGGTGCGTGATGAGGCAGAGGGCAGACCGCAGGGCAAGGATTTCAGGGCAGCGCTTGCTGCCCCCGGCCTGAGTGTCATCGCCGAGCTGAAGAAGGCATCCCCCTCGAAGGGCATCATTGCTCCCGATTTTACGGACATCTACCTGCGCAAGGCTGCGGAGTACGAGGCAGGCGGCGCAGCAGCCA
>ULWY01045915.1_pt1 | contig 29147 bp, 18 predicted proteins | sample 1960761 | NCBI WGS metagenome assembly ULWY01 (sample SAMEA4835824, study PRJEB28245) | human gut metagenome | biome: gut microbiome; material: fecal sample | place: Denmark | collected 2008 | reverse complement strand
TACATTCAAAGCTGGAAATGACACATTGACAGCAGAATGGAAAGCTAATAGATATGCTTTGAACCTCAACTTGAATGATGTTACATTTACAAACGGAACAACACTTGCAAGCACAACAGTTGTTACAAATGAAGGAAATGCGTTGGAAGTTGTAAACGGAGTAATCACATTATATGCTACATATGATAGCGATTACACAACATTGTTTACATCAGTAGATGGAACAGATTATGTTAGATTTGCAGATTTGACAGCAGAAAAACTTGTAAGAGATGGCTATACATTTGCTAAATTTGCATCAACAACAGAAGGTGCTGATGAAATCACAAGTGACAACAAGTGCATAACAACACTCGCTACAACAATTTATGCAATTTGGACAGCTGACAAGTTTGTATTGACAGTTGAAAAGAACTTGCCTGAATTGGATGTTATAGTTGTCGGTGCTGAAGCTGTTGAAGGTGAAAATAACAAATACACAGTTGTATTTGACACAACAATCAAATTGACAGCAACAGTTTATGCCGGATATCACTTCGGTGATTGGTCAGTTGGTGGAGCAAGCGTATCAACAGAAATGAGTGCTGATTATACTTATACAACAAATGGCGATGTAACAATTTTGGCAACAGTAGTTGCAAATGAATATACAATCACTTATAATCCAAACGGTGGTGAAGGAACTATCGGTTCAGTTAAAGCAACTTATGCAGAAGATGTTGTTTTGAGCGATGGAACTGGATTCAGCAAGATTGGTTATACATTGGTTGGATGGAGACTTGACAAGGCTGTTTATAAAGTCGGAGCTACAGTAAGAAGCTTGACAGACGAAGAAAACGGCACAGTTGAGTTGTTTGCAGAATGGAAAGCAAACGAATATACAGTTAAGTTTGATACAAACAAAGGTTCTGCAGTGGAAGATTTGACAGCAACTTATGATGTTGCAGTTGAAATCACTGGAGAAACAACAAGAGCAGGTTATGACTTCGCTGGTTGGTCAACAACAAATGGTGACAAAGCTGATGCAGAAGAAATAACGAGCCTTGGCGAATATAAAGATATCACTGCTTACCTTATCGGAGAAGGAAAGAATGCTGGTATTTACTTCATGGCTGACAAGTATTATGCATTCAATTTGACAGCACAAAAAGAAGATGTAACAATCTATGCTATTTGGGTTGTTGGCGCAGCTAAATATAAAGTTGAATACTACTTGGAAGGACTTGATGGACAATATTATTTGGATACAGAACTTGTTGAAGAAGGTTTGTCACTTGCCGCTACTTACACAAGAATGATAAGCAGTGTTACAGGAACAGCAGTTGAAATTGAACAAGTTACATACACAGGATTTACTGTTGATTTGGACAATGAAAACACAATCCTCTCTGGTGCAGTAAATGGAGATTCTTCACTTGTTCTTAAACTTTACTACACAAGAAACGAATACACAGTTGAATTTACAACACCTGACAAGGGAGTTAAGTCAGTATCTGGAAACGGAACTTATAAATTTAACAGAGATGTTAATATTGCGGTAGAACCAAGCGCTGGATATAGATTTGACAACATGACATGTGGTGAATTGGTAGTTAAAGAAACAGCATACTCATTCAAGATTGCTCAAAACATGACATTTGTAGTAAATGTTACTGCTCTTAAATTTAAGTATAATGTAAGATTTAACTTTGAAACACTTGATGGAACAGGTTATGAAACAAAAGAAAGTACACCTGACGAAATCTTGACAGCGACAGTTGACACAGTAGTAACTTATGATATGGTTAAAAATGTTTTGGCAGAAGTTGCTGGATTTACATTCAAGAACATCGATACAGATGTTGAGAATGTTACAGTTAAACCTGTTGACAACGAAACAATCGTAAATGTTTACTATTCAAGAGACACATATACATTGACACTTCAATTAACAAAGGGTGTTGAAAGTCTCAGTGCTGAAGCAGACGGATATTATGTAACAGAAATTGTTGATGATGTTCCTGCAAACAGCAAACAATATACAGTAAGATTTGAAGCAAAAGTAAAACTTTTTGTATCAATTAGTTCTGGTTATGAATTTAACGGTTGGTCATCTGATAAAGTTGTTAAACAAACAGATGAAACATATGCAGTTGAATCAATGCCAGCACAAAACTTGACAGTTTATGCTCAAGCAAACACAGTTAAGGTTAACTTCACAGTAAGATACTACCTTGAAAAGATGAACAGCACTGGTGGCACAGACCTTGAAAATGATTATGAAGTAAGACTTGATTTGGACGAAACAAAACAAGGATTTACTGACAGCGAAATTGAAGATGTTGATGGTTTGAACCTTAGAAAAATCACAGGATTTACTTACTCAACATTTACAAATGGAACAATCATTTTGGGTGACGGCAACACAGTATTGAATGTTTACTATTTGAGAGATACAATCGACATCAACATTTCTATGACAGAAGGTGTTGCAAAAGTTGGAGTATCTGTAAACGATGAAAGCGGTTATACAATCAGCGAAGAATTTACAGCAGCTGGCAAAGTTACTGTTAAGTTTGGAGCAAGAGTAATCTTTACTTATGAACTTGCAAATGCAGGATATAAGTGGATTGGATTTACTGGTGGAGTTAAAACAGACACAACTGGCGAAAACACAACATACTATGTTGACGCTGAAACAGTTGACTTTGACATTGTTGCTACAGCAGAAAACAACAAATACACAATCACATTCTACGGAAACGGTGGTGAAGCTGGTGAAGAAGAAAATGTTGTGACAGAGTTAACACAAGAAGCAACTTACAACAGAAACATCACTCTTACAAAGAACACATTTGCTAGAGTTGGTTACATCTATAGCGGTTGGACAACAACACCAGAAGGAACAGAAGCCGAATATAAAGATAACGCAACATTCAACTATTTGCTTATTGGCGACCTTAAACTTTATGCAATTTGGACACCAATCACATACAACATTGAATATAATTCAAATGGCGGAAACGGAACAATGACAGGACATACTGATGTTGTTTATGACACAAAGGTTGTCTTGAATGAAAACGAATTTGACAGAACTGGATTTACATTCATTGGTTGGTCATTAGATGAAAACGCAACAGAATTTGTTAATGTTGAAAATGATACAACAAGTGGTATCTACTTCAACGGAACAGAATACTCTGCATTCAACTTGACTGATACAAACACAACAGTTGTTGTATATGCAATCTGGTCAGAAAACGGATATACTTTGAAATACAATTCAAATTATAGTTCTGTTGTTAAAGATGCAGAAAACGACATTTCAGATGACGAAAACTACAAATATACAGCAGAAGTTACAATCAAAAACGCAAGCACATTGAAGTTTGCAGTTGTTGGATATAACTTTGTTGGCTGGACATTGAATGCTGACGGAACTGGCTCAATGCTTCGTGCAAACGATGTTGTTGACAGAATGACAGCAGTCGATGGAGAAGAAATTGTATTGTTTGCAGTTTGGTCACCAATCACATACACAATCACATTCAATGCAAACACAGGAAATGGTGAAATGACAGACATTACAGCAACTTACGACCAAGAAGTTGTATTGCCTGAAAACACATTCACAAAGACTGGTTACACATTTGGTGGTTGGACATATGTTGATGACAATGATCTTGAAATTTCAGTAGCAGACAAGACAACAATCAAAAACTTGACAGCAAAAGACGGACATACAGTAGAACTTAAAGCAGTATGGAATGTAATTACATACACAATCACATACAAGGCAAATGAAGGAACATTTGATGAAAGCTTGACATTGAACGAACAAGGTGATTATGAATTCGCATTCACAATCAACGACCAAATCACTTTGATTGGAAGTGACAAGTTGACAAAGACTGGCTACTCACTTGTAGGTTATGCTTTGAGCGAACAAGAAGGCAACTGGGCAGACAAGTTTGTTGGAGATATCACACTCAACACATTGAGAGATACTTTGACACTTGACGCTGGAATTTACGGAAATGTTACACTCACAGCAAAATGGGTTGTAAACAAATATACTCTTACAATCAACTATCAATATGAAAACTCTGATGTTGCTGCTCCAACAGTTACAAACGAAGTTGAATATATGGCTGATTACTCTGTTGAATCTCCATCAATCGTAGGATACACACCTTCTAGCGATGTTGTTTCTGGAAAGATGGACAGTGTCAATGGAAAGACTATATTGGTTATCTACACTGCAAACACTTATAAAGTTACATTAGACCTCAATGACAGCGAAGGCTCTTCAAGAGCAAATGCTGATTACAGTGAAGTTACAGTAACATACGATAAGACTTACAATGATGCTACAAACGAAGTTACAGAAGACAAGGGTCTTCCTACACCAACTCGCCTTGGATACACATTCGCTGGCTGGTATATGGAAGAAACATTTGTAACTCTTGTTTCTGGAACAGATACAGTTAAGATTGTTGAAAACACAACATTCTATGCAAGATGGACAGCAAAAGAAGATACCAAGTTTGTTGTTACATTCAAGTTTGAGTCTCTTGACGGAACAGCATATGTTCCAGATGCAGGCTTGCATGAAGATGTAAACGGAACAGGTGCAACTGATGCTGAAATCACTGAAGAAATGGTTCTTGCATTGTTGGGTGAAACATATCCTACAATCGCTGGATACGTATTCAAAAATGTAGAACTTACAACAATCAAAGCTGACGGCACATCTGTTGTAGTTGTAAACTATAACAGAGCATACTTCGATTTGACTTTGACAAAGGGTTCTGGCGTAGGAACATTTGAAGCAACTACAAAAGAAACAGCAGAAGATGACTTCTATATCAAAGCAAACGGCGAAGGAAAATACCTTGTAAGATTTGGAGCAACAGTTGTTCTTACACTTGGTGAAATGGCAGACGAAGGATATGAATTTGTAGGCTATGCAAGTGAAAAAGTTACACCTGTAGAAAACAAATTTATAATGGTAGCAGAAGCAGTTTCAGTTCATGCTGAAACAAAGGCAAAGACATTTACTATCACATTCTACGGAAACGGTGGAACAACAGCCGATAACAAAACAACCTATACACAATCTGGCGAAGATGTTGTTTATAAAGCAATCGTAAGACTTGCTGCAAACACATTTGCAAAAGAAGGTTACAGATTCTTTGGTTGGGCTGATAGTGAAGAAAAGGCAAATGCTATCCAACGTGATTATGCTAATGAAGCAAACTTCACATTGAATAGTTATGTTGCAAACGTTGACCTCTACGCTGTATGGCGTCCAGAAGGCTATGATTTGACTCTCACTGGTGATGCTGGTATTGATGTAAGCAAAGTTACAGTTGTTGTCAATGGAACAAAGATTGAAAACGAAGAAAAGATGCTTGTTTACTACAACGACACAGTAAGAATCTACTACACATTCACAGAAAACGAAGTTGTTACAAATGCAGTTAATGGCGGATATGCATTTGCTGGATATACAGTAAATGGTGTTGAAGCTGAAACAGTGACAACATACTGCGAATTTGTATTGCACGGAAACACAAATGTTGAATTGAAATCTACACCAAGAGATGACACAAGATTCAAAGTTGTTTACGAAATCAAAGACCTCGAAGGCGACACATACACAACGGTAGAAGAAAAACTTGTTGAAAACGGAACAACTGACAAAGTCGTAACTCTTGAATACTTGACAAACTTGAACTTGATTAAGACATTTGAAGGATATACATATGCTTCATATGCTGACCAAGATAATAATGAAACAGTAGCCATTAGATACGGCAATGACACAGCAGAAGGTTTCGCAACAACAATCCATATCAAGTATGCTAGATATCACTACTCACTTGTTATGAACAGCACTGATGGAGTTCAATCATTTGAACCACAAGAAAAGATTAAAGATACAATCACAATCTTTGGTGATGGATACCGTGTAATTTACGGAACACCATTCAACATCAGTTTGGTAATGCATAAAGGTTATACATTCAGAGACTTCACAGTAGTTGCTCACTTTGCACTCCAAGGTTCAGTAAGTCTTGGTGAAGGCACAGAGTGGACACTTGAAGCAAAAGATGATGGATACTATTATGGCAACAAGAAAGTTCTTGGACTTACACTTGACGCTGAAACAGGACTCTATGTTGTAGAAGCAATGCCAGCATATGACATTACAATCACAACAAACACTTTGGCTAACTCATATAAAGTTATCTATCATAGAAACAGAAATGCGGAAGATGAAACAAAACATGAAGAAACTTATGAATTTAACACAGACTTCTCTATTAGAAACATCAACACACTCGCATGGAACAAACCTGGATATGTATTCTTGGGTTGGGCTAACTCACTTGAAAATGCAGAACTTGGAAACCTTGCTTATACATTTGCAGATGACAAAGACCTTGTCGCAGGAAAATATTTGACAGATGAAAACATCGAACTTTGGGCTGTATGGGAAGCTGGCGACAGCGAATACACAACCGAATACTACTTTGAAAACCTTGATGGAACATTCTCAATTGATGCTGACAGAACTAAAGTTAAGTCTGCAAAGACTGACACGACTGCCACATACGAAAATGTTGAAGTTAAGGGATATGAACTTGATGCTGAAAATGCAAACAACATTTTGAGCGGAAATGTTGAACCTGACAAGGGATTGACATTGAAAGTTTACTACAAGAGAATTTGGTATACATTGAAGTTGTATATCGACACAGGAATCAAATCAGCCTCTGCAACAAGCGATTACATCAGAGATGCACAATTCAATGACGCTACATCAACATATACAGCAGAAGTTAAGTTTGGTGCAACAGTCACAATTAAGAAAGAAGTTAAAGATGGTTATGATTTTGTTAAATTTGAAGAAACAACTTTGACAAACACAAGCATCACAGACGGAATTCTTACAATGCCTATTGATGACATTACAATCAAACTTATCACAAGCGCAAAGACATACAAGATTACTTTTGTTGGAAATGGCGGAAGCTATGTTGAAGATGAACAAGAAATCACATCTTATACACAAGATTATGTTTACTTGACATCTGCCGCACTTACTACAAACAAATTTAAGAGAGCAGGATATATCTTCCTTGGCTGGAACATTAATGGCTCTGACGCAATCACAGAAGATAATGCAATCTTCACATACAATGTAACAAAAGACATTGAAGCCGTTGCTAAATGGCAAGCGGAAGCAAACACAAAGTATACTGCAAACTTCTATACACAAAAGATTGATGGAACATATCAACTTCTTAAATCTGTTGAATTGACTGGCGAAACAGACACTGAAATCACAGACGAGATGGTTCAAGCAGCGTTTGAATTGCTTGATAATGTAGATGGTAAAGTTATAGAACATGCTGGATACATCTTCAAAGGTATTAGAGAAGCTGAAAAGACAATTCACGGAGATGGAAGCACAATTATTTCAGTAGATTATGACTTGGCAAAATTTGATGCGACATTTGATATTTCTCAAAAAACAGAAGATGGAAGCAGCGAAGATTTGGCAGGAGTTGAAAGTGTTGAATTTGTTTATGCTTCAACAAACGGAGATGTTAAAGCTACTGTTAAAAACAAAGATGTTAAAGCAGTTGAATACACATCAACAATGAAGATTAAAGTTACAGCACTTGCTGGATATAAGTTTGAAAAGATTGTTATCACAGGAACACAACTCTTTAGAGAATTTACAGCAGATGATGCTGACGAAGAAGGTTATATCACATACAATATGCCTGCATACGCAATCACAATCAAAGTTGTGGTAGAACCAAATACATTTGCAATTACATATCATAAGAACTTCAAAGAAGACACTTCTATTTCAACTCAAATGGTTAAGTATCTTGAAAAGAATGTTGTTCTCAATGGTGCGTTTACAGAAAAAGGTTACACATTGCTTGGATGGGCAACTGAAAGTACAAGCACAACAGTTGTTTATGCAGTAAATGCAACAATCGAAACATTCACAGAAACTAAAAACATTGATTTGTATGCAGTATGGAAAGCAAATACTTACAATGTTAAGTATAATGCAAACACTGCAGAAGGAAAGATTGAAGATACAATTGCAACTTATGATGAAATTACAGAAATTGCAGATGCAAGTGCATTTACAAAGACTGGATACAAGTTCAACATTTGGACAACAGATGTATCAAAGACAGATGTTGTTGTCACTGTTGGCAGTAAGGCAGATATCACAGCAGCAGGTATCTACTATGCAACAGCAGAAGACAAGTATTATGTATATAATGTTGTTGATGGAACAGAAAACAATGATGTAATCACATTGTATGCAACATGGACACCAATCACATACACAATCAAACTTGCTTATGCTGAAGACAGCGAAGTAACTCAAGCCGCCGGAACTTATACATATGACAAAGCAGGGACATTGCCATCATTCAACTCAACTGCTTGGACAAATGAAGGCTATGAATTCTCTGGTTGGTATTATTATAATGAAGATGGCGAAAGAGAACTTGTAAATTGCACAGCAAGCGAAACACCTGAAATCTTGAACTTGACTGCAACTGATGGCAAAGAAATCACATTCTATGCTGTTTGGGGCAAAGGAACAACAACATTCACAATAAGAATCTTGTTTGAAACACTCGATGGAAACTTCAGCGAACTAGAAAGCCAAAACCCAAATGAACCAAATTATGTAGACGTGAGAGATTGTGCAATTGAAACCGATACAGAAATCACAAACGAATATGCATTCAACGAATACATTGCAGGTACTGATTATGAAAATTATATTGGATTTGTAATTGATCCAACATACAAAGAAACAGTTAAAGTATTGGGTGACCACACAACAATCATAAGACTTCATTATGTAAGAAGATATTACAGTCTTGTTGTAAACAAAGGTGAGAATGTTAAATCTGTAAGCATTTCTACTCAAACATCAAATTATACTTATGATCAAACTACAAACTCATATAGTGTTAAGTATGGTGATAAGGTTACATTGAGCCTTATTGAAGAAGAAGGTTACGGAAATGGCTACTTCGTACTTAATGCAAATGAATCTGTTGAAGAAGCAAAATTGGAAGCAGATGGCGTTACATTGTTCATGAAAGGTTTGTTCAATACTGCAAGTGGTAAAACAAGAATTGTTGTTGATTCATTTGCAATTGCAAACGAAAATACTCGCTATAAGATTTATGTTTACAAGCAAACAGTAAATATGGATTATCCAGAAACACCAACATATGAAGACTTCTTGACAGGAAAAACTGGAAACACAATCAATGTTGACGCAGTAGTTGAATACATTGAAGGAAAGACAACATACGACTTCACAGGATTTGAATTTGCAACATCCGAATTTGCTGGCGGTTCTGAAATCGCTGGAAATGGTTCTACAATTGTTAAGTTGTATTACACAAGAAACTCTTACAAATTGAGCGTAAATGTAACAAATGTTAAAGCTCTTGCTGAAGCAGCAGTTGACGGAACTTATATTTATGAAAAAGCAATAACTCTTACTTTCAAGACAAACAAAGGTTACAGCTTGAATAAAGATACAGGAATTGTTATTACTAATGCAGAAGGCACAACACTTGACGATGTTCCATTTACAACAAGCGAACTTGAAAACGAAGATGGAACAAAAACAATCACAGTTATGCTTACAATGCCAAGCAAAGACATTACTGTGAAAGTTATGCCAGAAGTAAATACTCATACAAAATACACTGTAGTTCACAAATTCCAAACAAAAGCAATGACTTCTGAATATGTTGAAGATGAAAACTATCCAGCAAAAGAATACTTTGGCGAAACAGATCACCTTTTGACAGTTGAAGAAATCGAAACTTACACAGTTGTTGGATTTGAAGTTGATTACTGCACAGCAGAAGAAGAAACTTACATCGCTGGTGATGGTAGCACAGTTGTTTATGTTTATTACAACAGAACAGTTGCAACTATGACAATCGAAATCGAAGATGAAATGAGCGGTCTCGTTTCTGACAGCTTCATGGTTAAGATTGCTGGTCAAATTGCAAGTATGACTGAAACAATGAAGTGGACAGTAGGTTACGAACAAGAAATTCAAGTTTCATTCGATATTAGCGAAGGATTCACATTCACTGGTTACACAGTAAATGGGGAACTTCAAACAGACAATGTTGTTGGCAACAAGTTGACTTACACAATGGGCACAAGTGACATAACAGTTAAGATTACAATTCTCGCAAGAGAAAACACCCCATACAAAGTTAGATACTTCAAAGAAGAGTTGAAAGAAAATACATCTGACGAAACGACCTGGGCAGAAGTATTTACTGAAAACTTGACAGGAAGAACACATAAGTACTTCTTACCTGAAGATATCAAAGGAAGATTTGTTGACAATGTCGCAGATATGGGTGGATATGTTGAAGGAATGTTTACTGGATTTGATTACAGCCACTTTACAGCAACAATGTATGGACAAGATGCTACTGCAGAAGTAAGAATTGCTGGTGATGGTTCAACAATCATCAATATCTACTACACAAGAAAACTTATCACTATCACAATCGACTACAATGACAGTCAAATCGAATCTGTATCTGGTGCTGGAAACTATGCTTATGGTTCTACAGTAACAATCTCTGCAGTTGTAAAACCTGGTTACAAGTTTGACCACTGGGTAATCAACGGAGAAATTGTTGAAGAATCAGAGAACTACACATTCACACTTGACAAAGAAGTTGATATTCAAGTTGTTGTTAAGTCGGAAGTTGGCGAAGCTAAGTATAAGGTAGAACATTACTTTGAAGTTCTTGGCGAAGAATACGACAAGAGATATGAAGAGACATTCACGGGTGTGACAGAAAGCGAAATCGACATCAGCACATTGATCAAGAGTGAAGACGGATATGAATATATCAGAAGCGAATCACCTGACACATATGTTGTTGAAGGTGACGGCTCAACAGTTGTTAGATTGTATTACAACCTTGTTACAGTTGAATTTACTGTGACATACACAAGCGGTATCAGAAATGTTACTGTTGAAGGATACAATGGAAGCAGTGATATCACACAAGTAAGCTATGATGTAGAAAGCAAGACATACACTTACAGAGCAAAATACACAAAGAAACTCAGTTTGAGCGTTCAACTCGAAACTGGTTGGGATTTGTTCGGTTGGGTTCTCAACAACAACGCAAGACCTGAAGCTGGTTCAAACGAAACTCGTGGATATTTGTTTGACGTTAGAGCAGAAGACTTCTCATTGAAGGCTATGGCAATGGAGAGACAAGTTACTATCAAGTTCAATCCAAATAACGGTTCAAGCGAAATTGTTGATATGTTTGCTACATATGGCAGAATAATCACTTTGAGAGAAAACACATTCAAAAACGGAAACAAGAAGTTCCTTGGATGGGCACTCTCTCCAGATGGCGAAGTTGCTTACACAGATGGTGACACACTCACAATTGACTTTGAAGATGATTTGGTTCTCTACGCTGTATGGCAAGAACAAAAATCAGACAACATGATGTTGTTCATCATAATCGGAATTATCTTGTTGTTGATTTTGATAATTATCATCATTATCTTGATAATCAGAAAGAAACAAAAAGAAAAATCAAAAATTATGAGCAAACAATAAATTGTTGTTTAATCGTGAGCAAAGAAGAGACTTTTTATAGTCTCTTTTTTGTTTTCACAAATTTTGTTAAAATCGTGTTTTTCAATGTTTATTTGTTTTGAAATTTAATCAAAATATATTAAACTATAAGTGATTTAAAGGAGGGTATTTATGAATAACAAAATCAAAGTAGTTCAATACGGATGTGGCAAGATGAGTGTTTACACAATGCGTTATGTCTTTGAAAAAGGTGCAAAGATTGTTGGAGCATTTGACGTTGACACAAACAAAATTAGCAAGGATATTGGCACAATAATTGGTGATAACAAAAACTATAAAGTCAAAATCCAAGATGCAAAAGACTTTGAAAAGTTTTTGATGTCACACGAAGTTGACATTGTTATCGTCACAACAATGAGTTTGCTTGCTGATGTTGGTGATACGCTTCTCACTTGTGCAAAGTGTGGAGTAAATGCAATTACAACTTGTGAAGAAGCATTCTTTCCACAAAACAGTAATCCAAAACTTTTCAGCGAAATCAACAGACTTGCAGAAGAAAACGAATGCACAATTTGCGGAAGCGGTTATCAAGATGTTTTCTGGGGCAATTTGATTAGTGTTTTGGCTGGTGCTACTCACAAAATTACAAAAATCAGAGGCAAGAGCAGTTATAATGTAGAAGATTACGGCATCGCACTTGCTCGTGCTCATGGTGCGGGGCTTTCTGTTGAAGATTTTGAAAAAGAAATCGCATCTGTCGACAATATGAGTGACAAAGAGAGAAACAAACTTATCAAATCCGGGAAATACGCTCCAAGCTATATGTGGACAGTAAACGGTTGGCTTGCAAGCAAATTGGGACTTACGGTAAAAAGCCAAACACAAAAATGTGTTCCACATATTGCAAAAAAAGCAATCAAGAGTTCAACTCTTGGCATGACAATTCCAAAGGGTGCTTGCACAGGAATGAGTGCTGTTGTTACAACAGAGACAAAAGAAGGTATTGTGCTTGAAACCGAATGTATTGGAAAAGTTTATGACAATACAGAGTTTGATTGCAACGATTGGACTATTGAAGGAGAACCAAATACAAGAGTTGTTATTGAAAGACCATCAACTGTCGAACTTACTTGTGCAACAGTTGTAAACAGAATCCCAGAAGTTTTGATGGCTCCATCAGGATACTTCACAACAGATTATATGCCAGAAAATTTCTATAAAACTGAAAGTCTTGAAAAGTATGTCGCAGAGTATGATGATTGCTGTCATGATGAGAATTGTGACTGTCATGACCACCATCACGAATAGGAGAAATAGACAACAAATGAAAAACGGATTTTTGGTTTCTTTTGAAGGCGGCGAGGCGTGTGGAAAAAGCACACAGATAAAAAGATTTAAAGAATATCTTGACAATCGGAAAATTGACAACTTTTTTACAAGAGAACCCGGCGGGACAGAACTTGGAGAAAATATAAGAAACATTCTTTTGCATTTTGGTGGCAAAATGACAACTGAAGCAGAATTTTTGCTTTTCAGTGCGTCGAGAGCACAAATTGTCGGAGATGTGATAAAACCAAATCTTGCGGACGGCAAGGTTGTTGTTATGGATAGATATTATGATTCTTCTTATGCTTATCAAGGTTATGCTGGGAAAATTGACTTAAACGATTTGAGAAATATCACAAACTTTGCTATCAAAGGGGCAGTGCCAGACATTACTTTCTTACTTGACATTTCTTATGAGGAAGGAATGAAGAGAAAAGCAAAAGATGAAAATTTGAAAAATCTTGACAGAATGGAAAGCAAGGGCAAGGACTACCATGATAGGGTTAGAAAAGGTTATTTAGAAATGGCGAAGGCCGAACCTGATCGCTTTGTTGTTATAAATGCAATGCAAACTCCAGACGAAATTGCAAATGAGATTGCTCAAATTTTTGAAGAGCGTTATCAAAAAATATTGCAAAAGTAGAAATTGCATATAGAAAATCGTTATAATAAAAAAACACCAACATAAATTGGTGTTTTTTGTTAGTAATTATTTCCTTTATTTTTGTTGCATTGCCTACAAAGTGTTTGTAAATTATCGTAAGTGCTTTTCCCACCTTTTGAAATTGGTTTGATATGGTCAATTTCTAACAATGCAGATGATTCATTTTTCCCACAAATGCAACATTGGTATCCATCTCGTTTGTAGATTTCAAATCTCATTTTGTTTGACACTTTACTTCTTTCAACTCGGCATATAGAATTCCATATTTCTCTGTCATTATAAAAATTTCTGTTTTTATTATTTAATCTTTGAATGTAAGAAGTTATTTGCGGACAAGAAAAATTGTTGTGTTTATCGTTTACAATCAATCCATTCATTTTTGAATAATATAGTGACACATGAATACTTAAAGTTGTTTTAGGTTGCAATAAATAGCGATTAAAAATTTGTTTTTCGTTCAAGATTAACAGTTTTTTATTAAATGATTTACTTATTTTTGTTTTATATTCACCAAACTTACTTATTTTGGATACTTCTTTGCAATATTCATTGAATTTGTTTTTATTATAATTTGTTTTTTTTATTTCTTTTTCTACATCAAATTTGATATCTTGCAATTGATATATTAAAAAGTCTTCACAGGAAACATCTTCAAAATTATTAATATTATCATATATAAAAGTTTGATCAAAATTTGCAATTTTATAAAAACTGTATTTAGCATTCAGCTCTTTTAATGCATTTATAGATATGCTGTTGTTATCTAAAAATTCTTCAATTTTTCTATTTGATATTTTATCCTTAATATCAAGAATGATAGGAATTGTGAAGCAAATAAAAACAACACTACATATCGTAACTATAAACCAGAGCATAATTTATTCCCAAATAACCAAATATTAAACCAAAAACAAAATTGAAAGAGCAATCATTGCTTGTGCGAGATAATACAAAATATGATTTACCCAGATCCAAACTTTTTGATTTTTTCCGCCAAAGTATTGCATTGAAAGCACGAGATCAGAAGCAAAGAACAAAATCATTCCGCAAGCAAAAATCCAGAACATTGGACAGAAAATTGCAATTGAAATTGAAAAACTTACCATAAATGTCAAAATGACACTGTATCCAACAACGATATAAAACATTTTTCCAAAGTTAAGCCCCATCTTCTTTGAAGAAAAGATGATTGCCAATGTGAGCAAAATTGCCACACCTACTGATGCCAAGATATTCCAAAGAAGGTGAGAAGAAATCATGTTGATGTTGTAAAGCACTGCTGACAAAAAGTAAAAGAAGTGGCCGATTGCGAAGGCACTTGTGCCAACGACAAAATATTGATTTGATTGTTCTGGATACATGATTTTAAGGTCAAGAATGATATCTCCAATCAATCCAAATACAAGGCCAACAATTATGAGCAGGTTGAAACTGCTTCCGCCAACTGTCTTTGTGGCAAACACACCACACAAGATAAAGCATGCTGATGAAATGGTTTTTAAAACCAAAGATGAGATTGATGCTTTTTCTGATCTAAACCAACAGAAAAGCAAACAGAAAATTACGCTGAATGCTGCAAAAATAATACTACCTATCATAAATCCTCCTATTCGTTGAAGAAGTCAACGACATCTTTGTAAACTTCTTCTTTGTTTGTTTCATTTATAAGTTCGTGTCTTGCACCTTTATAGAGTTTGAGTTTTGCATTTATGTTGTTTTTCAAATAAAGTCTATAAAGTTTTTTGACTTGTTTGCCTTTCTCTCCAACAGGGTCGCAGTCACCAGCAATCAAGAACACTTTTTTGCTTCCAATTTTTTGAATTGTCTTGTTTGTTTTGTTCATGTTTTTGATAAGACTTTTATAAAAACTAAATGGGAAAGAGCCACCACAATATTCGTCTTGAAGGAAAATGTCATAAATTGATTCATCTCGTGTCAACCAGTTTCCTCTTTTAAAACCTTTTCCATAAGATTTGATGCACAATCTTTCAATAAGACCGCCCTTTGAATCATATTTTTTGAAAGGGGACAATATACTTGCAACAAGTCCACCCATTTTCATAACAAAACTGCTTCCATTTCCTGTGCCGGAAAGCACGCATTTTTCAATCAATGGAGAAAGTTGAATCAAATTTTGGCTCAACATTGAGCCATAAGAATGTCCAAACAAATAAATTGGCAAGTTGTAAGTTTCGTTTGCATAACTGATTATGTTGAGTTCGTCTTGAAGTGTTTCTGTGAAAATGTCTTTTTCGCCAAACCCAAGTTTATCTTTACTGATGGCGGTGTGTCCGTGTCCTCTTAAATCATTTGTAATAACAATAAATCCATTTTGATTGAGATATTGTGCAAACGCCTTGTAACGTAAACAGTGTTCTTGCATACCATGAACAATCACAACCACTGCTTTTGGATTTTCAACGTTGTCATAAACATAAGTGTTGAGCTCCAAATCGTTATAACCCAAAATTTTCAAATTTTTTGGTTCAGCCAAATTTTGTCTGTCTGTTTTTGCTGTTTTTTTTGTTGTTTTTGGCTTTTCTGTTGTGACTTTCTTTGCAGAAGATTTCTTTTCTTTTGCAGTAGCCCTTGTGACTTCTTTTGGTGTCGCTTTTGTTGAAGACATGGTCGTTGCCTTTTTGGTGGGCGACTTTTTCGTCACAGGTTCTTTTTTTTCTTCCATTTTCCCTCCTAAATATTTTTAATAGCTTTTTGCCAGCCTTGATAATTTTTCTTCCTTTCTGCTTCACTAATGCTTGGACTGCAGATATTTTCGCTTTCTGTCATTGTTTTTATATCATTTAGTGTTGTAAGTTTGAGTGAGAGCATTGCGACATAAATTGCCCCAAGCACTGTAGATTCTGAAAACTTGCTTTTTACGACATCATGATTTAACATGTCTGCCAAAAATTGTAATACAAATGGGTTTTTGCTTCCACCGCCATCGACACTGATAAGTTTGAATTTTAAACCATCAGATTTCATTTCATCAACAATCGCTTTTGTGTTGTAAACCATGCTTTCAAGGGCGGCTCTTACGAAATGCTCTTTTCTTGTGTCAAATGACATCCCAACAATGCAGGCTCTTGCCTTGTCGTCCCAATATGGGGCTCCAAGACCTGTAAATGCAGGCACAAGATAAACTCCTTCGTTTGAATCAATAGATGTTGCCATTGAAGATGTTTCTGTCACATCATCATATATTTCAAGTTTTTGTTTTAACCAATTCAAACAACTGCATGCACTATACATGCTGCCTTCAATCGCATAACAAGTTTTTTTGCCGAGTGTGCTCGCAACCGTAGTAAGCAGATTTGGTAATTTTTTGTCAGGATTTTGTCCGATGTTTGTCAAAATAAATCCACCAGTGCCATAGGTCACTTTGGTGTTTCCTGACCTTACTGCACCTTGACCAAACATACTTGACATTTGGTCACCAATGATTGCACGAATTGGTGTGTTTAAAAGTCTTTTCGCATTCCCAAAATCACTGTCACATGGCAAGATTTCTGGGAGACTGTTTTTTGGAATTCCAAAGATATCCAAAAGTTCATCGTCCCAAGAAAGAGTTTTCAAATTCATAAGCATTGTTCTGCTTGCGTTTGTTGTATCTGTAACGAAATTTCCTGTCAATTTGAAAGTCAGGAAACTGTCGATTGTCCCAAAGCATAATCTTCCAGATTTGGCAAGAGATTTGACACCTTTTACATTATCCAAAATCCATTTCATTTTTGATGCGCTGAAATATGGATTTGGAATCAATCCAGTTTTTTCTTTTATCAATTTTTTTGTTTCTTCTGGCAATGCTGCAATCATGTCAGATGTTCTTCTGCACTGCCAAACGATTGCTTTGTAAACAGGCTCACCAGTTTCTCTGTCCCATGCAACGACGGTTTCTCTTTGGTTTGTTATGCCGATTGCAAGAAGTTCTTCTTTTTTTACACCGTTTCGGGACAGAACATCTTTTGATGTGGACAAAATCTTTTTGTAAATTTCATCTGCATCTTGCTCAACCCATCCGCTGCGTGGATAATATTGTTTGAAGTTTTTGCTCTCCATGTCAACAATATTTTTCTTGTCAACATTATACAAAACGCTTCTCAAGTTTGTGGTGCCTTCATCAAGCCCCAAAATAAATCTCCTCATAGACAACTCCATAATTTTTTTGTTGACCTACAATTTTTGTTCATCTATATTGATTTTAGCACAAAACATTGTTTTATAAAAACAAAATACAAAAGTTTTTGTTTTGTTTGACATTAAATTTGATAAAGGGTTAAAATTAAAGCGGAGGAAAGATGGAAGACAAAATGATTTTTGATTGCATTGTTGTTGGCGGTGGTATCGTTGGGGTGTCAGTCTTCAACAAACTTACAAGAATAGGGAAATCTTGTTTGCTTCTTGACAAAGCAAGTGATGTTGCTACTGGAGCAAGCAAGGCAAACAGTGGACTTGTTCATGCAGGGTATGACCCAAAGCCTGGTTCACTTAAAGCAGTTATGAATGTTAGAGGAAACAAACTTTATCCAAAGATTTGCAAACGACTTGGCATAAAATTGCGAAAATGTGGAGCGCTTGTTGTCGGAGATGACAAAAAACAAATCAAGGATCTCTATGACAGGGGACTTGAAAACGGAGTTTATGTAGAAATTTGGGATAGAGAGAAAATCAAAGGGAAAGTTCCTACAATAAACGACAATATCACTGTGGCACTTTATGCAAGAGATGCTTATGTGGTAAGTCCCTACCTTTTGACAATCGCTCTTACAGATGAAGCTATTGTCAATGGTGGAAAGGTTTCACTTGAAGAAGATATCGTTTCAATTTCAAAAGAAAACGGAATTTTTAAAGTAGAAACAAAAAAGGCTGTTTATTTTGCAAAGCATATAGTAAACAGTGCTGGAAGCGGTTACAATGAGATTGCAAAACTTTTGGGAGCAGAAGAATATAAAATTGAACTTCGCCGTGGAGAATACTTTGTGTTTGACAAGGGGACAAAATTGAATATTCCTTGCACACTTTTCCCTCTTCCAACAAAACTTGGGAAAGGAGTGCTTGTGACCCCTACGATTGATGGAAATTATTTGGTAGGGCCAACAAGTGTTGAAAGTGAAAACACAACCATGACAACAAAAAATGGACTTGACAGCATAAAAGAGAAATCTGGGCTTATTGTTTCAAATTTGAATTTTAGGAATGCAATAAGAGAATTTGCTGGACTTCGTGCGATTGTGGGAGACGATTTTGTAATTGAAAAGTCAAAAAAGGTTGATGGAGTGATAAACTTGGCTGGGATTTGTTCGCCAGGACTTTCAAGTGCACCAGCAATTGCTGAAAGAGTAGTTGAACTTTTGGAGTATAAGAACAAAGAATTGAAAGACCTTCAAAAAATCGAACCATATGTGATGTTTAAAGATTTGCCAAAAGAGAAACAAAGGGAGTTGGCAAAAACAGATGCTGATTATTGTGCAATCATTTGCAAATGCGAACAAATCACAAAGGGTGACATAAAGAAAGCATTAAACAGACCACTTAAAATCAATTCGGTTGATGGTGTTAAGAGAAGAACAAATGCAGGGATGGGACGTTGTCAATGTGGTTTCTGTTTTTCAAATGTCGTGAAAACAATATCTCAAGAGCGAAAAATTGCCATGGAACAAGTGAAGAAAGAAAATCGTGGCAGTGAAGTTTGTATTGGAAATTTAAGGGAGGTGAACCATGATTGAAACGGATGTTTTGGTGATTGGTGGTGGACCTGCTGGAATGAGTGCAGCACTTTCTGCATCACAAAATGGCTCAAAAGTTGTTTTGGTCGAAAGAGATAAATGTCTTGGCGGAATTTTAAATCAGTGTATTCACAATGGTTTTGGACTTCATTATTTCAATGAAGAACTCACTGGGCCGGAGTTTGCGCATAGATTTAGAAAAATGGTTGAAGAAGACAAAAATATCATTGTTTATACAAACACCATTGTCACAAAAATTGAAAACAAAAAAGTTGATGTGGTCGGAAGTGTTGGCGTAGAAACAATCCATGCAAAAGCGATTGTTTTGGCGATGGGGTGCAGAGAACGCACAGCTGGGAATATCAGTTTATGTGGGACTCGTCCTATGGGAGTGCTTACAGCGGGCACTGTTCAAAAAATGGTAAACATTGATGGCAAAATGGTCGGAAAAGATGTAGTCATTTTGGGAAGCGGTGACATTGGACTTATTATGGCAAGAAGATTGACGCTTGAAGGTGCGAAGGTTCACGCTGTGCTTGAAATAAACAAAACAAGCAGTGGTTTGCGTAGAAATATTATGCAATGTCTTGAAGATTTCAATATTCCACTTCTTTACAGCACTACAATTTTTGAAGTTGTCGGCAAGGATAGAGTCGAAGGCGTGTGGTATGGACAAGTTGATGAAAAGTTTCAACCAATTGAAGAGAGCAAAAAGTTTTTGAAATGTGACACTGTTGTATTGTCTGTTGGGCTTGTTCCTGAAATGCAGATGGCTGACTTTGTTCCAATTTCTAGGACAACAAATGGTGCGATTGTCAATGAGTTTTATCAAACTGAAAAAGAATGGCTTTTTTCATGTGGGAACATCTTGCATGTTCATGATTTGGTCGACAATGTCGCTTTGGAAGCAAAACAAACTGGGCTCTTTGCGAGTTTGTATGCTCAAGGGAAACTCCCCGCAAGAAGAAAGAAAATTGATGTTGAGTGGACAAAAGATTTTTCTTATGTTTTGCCTACAACTTTTTATGAAGGACAAGGCAAGGGAGAAATTAAATTTAGATTGAAAGAAAAAGTTGTCAAAAAGACCATTGTCGTAAAAAGCAATGATGTCATTTTGGGCAAGCGTTTCATTTTGGCTGGAGTGCCTGGTGAGATGATGACTTTGCAGTTTGATAAAAATGGTGCAACTGGGAAAATCCAAGTTGAGATTGACTGAGGTGAATTATGGAAAAGACACGAGAAATGATTTGTATTATGTGCCCAATGGGTTGCCATTTGACTGTTACACAAAATGGTGATGATGTGAATGTGACAGGAAATGGTTGCAACAGAGGTGTAGTTTTTGCAAAAGAAGAAATAACATGCCCAAAGCGAATTGTGACGACATCTGTAAAAACCGAAAAAGGTGTAAAATCCTGCAAAACGACACAGCCTGTGCCAAAAAGTATGATTTTTGATGTGATGAGAGAGGTTGAAAAGCTTCGTCTTAAAGATGCAAAGTTTGGTGATGTTGTTATCAAAAATGTGCTTAATACCGGCTCTGATATTGTTATCACTGCAAACGATTAAAAAAATAAAAAGATGGAAATTGAAAATCCATCTTTTTTTGTTTGAAAATTTGATTGAAGGTTATGTTTTTGTATAAAACAAAAGGTCTTATGCAAAGTTTTTGTCTTGAAGAGTATTCATTATGATATCAAAACTTGTTTTGTTTTCCTTTTCAATTTTGTCTCTTATGACAAATGGCAGGATTGAAATTAAAGTTATGACAGTTACCAGAAGTGCGTAATCTATCAAATAAGAATATTTCCAATTTAAGAATTTAAACAAATCAAATGGAAGTCCATTTTTCATAAGGTATAAATAATTTGCACCTTCAATAACGGTGTTTCCAATCATTGACCAACCAGCAAGCATCGCAACGCCAACAAAAGCCTGCCAAAAATCTTTTACTTCAACTCTGAAATATCCACTTGCAAGACAAGCAATAACAACAGTTGGCATCATAAAATGCAAAAGCAAACTTTCGTAGTGCAAAAATGAAAGAGTGCTGAGATAATAATAATCGCCAAAAATGAAAGTCAAAATACCACCAAAGAAAGTTACGACCAAAACTGGGAGAAAAAACTTTTTTGTTTTTGTGAGATAGAAAATTGGAAAAACAAAACTCATAACATGGCACAAATGCCAAGGCAAAACCTCTACAAAAGTTTGAGAGCCTGAAAAATATAAAAGTGCCATTCTAAACAGTCTAAAAAACAACATCAGCCAGCAAAGAACGGTTGTCATTTTCAATGCAAACTCTTTATGTTTTTTGCAAATAAACCAACAAGCCACAAGCCATGCAGAAAGCATAACCATTAAACAGATGTGGAGAGGGCACCAAAGTCCGGGGCCATCACCCATGACTTCTTTGTTTTCAATCAACCAATCATAAAAAGAAAAAACAGCATTTAACATAACGCACTCCAAACCAACAAATTTACGCAAATGTTTTTGCTTTACAATTTATTGTATCATATCTCTTTAAATAATTTAACCGAAATTTACAACAAAAATATATTTTTTGTGGAAATTGTCAACAAGAAGAGTTCTTTGATTCTTCAAACAAAAAAATAAAAGGCAATTTTTCGCCTTTCGTTTTTTTTATTCTTTCTTTTTTACTTCTTTTGAAATTTTCCGTCTTTTTTGTGAACGATATAATTCAAATCATTTGAAGATGACAAATCTTTAACTCTGTTTAACGCTTCTTCTTTTGTTGGATAAGAAGCGATGGTTCTTTTTGCACCATCTTTTTTGATAAGCCAAACTCTTGCATCTTTGTCATATATCACCCTATAAATTGGTTTTTTAGACTTTGTTTCAGTTTCTTTTTTGTCAACTTTTTCTGTTGGTGATTTTTCTTTTGTTGTCTCTTTTTTTGAAACGGTGTTTGATTTTTCTTCTTTTTTATTTGTTTTTATTGACTTTGAAGAATCCACATTTTTGGCTGTTGTTTTCTTTGATTTTTCTTCGATTTTTGGTTCTTCAGTTTTTGTTTCAACAACTTTTTTCTCTTCTTTTTTTCTTCTAAAAAGTCCCATGTTTTTTCTCCTTAAGATTCTCTTTTATATTTATATAAAAATTATACAATATTTTGTTTGTTTTTGCAAGATTATTTCTCGTTTATTTTTCAAAAAATATTTTGGTTTTGTCTTGTATTATCTTTGTTTCTTTTGAATTTTTATGTTATAATCTCTTTTGAGAACTCTTACAAGGATTTTATAAATGAAAAATATTATTGAAATAACTGACTTAAAAAAATCATATGGCGATGTAAAAGCTGTTGATGGGATTTCTTTCAATGTAAAAGAAGGGAGTCTTTTTGCATTTTTGGGACTTAACGGTGCTGGGAAGTCAACAACAATAAACATTATTTGTTCAATTTTGAAAAAAGATAGTGGAAAAATTTTGATAAATGGGCTTGATTTGGATAAAAAATCAGACGAGATCAAGCATTTGATTGGGGTTGTTTTTCAAAATTCTACTTTGGATAGTATTTTGTCCGTCAAAGATAATTTGACAATTCGTGCTGGATTTTATGGACTTAAAGGCAAAGAATTGAAGACCCGTTTGGACGAACTTACAGAATTGCTTGATCTTGAAAAGATTCTAAAAAAGCCAGTAAGGAATTTGAGTGGTGGACAAAAAAGAAGAGTTGATATTGCAAGGGGGCTTATAAATTGTCCTAAAATCTTGATTTTGGACGAACCTACAACAGGGCTTGATCCACAAACAAGGAAAAAAATTTGGACAATTATTGAAGAATTACAAAAGAAACAAAAAATGACTGTTTTTCTTACGACTCACTACATGGAAGAAGCAAACAAAGCGGACAGAGTCGTTATTTTGGATTTGGGTCGCATTGTTGCTGATGACACTCCACACAAATTGAAAAACAAATATGCAGGAGATTATATAAGAGCTTTCATGACACCAAATAAAGAATTTGAAACAGAATATTTGAAAGATACAGGGAGCAAACTTGAATATCATGGAGAATATTATACTTTAAAAATCAAAAATAGCGAGAATGCAAAAGAATTGTTAAAAAAATATGACAAGTATTTGACAGACTTTGAGGTGTTGAAGGGTGATATGGACGATGTATTTTTAAATATTACTGGAAAAACTTTTGCACATGGAGACAAAAATGAATAAAAATAACAATGCGTTATCATTATATATATTGGTAAAAAGAAACATTAAACTATATTTGAAAGACAAAATGACAGTTTTCTTTTCTGTTTTGGCACCAATTATTGTGTTATTATTGTATATATTGTTTTTAGGCAAAATTCAAACAGATTCAATTATGAATATGGTTATTGACGGATATAAAGTTTCCGACTATTTGACAAAGACAGACATTGCAGCATTGATAAACAACTGGATGATTGCTGGTGTTATGGGAGTGTCTTGCATTACTGTAGCATTAAATGCAAACATCGTTATGGTTAGAGACAGGATGATTGGGACAGTTAATGATGTTATAGCCTCACCTGTTAAACGTTGGGTATTATATTTGAGTTATATCATTTCATGCTTTTTGATAACATTTGGAATTTGCTTTATTGTTTTGATGATTTCAATAATTTATCTTGCTTGCTCTGGTGGATTGACTATGACATTTTCAGAATTCTTGGGTATCTTAGGCATTACAATTCTTTCAATCTTGTCATCTGCATTCTTTACGGTGTTAATTTGCGGTTTTATAAAAACAACAAGTGCGTTGGCTGCACTGAACGGGGTATTCAGCACAGCAATAGGATTCTTGATCGGCTCATACTTGCCATTTAGTATGTTGCCTAGTTATATTCAATATATGGCATGCTTTATTCCAGGGACATATTCAGCAGGACTGTTTAGAAATTATTTTATGGGTGGGGTTATAAGACTTTTGAAATCAAAAGTCCCTGATGCAGCAATAGTTAAGGGGATTTTTGATAGTTATTCTATTGATTTAAAATTTTTTGGGAATACTGTATCTGCAGCATGGATGGTTTTAGTATTACTCATTTCAATTGCTGTGTTTGGTTCTTTGATCTTGATTTTCTATTCAAACAAAAAGACAAATTTCTTTACTTTTGGAAGGAGAAAATTTAAAAAAGTGAAAAAACATTAAGATGTAAAAATATGAAAGTCGCAATCGTTACAATCTATGATTTTTACAATCATGGAAACAGGCTTCAAAACTATGCTTTGGAGCAAGAGTTGACAAGATTGGGTTGCGAAGTGGAAACTTTGGCAATCGCATCTCAAAAGGCATTCCCTTTTCTTTTGAAGTTGTCAAAGTTTTTTTGTTGTTTTCAAATGTGCAAAAGAATCAACAATTCTATGAAATTTTCAAAAGAAAGTTTACACAAAATAAAAATAGACAAATTTTCTAACGAAACACTAAAGCATTAAAGACAAGAAAGAAAGAGAGATAAATTCTCTCTTTTTTTGTTTTGACATAATGGGCGATTTGACAAAGAAGAGGAAATGTGATATAATTTTGCAGCAAAAACATAGAGGAGAACATGAAAACACACAATCACAGTAGCAAAAAAATACTGAAGCAATTAAAGAAAAACAGTGCAGTCAAGGAAGCACGTTCGTTTGACTACAACAAAGATGGCTCTGTCCAAATTACGGTAGGACTTAAAGAAGCTGAGGATTTTTATAGTCCATATTCATATTTGACATATGAATTTATGAATCCAGAAGTAGGAAACTACATCGAAATGTATGAGTCAAACATTCCTATTGACAAAAGTGTAAGTGTGGATATTTATACTGAAACTCCAACGACACAGGAAGATAAAAAGCGTATTAGAAAGACAGTAAAAAGACATTACGCTGAGGAAATTTTGGCGACAGAAAAGAAATACAAGCGTCAGACAATCAAGTCAATATTGTTTTCTATTCTTGGTCTTGGACTGCTTCTTGCAGAAGCGATTATTTACAGTTTTTTTGTGAATATGTATTTGGATACAATTATTGCAGTTATCGGCTGGCTCTTTTTGTGGGATGGATTTGAAATTTTGTTGTATGACAGAGCAGAATTAAAAAGAAAATTGATACGACAATACAGACTTCTTAACGCAAAGGTGCACATTAGACAATACAGTCAAAAAATCAAGCGTGCATATGGTCTTGATGAGGAAGATGACGAAGAAAATGATGATTAAAAATAAAAGAGATGTTTTTGCATCTCTTTTTTGTTTTTTTATTTAAACTTATTTTGCACTTTTGCTCTCTTTTTGCTGTTTAATAATTTTTCTAAACGCTTTGAGAATTGCTGATTGTGCTTCTTCTGTGTTTGTAACAATTATGTAATCTTTGTATGTTGTGATTTTGCACTCTGCTTGTTCTGCCAAAAATAACCCTGGCAAAATATCCCAAGAATTTCCGTTTCTCATAACAAGCCCGCCAAAATTTCCAAGTGAAGATGCAACAAAGTCGTAGCAATCTGCACCAATTATGCGAAATCTTAAAAATTTGTATTTGAGTTCCTCAAGAAGTTTATACATTGTGTCAAAATCTGCACGTTTAGTATTTATGTTGAGAAGTGAGTGTGAAACTGGTTTTTGGGTAACAACATATTTTTTTCCATTTTCAAAAGCACCAAAATTTTTTGCGGCGGTGTAAGAAGAATCGGAACTTGGGAAATATATCGCACTTGCAACAGTTACATCATTTTTTATGTATGCAATTTGCAGACCATATAGTGAGTTTAGACCATTAGCAAAATTGATAGTGCCGTCCAATGGGTCTAAAACAAAATATGTGCCTTTTGCTTCAATTTTTGAATTGAATTCTTCGCTGACGATTTTTGTTTCAGGAAAATCCTTTTTAAGTGCAGTGGTTATAAATTTTTCCAAAGAAAGGTCAAGAGAGGTTACCAAATCAGATAAACCTTTGTCTTTAACATCAACTTTTTGTTTTGAGCATTTTTTGTAGGCTACTTTCAATAATTTTATCATGTATTGCGATAATTCTAAATAATTTCTTGTTTTCATAAATTCATTTAACCATATGTTTGACCACAAAGTCAAACAAACAATTTGTTTTGTTATAGATTTTTCAAAAGAGATTGTTTTGTATCTGCACTGATTGTTTTGTCGGTTTTTTGTTTTCTGTTTGAAAGGGTTTTTATATCTTTATGGTCGATTGACATATCTTCTTCACTCAACATAAAGTATTTAAAATCCTTCAAGCCTTTTTGGTAGCGACTTGCATCCCAAGTTATGTCACAGAAAAAAGTTTGAGCACCATCTTCATATTGCATAATTGAATGGTCATATTTTATATCTGGATTTTCTCCGGCATGGCACAAAACCAAATTGGTTTTTAGTCCATTGTAGATTGACATATATTGCAAAATTTTTGAAAAACCTTCACAGACACAAGTTCCAAACAAAATGCCATTTAGATAATTGTTAGTCCCAAACTTTTCGCCAATTGCAAGACTCATGGGTTTCCCTTCAAAAACAAACGATTCGCTGTGGCGTCTATAAGATGATTCAAGCCCAGCATAATCATATTTTATATTTTTACAAATCCATTTATAGAGAATGGAGAATTTCTCCAAATTAGTTGCATTTTGCGGAATGATATCTTGTGAGATTTTTGCTACTTTGTCTTGAAGTGTTTTGATTTGCCCAAAGTTGTGAATATAAATTCTTCTTGAAATTTCTTCTCCAAACTTTAAAGTTTGAGCAATGACATCCAAGTCACTTTTTGTATATCTTTTTTGTTTTTGAGAAAGTTGTTTGAACAATTCTGGTGCAAAAGAGACATCCAAATCCCAATCCGAGATATTTGTGATATTTGAGGCAAATGCTTCCAAAGTTTCACCTACAATAGAATAAATATTTTTTAGATTGTGATTGCCTATGCATCTAAAACTTGAAAGGTCGCAAGGAATATTTTTGATTGTTGTCAAATCCAAACAATTTGTGAGAGATACAGACCACAATTTTTCACTATAATCAATAAAGTCAAATGTTGAAAGTCCGTTATAGCCATCTATTTCCAAAACTTCAAGTGGTAGATTTTGCAATATTTTTATGTTATCTTCTGTCAATGTGTTTGATGAATTATGTGAAGATTTTAAAGATAGTTGTTTTAAATTTGGCAATTTGGTCAAATCTGCAAGGGTTATTTCAACATCAAAAACTTCAAGAGAGGTTATTGCTTCAATTTCTTCCTTAGAAAAAGTTTCATTATAGTTGTATGCATTTGGGATTTTTGGTGGTGCTGGCTTGTCTTTAAATTTCTTGGACAAAGCTTGTCGCACAAATTTGCCAATTTCGTAATTCAATCTGATTTCTTCCATATCTTCTCCTATTTTTAGTTTAACATTTTTAAGACCAACAGTCAAGACAATTTGTTTGTCTATTTTCTAGACAAAAATGGCAAAAAAGTTTTATAATAATGTTGATTAAGGAGAAACTATGCTCAAATTAAAAGATGTCAGTTACAAGGTCTTTGACAATGAAACTGGCAAAGAAAAATATATTTTGAAAAGCTTGAATATTGAATTTCCACAGAACAAAGTGACGGTTATTACTGGACATAATGGGAGTGGAAAATCAACGCTTATCAAACTTTTGATGGGAATAAACAATCCATCTAGTGGAGAAATTTTGCTTGATGGAAAAAAAATGAATGACTTATCAATCAATGAAAGAGCCAACCTTGGCATGACGATTGCTTTTCAACAACCAGTAAAGTTTAAAGGGTTGACAGTGCGTGACCTTGTGAATTTGGCAAGCAAAGAACAGAACCAAATTCCTGATGCGTGTGAATATTTGGCGAAAGTTGGACTTTGTGCAAAGGATTATATTGACAGAGAACTTGATGATAGATTGTCAGGTGGAGAGTTAAAAAGAATTGAACTTGCCATTGCTCTTGCTAAAGGTGGAGATGTTATGCTTTTTGATGAACCAGAAGCAGGCATTGACCTTTGGAGCTTTGATAGCCTTGTAAATATTTTCAAAGAACTCAAAAACAAAACGGTTATTATTGTGAGCCACCAAAAGAAATTGCTTGAAAGTGCGGATTATATTTTGCTTTTGAACAGCAATCACGATGCAGTTATTGGAAAGAAGCAAGAAATGCTTAAACTCTTGGAACAACCAAAATGCAGAAAGTTGGGAGGGCTGATAAATGATTAAGATGAACGAAGTTGACAAAGAGTTATTGAAAGAAATCGCTGATATGCATTCTGTGCCTCAAGGCAGTTTCAATATTAGAAAAAATGGCGAAAGCATAGCGAGAAATTCCACAAAAGATATTGAAATTGTTCCAAAGAAAGACAAAAGTGGTATTGACATAATTGTCAAAGAAGGAGTTAAAAACAAAAGTGTTCATATTCCTGTCATCATAACTGTTGGGAATTTGAACGACTTGGTTTACAATGACTTTTATATAGGAAAAGATGCAGATGTTTTGATTGTTGCTGGTTGTGGAATTCACAATCCTACAGACCAAAAAAGTCAGCATGACGGAATCCACACTTTTCATCTGGAAGAAAACTGCAAGGTTAAGTATATTGAAAAACACTTGGGAGTTGGAAAGGGACAAGGTGACAAAGTTTTAAATCCTACGACTGTTGTTGAAATGAAAGACGGAAGTGATTTTGAAATGGAGACTATCCAACTCGGTGGCGTTTCTTATTCAAACAGAAAGACAAACGCGTTTTTGGGAAATGGTGCCAAATTGGTAATCAAAGAAAAAATTTTGACTAGTGACA
>ULWY01076521.1_pt1 | contig 29645 bp, 10 predicted proteins | sample 1960761 | NCBI WGS metagenome assembly ULWY01 (sample SAMEA4835824, study PRJEB28245) | human gut metagenome | biome: gut microbiome; material: fecal sample | place: Denmark | collected 2008 | reverse complement strand
ATTTGAGCGTATATACGTCCAAGTTCTTCATCTTGACTTTGCGTAGTAACATTATCAGTCGCTTGACTTAGAATATCTCGTATTCTACCATTAAGTCTTTTATATTCAGCAAATTCTTTAGGAATACCATCATCTCCTTTTTTAAGTCCTAATAAACTTCTTTCAAGATTTATAATATAAGTAGAATATTCAATAGTAACATTATTACCATCTTCATCTTGAACTGTAATTGGTTTAAGCTGATGAATAGTAGTCATATCAATAAATTTAGCTTTATTAGATAAAGCAATAAGATGCTCAACACTATTTATACCAAATTTTTGTTCAGCTTCAATAGCAGCATCTCTATACTTCTTTATCTTTTCTTCCCAAACAGGATTATTAGGTTGAATTAATCTACCATCATCATCAATTATAGTATCAAGACTAACAGATTTACCATCTTTAGCAGCTCTAGATTTAAGTTCTTTAAGATAATTTCTAAAGTCATTAGATTCTTTAATACCATTAAGACGACCTTCTTCAACAGTACCCATTACATCTTTAAGTATATTCTGCAATACAAAGTTACGATTAGCACGAATATCTTGTATCCAATAATCCATAAATCCAGTATCACCATAAGCATCAAATTCTTTCATAAGACCACTTATATAATTAGGATTAGTAGTACGTAATTGAATCCATCTTTCAAACCAATCTTTTCTAGCAGAATGTACAGTAGTATTAGAATCAACTTGATTAACTAGTTTCTGAATTTTTCTAATATTTTCTTTAGTTTTATCATCAAGATTTGTACTATCAATATCAATCTCGCTAATAAGTTTATATTTATTCTTAAATGTATTAGCGCTAAGAATAACATCTAAGAAACGATTTTGAAGTTGTTCATCTTTAAGAACTTTACCAATAACATCTTTATCGTTAATAGGTTTATCAATACCATCAATTTTAATAAAACGATTAATATCATTAAGAATATTATTAGCTTCAACATCTATATAATTAGCTATAACTGATAATGAAAATTCAGAATTATCAGAAAGACTACTACTATCAAGATAATTAATTTCAGCATTATTCAGAGCATTAAGAACATTTTGAGCAGCAGGTTGTCCATGACGAACAGCTCTTGAAATAATTAAACTTGCATTTTTAGCAAATCTACCAATAGGAGTTTGGTCATCAACACTACTATATCTATCAGTATTACTAGTAACTCTATCTATTTCATTTTCATTAATTTCAATAAATAATCCAAGTTTACTATCTTCAATATTAGGATATTTAGTTTTATATTGCTGTAAATCATCACTTAAATTAATAGCAGTAGTTCCATTAATATTAAGATAAAATTTATCATTAATAGTATATATAGTATTATTCTCAAAAGGAGTATTCATAAAAGGCTGAAAATACTCATCAGATATATATTTACTATATAGTTCAGGAACTTCTTTATAACCTTTATTTACAGCTTCATTAATGTTATCTTTAATACCATCAATAAATTTATCTCTTTTTTCTTGTTGAGTAAGACCATCATAAAGAAGAACAGCTAAAGGTTTATGAATGTTATTATTAGCTATAATACTAGGTTCAATACTATTATAAGTTTCAAATGATTCAAGTCTATCAATAGGATAATAAGCTAAAGTTCCATCATAAGTTCCTTTAATATATAAATTTCTATTAATTCTAATAACATTAACAGCATCTCCATTTCTTATTATTCCTATATTATCAAGATTTTCTTGATTATTAAAAGTAATAATACCACTTCTTTTTAGATTATAATTAATTTTATTATTAGTAAGTCTTTTAAATGTATAACTAGGACAATTAAAACTATTATAATTCTTACGAATAAAACCAATTATATCTTCAACATTATCTTTATCAACAAAACCATAGTTATTAATACCTTTCATAGCTATATCTCCAATAGCTATTCCACCTTCGCTTAATCCTCTAAGGGGAGTATTACTTATAAGTCTACTAATATTTCTAGTTCTAAACTTATGACTTTCAACAATAAAAGCATATTTAACTAAATCAAGAGCTGCAAGTTTAATAAGAGGATTGGGATGATTCCAAGCTCTATCAAACAATCTATGGGCTTCATCATTAGTAATATCACCTTGTATGTAATTAATATATTGAATATTTACATTACGACGATTATTTCTTTCATCATTAGCAACTATTTCAATATGCTCAAATATACTACCATCTTGACTAAAGTTACGTTTAATCCAATCAACTTTCTGAGCAGGTGTAAGTCTAGCAAATACATCAATTTCAGTTTGTGTAGGTTCAAATATATTTTTAACTACAACATCATCAGTTTTAATATTAACTAATGTACCACTAACTCTACCAACTTCTAAAGCTCTAGATTGTCCAGTGCCATATTCTTTAATATATTTAGGATGAACAAAATCTCCATTAACAATAGTAACAGGTAAATTAAGATAAGAACTACCATTATTACCTACTTCTAGTTTATTAATAAGATAATCTTTATAATCATTATATAACTTTTCAGTCATTATTCCACCTTTAGTCCATTCCGCTATTCTATATACATAATCAATAAATACAGGATTAGCAGTTTCAAATACTTGTTGAGTAGCTTTAACACTAAGAGCAGTACTCATTTGTAAAAATGCAGCTAAACTAGGATAACTACTTTTAGATATATCAGATTTAATAAACGCATCTATACCACCACTAATATCAGGAAAGACACTCTCCAACAACAAGGTTTGACCCCCCGTAGAGGATGGAGCATAAATATTACTATTTTCAATAATAGTTCTAGCATCTCTAAATACTTTATCACTAGCATAAAAACTTTGTTTAGCACCATATTTATCAGCAATAAGAATATTAAGATTATTACTTATATCCTGTCCGATTGAGTTTAGCCGATTGAATTGTGCTAGAACATAAAGGTCAAATAAAGCCTGCTGAATGCCATTCATTTCCCCTCTAAGACGAGATTTATATGCATCTGATGAAAATATAAGGTCAGGTGATGAAAATGCGTCAGAAACGCTTAAATTGAATATTTTCTTGAAAGTTTCACCATAACTTTTATCAATAGTTTCAATTAGCTTTTTACGTCCAGCAAAATTAACTTTTTCACCAAAACCAAGATTATGAGCAACTTCTCTAATAGCTTCAGTAAGCGGATTTTTAGTACCTTCCGCAAGAACACTATTGGTTTCTTTCCATTTACGAACTAGTATATCAATAGCAGGTTGCCACATAAATCCAATAGCAGTATCATAATTACTTCCAAAGTCAACAATAGTTTTAAAAGCATTAAACGTATAAGTATTTTCATTATGTATAGCTCCCTCTTTCATAACATCAAGAATATGAGCAGTAGTCTGAGAACTATAAGGATTAATCAAATAGCCATCAACATTCTTATCATCTCCAGACCAACCAAAATTTTTATGAGTAATACGAATATGTTTATTACCAATAGTTTCAACATTTTCTTTACCATATCTATTAACAGCTTCTTGCTCACTAATCACATCAGTAGTATACATAACTTTAATACCTTCACTATGATTAGCTTTAGTAACATTACCAATACTCATAAAAGTATCTCGATTAACACTAATACCTTTAAGTTTAATACCAGAAGTAGCAGCATCAAACCAATCAAGTTGAGTAAAGAAATCACTAGGAGCAACAGTTGTTTTATTAGCGCCAACTATTTCTGCATAAGTTTCATTAGCTTCTTTAACATTTTCAAAGTTAGAAGTAGTAGTATTTTCTTCAAATGCAGCAGGATTATTAAGTATATCAATAAATGATTGAATAATAGCATTAGTTCTAGCAGCTTGACTGCTTGTATCCTCCACGGGGAGTTTTAAGTATGATTCGTAAGACTTAAGTCCACCATCATTAGCAATTTTTTCAACAACTTTAAGATTACCATTATAACCTTCAAGAGTAGCATTAATAGCATCTTCGCTATTTTTTAAAGAAGCTCTAATATTACCTTGTTTATTATAAGTTTTACCAAGAATCTTACGACTAGCTTTATCTACATTATCTTTAACATAATCAATATATCCTACTTCATCTTTAGTATATCTAGCATGAGTAATTTCAGTTGGAACACCTTTAACAAGATTAAATGTTTTAGACATACCATAAACACTATCAACGTCAAAGTCAGAACCAGTTTGAGTAACCCATTCATCAGGAACAACAACAGTACTACCATAAGCATCTGGAAGAAACTCTTTAACATACATAATACATATAGATTGTTTACCTTCAGTAGGAATACGATAACCAATCATAGTACGTAAGCTATCAGGAACTTGTTCAATATTTAATCCTTTAAGTTTACTACTCCATCTAGGAAGTTTAATTTCAGTATAATAAACAGGAGTGCCATCAACTTCTCCAATCTTTTTATATTGAAGTTTACTATCTGTTTGAGTTTGTTTATCAACTTTAAAACCAAAATCAGATAACTGAGCAGCATGCCAACCACTAATAAGTTGTCTAGTAATATTAGTATTAAAATAACTATTAGCAATACTTTCAAGTTTACTATTAATATTAGATAAGAATAAAGGAAGATTATTAAATCCAGCACTATCTAAATCGAAAAACTCAAGAAGAGCTTTCTCAACTCCTTGTTGTTGAGCATTTTCTTTAAATCTATCAAAAAATACAAAACGATTAAGATTTTTAATAGTACCATTAGAATTTAAATCAATATGTCCATTGTCATCTAATCCAATACCAAGTTCAGCACAAGTTTTTTCAAAACTATTTCTAATATTAGCTACATAATTATTAAATACTTTATCTTTAAGTTCATTAAGTTCAGTTCGATTAGGAAGATTATCAAGCATTTTCTTCATAATCTGAATAGCAGCTTTATTACTAGCATCAACCATATGTTGAGGAACTTCTTGCTGACGATAAAGATAATTATAACTAAATAGTTCAGAATTATCAAATACATTATTATCAAATTCTTTAAGAGCTTCATCAGTTAAAATACCATCATTATTCCAAAGTGTCATTCGATTATGTTGTGCAACTTTAACAGTTTCAACAGTATTAATTTGATGAATACCTCTATTAGTCATTATATTATAGACTTTTTCAAGTTCTGTTCCTTTAATAAGTTTAGGAATAAGAACAAATTCAGCATTCTTTACTTGTCTAGGAACTTCAATACCAACAGTAGTATCATAATATAAATCATAATAGAAATTCTTTTGAATTTGAACTTTATTAGCAAATTTAGTCCAATCAATTTTATCTATTGGAGTATCATCTGTAAGACTTTGAATAAGTCCAGCATATTTATCTAATTCACCAGCAGCAGTAATACGACGAATCCATTCTTCAAGAGTAATATAAGATTGAGCATCATTAGCATTAACTCCACCTTTAAATGGTTCTAGTATTCGTTCTCTATCTTTTTTATCAAGTCCAGCTTTTTTAAGTTGATTATCAAGTCTATCAATAACAACTTTATCAGAAGCTTTAAAAGTATTATAAATAGTAACACCTCTAAATTTATCTCGAAGAACTACTTTTTTACGTTTAGTAACTCCATTAACAGTATAAGGAACAGTAACAGCATTACCTTTAATAGTTATATCATATAAATCAGTAGCTGCATCTAAATCATTTTTAGTAAAATCTGTATTACCAAAAGGATTACCACTAGCTTGTACTTCTTTAATACGTTTTAGAATAGCTTGACCATTCTTATAAAAACTTTGGTCACCACCATACATATCGTACATACTATCTCTAACAAGATAATCATTAACTAGAAATTCAGCTAAAGATTCATTATTAATTCTATCATCAATAAATGTACCATATTTATTTTTAAGTTCTTTATAACCATTAGTTATATATTCATTTAACCAATCAGCAACAGCATCTTCAAGAGCAACACGTTGTTCTCCATTAAGAACTACTTGATTATTAACATAGCTAAGTCCACGTGTAGACCCCCCGTAGAGGATGTCAATAGTCTTACCATATCCAATTAGTTCATTAAACGCTCCATTACTATTAGGAGTAATTTTACTAACTAAACGTTTAAAACTAAATACTCTACCAGCTAAAACTTTGTGTCCATCTTTAGTAGTAAATACATTACCTTTTCCATCTTTATGATATTGATTATAAAAATGTTCAGGTTTATTATTATAAATATCACTAAATTCAAAATCTCCATTAGTTAAAATAGGATTACCATTAGCATTAGTCTTAAACATTACATTAACAGCTTGAGCCATATTAGTAAGTTCTTGAATAGCTATATTATAATATTGTTTAAATAATGGATGTTCTCTATTTATAATTTTAGTTCCATCTTCTAATTGACTTCGTAATCCATTAAGACTATATCTAGGAGCAGTAATAGTAAAGTTTTTAGGAGCATCACTAGGTATGGGAAGTAAATAATTGGCAGTAGGAGTTTCAGAATTATTAATATCAGTCATAAATAATCCCATAGCAGTAATTAAATAATCACCGTCACTCATACTACGATATAAGTCATTATTATTATTATCTAATTCACTAATACCATTAAGAAGAGAAGTTTTAAACATACTACGAGCATATTCGGTAAGTTTAGGAGTTCCATTTCCAACTCTTCTAAATAATCCATAATTAATTATATTACCATTACTATCTCTATGTTCAAGAAGTAAATTACTATAATCATATTGATGACTAGCAAACTTTTGTTTAGCATAAGCTTCAGCCATAGCATTTTGTTCTTCAACAGTAGATTTATCATCATTGATTATTTTAGCAATATTAGTAATAAAACTTCTATTAATAACATCAGAACTTAAATTACCTTCAGGATTACGAGAATTAAGTTCAACAGGAATATAAATAATATCTTTAAAAACATCAGCCATTTGATATATAATAGAAGTATCACCTCTATTAATAAAACTATCAGGCATTTTAGTTCCTTTATCCTTTTTAAGTGCTTCTATATATTTATTATAATTTTCAACTGTACGATTAATAACATTAGCAAAATTAATAAGATTATTAGCCATAGCAACACGACCAATCTTAGCAACAGCTAAATTAAAACTAGTTTGATTAATATCAGGAAATATTTCTTTAAAAGCATCATATAAATAAAGATTAGCATGAGGAGTATTTTTATATCTATCATATATACGAAACTTTTCACGAGCAGTAGGAACACGATTAGTAATAATATTATTCTTAACATTATTATAAAAAGTATTCTGTAAAATAGTACGAGAATCAGTATTAGGATTAGTTACACGAGCACGAACATAACTATTACCATTAGAATCAGTTTGAATATAAGTTTCAATTTTAGATATAATAGGTTTATTAAACACCATCATATACTTATTAGCAAATACTTTATTTTTGCTAAGTAAATCATGTAATTGAATTAAACATTCACAATTTGGAATAGTTTCAGATATACGTTTAAGACTAGCTATAAAATTATCTACATTACTAGTATCAGCACTAGCATATAATATTTTAGATAAATAATTAGCATCAGAAAAAGTAACAACTCCTAATTCATTATTAGTATCAAAAGGATAATTTCCATTATCAAGTTGAGAAGCAGCAGTAAGTTTAGGTAAACTTGCAAGATGATATTTAATAATTTCTTCTACGTGTTTATTAAAATCTTTAACTTCACCAATACTTAAATTCCAAAGTTGAGTCATTAAATCAATACCATCGTCTATACTATTTTCATCACCTTCAGTAGAAGTTTCATCAAGATAACCACCCAATTCTTCATAATCAGTAGTTTGATATAATTCATCTCTTTTAATAAGTTTAGCAACATTTTTATTATTAAAAAGAGCTTCATTAAATTCAGTATTAGTTAAAGAACGAAGTAATGCACCATAATTAAAATCTTGAGCATTACCATATTTACGAAGAAATGCACCAAGACCATTAATTTTAATAGCAGGATTTGGATTATTAATAAAACTATTAAGTTCATTATTTTTAGCTTCATCACTTCCGGCTAATTTTTTAGCGCGTTTAAGTCCAGCATTAATAACAGTTTCATTAGTACGTTTTTTAATTTCATTAAAATTTAATGGAGCGCCATTATATAAAAAATTAAAACTAAGTTTATTCATAATATCAGCCATATAAGTAATAGCTGTATCTCTAGCTTTAATTGTACTAAACAAACCACGTTCTTCTTTTTCAGCAACAGAAGCTACATCATCTATATTACGAAGTTTAATAGCTCTAGCTTCAAGAAGAGCATTATAAGCTTGTCTTCCAGAAGTTTTAACATTAATACCTTTATCAGCTACAATCTTCTTAAAGATTGGGTCTTCAACCATAGCTATAAGACTATAATAATCAGCATTATTAGAACCATGTTCTTTAATAATAACATTATTAAGATTATTATATCCTATAAGTTTAATATTTCCACAGCTCATAAGTTTATATTTAAGTTTAAATTCATTAATAGCAATACCTCTATGACTAATGTAAAGTAAAATTTAATTACATCGTCATAGAGGTGGTTTTCTTTTGTTCTAAGCGACTTTTATCTTTGCTCAATTAATTCTACATACAGCTAAAACTAATGCGTCCTGTGTCAAGCAAAGTGGCAAATTCGGGCTGTTGTGCTATCGGTAAACGGCTAGTTAATTCAGCTATATTCAGCACTATATCATCATCAACACTACTAAACATATCAAGTCCATCATTAAGATTATCATTATTATAATTATAATCTTGACTGTTATCTTCATTAGGATTTTCAGTTTGTTCTGTACTAGCAGTTTCTTCTTCAAACTGAAAAGTTCCTTGAATAGCCTCTTGATTACTTTCTTTAGGCATTTTTTTAATAGCTTTATAAGCATCTCTAGCAGCAGCTAATAAACTATCTTCATTAATCTTAATACCTAACATATCAGCAATAACTTCAAGAAGTCTACTAAATAAAGTCTTACGTTTACTAGTTTTTCTATTATCATCTTTTATTTCATTAAGAGCTGACATAAGAGCATTACTAGTAATACTTTCAACTAGAAATTCTTCAAGAGCTTCACTTGTATTAAAGTTCTCAAATAGATAAGGTTTAAGTCTTTCTTTAGTAGCATCATCTTGAGTATCAAGCCAAGCTTTAAATTTATCATATATAGGTTTAACTAAAGCAAGAGCTTGTTCAGTATTATATTTAGTATAAAGTTGTCTATGTAAACTTTCATGAAGTATAATATTAACAACTCGATAAACTCTTTGACCAGCAATAGCAGAACGATTAAGTTCAATAGTATCTGTATCACGATGATAAACAGCATTAACTTGATTACCATTATTATCAGTAATACTATTTACAACTTGAATATTCTTAGGTAAAATACCAATCTTTTGAAGAGCGTTAATATAATCAATAGCAGTTTGGTCATTAGCAAAATACTTTTTAAGTCCACGAGTTAAATTCTTAGCAGTTATAGCAGATTCAAAAGCATTAAAATTAATAGCATTAAGAGTATCATCTAACATGAACTCTGATAGCTGTTCAGGTATTGCTCCATCCTCCACGGGGGGTCTACCCTCAAGTTCATAAGTAATATCGAGTTTAGAATGAATATCTATTTGCCAATTACCAGCAGTTTCATCTGTATTAGTATTAGCTAATTTAGTTCTAACTAAGCCATTACTAATAATAAAATCTTGATAACTATTATAACTATAAGTTTTACCATCAATATTTATAATAGTTTTACCATTTTCGCGATAAATATATTTATTAGTTTTATCATTAGTTTTTGTACTATCATTAATAAAATCTTTGCTAATAGCAAATTGAGCATAATTAAACATTTCATCAATAACAGGACGAAGAGCATTATCTAATTCATCAATAGTACTAGCATTAATGCCATAACTTTTTCCTATTTTAAAAGCATTATTAACAATATGAGGAGAATTAATAATAATATTACGTTTATAATTACCAGCATCAGAATTAATAGTAAAAGCATAATCTTTACCATTAAAATGTGCACCTTTAACATAAAAGCCTATATTAGTAGGATTAATACTAATTTGAAGTCCAGTATTTCTATCTCCGTTAATAAGTTTATTATTTCCAAATATATCCCTAAGACTTTGTTTAAGTTCACCAAAACTTATTTTTCCACTAATATAATCTCTACAAAGATTATTAACTTCATTCTTAATAGAATTAATAATACGTCGAGCATCTCCTTTAAGAAGATTACTATTCAATGGAACTTGTTTACAAAAAGCATATAGAGAAGTACCATCACTACTTGGAATACTAATAACAGGCATACCATTAGTAGTAAGATTTTCAATAATAGTAGGTTTACTTTCTCCATTAAGATATAATTGACCTTGTACAACTACACCAAGTTTGTTAATATCTTCGTTATAATTAACTACTGTTTCTTGTACATCATTCCATTCGCCATTAGCATCATCAATAGTATTAAGAATTCCATATTTAACATTAACAGCTTTAATCTTACCTTTAAAATCACCTTTTACTATTGTAATAGCTTGGTCATAACTATTAAGAAGATTATTAAACCAACGATTAATACTAGCTTCATGACTATTTTCATAAGGCTGATTAAATATGTATTTAGTAAGATTAACAAGATGCCCAGCTAAATCAAAACTTGCAACAGGAGTAGTAAAATCTCTAACTATATCAGGATATTTAGTTTCAAATTCTTTAAATAGATTAACAAGTTCTTCTTGTGTAACTTCTTCTTTAACGGCAAGTTCATATAAATGACCAATAAATTCTTCGTCAAATCTATCGCCATCAAGAATACTAATTAAAGCATCTTTAAGTGGAGAAACAACTTGACCATTTTCAGCATGAATATTATATTTCCAACCTTGATTAACCATATCATAATTACCAAACTTATCAATATTTGGAACTCCTATATAACCAATAATTGTACCATTAGCAAATATATTAATACGTCTAAGTTTACTATCATATTCAGTTTCTAGATAATCACCTTGTTTAATAGAAGTAAACGCTTTAACATTTTCATTCTCTACTATATACTTAAGATTAACATTATTAGTATGTTCAACTTGAAGTCTTTCAAGACGTTCTTTAGCAATACCGTCAACGTATTGAACAAATTGTCTAGCATTAAGTTTTTTAATAGTTGATTCATCAGTAGCACGATATTTACCTTGATTATTAGTGCTGGCGTAAAGATAGTTTTTTATTTGATTAAACAAGTAATTTTTAATAATTTTATTACCTGTAATACTATCTATATATTCAACTAATTGACCAATACTAAGATATACTTTACCATTAACAATTTTACCTCTAGTATTACCTTCACTATCAACACTATTAGCAAAATCATTCATAACAGCTTCTATATTACGTTCATTACCTGTAACAGTAGCATAAGTAGCATTAAGTAATAAACGTCTAGTACTATCATCTTGAACAGAACTATATAAACTACCTCCTGTAAGACCGTCAATAATATTATTAACTATGTCAGTAGCTTCCGTTTGTTCAAATCCAGCTTGACTAAGTTTATCAATAATAGATTGTCTAGCATTAAGTAAATCACTACTAGTTGATTCATGTCCTAAAGAATCTTCTAAATCAGCTATACTTTCATAAACCAAATCAGTACCTATTTGACCACGTTCGAAATCATCATCTGGAAGAGTATTATTAACTTCAGGTTTAGGAGTACTAATAGGCTCTTGAGAAACTGGTTGTTCAGTTTGAGATTGAGGTTGTTCAATATTAGTAGGCTCACTGGGAACCGCTTCGCTTCGCTCCGCTATACTCCCCGTAGAGGATGGAGATGAACTAGTATCATCTACATCAGTTTCATTAGTTTCATTAACATCAGGATTAGTAGGAGCAACTTCTTCTTCTTTAGGAGTATTATTAACATCATTTTCAATCTCTGCAATTTCAGCTAATTGTTCTAATGTAGTTTTAAGATGTTCATTACCTTTAGAACTTAAATCAAGTGCAGCATAAGCATCTCTAATAACTTTATCTATATTAGGTTTATTACCATTATTAGCATCTTTAATAACAGAGTCAACATAATCTTTTCCATATTGTTTATAAGCATTGCGTAAATCGTCCATAGCTTTATTAACAATCTTTTTACGACTACTATCAAAGAAGTTATTAAGATAAGTTATACGAGATTTAATATTATCATCAGATAGATTAAGTTGATTTTTATTAACCTCAACATTAATCTCAGCATTAACAACTTCTGCTAAATCTTTAAATACTTCATTATATTGTTTTTGAAGTTGAATAGCTGATTGAATATCATTTTTATTTTCAATATCAATAGGTGTATAAAGTTTATTAATAGCATCTAGACGTTCATTTAATTGAGCAATACGTTCTTGTTTAACTGAATCATTAATTGCAGCGTTATCTTGAATAGTTTTAATATCTCTTTGAATACTATTAATAATATGTTGATAAATACCATTCTTAGCAGAATTAATATCAACATCTTCAATATGATTATTTGTAATATCTTGATTTAAAACATCATTAGCCCAATTAAGAAGATTATTATAATTTTCTTGACGATTACGAGCATGAACCATTTGAGTAGCTATAATACGACCAACTTCAAATCCACCACCAAGTCTATTAACTTTATTTAAAGTAGTATTATATTCATTTTTAAGATTATTAATTTCAGTTTTAAATCTATTAATAAGTTCACTACTTTCTTGTTGTTGTAATCCAAGTTTATTAGTAATACTATCATTAAATTCTTTACTATTAATAGAACTTTCAAGAAGTCCTAAATTACCAGCGTTCATAGAATTAATAATAATATTATCCATATATTCTTTTTCAGCTATATTACGAAGTTCTTCTTCAGTACCAGTAATAATATCTGGATTAACCTGTTGACCATTTTCATCAGTAATAGTTATAAATGGATTTTTGCCATTAGCAATACTATTAAGTCTTTCTTGATATGCTTGAAAAGTAGCAGTACGACCAAGAATTTCGTTTTCTCTTTGTTTTTCAGTAGAAGTCCAATCTTTATCAAGACGTTTATTAATAAACTTTCCAGTTTTATTCATAACACTACTAAAAGTGATACCACCAAGAGCACCCCAAAATGCTTGTTCCCATAACATTGGGTCTTGAAGATAATCTTTAATAGTTTGTTGAGGAATATATTTATCAAATACTTTTTTACCATTATATAAACCATCTTGACTAGCTATATAATTAATAGCTTCTTCAACTCCTTCTGTCCATTCAACTCTAACACCATGAAGAATATCATTACCCACATCTTTTAATGTACTAGTAATTGCTTGTTTAGTCGTTTTATTACTTAAAGCATTAGTAATTGCAGCAGCATCATCAATATTACTATTAAATGCAGTATTTAAATTTCTAAGTCTAGAACTAGTTGTATTACCACTTAAAGCATTTTTCCATAAGTTCTTTAAAATATAAACTTGCCATACGTCAAAAAGAACATTAGCCCAATCTTCAGCAAAAGTAATATCAGCACTATTCTTAGCAATATCTTTAGCTACTTCTTCATCAGACATATCTTTATATTTAGGATTATTATTATAAAACTCTTCTCTTTGTTTATCATTCATATTAGCAAGTTGAGTTTTAGAATAATCTTCAATATCATTATAAGTTTGTCTAGCTTCTTGATAATTTTCAAGATAACGAGAAGGAACTCCAATAGCAGTAGCTTCTGCTATTCTACCAGTAATGGCTCTACTCTTTTGAGTCATATTAATAGCATTAGCCATTTTATTAGCTAATTTATTAAACTTTATGCCTTTACCTAATAAAGAAACACCTTTAGCAAGACCAATACTAGGAACCATAAGAGTTAAAGAACTAGCTATACTAGGAGCGTTACTAGCCCACCAAGCAAAATCTCCAATATCAAAAGCAGCATTAGGATTTTCTCGATATATAGCTAATCTTTCATTAATAGATTCTTTTAAAGATTCAAGTCTAGAACTTATTTCAGATTGATAATCATTAGGACTATTACTAACCATATTATAGAAAGCATCAGCTAAATCTGCAAAACCAATAGCTGTACCAACAGTAATCTCATTACCAATCTGTCCAATCATTCTTAATCCTTGTTCCCAATTACTTTGATTAACAGCACGTTCTTTATCAAGTTTTTCTGGGTCATCAACAGGATTAACATAAACATCATAAGGAGCATATTTATCTATATCATATTGATTAAGATTATATGATTGCCCAGCAATACGACTAAATAAATGACCACGACCCCGGTCACTAATGGAAGTGCCGGGGTTGTAATCAACTAAAGTAGGAGGCTGTATAGCCCCCTTTTTAGTTTTAGGATTATATTTAGGATTAGGTGTTTTATTACCACCTTGTAGAAACTTTAATACATCCATATTAATATAGATTATTAGTTAATTCATCATAGTAATATTGAATAACATAAGGGTCTGAACTGCCACTAAGTTGGGCAAGTTTAGTAGCAACATTTTGTTGAATAGCCTTAACAGCATTTTCATCTACTGCCATACCAGCTTTAACAGCAGTTACAGTTTGTTCCCATTGAGATAAATTATCTACAATATCAACAGCATTTTCTTTACTTACTAAACCAATAGTTTGATTATTAGTAGAATTAATTAAATTAAAACCTCCACCATTGGGTACTAATTTAAATTTATCAATTCCAGTAAATGCAGCATTATTAGTAAGCGAAATAGGTCTATTAGCATTATAATAATTTTCTACTTTACCAGCAGCTCTCCAACTAGTATCTTGATTCCAAGATTGAATAATAGAACTATCAATAGCACCACTACCTACAAGTAAAGTAATAGGTTCTCTTTTAAGTTTACCTTCTGTATCGTAATAACCAGCAATATTAATTTGAACTCCAACATCACCAGTTTTTGGGTCACGAACAATAGTAGGAGTAATTTCATTTTCTTTAGCACTTCTAAGATAAGCTGTATAAGCTTTTCTATCTTCAGAAGTCATAGGTTCAAATACTCCATTTTCACTAGTAATATAAGATTCTCCTTGGGTTAAATCAATACCAGCTTTAATTGCGCTCATTGCTTGTTCTTCTAATTGTTTCTTTTGAGCAGCATATTTACTAGCAGCTTCTGGATTAGAACTCATAACAAAATTAAGTTCAGCAAGTTCAGGAGTCATTGCAGATATACCAATAGTAGAAGAAGTTATTTGACCACCATCAAGAACAGCATCATTTTTAGATTTAAGAGAATCAACATAATCAATTAAACCAATATAAGGTTCTTTATTACCTGTTGGTAATCCAGCATGATGTTCTTCACCATTAGAATCAACTCGAACAAATTTATCACCGTAACCAAAAAATCTAGTCTTAGCAGAATTAAGAAAAGCATTTAAAGGATTCCTAGTATCTTCAGCTTCTTTAACAGCTTTACCAAAACTATAAATAGATTTATGATAATCTTTTGGTAATTCAGCATATCTATAACCATTACCATCAGAACCAAATCTTACTCCAAGACTAGCAGCTTTTTTCTCTCCTCCAATAGCATTAATAAATGAATTATAAACATCATCATTATTAAAGTATTGTCTAATAGCAGAACTATCTCCAAATATTTGATTAACATATTTGCTATATCTATCTGAATATTTATTACTAGGTAAATCACTTAAACTAATAATAGAATTATATGTATCAAATCCATCAATACTATCTTGAGATTTACCAACTTTAAGATTATTAATATATTCTTGATTATCAATAATATCATTGAGATAACTAAGAGCATATGCTCTATCAGATGGATTAGTAATATTAGTCATAATACTAGTTCTAATATCATTAGGATTAGCAGTTGCTAAATCAATATTAATATCAGGATTATATTTGTTAAGTAATCCAGCTATTGATTGTCTATTACTAGTAATTTCGGCTTGAGCTTGAGCAGGCATAAAATTATCAATACGAACAGGAGTACCTTTATAAGTTAAATTATCAATAGCTTGTTTTCTTTGATTTGCATTTCCTAATCCAGCTTGTTTAGCTAAAGCTAATTGAGCTTTCCATGCTTCACCATAAGTAGTATTACTACTTTGATTATAAAAAGTTGCAGCATTATAGAAAGGGTCAATACGTTTAGCAAGATATTGTTCAGGAGTAAGCAGAATACCATTTTTATCTGTTATATCAGGATTACTACCATTTTGGTCATATTTCCATTTAGCAATCTTATAATCTTGTTCAAGACTAGCTTTAGCTCCAGGAGTATTTTCAATAACAGCTTTAACAGCTTCAGCAAGTTTAGCTTTACTTAATCTTTGCCAATCACCTTTAGTATGAGAATAAATCTCTCCTGTAACAGATTTAGTAATATCATCAGTAACTTTTCCATTAGCATCAAGCCATCTTGTTTGACTACCGCCGCCTTGTTCTTTAGCAGCCCATTGAAGTGCTTGATTAAGTATTTGGTTCATAGGAATTTCAGAAACTTCTTTATCAATAGGAGCCCATTTACTTCCACCAATAACATTACCATTCTTATCAGTTATATCTTGATAATTATATTTATTAACAGTACGATAATAATTTTTATAATCTTCAGATAAATCAGTACGTTTATCAAGATTATTCATATAAGCTTTATAATCTTGTTGAGCACGTAAACGACCAATCATTCCCGGACTTGAAGTTATATCTCCATAAGTTCCAACTATATCATCAAGACTAGAATAAGCATTACCATATTGCATATTTTCGGTAAGAGCATTACGAACTTTATTAAGTTGTTCTTGACGCCAAGCATCTTCGGCTTCATTTAAATCTAATTGAGCAAGTTGAGCATCAATTTGAGATTTAGTTTGAATAGCTTGTTGATGACCTTGTTCAAGAGTATTATAAGTTCTAGCTAAGACATTTAAGTCAATAGGATTAACTTGTTGTCTAAAAGTAGGAGTATAAAAGTTTATCGGCATGATTGTTTTCCTCCAAGTTTTCTACGTTTACGAATAATAAATTCATCATAATCAACTCCAGCATCTCTCATAATTCTATCATCTACATTAGGGGCAGATGCTCTCATTGCGCCAATAGTATTATTTAAAGCTTTACGATTTTCATATCTACTAATCATATCTTGAATACCAGCATTAATTCCACTAAATAAATTATTAATATTAGTTACTTTAGCTTCTCTAATACCATTATCAAATGCTGCTTTTCTATCTATATATTGATTGTATTGTTGAGCATTAAATTGACGAACACTTTGCTGATTACGTCTATCTTGATTAATAAGATTAGTTTCTATATTTTCTTTATTACCATAAAGTTCATTAGCAGCTTGACCAGCAGCATTACGAACTCGTTGCTTACGAGCTAAACTAACACGACTACTAGCAGTATTAGAATCAATATCACGATAAGCCTCAAATTTATCTTCTCTAATTCTATCAAGTTGAGGATTAATATTATATTTAGTTTTAAGTTTACTAGCACTAATAAGAGTAGGTTGACCTGGACCTCTCATTTTATTAATAGCTCGTTTACTTGCAAAATAACTACCTAATCCTCCAGCAATATTACTACCAAGACCTATCCAATCAGCAGTAGTAATGTTTTTAAATTTACCTTGACCTTTACCATCGGAAGATGTAGTTCCTTTAGCAGGTGTACTAGTAGAAACAGGTAAAGTAGTTGGAATATTAGCTTCTACTTTAGGTAGATTACGATTATAAACAGCAGTAGGAGGTGTTTTAGTAGGAACAGATTGAGTTGATTGACTTGACTTACTTCGTCCTCTACGGGGGGTCTTCCCGCTAGATTTAGTTGCAGATAAACTTGGAATATTAGTATTATTCATACTAACACCTTTGTTATTTCCATGACTCCAACCGGCTCTAACTAAACCACTAATAATTCCAGCACCATCTTCAAATAAAGGAAGTCTGCGTTCTGCATAATATTGAGGACGACGATTACCATTATCAATATTAGATTTATTAGTATTAGTATTTACATTATTATTTTTAGACCATCTTCCATTTCTAAAAGTATAATCACTGCCAACAATAGTTTCTCCTCTAGCAGATTTATCGCGTAGACCCCCCGTAGAGGATGGAGAATGAATTAATCCATTCTTAACATTACCACTAATACTTACAATTAATCCAACATTACCTTTCTTTCTAAGTTCTGGATATTTATTATAAACTTTAGCTTTAACATCATTTCTACCGTGAAGTCCAGCTAGTCTTAAAGCATCAACAGCATCTGCTTTTGTAGGAATAGGATAACTTCTATGTCCACCAGCAAAATCTTTTTTAGCTACACTAGGATAAGGTTTCTTTTTAGAGCCATAATCTTTATTTCTATTTAATCCACCCATAGCTTTTTTATTATCTTCATTTATATTTAATTTATTAGTAATATAATCAACAGTTCTAGGAATATTACTACCATGTTTACCGATAGTTGTTCTATAAACTTCTTTAATACCTTGATTAATCCAAGTATTATCAATTTTATTAGCTAAATCATAAATCTTTTGTCTACCTAAATTAATAAAATTAGTAGCAGTTCTACCTATTCTAGAAGCTTTAGTTAGACCTTTAATAAATTTATAATTTCTATTACCAGCTATTGTAGGATAACCACCAATAATTATCGAACCACTTTCAGCGATTTGTCTTTTATATTCATCAGGTGCTTGATAAATTTTGCCACCTTCTTTATATTTAGTTCCATCATCATTAATTCTATTTCTATCTTTAAAATCTTCTTGAGCTTTAAATATTTTATTAGGATTAGCTCCACCCATAACTAATTTAGCAGGACTAACACCATTAATAATAGGTTGTGCAGAATAAACTTTAAGTTCATTACCATTAGTTTCAACAACTTCACCGTCTTCTACTTCAATACCAGTTTTATCACTAGGCCCAATATCAATACCACCTTGACTATGTTTTCTTCCATTCATATAAAAGAAATTATTACCAAGAGGCTGAGCAATACCACCAGCAACTACATTTGGTACTTTACCACCAACCGCATATTGTTTTTGAGGAAGATTTCTTCCATTACTTCTAGGAGTTTGAATAATATTAAATGGAAATGTTGGTCCAAGTTCATCATCACTAGGAAGAGATTCTTTATTAAAATCTTTAACATAATTAATAAGTCTACCAGCAGTATTATTCATTAATTTTTCTCTATTATCTTTAGATACTAAATTGTTTATACCATTATAGAGAAATTCATTACCGAGCCTTATTAAACCAGTAGATTTAGCAACTTTATCATAAGCTCCACCAAGTGGAGGAATACCATTTTGAATAAATCTTCCATTACGAGTAACATTACCTCTAAATGTACTAGGTAAATTACTTATATGAATAACTTTATCTTTTCTAGGCATTTTATATAATATAATGAGAAATTGTAATTTGATTGATTTTAAGGCTCTCTGCTGAATGATAGCCTATCAGCCGATTAATAGTTCATACCTATATATAATAATTCAACAGAGAGCAAAAGATTAGCGTTTATGACCGCCACAGCGATATACATTTAGCCTATCTCGATATACTGATTGAGGCATAACAGGTTGTTGAACAGTACCATTAGTAATCCATTCAGGACGTTCAAGACCAGTTTTAGGAGCACTATAACTAGCTTGGTCAGCTTGTTTAACTTGAATTGGTTGTTGTCCTTTACTGCCAAACATACCACCAATTAAACTTCCAGCAGCACCAATAGCAGCACCAATCCATGCTTTTCTACGTCCACCACATTTATATTTATTAATAAAACTAGAACGTTGATACATAGTCATTGGATTAATCATTTTATCAGAAGTAATATTAAGTTGCTGTTGACCAGCTTGAAGTTGTTTACGCTGTTCAGCTTCTTGAGCAATACGTTTATTTTCATTAATTTGTTGATTAGCAGAAATACCTTGACCTATTGCAGTACCTAATTCACCAAGTCCTTGAACTCCTGTAATAGAACTAGCAAGACTACCTAAACCGGGAAGAGCATCAGTAAATTCAGTACCGAAACCAGCTTTACGTCGAACTCTACCACCACATTTAAGAGTAAGCTTATCATTATATTGACCAACATAATCTTGATTAGCATAAGCACTAGTTAAAGCTTGAGCATTTTGTAAAGCATCTTTATGGTCTTGTGCAGCTTGAGCTTCAGCTTGAGCTTTTTCTTGAGCTTTCTTTTGCTTATTACCTTTAATTATACCACCAGCAATACTAGCAGCTGCACCAATAATAGCACCAATAAAAGCTTTTTGTCTTTGTCTATCTCTATACTGTATCATAATTTTCTAAATTGAGTTTGAGCACATTCAAGACTTTCAAATTCAATGCGCTTATTATCTGAATTATTAAATATAAAACGAACTACAAAATAATTACCATATACTCTACGAAGTTTATCACTTACTGTATTAGGATGTTCTTTAATTGCATTACGGAAATAATTAAAGTTATATTGAGTTAATTCATACCAAGGTTTTTTATACTTATTAAATTCATTAAGTTTATCAATATTAATATCTATATCATCAGTATCATTATCTTCATTAAATATACGAAGTATATCTCCAGCATAAGGATGTTCTCTTAAATCAACAGGATTATTAATATTATCACTATAAATAGGAATATATATCTTATGTACTTTATATTTAATAAATTCAAGAAATTTAATAAGTTCATAAGATTCATTAACCATAATATCAATATAACTATTATGAACTAATATAGGCTCATCACCAACTTCTTGTTTAGATACTAAATATAGACTTCTACTATCATCACCCATGTGAGTATTAAATCTACCATAATTATATTCATTAGTAAATACATGAAGAGGGCAGTTAAGTCTATCATTGTTATGTTCAGTTTGAAAGTAACATTTAGTTTTAGTAGACCAAGCATTATTAAAATAATAATCATGTAAACTAATAAAACTACCTACTTTATAATTAAAACTAATAACTTCATTATGTGATTCTATAATAGATTCTTTAGTATTAGGATTAATATTATTATAAGTATAATCAAATTTAATTAGAATACGATTATTAAATTTATCATGAGCAAATCTAACTTTATTAGGATGATATTTATCTAGCCATAATTTAATATCTTCATCCATTATTTTAAGTTGACCATCATCAAATTGATAAAGTTTATGAAAATCATCATTATAAAAAATATAACCAAATTCTCCAACTATATATGCTAAATCATCTTGCAGTCCACCATAACCTTTATCACTAGTAAAGACTTCTTTATAATCAACTTCAAAAGCATCAGGTTGATATAATTGAACATTTTCATCTCTAGTTTTAAGTGCAGCACTTATATCAAACATAAACATACTATGTTGAGTATGAACTAAAAGATAATATCCAATTCCAACTAAATTAGTTATACTTCCTTTATTTTCAGTAATATTTTTATAACCTTCAATAGGAAATATTCTCCAAGCATTAACTTCACTTTCATCTTGAATAACATTACTACGTCTTATAGTTTTATCAAAACGAGTAATATTAATAATATCATTACGATATTGAGTTAACAATTTAGGAACATATTGGTCAACATTTCCAATAGGGTCTTTAAATAAATCAACACTATTCTTAGGTTCTACAAATGTACCAAAAGCAACACTTTTCTTATCACTATCTTCTTTAATACTAAAAGCTATCTTACTAGGTTCATTATTAAAACATTTACTTTCAAAGAACTTATCACTATATAAAGGAAACTGAATATAAACATTGAATGGGATATCAAACCAACATGGTTCATCACCACTATAATAATATTGATTATTAGTAGGAGTATATAATTTATAATTACCTTCGTTCATTATAACTCCATTATCATTATAAATAAGAACGCCATCATAAGTCATTCTACCATTATATCCATGTTCGATAGAATAAGTTCCACCATTATAGCAAACGTCATTAAGTCTTACAAGTTCTTTTTCTTTGCTAGTATAAATATTTTTAGTACAATTAAGAACTGTTGCGAGAAACATAGTTTCAGCATCAAGTAGTAATTCCTTATAATCGTCCATTTCAAGAGCAGTTCCTTTTCCAGCTCTACTATCAGTAACACTATCAGCAACTACTAGTTTATAATTATTAATAGGTTTATATTCATTTCTACTAATTACACCTATAATTGGCATATTATAACTATAAGGATAGGTAGTATTAACTACCATATCAACTACATCATGTTTCTCTTTATAAGGTTCGAATTTACATTTACCATCAATACGAATAATATTAAAATCATATTTAATACTATCATCAATATCAAATCGACCACTATATAGATAACATTTATCACTAGTAAAATTATTCGCTACAAAACCGGGTTTTGTACCCCAACTACCATCTTGCCAAGTAACATTACTAGCTATATTACAATAATCTTTTCTAGTTAGTAATCCAGTATATCTAGTAATAGGTTCAACTTTTTCATAACTAATAAACCATCCAACATAACCTAATTCTTTAATTTGATTCCATAAAGTAGTATCAATATTAGCACGAATATAAAACTTATTAAAAGTATTATTCATATTATATATAAAACCTTTAGTATGTTCACCACCAATAGCTTCAGCATCAAATATTAAATCAGGTATTCTAAATAGTTCATCACCATTAATATTTTCGTAATAACCAAATTTAGCTTCATTATCAACACCAATAGCACCTATTACTTGATTACTACAAGGAGTATAACTACCACTATTTATAACTTGATAAACATATAAATCATTATATTTATCTTTATCTTGATAATCAATAAAATAATTAGATATAAGAGTATATAGTTCATCTTTATTAGTAGCTTCAAGTTCACCAGAACTATTAAGTAATATATTAGTAGTAGGATTATTTATTGGTTCAGCAGTATAAACTACAATTTTATGATTAGCAATATATCTTTTAACATTAGACCTAATAGTAGATATTGGAATATCTCCACTAATAACTGCCCAATATGGAATATTACCATTACCTTGATTGTTCCAATTAAAAGTAATTATAGTACAATGAGAACCATCATTAACAATATTATTTATATACTTATCTTTATTTGACAATTTATATCCTCTACTAGCATCACCATATTTATCAACAAAATGAATAAAAAAGTTATATACTTCTCCCGGAATAAGAGTATCATTCTTTTTACGTTCATTAAAATCATAACTAGGTTCAATAATAGAATGAGTAATTCTCATTTTACAATTATCAATATCAAATATAGTATCTCCAAATAATACTTGTCCACTAGTAAATACAGCATCTTCTGTAAATCCAATTCCATTATAAACATAACAAGCTATTTTAACTGTACTAGGTAAAGTATAAACAGATTGATTATTTTCATATTTATAACTTGTAGGGATAATAAAACAATGACAAGCAAGATATTCTTTAAGATTATGACTACCTCTACTACCTACTTTTATTTTAGCATTATAATTAATCTTTAAATATTCATGTGCTGCAATACCTTGTATAACTGTATCATTAAATAAAGTTCTAAAAGTACGAAAAGGATATTGATTATTATTGAATACTTTATTAATATCTTTAATTTGCCAATCAGCAGTACCAGTAATTTGAAGGCTAGCCATTTTAAAATATGGACCTTTTTCACTAACAGCATTAACAGTAGTATAATCATTATAATAAGCATTAACAGCTTTATTACGAAGTTTAATAGTAATATCTTTAACAGCCTCTTCTAATGTTTTACCATTATTTAAAGTTCTATCATCGTTATCAGTTTTTTCATTATAATTAGAAATATATATTTTATTCTTATAATTAATGATATTACCAACATTATAATAATTATAATAGTCAGTAGTTAAATCAGCAACATTATATTCAACAAGAATATCTCTACTAAATTTAAAAATATTATTATTTAAATCATCTGTTCTAAACGCTTGAGTACTATCTTTTTTACATACAATAAAACCAAGTTGATAAAGACCAGAACGACCTCCACTAATATTTATTTCAAAAGTTTGATTACATATATCTTTAGAATCACTAAATGAATCGGTATTACCATAACAATAACCGTTTGGTTCATCTTTCGGTTCATAAACATTAGTTTTTCTAAAACAAACTTTATTAATAACTTGTGGAATTATAACATCATTAAAAATAGGAAATCCAATACTATACCATTTAGTATAATTAGTTTTATCTATCTTATATCTAATAAATATAAAATAAAATCCTTTATAAGCTCCACCACTAACATAATTTAAACCACTAATAGTAGGTAAAGTTACTTGTGGAATAACAGACATTTCAGAATCAGGACGGTCAAAATCTAAATCAATATTAATAGTTTTAAGAGGAACATCAACAGAAGCATTACTTTCAGCAATAGCTATTATAAGATGATTTTTAACATTATAAGTATATGTTCCTTTAATCTTTCCACCATTATATTTCCAATTACTATTTACTCTATAACAATTATCAGCTTGTTCATTATATCTATAAATATAAGACTCATTAGAATCAGTATTAACAATAAATAAAATAAGTTCAGTACTAGTTGGAATAACACCAACTATTTTAAAATTATTAATACCATCTTCATGAATAGCATTGGCAATTATTTTACAATCTTCAAGTCCTTCTTCATTAACAATCATCCTATCATCATTACTTACTTTAACATTCTTAGCAGCAACTAATGAATAAGGCACACAATCACCCGGATGTTTATTAAGACTAAGTTTCTTTTGTATATTCATAATTATTTAGGAAAAGTAAAGTTATAAAAGAACTCATTCCAACCACTATCATCATCACTTTGTTCATCTAATAGAATACTAGTCTTAATATCTTTCTTCATACTTTCCCATAGATAGAAAGGATTAGTTCCATATTGACTAGCAGAAAGATTAAACACAGGATGTTTATATCCTCTCATAAGCATACGAGCCATACAATAATAAGTAAGACCTTGAATTAATTTACCATTAGCAGGTATAACAGGAATCTCACAATGATAATTATCACTATATTGAGTTTCAATATCTTTATAAACAACTGTTATACAAGTATCATTAAAATTAAGTTCAATAGTATTACCTCCAATAAGAACATAATTATGATTTGACTTATCATATCCTCCACGGGGGGTCTGACAATGAGAATGAACTTCATGCTGGCATCTTGGACATTCAGTATTATTATGAACTGTATAAACAACAGGATTACATCCTACTTTACCAGTATCAATAACTTCTCTAGTTCTAGAACCATTAGGACAACAATCATCGGGCATACCAAGATAGTCTTTATTAGTAGCACGCTCCGGACTTTCGTCCTCCGCTTGACCCCCCGTGGAGGATGGAGTAGATTCAGTATCACTACATCTATATTTACTAGTATCAGCTCTAGGTACTTCACAACCATTACTGTCATATACTTTAAGACCGTCATCAATAAGACAACATTTACTTTTAGCTATCTTATTAATGACGGTTAGTTTCATTTTCTTATCAACTTTACGAAGAACTTTAAGTTCATTCATAGCATCAACACACCAAGCAGGAACTCTAGGAATCCAATCACTTCCATCAGGATTGAAATCATTATCGAGTTTAGCAATAATATGTTCTATTGTAATAGTTTTATTGTTTGCCATAATTTATAGATTTATCAAGAATAACTCTACCATCAGCATCAAGCATAATACCAATTTCTTTATATATGTCAAGATAAACTTTAATAAAATCAGAATAACTACCTTTAAATATCATTTCATGATTAACAACATAAACAGATTGTTTAGTAGTTCTACGAATTATATTATTCATCTCAAGTTCTTTAATATATCTATGAAGATGAATAAATGAACAAATCTTCTTAGTTTCATCATTTTCTTTAAGTATAATTTTATTAGAATTAAACTTAATAGTTTTAGCAATATAACAAATCAGCTTAACAATAACTACACTTTTTGCGTTATTAGTAATATAATTTAGTAAGTCAGTACTTATTTGAGCATATCCTCTACGTTCATAAAAACTTTGAATAATTTTTATTCTAGAAGCTTCAGCTTCAACAATGTTAATATCTTTAAGTTCTTTTTCAACAAAAAATGGACTAGGAATTACTTCTTCAAGAATAAGTTCAGTTTCACGAACTTTACGAGTAACAACAGGACTTTTAAAATTAAATTCAGGCATATCTTTATTTATTTAATGATTAGTAACTTTATCAATATAACGAAAATTCGACCTCCGATGGCGATATTTTAGTTAAAATAAGTGTTAAACACGCCATGGGTGGCGTAACTTTTTTTTATTTTTTCTTCTAACTTATTGATTATCAGTGATTAATAAATGTTAACCCTATCTTATATATATACATACAATAGCAATATTAATAAGTTCAGCATTAAAAAGATTAGCAAAATCATTAGTGGATACTCCCCGTGGAGGATGAGTATGATTAGTATTAGCTAGAATTAGTTCAAGATGTATCTCCATCCTCCACGGGGAGTTGAGTGGAGCGAAGCGGAACGTTCAACTACATTACTTTATTTATCACTATATCTAGTTTTATTACCATTATTATGTGCTCCACGTTCATACTTTTGTTGATTAACATTTCTAATATATTTAAATGGAGCATTAGGTTCTCGTTCAAGATAAACAAGAAGTTTACTTCTTAATCCTAATTTAAGATTAAAAATATCATCAACAGTTTTACATTCAGAATTAAGTTGTTTAGCATCTTTACCTCTAAGTTCTCTATTAATATAATTAGCATACTTAAATTTAATAGCACTATAACTATGAGTTCCATTATTAATAAGTTGTATTTCATAAAACTCTTTATTAGTTTTATAAACTACATAAGGAATACCATCATACTTAAGTCCACGAATTTTATATATTTCTGCTTCTTCTTTATCATAAGGTTTAAGACCAGCATCAATAATTTCTTGTTTTTTAAGTCTAGTAGCGTTCCAATCAACATAAGTATCTCTAGGTTTATCTCTATATCTCCAGAAATTAATAACTAAATCACCAATTTCATATTTAAAATGATAAGCATAGCCTTCAAGAACACATTTATGAACACCATAACTATAATACCTATGAATGTACTTTTTATAATCAGAAAGACTTAATTCAGAACGTCTTGTAGCAAGTTTAAGAGCAATAATATAATCGTTTGCTTTTTTAGCTAAGTTACAATAACGCAAAAGTTGGAGAAGAACAATACGTCTTTCTCCAACTGTATAACTAAGTCGATTATTAATTAATTGCTCTAACTTATTAATTAATTCAACATTATCATTAAGAAATTGAAACCCATATTCATTAAGATTAATTTTTAAATCATCTTTAATAACTTGATTTTTACTTTTAATATAAGCACGGCAATCAGCTTTCATCTTATTTATAAGTTCAAGTTCTTTATTATATTTTGCCATATCGTCATTAGAAGTTTCAATAAACTTTTTATAATAATGACTAATATCTATATCTTTAATCATAATTTATCTAGTTACAAAATTATCAATAGGAGTTTCATTTGTTTGACGAGGAACTTCAATAAAATTACGTTTAAATACAATCTCTTTAAGAGCTCCAATCATATCTTCAGGAATAAGAAATTCATCATCATCGTATTTAGCTTCATCATCAATAGGGTCATAATTTACATCTTTAGCTTTTTCTACAACTTCTGTAGGAACAAGATAAGGAATTTCAAATGGAGATTCAATAATAATAGAACCTATATTTTGAAACCAATCTTTATTATTACTAAAGAAATAAATATAACCATTAATATAATCATAAACAGGAAGATTACACATACCTGCAAGATAATGATAAAACTTAGCACTAGCTTCTTTTGCAAATGGTATTTCTATCCCAGTATGTCCGGTAGTTCTAATTGATTGGAAAGGTAAATTATTAATAAGTCTAACTGGCTTTGGAACTTCTTGTTTAGTACGTTTAATTGCAGGAAGCCCAAGACTTTGACTATTATATAAATCACCATCAGGAACATTAATAATAGAAAGACGAACACGTTGTTGAAGACCTTTATCAATATATTTATGATTCTCATAACTTCTACGAATTAGTTCATTACGTCCATGAAGAATAGCATATCGAAGATTACGTCTAAGAGGAATACTATTAGGATTGCCAACAGCATGGGCAAATTCACTAACTAATTGATTAAGACTAGCCATATTAAGATTGACTTGCGTTTTCTAATTGATGAACTCTTTCTTCAAGCTCATTAATCTTATCAGAATATGTTTCAACTTTAGCTTTAAGTTCATTAACTGTATCAACTAATTCATTATGCTTTTGTTCTATAACTTTAACTTTTTGTTCAAGTTCAGTATTATTAGTATAATCAACAATAGAATTTAATAATTCAATTAGTAATTTTCTATCTTTATTAGATATATCACTACTTAAGCAATATATAGTTCTAATAACATCATCTTTAAGTTTATCTTTAGTCATAATATATTATGTTTTAAGTTTATTATATTTAATATTATAATAAACTGTTGCAGGAGTAGTATCAAGAAATGCAAAAACAGAAACAAATTAATTAACCAATTACTCCTAGCAACAGTTCCACGTGGACTTATTTAATCAAGCTTAACTGTAGTAAAGAAGCCGACATAAGCCACAGAAGCTGACCGAACCCAATGAGAATGAAAGCCACCAGAGCCAGCCCCAGAACCGTTATTAGCGCCACCGCCAAACAGAAGCACACGAACAGCTTTATCTGTATCTTGTCCATTATTACCTCTTATCCAATTATAGTCAGCTTTTTTATTAGTTCCAACTTTATTAGGAATAAAATAAGGACCAAATCTAAAATCAAATTCAGTAATAAAATTATTAGTATTAGCTTGGTCACCTATAAAATAACATTTATCTTGAATATTATTTATTGTAACATCAGAATGATTAACTCCTTTTTTAAGAAGATAAACACTATTATAATTTACATTACGATTTATAATAGTTACATCTCTAATAAACGTCCATATATCACCAAAGAAATTTAGAATACCACGATAAACAGCAGGATAAGTATTTAAATTACTTCCATCTACATTATAATTTCCTAGTTCATAATGGTCACCATTAGTACTACCATTACCAATATTATGTTCAGCAGTCCAATAAGTTTGTACAATAGGATTATTATCATTAAAAGCTGTCCATCTATCCCAATTTAAATTTGTAACACCAGCACCAAGTCCACCTTGTTTAAATCCATCACTAGTTAAATTAGTATTTAATGCAGCTTGATTATCAAAATTAGCATACTCAATATAACAAAGAGCTTGTAAAGCACAATATTCAAGATAATCAATCATTGTAATCCAATCTCCACGATTAGTACAAAATTCATTGGCTTTATCATAAGTAATACCAGTTCTAGGTCTACCTTGC
>ULWY01008282.1_pt1 | contig 30206 bp, 31 predicted proteins | sample 1960761 | NCBI WGS metagenome assembly ULWY01 (sample SAMEA4835824, study PRJEB28245) | human gut metagenome | biome: gut microbiome; material: fecal sample | place: Denmark | collected 2008 | reverse complement strand
CCTTTCAAAGCTTTGGCAATGGATGAAGGAGTGAATTACACGGCAGGACTTCCTATTGTACGCACTTCTCCGGCACATGGTACTGCGTATGATATTGCCGGACAAGGGGTTGCCTTGGAAGATTCTTTTCGCCAGGCTATCTATGTGGCTATGGATGTTTTCCGTAATCGGATTGTCGAAAAAGAAATCCATGCACATCCATTGCGTAAACAGTATTATGAGAAACGGGATGATAGCGATAAACTGAAGTTAGATACCATTGATGATGAAGATTGATGGTGAACCGGTCTAAAATATAATTTCAAGAAAAAGAGTAGAAATGAAATTTGCAATTATATCAGCGGGTGAAGGCTCCCGACTTTCACAAGAAGGGGTAGCTTTACCCAAACCTTTGGTGCAACTGAACGGAGTTGCCATGATTGACCGTCTGATACAGATCTTTGTGCGCAACGGGGCTGATAAGGTGGTCATCATTATTAATAATGAAAGTCCGTTGACAAAAGAGCATTTGGCAAAACTACAGGCGGAAGCGACAGTGCCATTGGAAGTAGTTGTGAAAACTACGCCTAGTTCAATGCATAGTTTTTATGAACTGAACTCTTATTTGAAAGACGATAAGTTCTGTTTGACTACTGTAGATACCATATTCCGTGAAGAAGAATTCTCGACTTTTATTGAAGCGTTCAAACAATCGGACAAAGATGGATATATGGCGGTGACCGATTTCATAGACGATGAAAAACCGCTTTACATTTCTACAGATGAAGCTTTGAACATAACTGGCTTTCATGATGAGGCCATCTCCGGATGCCGCTATATATCGGGAGGAATTTACTGCCTGACTCCGACAGCGGTCAAGACATTGCACGGGTGTATGGAAAAAGGTATGTCCCGTATGCGCAACTTCCAGAGGCAGTTAGTGGCCGACGGCTTGAAATTAAAGGCTTATCCTTTTACAAAAATTCTGGATGTAGACCATGCCAGTGATATAGTGAAAGCGGAAAACTTTCTGACCGGTAAGGACGAGTAATTTAAAAGATAACATAAAGGAATGAATGTGATTTCAATAATAGGGGTAAGCCGTGGAAACGAATATTCACCCAATCATGTGGACAATGATGCCGCCATATTTAATAAGGTGGTGGAAGAGTTGGGACAATTGGGCTGTGAAGTTGAGGTTTATGCCGAGAAGGATTTCGTGGAGCAGGGTGTCAAAGGAGATATCATTTTTGATATGGCCCGTGATAAAGCAACAATAGCCCGCTTGAAGTCTTTGGAGGATGGAGGTGCGTTGGTGATAAACTCTGCTTACGGTATAGATAATTGTGTACGTAGACCCATGACGGAGCTACTTATAAAAAGAGGAGTTCCTCATCCGCAGAGTTTTATTATTTCCACAGCAGACGAGTATTCTGAAAACTGTTATCCTTGTTGGGTAAAGCGGGGAGACTCTCATGCTATGGTGAAAGAAGATGTAGCTTATGCCACTTGTAAGGAAGAGGTGGAGAATATTCTGGCTGATTTTCGCAACCGTGACATTCCTGTTGCGGTCATCAATGAGCACTTGCAAGGCGACTTGGTGAAATTCTATGGGGTACACGGCACTGATTTCTTTTATTGGTTTTATCCGTCTCCTTGTTCGCACAGTAAGTTCGGTTTGGAAAAAATAAACGGAATAGCCAAAGGGATTCCTTTTAGCGTAGAGGAATTGAAAATACAAAGTGATAAAGCTGCTGAGGCGCTGAACGTACCCATTTACGGAGGTGATTGTGTGGTTTCAGCCGACGGAACACTGCGGATTATAGATTTTAATGATTGGCCCAGCTTTGCCCGTTGTCGTGAGGAAGCGGGAGGTAAAATTGCAGAGTGCATTTATAACCGGGCTAAAAAGCAAATGAAACAATAAAGACATGAGTACAGAGAGTGAGAAGAAAGGAATAGAGGCTTCTTTCAAATCCATGGACACAGAGGAGTTCCTGGATATTTATTTCAATCGTCCCATAGGATATGCATGGGCGCTATTGTTTAAAAAATTGAAGGTACATCCCAATGTCGTGACCATTTTTTCTATTATTCTAGGTATAGGCGCAGGCGTGATGTTCTATTACCCCGATATGAAACATACCCTGATTGGTATACTTCTATTGATGTGGGCAAACCATTATGACAGTGCGGACGGCCAATTGGCACGGCTTACAGGGCAGAAAACCCAGTGGGGACGTATGTTGGATGGCTTTGCCGGTGATATTTGGTTCTTTACTATTTATGCGGCGATCTGTCTCAGACTGATGGACCAGCCTATGCCGTTTCATATTGGTGACGGGATGCATTGGGGGATTTTTATTTGGATATTGGCTGCTTTTTCGGGCACTGTTTGTCATAGTAAACAATGTACATTGGCGGATTATTATCGTAATATTCATTTATATTTTCTGAAAGGGAAAAATGGAAGTGAGCTGGATAATTTCAAACAACAGCGTGAGATCTTCTATAGTTTACCTTGGAAAGGAAATTTCTGGTGGAAAGCTTTTTTGTATTTTTATGGTAATTACACACGTCAGCAGGAAAGAATGACCCCTAATTTTCAGCGTTTCTATGCTTTGGTAAAGGAAAAGTATGGGGACAATATTCCACAGGAGTTGCGGAACGAATTTCGTGCAGCTAGCAAACCTTTGATGAAATATACCAATATCTTGACTTTTAATACACGTGCCATTGCTTTGTATATCAGTTTGCTGATTGGCGAACCTTGGTTGTATTTTGTATTCGAGATTATTGTAATGACTTCTTTATTTGTATATATGCGCCATTGCCACGAGGCGGTTTGCGCACAGTTATATTATAAATACGCGGCGAAGTGAAAAGTAAATATAGAAATATATTCCTGATATTTGGGATTGTAGCTATCGTGGTAATGCTCTGTACTTTTGATATGGAGTATGATGAATTGTTGGCTAACTTGCGCCGGGCAGGGATTTGGCTGCCGGCTGTAGTAGGGTTATGGATTATCATTTACTTGTTCAATACCCTTTCTTGGTACATTATTATCCGAGATGGAAAAAAAGGAACGCCTATTCCATTTTGGAAAGTTTATAAGCTTACAGTTTCCGGGTTTGCACTGAATTATGCTACTCCGGTAGGATTAATGGGAGGAGAACCTTACCGTATCATGGAACTGACTCCTTATGTCGGGGCCAGTAAGGCAACATCATCAGTTATCCTTTATGTGATGATGCATATTTTCTCGCATTTTTGTTTTTGGTTTTGTTCTATTTTCTTGTATTTGGCTTTACGCCCGGTAGATATTGCCATGGGGACTATGCTGGCTGTTGTGGGTGTGGTTTCTCTTTTGGCTATTTATTTTTTTATGAAAGGATACAAGAATGGAATGGCTGTCCGTACTTTAAAATTATTACAATATATTCCTTTTATTAAAGGATGGGCCAAACGTTTTTCAGAAAACAAACGGGAGACTTTGGAACGTGTGGACAGTCAGATAGCAGAGCTGCACAAACAGCGTAAGTCTACATTTTATGCCTCGTTAAGTCTGGAATTCATGGCTCGGATTCTAGGTTGCCTGGAAGTGTATTTCATATTGAATATTCTGACAACAGATGTTAGCTTTCCGGCTTGTATTCTGATTATGGCATTTACTTCTTTATTTGCTAATTTGTTCTTTTTCTCGCCTATGCAATTGGGCGCTCGTGAGGGGGGCTTTGCTTTAGCGGTAGGAGGACTGGCTATTCCGGGAGCTTTCGGAGTTTATACCGGATTGATAACCCGTGTACGTGAATTGATTTGGATTGTAATTGGTGTGTTGTTGATGAAAGTCGGCAACGGTACACCTACTAATAAAGCATGAGATAATGAACGCATTGAAAGATATTCAGGGAGTTATATTTGATTACGGCGGTACGATAGATACGAATAGCCGTCACTGGGCGGAAGTATTGTGGGCCAAGTATGTGGAACATCAGATTCCGGTGGATAAGGAGAGTTTTCGTGAGGCATACGTCTTTGGAGAAAGAGCGTTGGCTAAATACCCTTTTGTCCAGCCTTGGCATGATTTTCATGATGTACTTTCCATTAAGGCCAAACTTCAGATGGAATGGTTGGCAGAACAGAGAAAGTTGCCTATGGATGAGTTGAAACTGCAATCTTATGCCACGAAAGTAGCAGACAGCTGTTATGAGTATGTATTGGATATATTGCAGGTTACACGTCCGGTAGTGGAAGAGTTGTCCAAAAAATATAAGTTAGTGCTGGTTTCTAATTTTTATGGTAATATTCAGACCATTTTAAAGGATTTTGGACTTCTGGATTTCTTTGATGAAATTATTGAATCCTCTGTGGTGGGTGTTCGTAAACCAGATCCCGCTATCTACAGACTCGGAGTGGATGCTATGGGATTTGTGGCAAAGAATGTGCTGGTGGTTGGAGATTCTTTCTCAAAAGATGTTGTTCCTGCCAAAGCGGTGGGATGTCGTGTAGCTTGGTTGAAAGGAGAAGGTTGGGGAGGAGAAGTCATTGACGAATCTGTTCCTGATGTGATTATAACGAATTTGGCCCAACTGCCTGTTCTATTATAAAAAGTATGGAGACACAAAGACATGCATTGGTAAAAAGGGACTATCTAGTTCCTTTTGTTTTAGTAACCTCTTTATTCTTTTTATGGGGATTTGCACATGCTATTCTTGATGTGCTGAATAAACATTTTCAAGAGGTGATGGATATTACCCGTACTCATTCGGCAATGGTGCAGGTAATGTTTTATTTAGGTTATTTCGTAATGGCTGTTCCGGCAGGGTTATTCATCACCAGATATGGATATCGTAGGGGAGTTGTTTTCGGATTATTGCTTTACGGCATCGGGTCGTTGATGTTTATTCCCGGCGAATACTGGATGTCATTTGAATTTTTTCTGTTCTCTTTGTTTGTCATCGCTTGCGGCTTGGTTTTTTTGGAAACGGCTGCAAATCCTTATATGACAGAATTAGGGGATAGGGAAACAGCTGCCAGTCGGTTGAACCTGGCCCAGTCCTTTAATGGATTAGGATGTATTTGCGGCCCTTTGGTGGGAGGACTATTGTTGTTCTCGGAGAAGGGAGAGGCGAATATTTCATATCCTTATATGCTGATGGGGGTAGTTGTGCTGATAGTGGCACTGGTCTTTTCCCGTATCAAACTTCCGGAGATTGTTCATACAGACAATGTGGTGAATGGAAAGACAGTTAAAAAAGGCTTATGGTCGCATAAATTATTTTTATTTGGTCTACTGGCACTATTCAGTTATGAAATAGCAGAGATTTCTATCAATAGTTTCTTTATCAATTATGTGGTGGACGATGGATGGATGAATGCCCGTGATGCGGCAGTAGTGCTTTCATTCGGTGGGCTCGGGCTATTTATGTGCGGACGTTTTGCCGGTAGTTGGATTATGCAGCGAATTCGTGCAGAAAGAGTTTTGCTATACTGTGCTTTGGGAACGGTAGCGGCTACTTTTCTTATCGTTTGCAATTTAGGAAAAATTTCATTAGTTGCTTTGTTTTTGGTATATGTGTTCGAAGCCATCATGTTTCCCACTATTTTTGCTATATCTTTGAAAGGGTTGGGAAATAAAACCAAACGAGCCTCTTCTTTTTTAATGATGTCTCCTGTAGGAGGAGCTATTGGCCCTGTGTTGATGGGATATGTGGCAGACAATAGTAATATGTCCTTATCATTCATTATACCATTTGTTTCTTTTTGTGTTGTATTATTCTATTCGTGGTATGCCGATGTAGAAGGAAACTGAAATAAAAAATCCCGATATGGCTGTCTGGCTTTATCGGGATTTCTATCTATTTTTAAATTTCCTCGGCTTTCAAAGGACTAGTCCGGATAATATCCCATACATCTTCTTCTGTTTTGCTGAAGGGACCGGATGCTTCTAATTTCAGTGTCGACATGGCTGCTGCAAAACAACCGGCTTTTTCATAGGATACTCCTTTGTTGCGCATATATAAATATCCTGTGGCATACGTATCTCCGCATCCTGTAGCATCAACTATATCTTTAGGAGGATAGGCGGGTATCTTATGAAATCTACCTTCTGCATAAATTACAGAACCCAGACTTCCCAAGGTTATCAATACCTCTTTTACTCCCCATTCAGCAAGTTGCAAAGCGGCTTGTTTTATGTCTTTGTGACCGGTAAGCACTTCCATTTCGTGTTCGTTTACCTTTAGAATATCAATATATTTTAAGGCTTCCAACTTGTCTGTCCAATCTATGGGATAAACTCTTTCACCCCGGACTTCGCGCAAATATCCTTGGGCATCTACCGCCAAAATACCTTTTTCTGAAAGATATTTTACAACATCCAGTGAAAAATCATCTGCCAGAAGGCTTCCCAAATGAAAAATATGGGCATTTATATTCTGTAGCTGTTCCACTGTGAAAGGATCGGCTTTAGCTAATACCCGCTGACTGCGGTTATCTTGATTTTCCCCGTATGTATTCTCGAAATAGACTGTTCGCTGACTGGGAATAACAGTGACTCTGATACCTTTTGCACGGATATCTTCTACAGCTTTAAATTCACTGGGCGCTAGTGCTGTGACCAGCTGATAATGCTTTGTATCCTTTAAATGACTGATTCCGTGTGAAAAATAATAGGATGTTCCGCCGGGCATATAAGTCGTTTTCCTGGGTGTTACTATCTTATCTAATGTAATGTGGCCTATGCAACAAATATCATCCATACCTATTTATATTAAACGGTTGCAAAGCTACAAAAAAAACTAGAAAAAGCATGGAAGTTTTCAAAAGAAGGTGTAACTTTGGCACAAATTATCTTAATCTCTGCTATGAGATGCAATTTTAACAAAGAAATTAGAATGGAAAAAATGAATGTGAAACCGGCAACCGGTAAATTGGGCGTTCTTTGTGTTGGATTGGGCGCTGTTACTTCAACTTTTATGACAGGTGTGCTGATGGCTCGTAAGGGACTGGCAAAACCTGTCGGATCTATGACTCAATATGATAAAATGCGTGTTGGCCGTGGAGAAAATAAAAAGTATTTGCATTATGGAGAAATCGTTCCATTGGCAACTTTGGACGACATTGTTTTTGGTGCATGGGATGTTTATCCTGCTAATGCTTATGAATCAGCTGTAAATGCTGAAGTTTTACAAGAAAAAGACATTCTTCCTGTAAAGGAAGAACTGGAAAAGATAGTTCCGATGAAAGCTGCTTTCGATCACAACTATGCTAGTCGTTTGGATGGCGATAATGTGAAAGATTGCAAGAATCGTTGGGATATGGTAGAACAGCTGCGTGAAGATATCCGCAATTTCAAAGCTGAAAATAATTGCGACCGTATCGTAGTTCTTTGGGCTGCTTCTACAGAAATCTATGTACCTGTTGAAGAAAAAGTACACGGAACCTTGGCAGCATTGGAGCAAGCGATGAAAGAGGATGATAAGGAACACATTGCTCCGTCTATGTGCTATGCTTATGCAGCGCTGTCAGAAGGTTGCCCTTTCATCATGGGAGCTCCTAATACTACAGTTGATATCCCGGCTATGTGGGAATTGGCTGAAAAAACGAAGATGCCTATTGCTGGTAAGGACTTCAAAACAGGCCAGACATTGGTTAAGTCAGGCTTCGCTCCGATTATCGGAACCCGTTGCTTAGGCTTGTCCGGCTGGTTTTCTACAAATATCTTAGGTAATCGTGATGGTTTGGTGTTGGACGAACCGGCTAACTTCCGTACTAAAGAAGTCAGCAAGCTGTCTACTTTGGAGTCGATTCTTGTACCCGAAGACCAGCCTGATTTATATACAGATTATTATCACAAAGTACGTATCAATTACTATCCCCCTCGTAATGACAGTAAGGAAGGTTGGGATAATATCGATATCTTCGGATGGATGGGCTACCCCATGCAGATTAAGATTAATTTCCTTTGCCGTGATTCAATTTTGGCTGCTCCTTTATGTTTGGATTTAGTATTATTGAGTGACTTGGCTGCACGTGCAGGACGTTTTGGTATACAGCGTTTCTTGAGTTTCTTCTTGAAGAGCCCGATGCATGATTATACAGAAAATGAAATACCTGTCAACCATCTCTTCCAGCAGTATGCTATCTTGAAGAATGCTATTCGCGAAATGGGTGGTTATGAAGCTGATCAGGAAATTGATTAATTTATAACAGACTGTTTTTATTCAGGCGCGGATTGCGCGGATTTTACGGTTTCTCTTTATAAAAGACCGTATCAATCCGTGAAATCCGCGCCTTATTTTTTATTTTTCTGCCATAATTACTTGCTGTCTGCTCGGGAATTTGTAATTTTGTCATATAATAAAATGAATATGGTCAGGTCAGAAATACAAAATGTTAAACTCAGATTTGGTATTATTGGTAATGCTGAAGGATTGAACCGTGCCATAGACGTGGCTATTCAGGTGGCGCCCACAGATTTATCAGTATTGATCACCGGTGAAAGTGGTGTGGGAAAGGAAAATTTTCCGCAGATCATCCATCAGTTCAGCCGTCGGAAACATGGACAGTATATAGCCGTGAATTGTGGAGCTATACCTGAAGGTACAATAGATTCAGAACTTTTCGGACATGAGAAAGGTGCTTTTACAGGAGCTATCAGTGACCGTAACGGTTATTTTGCCGAAGCCAATGGTGGAACTATTTTTCTGGATGAGGTGGGAGAGTTACCTCTTGCTACGCAGGCGCGTCTGCTACGTGTGCTCGAGAGTGGTGAATTCATTAAAGTAGGTTCATCCAAAGTACAAAAGACGGATGTACGTATTGTTGCCGCTACCAATGTAAATCTGACGGAAGCCATTGCCGAAGGCCGTTTCCGCGAGGATTTATATTATCGTCTGAACACTGTGCCTATCAAGATACCACCTCTGCGCGAACGTGGAGATGATATAACATTACTTTTCCGCAAATTTGCATCGGATTTTGCTGAGAAGTACCGTATGCCGGCCATTCAGCTGACAGAAGATGCAAAAGCCTTGTTGTTGGCTTACCCATGGCCCGGTAATGTACGCCAGTTGAAGAATATTACAGAACAGATATCTATTATTGAAACCAATCGCGACATTACGGCGGAAATTTTGAGAAATTATTTACCGGAACAACGTGTAAACTCCGGTTTACCCGCTTTATTTGGTGTGAAAGCAAGTGCGGGGAAGGCTTTTGAAAGTGAGCGCGAGATTCTGTATCAGGTGCTGTTTGATATGCGGCGTGATGTAACTGAGTTGAAGAAATTGGTAAACACCTTGATGTCGGAACGTGGAGCGCAACCTGTTCCGCCACCGGCTACTACAGCAGTTTCTTATTATCAAGAACCTCAACGGAATTTGGTCGCTACAGTAGTGCCTGCTACACCTACCATTATCTCTGCCGCTAAATCCGTGCATCCTGTAGTAGATGATATTCAGGACACGGAGGAATTTGTGGAAGAAGCGACACTGTCATTGGATGAAGTGGAAAAAGAAATGATACGTAAGGCGCTCGACCGTCATCATGGAAAACGAAAGAATGCGGCAAAAGATTTGAATATTTCAGAGCGCACACTTTATAGAAAAATAAAAGAATATGGTTTGGATTAAACAATTGAAAGTAGTTGGTGTGTTGATGGTACTGGCGGGAATAGTAACTGCTTGTTCCATCTCTTATAAGTTTAACGGATCGTCTATAGACTATACTAAGGTAAAGACTATTTCGTTCGAAAACTTCCCGAACCGTTCGGCAGGTTTTGTGTGGGGACCGATGGAGAGCATGTTCAATACGGCATTGCAGGATATTTATATGCAGCAGACCCGGTTGAAGCAAGCCAAGCGTGGAGGTGACCTGCAATTGTCAGGGGAAATAACCAATTATGATGCTTTGAATAAAGGAATTGGTTCTGACGGTTATTCCAGCATGGTGGAATTGCGTATGACGGTTAGGGTGAACTTTGTCAACAATTCCAATCCGACAGAGAATATGAATGGTCAACAATTCTCGGCTAGCCGAGAATACAACGCTAATCAGCAGTTGAGTGCTGTACAGGATGAATTAGTAACCCAGATGATTAAAGAAATTGTAGAGCAAATATTCAATGCTACCGTGGCAAACTGGTAGTGAGCCCTTTTCCGTCATGACACAACAGCAATTATATGAATGGATAACCCATCCTGAATTATTAAATCGGGATACACTATACGAGCTGCGTACGTTGCTTGCGCGTTATCCGTATTTTCAGACGGTGAGGTTGCTTTATCTGAAGAATCTGTTTTTACTGCATGATATAACATTCGGTGAAGAATTGCGTAAGGCTGCATTGTATGTGGCCGATCGCAAAGTTCTTTTTTATCTGATAGAAGGGGAGCGTTTTATCATTTCTCCTCTTGACAAGCAAGAGAAGCCTAAGGAGGAAGGCGGATTGGACCGTACTCTTTCATTGATAGATGCTTTTCTGTCTTCTTTACCCGAGGACTCTGCTGCCGTGGAGTTGCCTATGGATGTAACAGCCGATTATACTTCTTTCTTATTACATGAAGAAGAGCATCCGTCCGATGATGGTATTCCTCGGATGAAAGGCCAGAGTCTGATAGATGATTTCATTGAAAAGTCTGCAGAGGAACCTTTATTACCTCAATTAGGGATAAAAGAGGAAGTGCCGGTGAAAAAGGAAATGCCCGAAGAGGATGAACCGGAAGCGGAGGAAGATATAGAAGATGAAAGCTATTTTACCGAAACATTGGCCAAAATATACGTTAAACAGCAAAGATATTCTAAGGCTCTGGAAATTATTAAAAAATTAAATTTGAAATATCCAAAAAAAAACGCTTACTTTGCAGACCAAATAAGATTTTTGGAGAAATTGATTATTAACACTAAATCAAAATAAAGAAAATGTATTTATTACTTATTGGATTAATTGTGCTTGCAGCTCTTTTGATGTGTTTCGTCGTACTGATTCAGAATTCAAAAGGAGGTGGTTTGGCTTCTAGTTTTGCTTCTTCAAATCAAATTATGGGAGTTCGTAAGACTACGGATTTTATTGAGAAATTAACATGGGGATTAGCTGCTTTTATGGTAGCATGTAGCGTGCTTACCGCTTATTTTGTTCCTACTGCTCATACAGATTCTTCTATCATCATGGAAGAAGCGGTGAAAGAGGGAGCTACCAATCCGTTGAATGCACCTTCAGGTTTTGCTGCTCCGCAGACAAATGATGCTGCAGAGACTCCTGCTCCGGGTGATTCGGCACAGTAATTAAAGAGAGCATTTTCCTTAATAAGGATAGGCGTTCTGTTTTATCAGTGAAACAGAGCGCTTTTTTGTTTTAAGATATTTTGCTTTGATAAGTATGCTTTTGTGCTTACTTTTGTTCTGGAATATGTTAGTTTAAAAATAATAAAAGAATCATGTTGAAATTCATATCATGGAATGTAAATGGCTTGCGAGCTTGTTACGATAAAGGTTTTGCTGATGCTTTCAATCGTTTGGAAGCTGATTTTTTCTGTTTACAGGAAACAAAGATGCAAGAAGGACAACTGGATGTACAATTTGAAGGGTATCAGTCCTATTGGAATTATGCTGAAAAGAAAGGATATTCGGGTACTGCTATTTTTTCTAAAGTAAAGCCATTGTCCGTTACATACGGTTTAGGCATTGAAGAGCACGATCACGAAGGCCGTGTAATTACGCTTGAACTGGAATCGTATTATCTGATAACTGTTTATACTCCTAATTCGCAGGAAGAATTGCGACGCTTGGATTATAGAATGAAATGGGATGATGATTTCCGTGCTTATTTGAAGAAATTGGAAGAGAAAAAACCGGTAATTGTGTGTGGTGATTTGAATGTAGCACATAAGGAGATAGATTTGAAGAATCCTAAAACGAATCGGAAAAATGCAGGTTTCACTGATGAAGAGCGTGCAAAGTTCACTACTTTGCTTGAATCAGGTTTTACGGATACATTCCGCTATTTCTATCCGGAGCAAGAGGGAATTTACTCATGGTGGTCCTATCGTTTCAAAGCCCGTGAGAAGAATGCGGGTTGGCGTATTGATTATTTTCTCACTTCCGATTCGTTGAAGGATAAATTGAGAGGTGCTCAGATTCATACTGACATCTTGGGATCAGATCATTGTCCGGTGGAATTGACAATAGAATTGTAAAAATGGGCTAAAAAAACTTTGTAGTTGTCGCAAAATGAATCCCTGATTATCTGCAATAAAAAGATAATCAGGGATTTGTGTCGTCGCAAAACTTATTCTGTTTTATTCTCATAAATCATGGATTCCTGTATATCTTTGTTTCGGGAAATAAATATTTTTTTCCTGAAAAACTGATTGAATCTATGAAACAATGGCATTTATTTTGCTTGTTGCCTTTGATGGCAGCTTGTGACTCCGGACATTCCGGTTCCGGAGAATTAATTTCGGTGGACTTGCGACAGGGGATAGATCATCCTTCTATGCTCAATCTGCAAGATGAGGTAGAGAGTGTGGAATATATACCTTTGGAAACAACCGATGATCCCGCTTCTTTGTTGGATGGAGTATCCGAATATGCTTTGACAAGCAAATACATCTATGTTTCTCCCGTAAAAGAACAACGGATTGTTCAGTTTGACCGGAAAGGTCATTTTATAAAGACATTGATTCCTTTCGGACAAGGACCGGGGGAGTTCAGTAATTTTTTAGCAGGTATACAGGCCGATGAGGAAAATAATCGTCTTTACCTGTTCAGTGCTAATCAGATAGGGGTCTACACCTTAGAGGGGGAGTTTATTCAAAATTTGAACCATGATTATCAGATAGTATATCAGCGTAAGGTGGAACAAGACTGTTTTGCTTCGGTGGCATTTCCGTATATTCCTTTTCGGAGCGGGAGTTATGGTTTAGGCATATTCACAGAGCAAGGGGACACTATTGCTGTAAAGAATGATTTTACTTCGCCACTGGTTCCTCCGGAGAAAGCAGGTTTTACTATAGGCATTGCAGCTACCTATTCAGGTAAGCAGCAGTCATTACTGTTTAAAACAGGATGTAATGATACTGTTTTCAGAATTTCCGATCATAAAATTATGCCAGCTTGTGTTTTGAATTTACAGAATTCAGACCAAGAAATCATCCGCTGCCTGGATGCGACTGATTTCAGTAGCTTACATCAAAAATTTGGAGGAAATAAGGATATTTTTGTGTCTGATCTTTTTGAGACGCCACGAAGTTATTATTTCCGTTGCAGGTATGATGGAGGACATTATGTGGTTTCCGTTGATAAAGAAACAGGGAAGATTCTGGCGGAGCAATGTGAGCAGCCTGAAGATATTTTTAAACTTTCTGATGCCAATCTTCTTTTTGGTATGTTGGGGACACGGAGTTATCGTAGCTTTCCCGTTTGGGGCCGTATGGAGAAAGATGGTTTGGTGCAGGTTGTCATTCCTTATGAGCTGAGTCTTTATGAAAAAGGATCCACCCTTACTGTTCCGGATGAATTAAAAAAGATAAATGTGGATAGTAATCCTATTTTTATAGTCTATAAATTGCGAGAAGGCTAAAAAGTGATACATTTGCGATATGATGAGAAAGTACTTGTTTATAGGCTGGGATGTATGGATGGTGGTGATATTGGGTATCATCTCCTCTTGCAGTCAGGATAAGGGCACTTCTAGACTGGCATGGGGGAAATATTATTTGTGGAGTGCCCCGGATTCCTCCTACCGGATACTGAATGCCATTCCTTTTCCCGATAAACTTTCCGTAGAAGAACAAGCGTGCTATGCATTACTGATGACACAAGCTATGTATAGATGTGGGCATAAGATATCTTCCGATTCATTGATAAACATTGCTGTACAGTATTATTCTTCACAAGGTAATGCAGATGATAAAGCTTCCGCTTTGCTTTATAAAGGATATATTTTAGAGGACTTGGGGCAGGATAATGAAGCTTTGTATGCCTATAAACAGGCAGAGGAGGCGGTAAAGACTGTTAAGGATTTGCGGATCCATTTTTTGATATATACAGCTTTAGGGAATATCAATGGAAGGTATGCTCATTATGAGCACTCACTGTCGTATTATAGAAAGGCGTTGGATCTTAATCTATCAGTTCCGGCTTGGAATGCAATGGGGGGAGAATATATATTTGCCCCTCTTTATCTGGCTCAGGGAACTCCCCGGTACAATGAAGAGGTCAAGTTGGTTTATGATAAGTTTTTAGGTTTGGTTAATAGGATGGACTTTACCTCGCAAGAGAAAATCTATTATCAATGGGCCTTGAAGGAGAAAGACAAGCAGGAATGGGATTCGGCGGCTTCGTTCCTGTTAAAAGCGATGGACTATACCACTACTGTTGAGTCCCGTTACTGGTATGATGCTGAATTAGCTGTTATCTATAAACATTTAGGAAAAACTGAACTAGTAGACAGCCTTCGTAATAGGGCATTGAAATCTTCGCGACCACTTTTGAGATCCTCTGTGTACAAAGCTATATACCAGGATTTGCTGGCGGCTGGTAAGTTAAGTAAGGCTAATGAATATATGCAATGCTATATCAATGAACTGGAATTACTATTTACTTCCGGAAGCCGTACTGAATTGTTTAAAATCGAGAAAAGATATGATTACACGGCTTTATTACGTCAGAATGATGAATATCGAAGCCGATGGAGCATTACTCTGTTGATAACAGTGGCTGCTGTTTTTTCATTGACTTTACTGCTATGGGGTAGTTGGAAATTTTTTCGCCGCCAGAAACTGGAGATTTTAAGTCATTATAAAAGGGATGCTTCCATGTTGCAGCAGCAGATTGATGATTTACAAGAGAGGATAGAAGAGAATCAAGGTGAGGCGAAGAATCTGCAAGAACAGATGCAAATCCTTGAAAAGGAAAAGAAAAGTAAGGAAATACGTATTCGTCAGTTGGAACTCACTTTCCGTTCGAAACACATCTCGCTTCCGGTTGAGTCGGTGGAGGCAGCACAAGTATACTTGCAAATCGTGACGAAGGGAACTCCTCATTATACCCCTGCTGAAGACCGTACTAAATTAGAGTATTGGTTGAACATATCCCGTAATCGCTGGGCCGAGCGATTGGAAAAGCTTTATCCATCTCTGACCAACGGAAAGAAGGATATTTGTTACCTGTTTGTAGTGGGACTTTCATTTGATGAGATGGCCAGTTTGTTGGGAGTGCAGTCCCGTTCTGTAAACCGTGTGGTATATAGAATTTGTAGAAAGATGGGTATAGAACAAGGAAGCAAAGATGAATTTGTGGCGCAAATTTTCCGTTTGGATGATTGCGACACAAATATATAGCTTACATGGCTACTTCGATGGCCAGTATTTGCGCTTCGGATTTAGCTTCAATTGTGACACTTTCAATGTCCCAGATACCGATACCGTCACGACGTGAAAGATTCTCGCCTGCTATATTTATTTCTCCTTCTATAATGAAGATATAAACACCTGTGCGTGGTTTGTGCATACGGTATGTCACACTTTGTCCGGCATCCAATGTGCCCATAGAGAACCATGCGTCCTGTAGCAGATGCGCCGGTGTATTGCCAGATGGTGAGATGAAGGTGGCTAGTTCGTTACGTTTCAATAACGGACGAATGTCATAATTATGGTATTCGGGTTTAGTTCCCTCCACATTGGGAATAATCCAGATTTGCAGGAATTTTGCGTCTTCAGTCTTACTGGCATTGTATTCGCTATGATAGATGCCTGTGCCTGTACTCATTACCTGAATTTCACCTGGGGCAATGGTACTTTCATTCTGTACGCTGTCTCCATGTCTTAAATATCCTTGTAAAGGGATAGACACCACTTCCATATTTTTATGGGGGTGCATACCGAAACCTTCTCCGGGAGCTACTGTATCATCATTTAGTACGCGTAAAGCACCGAAGTGAATTCGTCTTGGATTATAATAGTCTGCAAAGCTGAATGTATGGTAGGTTTTTAGCCATCCGTGATTAAAATACCCTCTTGTATTAGCTTTGTCAATTACTGTTTTCATAACTCATATCCTTTCTTTTTTAATTTGTTGATATTTGATATAACAATTGGGAAACAGAAAAGTTTAACGGTTGCTGTAAGGTGGGTTGTACTTTAGATTCAGCTCTTTTAAATGATCTGTTAGAGTCTTTTGTTACATTAGAAAACACATTTTGTTTCGGTTTTAGTGAAGATTTTTGGAGAACACTCTATGGTAAGAAGCTTTTGGTTTAGCAGACAGGTAAAAAGATAAGTTCGTTTTTCAAAAAGGGCCTTATCTTTTTTTAAAAGACCTTATTGTTTTGGAAAAACATCCTTATCTTTTAATGAAAGGAACTTATGTTTGGCACAAGAATTCATAGAACTTGGCGCAGGATCCGGCAGAATTTGTATCAAGATTCTGAACACTCCGGTAGGAGGAAATGTAGCTTCTTGAAACCGGACAAGGGCTATCGAACTGATTGGGAAAGTAAAATAAAGCAATGTGATGATTGATTGCCCAACAGAAGAAAACGAATTTGTATGTATACATTTGTTTTTACGAACGGAATAAAATCCTTTCATCACCATATCTTATTGTTGTTCAATGGTTTACTGTGTAGAAAGATGGTAAGACATGCCCAAGTGGTAGTTGACGGTGAATATGCCATACACTTTTCGCTTCCGGAACCAGACGGGTATGGCATGTCCTTGGAGCATGTTGGGCTTGTCCGGGGTCAAACCACTTGAGCGTCTTTTACGTCCTTTTATCACCACAAATTACTGGATACTAATTGATTATAGTGATTGAACAATTTTATTTTTCATGTAAAGACAATTCGGATGCTGGCAACTTGAGTAGTTAATCTTACAGTTCATACATTTAAATCTTATAGCTCATAGATAACTTATGACGTTGTCCACAGAACAAGCTAAGCATGTTCGTCAAACAAGCTAGGCCTGTCCTTTGGACAAGCCCGGCCTGTACGTATGCATGAAGCTATACATATGTATGCATCGCCTCATGCGTACGTACGTGTAAACCGGATTTGCATTTTCTTCTTCCCAAAAAGCGTTCCACCCTTTTTCACTTTATGCCGGAAGGTTTTTTCAAACTATCCTTATAGGTTTGACGAGTTTTGCTCAGAGTTTCCCGGAGTTATGCTTGAAGTTTTATCAGATTCACCTATTACTTGCAGAGGGTCTGTCACAAAAACGGGACAAAGCAAAAGTGTTCCTCTATGAAATATCGGATGAACCTGGTTTCTTGGAGCCGAACAAGAATTCTTGGACATCCTGCTCTTATAATTATCGGGTAAGTGAAGGAAGGGTAGGATATAAAATAAAAGAAGAGATGATTTAATCATCTCTTCTGTAGAGCGGAAGACGGGGCTCAAACCCGCGACCCTCAGCTTGGAAGGCTCTTTGATAATACTATTCAATTATTTGATTGTTAGTCTGTTAATTACTTCTATAAAAGTCAATAGAACAACTATTGACCAACATTGGTAAGGTTTATACAATACCAATAGCAGCATTTAGTAATGCTAAGTTTCTTGTTTCTTTCTCATAACAATTTCTATTATTTTAAAATATCACATTTGCTCCAGAAGGTAGAACCTAAAATAGCATAGCTTTCTTCAATACTCTTATCAACAAAGAATAGTTCAGAGTAAGGATGTCCCTCATATTCAAAATTGAACTTGATAGCCTTACACCTTCTGAACTTATTATCACTGCACCTAACTACTCCATACCCTACTTCCTTATATACACCTCTGAAATGATAAGCCTTCAAATGCTCTGGAAGAATGGGGAAGGCTTCTTCACTTTCCTTCATCAGCTTCTCAACAGCCATTTGATTGGTCTGGTACTCTTCATCAGTTGTAGGGTATTCCTCTTTAAAGAAGCCCAAGAAGACAGGATTAATAAGATTGTGCTTCATTCTTTTGTTCAGAAGGAATGTAAAGCCTAAACCTTTGATTTGTATGAATATACAATTAGATAGCATATTAAAAATTATCAGAAAAAAACATTATAGAATATGTATATCCTTTATCTACTCTGACATAGAACTTATCAAAAAAATACATTCTTTTCATAAACTTATCTTCTGGAGTAAAATCTCCCACCACATTAGTAGGGTTACAATCCAGTAATAAGCTATCCAACTTAAGAAACTCACCATAAACAAAAGGAAGATTATACCCTTCATAAATAATGGAATCATTCCTAATAAAAAGGTCAGTAGTCAATATATAGTTATCCCCAGTCTCATTCTTAATTAATCTTGAATACATATCAACACTATTATCATGGTGAGGAGTCTTTTTGAAATGTGACTTATATTTATAGGTGGACCATTTTTGATTAACAATAGTTCCTACCTTTGCTGCAATATCATCAATAGCTTGTTCTTTAGATTGTTTTGGAGAGCAAGAAAATAATATGCAACACAATAATAAGATTGACAAGCTATTTCCTTTCATCATATATATCATATTTATTAAAATCAATAATCCATTTATTCTCTATCAAAAATTGTACCCCAAGTACTCCATGAATCTGTATTCCAGTTTCATCCTGCACTTGCCTTATAGCCGCAGAAGCATCCAATACAGAAAAGGTGGAAGTATAATCTCTTCCTTCAAAATTGAATGTAGCTTCAATGATAGGAGTTTCTTTGTAGTGTCCCTCTATTCCCATTGTTCTATATGTTCCTTCAAGTAACTTAAATTCATTCTTGAAATGTTCATATACAAAATCAAATAGAGTGTTATGAGTAGCACCAGTATCAATCAAAAAACAAAGGTTATTTGTTTTTCCAGATGTCAGTATCAGTGGTAAACCTGCTTGTTGCAGACCAAATGTTAGTGGAAATTCCATTTTTATTCGTTTATAATCAATCATTATTTCATCTTATCTCTAAATTATCCCTCATAAGCATCAGCTAATCCACTTTCTACATCTTCTCTACTCCAGCCATCATAGAAAGCTTGTTCATCACCATAAGGGTCACTCCAATTATCTATATCATTCATCCTTTCTTCTTCATAATCCCAGAAAGAAGTTCTACGTGAATATGTTTTGGAAGTACTCTTCTTGTTGAAAGTTGCTTTAGCAATAGGCAATGTTGTTTTTCCTATGTCTGATTTTTCCATTAGTAAAGGGAAAATCTTACCACTACTATTGGCAACAATGGATATGACTGGTTCTTTGGGAATACTTCTTAAAGAAACAAAACCTATATTAGCTCCGTAAGTAAAATACAATTGCCTTGTATTAGGTTGAGCTTTGATATACAGTTTCTTGCAATGTGCTAATTCTTTAAATGCCTCTACTGAATAAGTACAGATGTAGGTTAAACCATCAAAAATGACTTTATTGCCTAATTGGTGAAGGTTTATTCTTTCTTCTTTATCACCGAGAAAAGCCTTGAGAGAAAAAAGAGAATCTTCCTTTATAGCCCATATTTTATCATATTTCAGAGGAACAACAATATTTTCCAATGTGTCAATGATACCCCATTTATTCCTTTCTTCAAAATAATGATATTTCATTACACGAGAAAAACCACAAGTAAATTGCGGGTCACACCAAGAATATTTGCCAAAAGGAACTACTTGTTTATTGCAAATATCAATGTAAGCATACTGATATTGATGATTCCTGACCAAAGATAGACCACAACTGAATGGCTGCATTTCCATATATTGAGGTTGAATGATAACTTCTCCTCTTTGGTTCTTAGCTCCCAATAAGCCATCCTCTTGAAATATAATATAGTCCTTATCCATGTTGCCTTTTTGTAGCCATACTACAAAAAAGAAAGTGTGGTACTTTCCTGCTGAGTCCAAGGCATCACCACAACACCTACAATCACAAACAAGGAAAGCCCACACCTGATGGTATGAGCATTCACTCCCTTACTGCTGTGATTGTTAGTCTTTAAAGTGGTGATTTTAGGACTTCACAAGTAAGAAGCAAACACTTCTTTTTCTAATATGTCTTGTTAAACTTCTATTTCATTAGCAATCATTTGATTGTTTCTGTTGCAAAGTTAAGACTTTCCACATATAAACAATCATCCGAAAGCTACTTTTAATAGGTTTTCAGACCATATTAGCACCATAGGCATGAGCTTATTCTCTTATCTGTCATTAAGGCTCTTGAAGTGGAAAAGTAATAATATACTTCCATATCCACCAGTGGCAAATGTACCATTAATTCTATTACATATCCCTGATTCTCATATCTTTTCAAAATAAAAGCCCCAATTCCATGCAGAAACTGAGGCTTACAACAATAATAAACACAATACAAAGGCTGTTCACCTTTATTTTCTCTTAGCCATTATACACATGAATATCAACCCAATAGTGATATTCAAAATACCTTTTATCATTATCTCCATGTTATAATTAGTTCAAATATCTTAATACCCAACTACAGCCAGCTACTCCAGAAGGAAAAACAAGAAAAAGATGGAGGACATTTCATATCCAATCTTTTCTTCAAACTACCTTCTGGAGTTTATTTTCCAGCTCTCCATCCAGCCACCATAGAAAATGTCCCCTGCTCACTTACTTCCTATATAAATATAACCAAGTAAGTGTGAAGTGTCGAATTTTTATTTTCATTCCTATAAGGTGCATCACAAGTTTTTTCGACACTACAAAATTTCCTAACATAATGGATAAATGGGAGCAGATACTCCAGAAAGGAATAGGAAATATAAGATTATTGTATAAACCAAGAATATTCATTTTCTCCATACAGAGCCTTATTTAGCCCTTCTGTAAGCTGTGTGGCATTGAGTGACCTATCCAAGAAGTTATCTATATAGCTGCTTTTATTGGCTCCAGTGAGCAGATTATACACATTCCACATGGATATGGCACTCTGATTCTCAGGAAGGGCAAAATTATCATCATTATAATATGATTTGGCTACAAGTCCTATCTGAGTATCTGTCATCAGCATTTGAGGAAGCCTTTTCTTCTGTTCAACTGGGAGATATTGGTATAATCTACTCTTTCCCAAGAACTGGGCAAATTGGCTTTCAGTCATATAACTATCCTTTAAGGCTCCCATATAATAAAGATGCTTTGATATGTTATACTCTTGGAATAACTTCATAGAGGAAGCCAGCAAGTCATTAATACCCATCACCTTTAGCTCCGACTTGTAGCCATCAGTAGATACACACATATTGCAACACACAAGGTTCTTAAAGCCTATAAATACCTTGAACTTCTCTACTCCTTTCTTGCTGTATAGGTTCATTTGATTATAGGCTCTGACACCACCTATTGTGAGGTTCAATCTGTTGCCCATTATATCCTCATGGATAGTAGGTATCTCAAAGCAGAACATCATCCTCTCATAATAAATGGTCTTGTCTGATTCAAGTAAATCCTTCACTGGTTTATGAATAGCTTCGGGTGTTCTGCCTTTAATGACATGGCTTACTCTGATAGCTGGTTCTTCAATCCTTTCATTGGGAAATATCTGATTGGCAGCTTCCCAAACCATTTCAATAAATGAAGGGTGACTGATAGTTATCTCATTATCCTTGCTGAATACTGGCACTACACATTCTTCCCTTAGATGCTGTATAGTGACCTCTTTAGTATTGGCTTCTATAAAAGGCAATCTTTTGTTTTCCCTTCTGGAGCTGATAATTTCAGCCTCTATAGTTTCAACTGGGGTTTCAATCTCAAACTTTGGTTGATTGAATGTATGCATCAACATATTAGTTCTGTGTACTGGCATTAACTGCATTGCTTCCATAATGTATAAAATTAGGATTATAGTTGATAATAGGTTTATTGTTCTCTTCTTGTAACTGCATCTTCTTCTGCATGAAATCTGATGTAAGTTGCTGATACCATTCAGGGTATTGGTGATAAATGGAGGTAAGTTCTTCAATAGTTTTAGCCTGATTTATCTTTTGCTTTATCATATCCAAGTTTACTCCATTATTGCACCAATCCAGTATTATTTGCCCAGTAGTGGGTGTAATAATAAAATCCGGTTTACCAATAAATAGACTTGTTCTATCCTTTGATGCAATGGCTTGATGCTTCATGTTAATATCAAGGACTATGGTAAATTCATAATCTATTCCATCCCTCATGACAGCCTTTAACCCCACTTTCTCAGGAATCATCTTGCCATTTTTTTCACTAAGAACATAATCCTGCTTGCACCTCATGGTACAAATAATATGGCTTGGAGATTGTAGAATCTTCTGCATGAAGGCATTCATTCTTGGTGTAATCTTCTGCCAGTTAGTGAATGAATTACCTTGTAGGTTAGCATGATACTCCAGAAGGTTATCCCAACATTGAGAGATACTATCAAGGATTATCACCTCCATCTTAGCATCCTCACACACTTTTACAGCTTCAATATAGGTTTCAGGTGTAAAGTTGTCTTGAAGGGGTAATACATTGTAATTTCCCAAGTGTGCATATAAATCAGCACTCCCATTTTCACTATCAATAATGGCAATTTTGGTCCAGTCATTTGTCAGACCATAGGCTAATAATAAGGCTGAATAGGTCTTTCCTGAGCCTGCACAGCCTTGTAGAGCAAGTTTTATTTTAGCTTGCTTCTTTGATGATACTCTTAAATTTAACATGACTATATTCTATTAATGATTAACTTCTTAGAAAATAAAAAAGGCAGTCAGACTATTAATCCAACTGCCCTTCTGGAGCATTTTTATTAGTTCCTATAAAGTTGCCAATGTAGTAGCCCCTCCTTCCCCTTTCTGATGTAGCAGGAGGAATATATCTCCAGTTTCCGCAGAGCATACTTCTGAAATGACTGGTATTGTCAGCTCTCCAGTCTCCACCTTTCTTGAACAAGCTCCAGTTTCAAAGCCATAGACAAAGAAACATTTGCCAGTGTGCTCATTTCTTTTCACTTCAATCTTTTCCACATTGTGCAGTGCTTTAAATTCAGCCACACTCATTGTCTTTAAGAACTTCAAGTTTCTTTCCATAATTGTAAATTTATTATTGTTGTAGGGGGGACTATCCCCACCTGAGTGATGGGGAGGGTGATATGGCTGGAGTATATAGCACTCATGACTCCAGAAGAAAAAAAATAATTTTGGATAATTCTTTTAGGTCAGTAAAAACAGTTATGCTATTACAATGCGATATATATACTAATCCCCTGCTCTCTGATTGAAAACAAGGGATTATGAATAGATGCCGATTCTTACAAATTACATTTTATATAGCACAATATTTAAAATTCAGCATTTTTGACTTTCCAGCCAAAGGAAAAAAATATCTTGTTCAGAATTTCAAAACCATCAATTCTTTTGCCAAAATCTGATATTTTAACTTTTCTAACGTTAAAATACTGTTTAATGAAACTTGCTTTTGCTGTAATATCTATTCTCAATTTTTGGAAACATAATCCAAGCTGATATTTTATTTCTTTCAGAGAGTATCTACCGCCTTCTTTAAATGTAATCCTCAACTCCTCTTGTAATGCAGCCTGAGTTTCAGGTAATTTAAAGTGTATCATATTCCTGATTTCAAGTTCATCATACTTCAACTCTGCCACTATTTCATCACCTAATATATTATATGCCAAAGGGATAATATCATTTTGCATTGCAATATCTTTTGCCAAATCAGACATTGCAACTGGATATTCTTTTCTTTCTACGGAATACATTTTATAAAGTATTTCAAATGCACTTCCACCCATTCCAAAATAAATATTATTATGTATGTTCTGCTCCCAAGAATTTTCATCTTCAACATCATATCCTGCTTTTAAATATGCTTCTCTTAATGAAATTCCGTTTGAATAAATGTCATCAATAGTTTCAAATTTGTACTGCGCATGGGCAATTTTCATTTTATCTATCTCAACTTTTTTTTCTTCTGCATTATAACAAGCAAATTCTTCTGGGTCATCAAGTCTTATTTTTTCTACTATAACAGACTTCAAATCATCTCTAAGATTGTAATATGCCTCAATTGTCTTTTCAGCACTCACTAATCTCTCATTCAATTTTTCTTCATACTCTTTTCTGCTTTCGCACATAATTCCTGTGTTATATATATGAAGAATGACATTTCTAAAAGGATTTTCTTTAGTTCTGATTCTTCCAGCTATTTGTACTATATCTGTTGATATATCTAAAAGGGAGCTTTTTGCATATCCTTCGCTTGCAATAACCACTAATCCTGCTTTTGAATAAAAATCTGCTCCATAAAAAGCTGTTTTCGTGCAGAAAGTAAAAGTTTTATTCGTACCACTTGCCTCCCCAATAGTAAAACCCTCTAATTTCTTTTTATTGATTTCATTCTTGGCACATATAATTTTCACTTCATTGGGAGACAATTTGGCTGATTTTATGATACTCCTAATTGCAGATACCGAGTTTACAAAAAAGAAATATTCTTCAACTTTATTGCCTTTTAATTCAAAAGGATGTCCCAGTTTATGATTTCTGATAATGTTGGCAACTATAGCTAATGGATGATTTGATTTTATTCTAAAGGGCATTATCCTGACTGAATTTTCCCATTCTATCTCATATTCAGGCAATCCTTCAAGTTCTGATGGTCTCCATTGATATGGAATTGGGGTTGCAGAAAGATAGGTTACATTAGGTACATCTTTCAGTGTATGCAATAAATTCCTTATGGCAGCATTTCTGTAAACATAGGCATCCAAAATTTCTTGGTACTCATCCACAACTATTTTGCATTCAATTGATTGCTGCTTCATTACAGCATATACTCTTGGAAAAGAATCATAAGTAACCATTATCTTGATGGGCTGTTTACCTTGACACTCTTTGATATAGTCCTCAATATGATTTTGCCCGATACCTTTTTGCACAGCAAATAATTTGTAGGGACATCTTGTATTGGGATATTGGTTTACTTTATTGATTATCAGCTGTCTCGTAGGACAAGTAACAATAACATTTTCTCCATTTTCCAATACAACAGTAGTTGCTCCACAACCAGTTTCTTTTTTATTCAAAATTCCTGCTGGCAATGTTTCCATAAATTTACTGAGATATACTGCTCCAGTAGGTGCAGTTATCACAGTCTTTCTACCTATCTCATGAGTAGAAAGACCTTGCTCTTTTTTTTCTTTTAAATAAAAAATTTCCATATTTCTCACTTTTTAAATTAATAATACTGTCGAAAAACTATTCCACTCCTTTTAAGGAGTAAGGTAGAAAATTCGACAAAAAGATATCACTTACTTGTACAGCCACATACAAGCATACATTTCTTTTCTTTCCACGAAAATTTTATGAATTTTTACTCAGAGGTATTGCTTTTTGCCACCTCTCGGAGTACACTAAACAAAATAGTATGAAGCTATTTGTTAGAAAAGGATTGCAAAGGAATGTGTTTTTCTCGATAAAAACAAATAATTTTAAATATTTATTTTTATGCAACAGATTATCAAGGATAGAGAATCTCCATAATTCAATAAATTATAGAGATTCTTTTAAACCTACTCACTTCTGGAGACCACTGCCAAATACATATTGAAGAACCTTAGAATTAGCTTCATTCTCAATCTTAAAATCTCTTTCAATGTATATATCTGTGACTTTCATAGCCTCATCAATGTGATTAAGTGCTGCATGAACAGCATATTTATCAATACCTACCTTGTTGACTGCTAAAGTAGCCCATGAGTGCCTTGCTGCATAATACTCCAAATCATCTATTTTCAAAAGTTTGCCAATCTCTTTGAGTCCTATATTTATAGCCTTATTGAAGTTACCAGCAGTTGAATAAGTATGATAGAAATTGAATGTTCTGTTTTTTGTTTGGTCTTGATACTTTTTCATTAGTGGTTGAAGAATAGGGGGAACTATAACTTTCATTTTGGCTTTATCTAATCTTCTATCTTTGGTTTTACTTCTATAGTAGGTGATTGCTTCTCCTTCCAGTGTAGAGCAACTATATAAGTCTATTGAGTTCATTCCCATCAGACAGAAAGATATGATGAAGCAATCTTTTGCTAAGTTATATGGGCATTTCTTTTCTTTTCCAGTGTTATTGTATTGATAAGGTAATTCCCATATCTTTTTGATGGCTTCTGCTGGTATAGCTCTCTTTCTTGTAGCCTCTTGCTTAGGTATTTCTAAGTTATTAAAAGGTGAATTGGGCACTAAGATGATATTTCTATCATAGTCATTATATCTTTTTTTGACTTCATTGTATAGATGTCTGAGGCATCCAATATATAAAGAGAGCATTCTATTGGAAGGTATTCGTTTTCCATGTTTTTTTAATTCCTCAATTCTTTGGGCTCTTTTTAATAGTAGGTAGTTTATGAAATCCTTTAATAACTTCTTGGTTATTTGGTCTGTATTCAAATGTTCTTTTCCAAGATAAGCAATGAAAGCATTAATTGAGGTCTGGTAATTAGCTTTTCCTTTTAATTGAGTAGTCTTCAACCACTCTTTTGAGAACTGAATAAAATCTATGGCAGTCTTTCTTTCATTTTTAACCTTAATAGACTCTATTATATCATTTAAGCTGTAATTAGTTGTTTCCAATGAAAGGGAGGCACATAATTCTTGATATTGCCTAACAATATTATTTGCTTCCTTAATAAACTTGGGATTCTTTATTTTGAATGCTTTGGTGAGGTCTTCCTTTCTTACATAGATAGAAGTAGGCAGTCTTTTGACTTCCCTCTTATAAGTCATTCTGATTTTGACATTATACGTACCATCACTCTTTTGTTTGCCTTTTAATACTTCGGCTTTGATTGTTATCATATCTATTGTTTTTTTGGGAACAACAATAGACCAACAATGATATAATTTATAGTATAATGAAAGGGTTCTCCAAGAGTTTGTACAAAAGAAAAAGGATTAATAATCTATTGATTATCAATCCTTTCAGAAGAGCGGAAGACGGGGCTCAAACCCGCGACCCTCAGCTTGGAAGGCTAATGCTCTATCAACTGAGCTACTTCCGCAATTTTTGTGGGCAAAGATGGATTCGAACCACCGAAGTCGAAAGACAGCAGATTTACAGTCTGCCCCATTTGGCCACTCTGGTATTTGCCCATTCGCTCTTAAGATTCTATCTCAATTCTCTTATTGAGTAGGCTTGTTTCTCAATTGCGATGCAAAGGTACGTCTTTTTTTTGAATATGCAAATTCTACAAGAACTTTTTTTCAAAAAATCTGCTTTCCCTGCACTTTTTGCTTGAAATCGAGCATTTTGATGGCAGTTATTGCACATTCATCTCCTTTATTACCTAATTTTCCACCGGCACGGTCTTCTGCTTGTTGCATGGTATTGGTGGTAATCAAACCATAAATTACAGGAATATCTCCTTCGGCATTCAGTTGGGCGATGCCTTGGGTAGTACCGGCACATACATAGTCAAAGTGTGGAGTGTCACCACGAACTACACATCCTATTGCAATCACTGCGTCTACTTTTCCGCTTTTTATCATTTGTGCGGAACCAAAAGTCAGTTCAAAACTTCCGGGTACAGTTTGTACCAAAATATTTTCATCTTTTGCACCATGTTTTTTCAAGGTGGTTACGGCGCCTTCCAATAAGGGACCGGTGATGTTACTGTTCCATTCGGATACTACGATACCGAAACGCATGTTTTCTGCATTGGGAACCGAGTTAAAGTCATAATCAGATAAGTTATGATACGCTGTTGCCATTATTTTTTGTTTTTTAGTGGGATTAATAAAAGAAAAAGGTTATCTGTACGTGGGTGCAGACAACCTCTTTATATAATTCAAGGTATATTTCTTTTCTTATTTGATAGAGGCACGCTCGATATATTTGTCGATGTCCATTGACTGATAAGAATTGAAGTATTTTTCTTTCACCAATGTATAAGCTTTAACAGCTTCACTGTTCTTACCCAGTTTCTCGAACAACTGACCTGCCTGAATCAAATAGATAGGGCTTAATGCCTGACTGTCTGCTTTGTCTGCTGCTTTCAGCAAAGTTCCGGCAGCTTTGTCCAATTGCCCCATCTCAGCGTAGCAGTTACCGATAGTTCCCAAAATAGCGGGGCTTACCAACTGATCTTTAGCGCTGAATTTATCTAAATACTTCACTGCGTCTTCATATTTGCCTAACTGTGCGTAGCAGATACCTGCATAAGCATTTGCTAAATTACCGGCAGCTGTTCCGCTGAATTCATCTGCTACTTTCAAGAAACCTTTGTAACCAATGCTGTCGCCGTTCAATGCTGTTTCAAAGTTATCGGCTCCGAAATATTGTTCTCCTTTGAACAAAGCTTCTGATGCTTTCATTTCATTGGGTTCAGAAATAAAATGCTTATATCCCATGAAACCTGCAATGATAATCACAACTGCTGCAATAGTTCCAAGGATTTTTCCTTTGTACTTGATAAGGAATGCTTCTGAAGTACTCAGTGCTTCTTCCATATCCAATGGGTCCTGAGTGTGTTTTTGTTCTGCCATTTTTATATTTACTTTTTTATTATTTTGCGAATCTACTTTTTCGGTCAGCAAAAGTAGTTCATTTCTATGTATTAATGAAATTTACGGGCATATTTTTTTAGTTTTTCCCGTTTTTATCTCTAATTTTGTATCCTCAATTAAACAGAAGTTCTATGATACTGAAACGCATCTCGATATTGAATTATAAAAACCTGGAGCAGGCAGAACTGGAATTCTCGCCAAAGATGAATTGTTTTATCGGACAGAACGGCATGGGGAAGACGAACCTGCTGGATGCGGTTTATTATCTTTCATTCTGTAAAAGTGCCACTAATCCCATAGACTCGCAGAATATCCGTCACGAGGGCGATTTTTTTGTGATTCAGGGTTTCTATGAAACGAATCAAGGAGATCCTGAAGAGGTATATTGCGGCTTGAAGCGTCGTCAGAAAAAACAGTTTAAGCGGAATAAAAAGGAATACAGCCGTTTATCAGATCATATCGGTTTTATTCCTCTCGTAATGGTTTCTCCTGCTGATGCGGAACTGATTGCGGGAGGTAGTGACGAGCGCCGCCGTTTTATGGATGTGGTGATATCTCAATATGATAAGGAATACTTGGATGCACTGATACGTTATAATAAAGCGCTGACACAGCGTAACGCCTTATTGAAGTCGGAGCAGGAACCTGATGAGGAATTGATGTTGGTATGGGAGGAGATGATGGCATTTGCAGGCGAGATTGTTTTTAGAAAACGTAGTGAGTTTATAGCCGAATTTATTCCTACTTTTCAATCTTTCTACTCTTATATTTCGCAAGATAAGGAGAAAGTGAATCTGGCGTATGAATCTCATGCTATGAATGGGAATTTGCTGGATATAATAAAAGAGAGCCGCAAACGTGACCGTATAATGGGGTATTCGCTGAGAGGAATTCATAAAGATGACTTGGTGATGCAGTTGGGTGATTTCCCTATAAAGAGGGAAGGTTCACAAGGGCAGAATAAAACTTATCTGATCGCTTTGAAACTGGCTCAGTTTGATTTTTTGAAGAAAACGGGGAGCAATAGCACTCCTTTGTTGTTGCTGGATGATATTTTTGATAAGTTGGATGCTTCCCGTGTGGAACAGATTGTGAAACTAGTGGCCGGGGATAGTTTCGGACAGATTTTCATTACGGATACCAATAGGGATCATCTGGATAAAATATTGAAAAAGATTGAAAGGGAATACAGAGTCTTTTCTGTAGAAGATGGCTGTGTGACTGAAAGAAAGGAAGTGGCTGAATGAGACGTAATGATGCGGAACAAATAGGGGAGATGATTCGGAAATTCTTCCGGCAGAATGCTTTGGAGGCACCACTGAATGAGTATCGTCTGATACAAGCATGGAAAGATGTTGTGGGGCCTGCCATTACCAAATATACTAGTAATCTTTATATCAAGAATCAAATACTTTATGTGCATATCACTTCGTCCGTGCTCCGTCAGGAGTTGATGATGGGACGTGATTTATTGGTGAAGAATCTGAATAAGCAGGTAGGGGCACAAGTGATAGTCAATATTATTTTTCGTTAACTAGGCGGTCTTCTGTATGTTCTTTTGGTTATCTCCGAAGGTTCCTGTAAAACTTCCTGCCAGGTGCGGATTTTTACGGATTTTCCTTCATCTTTTTCGTAAAGTCCACACTTGACTTGAAAGAAGTGTGATGTAAGAGTGGCTTATGGGGCAGTTCTTATCACGATAGATTCTATTTCAG